>Ga0210402_10000809_pt1 | contig 33857 bp, 28 predicted proteins | sample IncBWC7MmetaG_FD_161055 | JGI IMG/M metagenome (GOLD analysis project Ga0210402, IMG submission 161055) | Forest soil microbial communities from Barre Woods Harvard Forest LTER site, Petersham, Massachusetts, United States - Inc-BW-C-7-M | ecosystem: Environmental > Terrestrial > Soil >...
GACAGATGGCCCTCAGCCAGCCGGAGGGCCGGGGTCACTCGTACGTGGTGCAGGCTAGACCGGTCGAACCAGGCGATTGCTTCCGTTAGATCGGCGATGCCGGCATCGAGCTGGCCGGCCCTGATCTCGCCGTACCCGCGGAATACTTTCGCCATGGCGACGTCGAAGGGCAGAGGGTTGAGCGTAAGGGCTTCCTCGCAACAGCGCAGGCCCCGTTCAATCTCGCCCTGGCAGATATAGGCGGAACCGAGGCGATACAGGCCCACCACTTTGAGGCGCGCATCGTCGAGCGTGGCGGCATGCGCGAGCACTCTGCGGCAATAGGCGAGGCTCACCTCCCAGTCACCCAAATAAATAGCAGCCTGCGCCGTGTTGAAGAGCGTGCGACTTGCCCACCACAAATTGCCTTGCGCCTCGAGGATCGGGACGGCGCGATCGCCCGCTTCGATCGCCGCGCGCAGCTCGCCGCCGAACACATAAGCCTGCACCGCGCAGGAGTAGATGAAACCTTCGATGTCGTCGCATCCGGCAGCCGCTGCGATCGCCGCGGCCTCGCGACAGTGCTCGATCGCCAGTGCCGCCGGGCTCCCTGTCAAGCCGTGCAGATACCCGGTCCAGCAGTGCCAGGTAGCGCGGCGGCGCGGGTCGCCAGCCGCCTCGACAACGCTCCGTATGTTCTCGAGCGCCGTTAGGTGTTCCGCCTGTCGACCGAGCGCGAATTTTACCTCGACCTGTTTGAGCACGGCGTCGATGCGGCGGAGCCGGTTGGGCTCTGTCTCGGGCATTGTCTCAAGCCGGCGCGCCGCGTCGTCGAAATAATTCAGCGCGTCGCTATTAGCCCAGCGGCGTTGTGCTTTTTCCGCAGCCAGAATTGCGAAATCGACCGCCTTTTCGGCATCATCGCCGCGGCCGAAATGAAACGCCAACAGTTCCGCCACTTCCTCGGTACGGTCGGTGTAAAGTTGTTCGAGCGCGCGTCCAATGAGGCCGTGCCAGGCGCGGCGGTGCCGCTCGAGCATGGCGCCGTAGGCAGCTTCCTGGGTCAATGCATGGCGGAAAACATACGTCGCGCCCTCCGGCTCGACGCGCTCGGAGATGAATTCGAGACGGACCAACTCCCGCAGCTGGGCTTCGAGCGGCCCCGAGCCTTTCCACACCGCACTCAGCAGACGAAATGAGAACTCCCGGCCGATCACGGCGGCGGTTTGGAGAAGTTGCTTGGTTTGGTCCGACAACCGATCGATGCGCGCCATCACGACATCGTGGATCGTGTCCGGAACCATCAGATCCGTTCGGAGATCCCTCGCCTCGCCCGCGTGGAGCGCCAGCTGTTCGAGGAAAAAAGGATTGCCATCGGCCTTGGCGACGATTTCCGCGCTCACCAGCTCGGCAAGGCGCTCCGCGCTGAGCACCGAGCGAACCATTTGAAGGCTATCGTCGCGGGACAATGGCTGCAGCGGCGTTTGCCCCGCATACGACTTGTCGATCCACGGGGGGCGGTACCCCGGCCGATAGGTCGCCAACATCAGGATGCGGGCCCCGGGGGCATTCTCCGCCAGGAAGCCGACGAACTCTTCCGATATCTTGTCGACCCAGTGGAGGTCCTCGAGCACCAGAACTATCGGGCGTAAGCGACTGCCCTTGACACTGATTTGCTGGAAGATCTCGAAGGCCTTGGCTTTCACCGCCTCGGGGTTCGACAACGCCGGCGAGCCGCCCAGATCGTCAACCCCCAAAAGATGCTGAAGGACGGGGGCGTCCTGCTCGGGGTCCATCCTGACCTCTTGCAGACCGGAGCGAACCTTATCGATGATTGCTACGGGGGTGTCGGTCTCGACAATTCCGCAATTGCTCCGCAGCAGGTCGAGCAGCAGCCAATACGGGATCGCCGTGCCGTACGAAACACACCGCCCCTCGATCCAGGTGACGCGTCCTTGGGCGAGCTGGCGATGGAATTCGGCGAGGAGCCGAGACTTGCCGATCCCGGGCTCGCCCACAACGCCGACCGCTTGGCTGCGACCGCTTTCGACCTGCCGCAGAAAATTGTTCAGGATCGCGAGCTCGCTTTCGCGGTCGACAAAAACTGCCGCGCGTGCCGGCGAGAACTCGCGGAGCCCGGAGCGGCGATGCGAAACACCAAGCAGGCGATAAGCCAGGATCGGTTCAGCCTTGCCCTTTATTGCGAGCGGACCGACAGGTTCGACACGCGCATAATCTTGAGCCAGCAGGCGAGTCGCCTCGCTCAACAAGATGGTTCCCGGTTCGGCGGCCTGCTGTAGTCGGGCGGCGACATTGGCTGTATCGCCGATCGCCGTGGGCTGCATCGCCAAGCCGCCGCCAACCGGGCCAAAGACAACGGGGCCGGTGTTGACGCCGATCCGCACGGGCAGGTCCAGTCGGGCGGCGTCGGCGCCGCCGCCGTCCCCGCTCAGAACGCGTTGGATGGCAACGCCAGCCAACAGAGCGCGGCGCACATGGTCTTCGTGGGTCAGAGGCGCGCCGAACACCGCCATAAACCCGTCGCCGAGAAACTGCGGTGCGGTACCTCCGTAGCGATGTACCTCGGCAAGGCTGGTGTCGAGAAACGAGCTGACGAGATCCCGCATCCCCTCCGATCCGAGCCGATCGGTCAGCGGCGTGGACCCCACGATGTCGCAAAACAACACCGTAACCTGCTTTATTTCGCCCGGAAGAGCGCCCTGGGCATGCGGAGCCCGCCGAGGGCCAGACTCAGGCGTTAAAGACGCGGACGCTGTGTTTTGCCGAACGGGTCCATCAAGAGACCCGCCGCACTGGCCGCAGAACCGGTGCTCGACAGGATTATCGGCACCGCATGACGGACAAGCGAGACCGAGGGGCGCGCCGCAGTGCCCGCAGAACTTCATGCCCGAAGGGTTCTCCGCGTGGCACCGGGAGCATCTCATACCGTGGCTCTACAAGCTAACGCTGGGGATGATCCGCGGACGCGAATATTGACGGCGAGGTAAACGTACAGGGGACCTCGCACAGGTTCAAGTTGTCTGGCCGGCCCGATAGGCGCTCCCGCGGCGTGCCATAAAGCCGTCCGGTGTTAAGATTTCTTCTCCTGTGTGACCGACCTCACATTAGGGCGCCGCGGCCGGTGGTTACCTGCTCCGCCATCGAATGGTTTCGCCATTTCGGGGAGTTCGCCGTGAGCACCCATAAACCGATCTTTGTTCGCTGGGCCGAGGAGGCTGAAGCCAAGCAGGTATGCCTATGGGCCGGGCTCGAGCGCGACGCGGCGCCCACGCAAGTCCAATTGAGCAGCCATCGTCTCCTACCGCGCCGTTGGCGGGCTTGGGCTTTGTTGCTTCGCCGATTTCGCGGTTTGCTGCAGCCGGCGGACGCGAATTGTCCGAGACGATGAGCAGCGTTAACATTAGGGTGCGATTGATGAGCAGCGAACGCGGCGACCATGGTGCCGTCGGGCGCGAGCCGTTCCGCCTGTTACGTGAGAGGCAGTAACGAACGCACGGCTCGCCTTCGAGTAGCTGCTCATGGAGGGGCACTGTGATGGCCGGTCCGACATATGAGGAAAAGAGGCAGATATTCGAGCGCCACTTCCTGCTCGGAAAATTGACCCCCGGCGAGGTCGACACCTTGCTGGCTTACTCGCGGGTCGAGCGGTATCCCGCGACCACCGAGATCTACGCCAAGGGTTCGCCGGGCAACAGCATGATGCTGGTGTTGCGCGGCACGGCAAAAATGAGCTCGGTCTCCGCCGAGGGAAAGGAGATCGTCCTGAACATCATGAACCCCGGCGATCTTTTCGGCGAAATCGCGCTGCTCGATGGCGGTGAGCGATCAGCGGACGCGGTCGCGATGACCGACTGTGAACTCTTGGTGCTGAATCGCCGAGACTTCATGCCGATCCTGGAGCACCGGGCGGACATTTGCATGATGCTGCTGCGGATCCTGTGCCAGCGGTTGCGACAGACCAGCGAGCAGGTCGAGGACGTGCTGTTTCGGCATCTCGAGTCGCGGGTTGCCAAAGCGCTGGTGCTTCTTGCCGAGAGCGCCACCTTGCACGGAGTTCCGGGTTCGCCGGTTGAACTTCACGTCTCACAGCGAGAGCTCGGTGCCATTGCGGGCGGCAGCCGGGAAAGCGTCAATAAGATTCTGCAGAGCTGGCACAAGGCGGGCTGGATCGAGCTCGGCAAGGGGACGATCCTGATCCGCGATCTAAACGCCATCGCCCGCTTGGTGACCTCGCCCGAGCTCTGATCCCGGCGACCTTGAGGCCAGTCGTTCTTTTTCGGGCGACGGCGTAGCCTATATCGGGAGGTCTGCAACCACCACGCGGTGCCCAATGCCGCTCGCCTCCTTGCGGCACGAGTCTTGGATCAGAACGACGTCGGCCGGGCTCTACTGCGAGCCGGGGGATTTCTACATCGACCCGCAGTCTCCGGTCGCACGCGCCGTGATCACCCATGGGCACGGCGACCACGCCCGCCCGGGGAATGAGGGGGTGCTCGCCACGCCGGACACTCTGGCGATCATGCGGCAGCGCTATGGCGAGGCGGCGGGCGGCGCGCTGCAGCCGCTCGCCTACGGCGATAGCGTCACGGTCGGCGGTGTGGCGTTGCGGCTCCTACCGGCCGGGCATGTGCTCGGCAGCGCCCAGGTCGTGCTCGATTATCGCGGCGCTCGGGTTGTCGTTTCCGGTGACTATAAGCGCCGGCCGGACCCGACCTGCGCACCGTTCGAGCCCTGCAATGGTGATCTCTTCATCACCGAGGCAACCTTCGGGCTACCGGTCTTCCGCCATCCGCCCGACCGGCAAGAAATCGACAAGCTGCTGCATTCGCTCGCCCTCTTCCCCGACCGCTGCCATGTCGTCGGGGTCTACGCGCTCGGCAAATGCCAGCGCGTTTTGGCACTGCTGCGGCGAGCGGGCTACGAGAAGCCGGTTTATCTCCATGGCGCGCTGATCGGCTTGACCGAGCTCTATGAGAACCTCGGGGTGTCGCTGGGTCCGGTCCTCCCGCTCGCCGACGTTTCTCGCGACGCACTCAGAGGGCGCATCGTGCTGGCGCCGCCGGCCGCGACCACCGACCGCTGGTCGCGCCGGCTGCCCGATCCGGTCGTTGCGATGGCGTCGGGCTGGATGCGGGTCCGCCAGCGCGCCAAGGCACGGGGGGTCGAGCTCCCCTTGGTGATCTCCGATCACGCCGACTGGGACGAGCTGACGGCGACCATCGAGGAGGTCGCCGCCGCGGAGATCTGGGTCACCCATGGCCGCGAAGAAGCGCTCGTGCATTACGCGCGGCAGAAGGGCTATCGCGCCCGGGGGCTCGCGCTGACCGGCTTCGAGGAAGACGAGTGAACCGCTTCGCAGCCCTCCTCGACGCGCTGCTGTTCACCCCCTCGCGCAACGGCAAGTTGCGGCTGATGCAGGAGTATTTTGCGAGCCAGCCCGATCCGGAGCGGGGCTGGGCGTTAGCCGCCTTGACCGGCGAGCTGGTCTTCGATGCGGCAAAACCGAGCCAAGTGCGTGCACTCGCCGCGGAGCGGGTCGACCCTGAACTCTTGGCATGGTCTTATGATTTTGTCGGCGACCTCGCCGAGACTGTGTCGCTGATCTGGCCCGAGACACCGGGTGTCCAGATACCCGTCCCGAGCTTGGGCGAGATCGTCAAACAGCTGAAGGCGACGAGCCGCAACGACGTCGGAAGCCTGCTCGAGGCGTGGCTCGACGCGCTCGATGCGACCGGGCGCTGGGCGCTCTTGAAACTCGTCACCGGCAGCCTGCGCATCGGGGTTTCGGCCCGCCTCGCCAAGACCGCGCTCGCCGAGTGGGGCGGTGTCGAGATCGATCGGATCGAAGAGGTCTGGCACGCCCTGGCACCGCCGTATCAACCATTGTTCGAGTGGCTCGAGGGGTGCGGTCCGGCGCCGCAGACCGGCGATTTGCCGACCTTCTGCCCGCTGATGCTGGCGCAGCCGATCGAGGAATCCGACCTCGGCGGCCTTGACCCGCGCGATTACCTCGCCGAGTGGAAATGGGACGGCATCCGCGTCCAGCTCGTCGCCCGCGGCGACGTTCGGCGGCTCTATTCGCGCTCGGGTGATGATATCGGGGCCGCCTTTCCCGAGGTTCTGGAGCCGATGCCGGCCGATGTGACGCTCGACGGCGAGCTCTTGGTGCTGCGCAATGGCGAGGTGGCCCCGTTCAACGATCTGCAGCAGCGGCTCAACCGCAAGACGCCAACCCCCAAACTCTTGCGCGACTATCCTGCAGCGGTGCGGCTCTACGACATCCTGCGCGCGGATGAGGAGGATCTGCGCACCCTTCCTTTTGTCGAGCGCCGTAGCCGCCTTGAGGGGTGGTATGCCCGCGAGCTGCCGCCGGGTCTCGATCTGTCCCCGCTGGTGCCGTTCGCGAGCTGGGAAGAATTGCGCGAGCTGCGCGATGGTGCACGCGAGCGCGGCATCGAGGGGCTGATGCTGAAGCGCGCGGACTCGCTCTACCTCGCCGGCCGGCCAAAGGGCCCCTGGTTCAAGTGGAAGCGCGGAGCACTGACCCTCGACACGGTCTTGATGTACGCGCAGCGCGGCCACGGCAAGCGCTCGTCATTCTATTCGGACTATACCTTCGGCGCCTGGCACGGCGCCGAGCTGGTGCCCGTCGGCAAGGCCTATTCGGGCTTCACCGATGAGGAATTGCAGCGCCTCGACCGCTGGATCCGCAACAACACCGTGCAGCGTTACGGGCCGGTGCGCGAGGTGGCGCCGCAGATCGTTCTCGAAATCGCCTTCGACAGCGTGCACCGCTCGACCCGCCACAAATCGGGGGTGGCGATGCGCTTCCCGCGCGTCCACCGTGTCCGCTGGGACAAACCCGTCGGCGAAGCCGACACCCTCGAGACGCTGGAAAGGCTGCTGACGTAAAACGGCCGGGCGCCAATCGGGTAAAGCTCCCTGTCGAGGGCGGCTAGAACGGCCGGCGGTCGAGCGGCGCATAGGGCTGCTCCAGCCCGTCGACGGGGATGTTTCGGCCGTTGATCCAATGCGCGCGCGGCGATGCGAGGAAGGCGATGACGTCCGCTATTTCCTCGACCGCGCCCAGCCGGCCCATCGGAAAGCCGTGGCGAACGTAGTCGTCGAAATTGGCGGGATTGGCCGCTCGGTAACGGTCCCAGCCGTTGCCCTCGGCCAGAATGGAGCCGGGTGAGACGGTGTTGACCCGGATGCCGTGCGCCACGAATTCGAGCGCCCAGCGCTCGGTAGCGTAGATCAGCGCCGCCTTGGCTGTTCCGTATTGACCGGCCATCGCGAGCTGCGGCGACCAGCCCGAGATCGATGCGACATTGACGACGGCCGCTCCCGCGCGACCGCTCATATGCGGCAGGGCGAGGCGCATCATCCGCACGGTCTGCACCAGGTTCACCTCGAAGACGGCATGCCAGTCCTCGTCGGTGCTGTCGGCGATATGCGCCCCGCCTCGGCCGCCGCCGACATTGTTGACCAGGATGTCGATGCCGCCAAACGCGGCGCAGGCCGCCTCGACCAACCGTGCGGCTTGCTCGGGCTGCGTGACGTCGGCCACCTGGGCCGCCACCGTGGCGCCGCCCGCGCGCAAGACGGCCTCCGCCTCGGCAAGCCCGCCTGCCGATCGTGCCGACAGCACGATGCGGCAGCCTTCGGCGGCAAAGGCTTTGGCGGTGGCAAGGCCGATGCCGCGGCTCGAGCCGGTAATCAGCACGGTTTTGTCTTTGAGACGCAGATCCATGAGCTGCTCCCCTCTGCGACGCTCCGGGTTTCTTGGAGACCGACGCTAGGCCCGATCCTGGCGCGCCGACAACGACGATATTGCCCTCGATCAGAAAGCCGAGCCGGCAGGGGAAACCGCTATGATCTGCGCGACGCATCGAGGGCTGCTGCGAGAGCCATTCCATGATCGTCCATGCGCTTGCCCTGCTGATCGGGGTCGTCGTCGGCCTGCGCGCTTTTTTAGCGCCGCCGGATGACTTGCTAGACCCAGTTGACGGCCAGAAGCCCTGGTATCCTTTGGAACTCGCGTACATTGTTGGTGACGAGCCTCAAACCTTCACTGCGCGCATGGGCCCCGATCAGCATATCGTAGGCACCGCAAAGAGTGCCGAGCTTCGCCAGTTCGGCTCGTATCTGCCCGAAATGCGCAGCCGCTCTGGGTGAAAACGGTACGACTTCGAGCCTGGCTGTGAACTGTTCAACAGCCTGAAGGTTCTCGGTCCGGCGCGCGGATTTCTCGACGCCGTACAGCAGCTCACCGAGGGTGATCACCGAGATGCAGAGCGCCTCGGCAAGCTGATCAAACCGCTCCCGCAGGGCGGCCGGACGGTTCTTGATGACGTACATGCAGACGTTCGTATCGAGCATATACTCGAGCATCAGAGCGGCTCGCGCTCCTGAACCGAGGGTTGATCGCGCTCGCTCATGAAATCCTCGGATACGGGCGGTCCGTCGGTAAAAAATTCGTCCCAGCGCTGTCCAATGGGCGTGATCAATCGGCTGTTGCCGAGCCTGATGATTTCGACCTGATGCACCCCCTCGGGAAACGCCACCGCCTTGGGGAGCCGCACGGCCTGGCTTCGATTGCTGATAAAAACGGTGGAGCGTGCCATCCCCAACCTCCGTATATCCATTTGGGATATACGTAATTTTTTGACGATTTTGTTCAAGGTGTCGTGCGACGATGCCGAGAGGCGCGGGGGGCTCGCCGCGCCGCCGTTGTTGTTGCCCGGCGTGACCACGCTGACGATCCAGCAATGCCTCGCTGCCGAGGCGGCGAGCATCAAAAATTAAATAAAAGCTCTCTTATCCCCGGGGGGATGGTCCTGGCCAATGCTCACTCAGATTAGGGGTGAGCTCAACTGTGCTTCGTCTCGCTCCGGCTTAGGCGGCAATTCCTCGATCTGACCCCGCCCCTTTACTGAGTGTAACGCGAAGACGGATACCCGAGGCTAAGGCGACCACATGGTCCGAGCTCTTCAACAAAAATTCAACATAATTTAGCTCTACGCCTTTGCTAAATTGTATTTTTCCGGACCTGTAGGGAGCCGATCATGGCTTTATGCATACGTTTCCTGACCGCGGCTGTGCTCGTCGCGGGCATGGGGATAGCCCCCGCCGCGCATGCCGAGTACCGGCATGGTGGCGGGAATTACTATCATCAGGGCGGCGGGAACTATCATCGGGGTGGTGGTGGCAACGCCGCTGGCGCGGCGATCATAGGCGGGATCATCGGCCTGGGCCTCGGTGCCGCGATCGCCTCGCAAGGGTATTACGCGCCACCGCCGCCGGCGGTCTATTATGGGTCGCCGCCGCCCTATTACTACGCACCGCCACCGCCCGTTTATTATGGCTACTGAGCGGCTTGCCCACTGGGATCAGCCTGCCGGCGCGTGCCCCGAGAACGCCATTCCAAATCGCGGACAACGTCAGACCGAGGAACGATTCGATGAAGACAATCCGGTCGAGCCATTTCGCTTCTGCGGCCCTCATCGCGCTGTTGGCGCTACCCGCCGCGGCGCTGGCGCAACCCACGCAGTCTCCGGCGCCGGCCGCCCCGCCGGCAGCCGCACCCCCTCCGATGACACCCGAGCCCGTCCCGGGGAAGAGCATGGCGGAACGGGTCGAGAACCGTATCAAACAACTACACGCGCAATTGCAGATCACCCCGGCCGAGCAGTCGCAGTGGGATCAATTCGCCGAGGTCATGCGCGACAACGCCCGCGACATGGATCGCGCGTTCGTGCAGCGCGCTGAGCAGTACCCGACGATGAACGCGGTGCAGAATATGCAGTCCTACGAGACGATTGCCGAGGCGCACGCCCGGCACCTGCAAAAGCTGGTCCCGGCCTTCGACAACCTCTACAACGCGATGCCCGAGCAGCAGAAAAAGCTGGCGGACCAGGTATTCCGCGCCAACGCGGAGCGGCGCGCGGCGCAATCGCGTCATGGCGCGAACGCGACAGCAAAATGAAGCCGGTGTCCACGAGCGTCCCGGCTCCCCACTTTCCTTGACGAACATCGGCTGGCCAGTCACCGTACGACCTGGCCTTGCGCCAAGCTGACGCGGTTCGCGCTGACTTTTACCCGATCAGCGTGGAACTCACCCGGCCGCCGTCGCGCAAGGGCGGCTTGTGCAGAGCACGTTATTGCCGGGCGGGAGTGCGCGCTTTATAGTCCCGGGCTCATGTACAGAGGCGCCTCCGAGGCCCCGTTCCGGCACCGCCACCTGCTCGGGATCGAGGGTCTGTCGCCGGACGACATCAACCACGTCCTCGATCTGGCCGACGGCTATGTCGAGCTCAACCGGCAGGCCGAAAAGAAGCACGGCTTGTTGCGCGGCCGCACGATCATCAACTTGCTTCTTCGAGAACTCGACGCGCGTCCGTTCGACCGCGAAGGCATTATTATTTTGCTGCGCTTTTTAACCATAAAGATTAACCTTTTAACCCTTAAGGGTAATTGACGTCTTTATCGCCTGCGAGCACGCTCCCCGTCCAAAACAGGTCGGCAGACCAAATAAGCCGTTGGGGGAGGAATGTCTTCGCATCCTTGTTTCGCAGGGAGGCCCGCGCGCCATCGCCTGTGCTGGTCTATTCGTGACCCGCCCACCTGACTGAAAATCCCGAAGTCGCTTCAAAACATGCGTTCCCGTTGCTTCGAGCAAGGGAAAGGGAGGGATGTACGCCATGCGAGTCAATCGATCACACGCCCTGTCTGTCGCCTTCGCGCTTGCTCCGTTTCTGGCGCTACCGACCGTCGCCGAGGCGATCACCGTCGCGAACCCGATTTGCACGAACAACACCGCATTGTTCAACCCGGACAAAGGCCAAGACATTGTCGTGCCCGCGGGCTTCAAGGTCTCGGTCTTCGTCTCAGGCCTGAACTTTCCGACGGGCATCGCCTTCCGCGGCAATTCGCAGAACTTCCAAGTGTACATTCTCGAGTCCGGCCATGGCCTGCCCAGCGTGTGCAACGACCAATCATCGCCCATTGTTGGTGGTGAGTTCAATGCGGCCAATCCGTTGACACCCGACATTCTGGTGTTCAACCGAGCCGGAACTTTGATCCGCGGCCCCCTCGCCAAGCCGACGTCCACCGGCGGCGGGTTCCAGGCCGAAGGGCCGGCGGTCGACATCGCATTCGAACGTGGCTTCCAAGGCGGGCGGCTCTTCGCGACGGACTCGAATCAGTCGCTTCGCACCACAGGGCGAAACAACAGCTCGCGCATCATCATCGTGGACCCGATGACCGGGCAGGTCACCCCGTTCATCACCAACCTGCCGACGGGTGATCACCCGAGCGAACAGCTCGAGTTCAAAGGGGGCTGGATTTACTGGTCCCAGGGATCGACGACCAACAGCGGCGTCGTCGGTCTCGACAATGGCGGCGGCACAAACCAGCCGGATATTCCGTGTCAGCAGATCACGCTCAGCGACAACCTGTTCGACTCGGGCGGCGGGAAAATGACGAGTGGTTACTCCCCCTTCAATACCGACAATCGAGGGAAGACCCTCCCAGCGTTCACCAATGGACGACCCGGGGTCTGTGACGGCGCCATCCTGCGCGCACCGTTGAATAATCCGAGCGCTATCGAGCCCTTCTCGTGGGGGTACCGGAACGGCTACGCCATTCGCTTCGCGCCTAACAATCATGCGTTGAAGGGAGGCCTGCTCGTCGGCGAAGACGGCGCAGACGAACGGGGAGCGCGACCCTCAAACAACGCTCCAGATTCGATACAGCTGGCTCAACAGAATGCCGACGGCACCCCGGACTATCACGGATGGCCGGATCGGTATGGCTTCCTGCCGTCGAGCCAGGCGGTGTTCAACCCGATCGGCGGGCCCGGTGATGATCTCTGCGTCCCGGACCTCGCAAATCCACCCAGCATGTGCACGCCGGCGAGCCTCGCGCAGATTAAGTCAGAAGATGTTCCGATCCGAGACGTGCTGGCCTTTCCACCGCAACCGATCACTTCACCTCTCGCCATCGAGGCGGCGGACTCGTCATTCACCGGGATCGACTTCGTGCCCAATGCCTTTGTCGCTGGGCCGGTCGCGCCTGGTGCGGCGTTGTACAGTCTCGAGGGGGATTTCGGCTTCTCGGCGGCGAACGCCACTGCACCCGCACCCGAAGTCGGACACGAGGTCAAGCTGATCAACTTTAACCAGCTGCCAAACACGCCGCTGGTCCTCGAGATCCAGCGCTTTGCCCACAATGCCGCCTTCGAGCAGGCGTTCATCAGCGGTGCAGCCGGGTTCAACCGTCCCACGAACGTCAAGTTCGGCCCCGACGGTTGCGCCTACGTCGTCGATTACGGCGCGGTGCGGGATTTCGGACAGTCTGACCCCGACTCGAAGTTCGTGGGGGCTGGCAATGGTCCGCTCGTCCAGATACCCGGCACCGGGGTTGTCTGGAAGATCTGTCCGATGTAACCACCTTTTGCACTCGATCGGGGCGGCCACGGCCGCCCTTTTTGTTTGGGAACCTCAAACCGCTCCATTCGCGCGCTCGCGCAGGATACCTCTGGATCTCCGAGGTCGACGTTTTCTGCAGCACAGAGAAGCGTCATGAATCTCAAACGGCGTTTGCGGGGGCGCTACAAAGGCGGAGCCAGGCGGCTCCTCCCGGAGTGTTACATTTACCGACGGTGACGAGTGCCAAGCCTCGTCCACACCGCCGTTCGCTGTTGCGGGGCCGATGGCGCGCCCCCCATAGTCCCGGGCTCATGCACAGAGGCGCCTCCGAGGCCCCGTTCCGGCACCGCCATCTGCTCGGGATCGAGGGTCTGTCGCCGGACGACATCAACCACGTCCTCGATCTGGCCGACGGCTATGTCGAGCTCAACCGGCAGGCCGAAAAGAAGCACGGCTTGTTGCGCGGCGGCACGATCATCAACTTGCTTCTTCGAGAACTCGACGCGCACCCGCACCTCGTTCGAGGGTCGCCGGCAATCGGGCAACCGATGCGGCGAATCGGTTTAGCCGACCCGCTAAACTGGATCGATGATTTACGGACGAAGCCCGGCGCGCCACCGTCTTGCCCTGCGGCGCGGCCTCCAGCGGTCGAGAAGCACAAAGAAAAGTCCCTGGGAGGAACGTCCAATCCGGACACTGGTCGAGCTCGGCCTGGAGTGAGGAAGCGGAGCGGGTACTGGGCCCGATATATCTCGCTCGCGCGGGCCCTCAGTTCATTATTCCTTTTTAAAGGTAAGTACCTGTCCGGTGTTCGGGTTTTGCCAAGTCCCTGAAGCCAAGCACTCGGTCAGTTTTTGCTGAACGTTTGCCTGGCATTGCCGGGTAGCGCGCGGGGTCGAGATCGGACACCCGGATGCGGCCCAATCAGCCTGCTGACTGCACGTGGTCCGTTGCTGGCCGAACGCGGCGCTACCCACAGCAACCATAAAGGCGAATGAAATTGTGAATAAAATCGGTATTTTCGCTGTCGTTCCCCAGACTTCCCAGTTGTAAGCCCAATTATCGACCACCATAGGCGTCCTTTTTAGCAACTTAATGTACATGGCCTTCTTTGTCCCAACCCGTCATCTGCGTGCAGACCTCTTTGGTTGGAAAACGTTACGATTAGTACACAAAAATCAGATATTTACAAGTCGTTCCAATCGAATGGTGAAAGTGCATCATCTTGCTATGCTCGCAAAGTGCCGCGTCTCCTCGGCCCTGCTGTCGGTGTTGCGGGGCGAGGGCACGACCCCTATAGTCCCGGGCTCATGCACAGAGGCGCCGCGGAGGCTCCGTTCCGGCATCGGCATCTGCTCGGGATCGAGGGGCTGTCGCCGGACGACATCAATCACGTCCTCGATCTGGCCGACGGCTATGTCGAGCTCAACCGGCAGGCCGAGAAGAAGCGCAGCCTGTTGCGCGGCCGCACGATCATCAATTGCTTCTTCGAGAGCTCGACGCGCACCCGCACCTCGTTCGAGGTCGCCGGCAAGCGCCTCGGCGGCGATGTGATCAACATGTCGGTCTCGGCGAGCTCGATGGTCAAGGGCGAGACCCTGATCGACACGGCGATGACGCTGAACGCGATGCACCCCGATGTTCTGGTCGTCCGCCACCCCGAATCGGGGGCGGTGCATCTGCTCTCCGAGAAGGTCGATTGTGCCGTCGTCAATGCCGGCGACGGGGGCCACGAGCACCCCACCCAGGCCTTGCTCGACGCGCTGACGATTCGCCGGCGCAAGGGCCGGCTCGGCGGGCTCACTGTCGCGATCTGCGGCGACGTCCTGCACAGCCGGGTGGCGCGCTCGAACATCGCACTCCTCAACACGATGGGGGCACGGGTGCGGGTCGTCGCCCCGCGCACCCTCTTGCCGGCGGCGATCGAGCGGCTCGGTGTCGAGGTGTTCCACGACATGGCCCGGGGGCTCGCCGGGGTCGACATCGTGATGATGTTGCGCCTGCAGAGTGAGCGCATGCACGGCTCCTTTGTGCCGTCGACGCGCGAATATTTTCACTTCTTTGGGCTCGACTACGGCAAGTTGCGCGCGGCCAAGCCCGACGCGCTGATCATGCATCCGGGCCCGATGAACCGGGGTGTCGAGATCGGCAGCGAGATCGCCGACGACATCGACCGCAGCCTGATCCGCGCCCAGGTCGAGATGGGGGTCGCGGTTCGCATGGCCTGCCTCGAGATCCTGACCCGCGACCTCGGCAACGGCCCGCCGCTGCTGTGAACCGTCTACTGGCCCGCGGCGCATCCTTCGAGACAGCCGCTGCGCGGCTTCCTCAGGATGAGGTTCTTCTTAATGCCATCAAGGAGATACCTCATCCTGAGGAGGCGCACAGCGCCGTCTCGAAGGACGCACGATGTTCGTGCAGCCCATCATTTGCCAATTCATCACAAGCTCTCAGGATGAGGAGAATTCCCGATTTAAATCGAGAATATACCTCATGCTGAGGAGCGCTCGAAGAGCGCGTCTCGAAGCACGCACGAGCGCCAAGTCTCGACAGCGACGGGCATCATGTCTATATTTACCTTGAAATTATAGACAGGAAGGGCAGCATGGCGTTGAGCCTCAAGGACAAGGAGACCGATCGCCTCGCCCGCGAGGTCGCTGCTCTGACCGGGGAGACGTTGACGGATGCAATCCGCAAGGCGCTCGCCGAGCGACTGGAGCGCGAGCGCTTGCGCCGCGGCGGATCTGCACGGCTGGTTGACCGGCTGATGCAGCTCGGCCGAGAGTGCGCGGCCCTTCCCGATTACGACACGCGCACCCCGGACGAGATCGTCGGGTATGACGAAACCGGCATGTGGCGCTGATGGTAATCGACACCTCGGCGATCGTTGCTATCCTGTTCGATGAGCCTGACCAGCGGCGTTACGGCGAGGCCATCGAAGCCGCGACGGTTCGGCTCGTATCAGCGGTGACGCGGGTCGAACTCGCCTTTGTGATCGAGGGCCGCAAACGCGGAGCTGGGCGCGAGCGCTTGGAGCGCTTTTTCCAGCTGACCGGCGCCGAAATCGTCGCGGTCACGCCGCAGCAGGCGGAGATCGCCGTCGACGCGTTTCGCCGCTTTGGCAGAGGCCGCCATCAGGCGAGGTTGAATATCGGCGACTGTTTCTCCTACGCGCTCGCTGTGGCGAGCGACCAGGTGCTGCTCTTCAAGGGGGACGATTTCGGCCATACCGATATTCGCCCGGCGCTGACGTGACCCGCCTCCTCTTCCGCCATGCCCGGTTGCTCGACCCCGAGAGCGGGCGCGACGAGACCGGCGATCTCTTGGTCGAGGGCGAGCGGATCGCCGCGGTCGGCGGCGATCTCTCGGACGCGGCGCGCGATGCCGAGACGGTGATGGCCGAGGGGCTGTGTCTGGCGCCGGGGCTCGTCGACATGCGCGTGCAGTTGCGCGAGCCGGGCGCCGAGCACATGGAATCGATCGAGAGCGGCGGGCGGGCCGCCGCGGCGGGCGGGGTGACAACGATGGTCGCCCTGCCGAACACCGACCCGCCGGTCGATGATGTCTCGGTCGTCGAGTTTCTCGCCCGCCGCGCCCGCGAAGTCAGGCTCGCCAAAGTCCACACCTACGCCGCGGCGACCAAGGGGCTCAAAGGGCGCAACCTGACCGAGATGGGTCTCTTGGCGGCGAATGGCGCGCTCGGCTTTACCGACGGGGTCAAGGCGGTCGCCGACGCGCTCGTCATGCGCCGCGTGCTCGCCTATGCCCGCAGCTTCGATCTTCTGGTGCTGCAGCATCCCGAAGAGCCGAGCCTCGGCCGCGCCGGCGAGGTCAACGAAGGCGAGATTGCGACACGGCTCGGCCTGGCCGGGATTACCCCCGCGGCAGAGATCATCATGGTCGAGCGTGATCTGAGGCTCGTCGAGATCACCGGTGCCCGCTACCACGTCGCTCATGTATCGACGGCCGCGGCGATCGCGGCGATCCGCCAGGCGAAGGTGCTGGGCCTGCCGGTGACCTGTGACACGGCACCCCCTTATTTCGCGCTCAACGAGACGGCGATCGGCGACTACCGGACCTTCGCCAAACTCTCGCCGCCGTTGCGCGGCGAAGGGGATCGCCAGGCGGTGATCGAGGGACTGCGCGACGGCACGATCGACGCGATCGCCAGCGACCACGCGCCATGGGACCAGGATTCAAAGCGCCTGCCGTTCAGCTCGGCGGCCTACGGGATCGTGGGTCTCGAAACCTTGCTGGCATTGTCGCTCGAGCTCTATCACGCCCGCCAGCTGGATCTGCTCGGGGTGATCCGGCTGATGACCCTGAACCCGGCGCAGATCCTGCGCCTCTCGGTCGGCCGTCTGGCTCCCGGGGCGCCGGCCGACCTCGTCCTCTTCGACCCGGATCTCGGCTGGCGTATCTGTCCCGACGACTTCCGCTCGAAATCGAAGAATGCGCCCTTCGACGAATGGCCGGTCCGCGGCCGGGTGCAGCGCACGATCGTCGACGGGCGCACCATCTTCCGGCACGACGGCTGAGTAGCCGATCTGCCCGGGACTTCGCCATCGTGAAGTCAAGATTGCGGGCTACACTGGGTGATAGGATCGAGGCTGAAGGTCGCGCCACTCGTGTTTCCTGCTGGCGTCCTTGGCACCGTCAAAGCCTCCCTCAGGAACTGTTCGAGCGGCCTTTAATCGCGGACCAAGTATATGATTGATGAAGCCTTTATGTGTTTGGAGCGGGATTTTTCGACGGTTTTGTCCCTGAGAACAGGGACACTGAGCGAGCGGACCCGCCGGCATTGACCCTGCTCGCCGCTGCGGTTCTTGGTTACCTGTTGGGCTCGATCCCGTCCGGCTTGCTGGTGACCCGGCTCGCCGGGTTGGGCGACGTCCGCCGGATCGGCTCGGGCAATATCGGCGCCACCAACGTCCTGCGCACCGGCGGCAAGGCTGCGGCGGCACTGACCCTGGTGCTGGATCTGGCCAAGGGCTGGGCGGCGGTGGTTATCGCGAGAGGCTGGGGTGCCGACGCGGCGCTGGTCGCGGCCGGCAGCGTCATCATCGGCCACATGTTCCCGATCTGGCTCGGCTTTCGCGGCGGCAAGGGTGTGGCCACCGCCCTCGGCGTTTTGCTTGCCCTCGCTTGGCCGGTGGCGCTCCTCGGCGCCCTCGTCTGGCTCGCCACCGCCGTCATATTCCGCTACTCCTCACTCGCCGCCCTCGCCGCCGCGGCCGGCAGCGCGGTCCTGGCGCCGTTCCTCGTCGACGGTCCGACTGCCGCGGTGATCGCCGGTATCGCCCTGTTAATCATCCTGCGCCACCATGCCAACATTCGGCGCCTGATCGCGGGCAGCGAGAGCCGGATATCGCTCACCAAAGGCTGAGGCAGCCCTGGCCGCACGCGAACTCGAACCGCAGGAGCGCCTCGACTGGTTGCGGCTGTGCCGCACCGAGACGATCGGCCCGATCAGCTTTTATGCCATGCTGAGCCGTTTCGGCTCGGCGCGAGCGGCACTCGAGATGCTGCCTCGTCTCGCCCGGCGCGGCGAGCGTGCCAAAACAGTCGCTGCCGTAACCCGGGCCGAAGCCGAGATCGAGCTCGCGGCGGTGGACCGCGCCGGAGCCCGGCTGGTGTGCTGGGGCGAGCCGCTCTACCCGAGCGCGCTCGCCACGATCGAGGACGCGCCGCCGATCCTGACTGTGCTCGGAGAGGCCGAGTTGCTGCAGCGGCCGATGATCGCCGTGGTCGGGGCACGCAACGCCTCGGCCAATGGCCGGCGCTTCGCCCGCGACCTCGCCGCCGCGCTCGGCCGCGGTGGGCTCACCGTGATCTCGGGTCTCGCTCGGGGGATCGATGCCGCGGCGCATCTGGGCGCTCTGGAGACGGGCAGCGTTGCCGTCGTCGCCGGCGGCGTCGATGTCGTCTACCCCGCGGAAAACCGCGGGCTCTACGACGCCCTGGCGCGCCAAGGGGTGATCGTCGCCGAATTGCCGCTCGGCACCGAACCTCAAGCCCGCCATTTCCCGCGCCGCAACCGGATCATTTCCGGCATGGCGCTCGGCGTCGTTATCGTCGAGGCGGCGGCGCGGTCCGGCTCGCTGATCACCGCACGCTTCGCCCTCGAACAAGGCCGCGAGGTTTTTGCCGTGCCCGGCTCACCGCTCGATCCGCGGGCGCGCGGATGCAACGATTTGCTGCGGCACGGTGCGACTCTGACCGAGACTGCCGAGGACGTGCTGTCGCAACTCGCGGCGCAGCTGCGCGGGGTCGCGCCGCCACGGGCGGTTCCGGCGATGTCGATTCCCGCCCCACCACCGTGGTCGCCGCCGGCTGTAGTCGAACCCGCAGATAACGACGCCGTGTTCGAGTTGATCCTCGAAAGGTTGGGACCTACACCGGTCGCGGTTGACGAACTGGTGCGGCAATGCCAGATGTCAGCCGCCGCCGTCGCCACGCTTCTGCTCGAACTGGAACTCGTCGGAAGGGTCGAGCGTCATCCTGGCAACTTCGTCTCTTTGCGCTAAGAAATTTCCGCGCCCTCGCGCCCTGATCGAACGGATCCATGAAAGTCGTCGTCGTCGAATCGCCGGCAAAAGCGAAAACCATCAACAAGTACCTGGGCAGCGACTACAAAGTCGTCGCGAGCTACGGTCATGTTCGTGATCTGCCGGCGAAAGACGGCTCGGTCGTCCCCGACTCGGACTTTGCGATGTCGTGGGAAGTCGACGGCAAGTCCGAAAAGCATGTGAGGACGATCGTCGAGGCGGTGCGCGGCGCGGACAGCCTGTTCCTTGCCACCGACCCGGACCGCGAGGGCGAAGCGATCTCCTGGCACGTGAACGAGGTGCTGAAATCGCGCCGAGCATTGAAGCATCTCGACGTCAAGCGGGTGGTCTTCAACGAAGTGACGAAGAACGCGGTGCTCGATGCGTTTCGTCGGCCACGCGAGATCGACCACGAGCTCGTCGAAGCTTATCTCGCGCGCCGCGCCCTCGATTACCTCGTCGGCTTTACATTGTCACCCGTGCTGTGGCGGAAACTTCCGGGCAGCCGCTCGGCGGGTCGCGTCCAATCCGTCGCACTGCGCCTGGTCTGCGAGCGCGAAGCCGAGATCGAAGCATTCAAGTCGCGCGAGTACTGGACGATCGAGGTCGAGTTCCAGACCGAGGCGGGCCAGACCTTCACCGCCCGATTGACCCATCTCGACGGCAAGCGCCTCGACCGCTTCGATCTCGACACCGAGGCCAAGGCACGCGCCGCCGCCGATGCCATCCTGGCCGCCTTGAGCTTCGCCGTCAGCGAAATCGACAGCCGCCAGGTTCGCCGTAATCCGTTCCCGCCATTCACCACCTCGACTCTGCAGCAGGAAGCCTCCCGCAAACTCGGTCTCGCGGCGAGCCGCACAATGCAGATTGCCCAGCGCCTTTATGAAGGCATCGACATTGCCGGCGAGACGGTAGGGCTGATCACCTATATGCGGACCGACGGCGTCGCGATCGCCGGCGAGGCGATCGTGGCGGCGCGTCGGCTGATCGGCAATGAGTTCGGGCCGCGATACGTCCCGAGTGAGCCACGGGTCTATCGCAGCCCCGCCAAAAACGCGCAAGAGGCGCACGAGGCGATCCGGCCGACCGACATCGACCGCAAGCCGGGGGACATCGCCGCCGATCTGGACCCCGATCAGCGGCGGCTCTACGAGCTCATCTGGAAACGGGCGGTCGCGAGCCAGATGGCCTCTGCCTTGCTCGAGCAGGTCACCGTCGACATCGCCGACCCGACGATGCGTCTGCGTTTGCGGGCAAACGGCTCGGTCGTAATCTTCGACGGGTTTTTCGCCCTCTACCAGGAAGACCGCGACGACACTGCCGATGAGGAGGGCGAGGGGCGCCGACTGCCGGCGATGCGGAAAAGCGAGCGGCTGGAGCGTGGCGCGGTCGAGCCGAGGCAGCACTTCACGCAGCCGCCGCCGCGCTACACCGAGGCGAGCCTCGTCAAGAAGCTTGAAGAGCTCGGCATCGGCCGTCCTTCGACCTACGCCTCGATCCTGCAGGTCCTGCAGGACCGCGATTACGTCCGGCTGGAGAAACGGCGGTTCATACCGGAGGATCGCGGGCGGCTAGTCACCGCGTTTCTGACGAACTTCTTCGAACGTTATGTCGAATACGGCTTCACCGCGGATCTTGAGAACCAGCTCGACGACGTCTCCGGCGGACGCACCGATTGGAAGGAGGTATTACGGAACTTCTGGCGTGATTTTTCAGCGGCTGTCGACGGCACCAAGGAGCTGACGATCAGCCAAGTGCTGGCCGCCCTCGATACCGAGCTCGGACGGCATTTCTTCCCGGACGACGCGTCGGGACGCGATCCGCGCCTGTGTCCCGGCTGCGCAGCCGGCAGGCTCAGCATCAAACTCGGGAAATTCGGCGCCTTCATCGGCTGTTCCGACTACCCGAACTGCCGTTACACCCGACCTCTCGCGCTCGAGGGAGAGGCCGAGGAGATTGCCGCGGCCGACACTCTGCTCGGGACCGATCCAGCGAGCGGCTTACCGATCTTCCTCAAAAAAGGTCCCTATGGCCACTACGTGCAGCTCGGGCCCGATGCGGAACACAAGCCCAAGCGGGTTGCCCTCCCGCGATCGGCGAAGCCGGCCGACATCGATCTCGACGCCGCTCTGCGGCTGCTGGCATTGCCGCGCGAGTTGGGGCGGCACCCCGAGACCGGTGAGACGATCATTGCCGGCATTGGCCGTTTCGGCGCTTACATCAAGCACGGAACGACCTTCAAATCGCTCGCCCCCGATGACGACGTGCTGACCATCGGCCTGAACCGCGCCGTCGTCCTGCTCGCCGAACCGGCGGCTGAGCGACGGCGCGGGCCGCAGCTCGTGCGTGAGCTCGGCGAGCATCCCGAGGGCGGCGTCGTCGGCCTCTATAGAGGGCGTTACGGCCCCTATGTCAGTCATGACCGGGTCTTTGCGTCCTTGCCTAGGGCCACCGATCCAGAGACTTTTTCACTAGACCAGGCGGTGTCGCTGCTCGCCGCCCAGCGCCAGAAGAAGACTAAAGGCCAAAAGCGCAAACCCAGCAGATCCGCGGCGACACCGGCGAAGCCGCGAAGGGTTGCAAAGGCGGCCGGCACGCGAGATCGCGCGACGGCCAGCACGTCAACAAAGCCCGGCGCAAAAAAGTCCCGATCGCGATCGAGCGCGCCCCCGCTGTAGATGGCGAGGTCAGGCCGGAAGGCCTCCTCCAGGCCAGGGCGCCGAGGATTTTCTTCCATCGAACGCACCAGGCCCGTGATCCGCAATGGGAGACGATCGGTCAGCGCGGCCCCGCTCCCGCCCGAGGCTACCGTCGTCGAGCGGCTTGGCAGCGATGAGGACGGCGTCCCGCTCGTCCGCCCGGTTGGCTGGCCGGGATCGGATCCGGCGCCGGTGCTGCGTCTTATCGAGACCGGGCTGAGCGAGCCGTTCCCGATCGGTGCCCGCGCCGCAGCGCAGGTTGTCCACCGCCAGACCGGTGAGATCGAAGCTCGGATCATCCGGATGCTGGGCCCGGCGAATAACCGGGTCGTCGGCGTCTTTCACCGTGGCGCCAACGGCGGCAGCGTAGTGCCGGTCGACCGCCGAAACCGCGCCGAGTACCGAGTGACGGAGCCCGATGCCGGCGGTGCCGGCGACGGCGAGTTGGTCACCGTCGAGGAATCCTCGACCGCAAAAGTCCGCTTTCCTCGCGCGCGCGTCATCCAACGGCTCGGACATTCCTCGGACGCCGGAGTGATAAGTCTGCTGGCCATCGCGAGCCATGACATTCCGACCGAGTTCCCGATGGCGGCAATCGCCGAAGCCGAGGCGGCAAGACCGGCGCCTTTGGCCGGCCGAGCCGATTTGCGGGATATCCCTCTGGTCACGATCGACGGCAGCGATGCTCGCGACTTCGACGACGCGGTGTGGGCCGAGCCAGATGCGGACCCGGGAAATCGCGGCGGCTGGCATCTCGTCGTGGCAATAGCCGACGTCGCCTGGTACGTACGCCCCGGCACGGCACTCGACCGCGAAGCCCTGCGGCGCGGCAACTCGGTCTATTTCCCCGACCGCGTCGTCCCGATGCTGCCCGAGGCGCTGTCGAACGAGCTCTGCTCGCTCAAGCCCGGTGCCGACCGTCAGTGCCTTGCCGTCCACCTGTGGATCGACGCCACCGGCCGTAAGCGGGGACACCGGTTCGAGCGGGGAATGATGCGATCGGCCGCACGGCTCACCTACGAAGAGATCCAGGCGGCACATGAAGGCCGCCGCGCGTCTTCATTACCGCCAGAGAGATTGACGGCGCTATATGAGGCGTTCGCAGCGCTGGCGCAGGCGCGGGCCAGGCGCGGCGCCCTCGAGCTGGAGATCAGCGAGCATCGCGTGGTGCTCGATGGCGAGCAGCGGCCGGCCGCAATCATTCCGGTGGCCCGGCTCGATAGCCATCGGCTGATCGAGGAATTCATGGTCCTAGCGAACGTCGCCGCCGCAGAGGAGTTGGAAGCGCGGCGGCAACCCTGCATGTACCGTGTTCACGATGCGCCGGACCCGGAGAAGGTCGAGGAGTTGCGCGCTTTGCTTGTCGAAACCGAGATCGTCGGAACGGGCTTTGCCAAGGGACGAGCGCTGAAGCCTGAGCTGTTCAATCGGGTGCTGCGGGGCGTCGCGGCAACGGCGGCAGCTGCTCTCGTCAACGAGCTGGTCCTTCGCTGTCAGGCGCAGGCGGTCTATAGCCCGAACAATATCGGCCATTTCGGTTTGGCTCTGCATCGTTATGCCCATTTCACCTCGCCGATCCGCCGATACGCTGACTTGATCGTGCATCGGGCGCTGATCGGAGGTGCGAACGCCGCGGGACATGAGATCGACGCCGGCGCACTGCCGTCAAATGCGGACCGTGACCAGCTGGCCGCGGTCGCAGAACATATCTCGACGACCGAGCGTCGTGCGGCCGCGGCCGAGCGCGCCGCGATCGAGCGCTATCGTGCAACGCTCCTCGCCCGATCGGTCGGCAGCGTGTTTGGCGGCCGCATCAGCGGCGTCGCCGAGTTCGGCCTATTCGTCACCTCGGCGGAGAATGGAGCTGACGGGCTTGTACCGATATCGACCTTGCCGGGTGACTACTACCAGTGCGACCGAAGTAGACAGCGGCTAATCGGCCAGCGGTCGGGTCGGGTCTTTCGGATTGGGGACGAGGTATCGGTCCGACTGGTCGAGGCGGACGGGATCGGTGGCCGCATCGTCTTCCATATCGAAGAGGATGGAACGACGAACCGCATCGGGCAGCCTCGCCACCGAGCTAACCATCACCGGCCCGGGCGGCACCGTTGATTGCCGCGGGCCGGCGATCTACTGTGCTGATCGCCCCCGAGCGAAATTTCCGCAACGCCGACGGTGTTGCCGAGCGCGTTGCGGCGGGGGAGTTCGCGGGGTTTCTTCTTCTGGAGTGGATACCGTTGTCGTTGCGTCTGGCCGCTGAGCTCGCGCGGGCGAGCAGCCTCGCCTTCGCTGTTGTGCTTGCCGCGTGCGCGGCGCACCAGGCGCTGCCGGACGATCCGGCGGGGCGATTATTCGCCCGTAGCCTCGACGAGATCACCGACCTCTACATAACGCCGGTGTCGAGCCGAAAACTCATTCTCGCCGGAGCCGCACGCTTCTCCCGCCTCGACAGTAAGTTCTCAGTTACCGAGACCCCGGGCCTGGAGGGCAGAACACACGTCGTCGTCAACTATGACGGCCGGGAAGTTGCTGTGTATCCGACGCCGGGTGACGACGACCCCCACGCTTGGGGGGGATTGATGGGTCGGCTGATCGCCGGTGCCAAGGGGGCGTCGCCAACCCTTGCCACGCTGTCGGAGGACCAGATCGACAAGGTGTTGTTCGACGGCATGACCGGGGCCCTCGACCGTTTTTCGCGTTATGCATCGCCCGAGATCGCACGCGACCAGCGTGCCGTCCGAGACGGCTTCGGCGGGATCGGCATCACCCTCGATGTCTCCGGCGCGGAATTCCGGATCACCCAGGTCACACCGGGTGGGCCCGCAGATCGCGCCGGCATTCGGCCCGACGACAGGCTGGTCGCGGTTGACGGGGGCGCGACGGCCGGGCGGTCGCAGAGCGACGTAATCCACGTACTTCGTGGCCCGATCCTGAGCCCGCTCGAGGTGACCGTGTATCGTCCCAGTCTCGGCCAGAAGCGGAGTTTCCGTCTCCAGCGCGCGCTCGTCATCCTGCCTACCGTGACGATATCGCGAGACGGCGGGATCGCGATCCTTCAGATCGCGAGCTTCAACCAGAACACAACGCAGCAGATCGTCGAAGATCTCGGCCGACTGGAGCGTGAGATGGGTTCGCGCCTGAGCGGCGTCGTCCTCGATCTGCGCAGCAACCCCGGTGGCCTGCTCGATCAGGCCGTCAGTCTCACGGATGTCTTTATCTCTAAAGGGCCTATCGTGTCGACAGTCGGCCGCCATCCAGCGAGCCATCAGTTCTTCGAGGCATCCGGCGTCAGCATGGTGCCGCAGATACCGATCGTGGTGCTGATCAATGGCGCTTCTGCCTCGTCATCCGAGATCGTCGCCGCAGCCCTTCAGGATGTCGGACGGGCGGTCGTCATCGGTAGCGCCTCTTATGGAAAGGGCACCGTGCAAACCGTCCTGCGCCTGCCGAACGACGGCGAGCTGACGCTGACCTGGGCACAGCTCGTCGCCCCATCCGGATACTTTCTGCACGAACACGGCGTGGTTCCGACCATTTGTACAAGCGATCTCGGGGACGACGACAATGCCGTTCAAGTTGCCTTGCAACGCAGCAACGTTGCGGCATCGCCGACGCTGAGGTCACGGGCTTCGCTCGACGACAGTGCTTGGTCTCAACTCCGGCGTTCGTGTCCGGCGCGGCAGGGCGATCATGAGATCGACATCAAGGTCGCAAAGCGGCTCCTCGCAGATCCAGCGCTCTACCGCCAGGCGGTGCACGCCATCTCGGCGACCCCTTACGTAGCCTCAGCTCCGCTTGCGGCGGCCGCTGCACCGGCCGAGCCTGCCTTGACAGGGTCCGGCGGATCGCTATTTTCCGATCCGCGTCACCCCTAGCCTGCCGGATCCATTTCATGGCCAAGACGAATACCGTCCTGATAAAGCTGGTCAGCAGCGCCGACACCGGCTTCTACTATGTGACGAAAAAAAATCCGCGGACCAAGACCGGCAAGCTCGAACTCAAGAAATTCGACCCCGTTGTCCGCAAGCACGTCGTATTCAAAGAAGCCAAGATTAAATAAAATATTATAAATTTGCAGTCGGGGCCGGGGTAACGCGCCCTGAAACAGGGCGTATTTTTTACGACCTCGGCCGAGCAGAAGAAATAGTTAGGTGGTTTGTTCAAAACTGCCAAGAGGGCGGCGCTGAGCACGGGTAATGAAGTTTCGGATTTCTGCGCCTGAATGCGCACGGCTGAAAAAGAAACCCTGCGCCTCCGTGCAGCGCTCCGCTCTGAGCCCATCGACCTCGGAACGGGTTTCAGCCCCCTCGGCGGTGGTTGCTATACCGAGTTTGGTGCCAAGCTGGATGATCGCGCGAATGAAACCTGCGTGATCGGCTCGTCCTGGAAAACCGCTTACAAAGGACCTATCGATTTTGATTTTGTCGAAGGCGAAATCACGCAGCCGATAGAACGAGGAATGGCCAATGCCGAAATCATCGATCGACAAGAGCACACCCAGACAGCGAAGCTGGTGCAGCGTTCGTAGAAAAGCGTTGTCTGGTAGGGGCTGGATTGTCTCCGTGACTTCCAGTTCGAGGCGTCTAGGGTCGAGGTTTGCGGTCGTCAGCGCGTCATGCACGACTTGAGCAAGATCGCCAGCGAGGAATTGAGCGGCGGAAATGTTGACCGCCACCCGAGTGTCGCCTGGCCAGGTCACGGCCTCGGCGAGCGCCGCGTGCAACACCCACCTCCCGAGGCGCGGCATAAACCCGAATTCTTCGACAAGGCTGACGAACTCTCCGGGTAGGATGACGCCGCTTAAGGGGTGGTTCCAGCGCAGCAGAGCCTCGCAGGTAGTAATTCGACCGGTATGCAGATCGATCATCGGCTGATAAACAAGCGAAAACTCTGCCTCGGAGAATGCTCTGGCCATTTCCGCGGGGGAAATGCGCGGCGCCAAGGACGATTCGCCTCGCCGGCATTCTCCGCCAGCGGTGCCGTTTTTCGTAGTCGAGTTCATAACTAGGCCCCGACCCGCCGAGAGATCCGGCTAAAAAGAAACTATTGTAGATGCGAACCGTCATTGAGGCGTCAAATGAGTGTCCGCTGCCGCGGGATTGGGTGCTGTGGGCCGGCCATGGCTCACACTTGATGCGCCGTATCACGGACAGAACGCTACTTTGGAGGGGATGAAATTCGGGTGGGATCGAGCCGAGTTAGCTTGGCTCGTTTTTTGGACTGCAATTACCGATCAATATCGATTCGGCCTCGAGCGCCGGTGGGGCCTATCGTTTCATCGTTTCTCTGAGTGAGAGAAGCCCAGATGATCGGCGGCAAGTCTGCCAAACGTGTGACTATGCGATTACGTCCGGCTGTCTTGGCCTCATAAAGAGCGTCGTCGGCACGCTTCAGCAGCTGCGCGCGGCAATCACCGCCTTCAGCGGCCGCGGAGACGCCGATGCTGACCGTCACGGCCACCTTCACGCCCCCCACCCTGATAATGAAAGGCTCCCTCGCGACCGCCAAGCGCAACCGTTCGGCGACCGCGGTCGCTATGGTGCTGTCGGTGTCAGGCATAACCACGACAAATTCCTCGCCGCCCAATCGGGCGACCAGATCAACACTTCGGACGCTGTTCATTGTTCGGCTGGCAAGCTCGCGCAGCACGTCATCTCCCGCAGCATGGCCATAGGTATCGTTGACCTGCTTGAAGTGGTCGATGTCAAACAGCAAAATCGCTGCACTTATATGGTCATGGTTAACCCGACCAATCAACTCATCGAGATGCGCAAGGAGGTATCGTCGGTTGTAGAGACCGGTTAATTCATCAGTCAGCGCGAGAGAAAGGCTACGCTGGTAGTTTTCTTGCAACCGATCCTGGAGCCTCTTGCGGCGGATCTGAGTGCCAGTACGGGCCAGCAACTCGTTCCGATCCACCGGGCGAATGAGATAATCGTTGGCGCCAAGATCGAGACCCTTGGCAAGACGGTGGAGATCGCCCTCCTCGGCGATGAGCAGGATCGGCAACTGGCGGAACATCTCACTTGCCCGGCACTGCGTAACCAGGAGCAACGGATCCCCGCTCGGCGTCGATAAGCTGGCGATGACCAGCTCGGTGTCGCCATCCAGCTGTCTTTGTGCTTCCGCACAACTTTGACAGATCACCAGCTGCGCGCTCGGACGTAAGGTCTCGGCCATTCTGGCGGCGGCGAACTGATCTTCCTCGATCAGGATGATCCGCGCCGGTCCGGAATCCTCGGCTACGGCTGTATCATGGCCGGCGAAACGACCGCAAATCCCTTCGCGCAAGCGCCATTCTTCCATCATCCGCTTCAGTCGGGCGAGCGAACGGACGCGAGCGAATAGGGCGATATCGTTAACGGGTTTGGTCAGGAAGTCATCGGCGCCGACCTCAAGACCGCGAAGCCGGTTGGCGACGTCAGACAACGCGGTCACCATGACCACCGGCACGTCGGCGGTTCGGGGGTTGGCCTTGAGCCGGCGGCACACCTCGAAGCCGTCCATCCGCGGCATCATCACGTCGAGAAGGATCACGTCCGGCACTTCGCTGTCGGCGATCTCCAAGGCGCTATGCCCGTTAAATGCCGATAGGACGTCGAAATATTCGCTCGAAAGCTTCGCCTCGAGCAGCTTTACATTGGCCTCGACATCATCGACAACCAGCACTCGAGCAGACATGAGCTATTTGCTTGCACCAAAGGAGGGAAAGCACTCGTCTCAGGAGAGGAACCGCTCGACAGTTCGCAGGAAGCTCGCTACCGAGATCGGCTTCGAGATATAAGCTTCGCAACCGCCTTCACGGATCTTCTCCTCGTCACCTTTCATTGCGAAAGAGGTTACTGCGATGATCGGAATCATTCGCAGATCGTCGTCCTTCTTGATCCATTGCATTACCTCCAGCCCTGATATTTCCGGAAGCTGAATATCCATCAAGATCAAATCGGGGCGGTGTAGTCGGATCAGGGCGATCGCCTCGACACCGTCCTTGGTCTGCAATGTACCATAGCCGTGCGCCACGAGCAGATCGTTGAAGAGCTTCATATTGAGGTCGTTATCCTCGACGATCAAGACCTTCTTCCGCTCGAGCGGATTGGGCGTCCGGTTCAATTTCGAAATTTCGAGCGTCATTCTTCGCCGGCCTCGAGACGGAACTGAAGTGGCGGCAGACGATCGATCGGGATCGGCCAGGGGCTGGTGATCGTCGTTCCCCACGGGCAACACTGGCATGTTGTAGGCGATCGAACTTAATAATCTGTAACCGCAGATCTGCTCTGCCCAGGTGAAAGATTGAAGACCCATGGCACCCCGGTTCCGCATCGGTATCGATCTCGGCGGCACCAAGATCGAGGGTGCTGCCGTCGACGACTCAGGGGCTGTTGTCGTCCGCCGGCGCGTGGCAACTCCCAGAGGCAGCTATCCGGCAACGCTAGAGGCAATGGTTGCCCTGGTCGGCGAGATCGAGATGGCAATCGGCAACACGGCGAGCGTCGGGCTCGGCATGCCCGGGGCGATTTCTCCGATTACCGGCGTTGTCAAGAACGCAAACTCCACATGGCTGATCGGCCGCCCCTTACAGCAGGATTTGGAGACCAAGCTCGGCCGCCCGGTGCGCTTGGCCAATGACGCCAACTGTTTTGTTCTGTCGGAAGCGACCGACGGTGCGGCAGCTACGATGGAGACCGTCTTCGGCGTCATTCTCGGGACCGGGGTGGGAGGCGGCATCGTTATCGGCGGGCGGCTCATCGTCGGGGCGAACGCGATCGCAGGCGAGTGGGGTCACAACCAACTCCCGTGGCAGACACCGGAGGAGGCGCCGGGGCCGCCGTGCTATTGCGGTCGGACGGGGTGCATCGAGACCTTTCTCTCCGGACCGGCGCTCGCCGCGGATCATCACCGTCATACCGGCCGTCGGCTGACCGGGTTTGAGATCGCAGACCTTGCCGGGCGCGGAGACGCGGGCTGCAGCGCGACCCTGGGACGCTATGCGGACAGGCTAGCCCGAGGTCTGGCTGCGGTGATCAATCTTATCGACCCCGACGCGATCGTATTGGGGGGCGGGGTTTCCGGCATCGCAACGCTCTACCGGCAGGTCCCCGTTTTGTGGTCGCGGCACATCTTCTCAGATCACGTCGTCACCCGCCTGCTTCCGCCGGTCCATGGGGATTCGAGCGGGGTGCGAGGGGCTGCCTCGCTGTGGCGGCCCGACGAAGAATGGTGAAGACGCTGTGCCGCGATTGCGGATCGCCTCGCCTGGTTTCTCATGCCGCGCTCTTATGCCACAGTCGAGAAACCCGAACGGCCCGATCTCGCCGATCGTCCCGTGAACATCGGCGGCGGCACCCGCGGGGTTGTCCTCGATCGCGAACTCGGCCGCCCGAAGCGGCTCGAGCAGGCGATGGATCAAATTCGGGGCAGGCTCGGCGAGGGCTCGGTTCGGCTCGGCCGCGGTCCCGCATAGCCGGCGGTCAGCAATTGGGCTTCGTCAAGGGTTCGATGTCTTCGAGCTTGGCCCGGATCGAGTACTCGCCGTAGTCGATCAACATCTCTCGCGAAACGCCATTGTCGAGCAGGCGCATACCGAGTTCGTAATCCGGTTTCTCGACACTGTTGTCGGCGGGGAAAAACGCGAGGCGGATGCGCCAGCCGGGCCGCTCCAGCAGCGGGCTGCCGTTAGCCGCCGCAGCGTCGGCAGCGATCCTGCTTCCGATGGCCGCTGAGACCTGAACTGCGTTCTCGTCGGTGGCGCCGTCGAAGACCTGGCGAGAGAGAAAATTCTCTCCCTCGCTAGCTGTGTCGATCAGCAGGATCGTATGCGCGCTCGGGAACAACACCCCGGGCATCAGCTTCAGGGCCTGCGGTTTCGGCTTGATGAACTCGGCGACGCCGCCGTTTCCGGGCGCGTCCAGCCGCGCTTCGCCACGAATGTCCTGATCGACATCTCCGTTGCGAGTCTGCTTCTGGTTAAAGCGGTAGCGCAGACCGTCCTTGGACTCCCAGGTTACAAAGCTCGAGACGATGTCGGCATCGGGCGTCTCACCATAACGGATCCTGAGCCGATAGCGCTGCTCGATCGTCCAGCCGTCGCAGGTCTCACCCCATTCGTATTGCATCGTGCCGCGCGCATCGACCACGCCGGAATCGGTTCTGGTGCCAGCAAGTACCATCGTATAGAGCGCGCGGTGCGGCGCAATCTCGGCGCCGATCGCCGCTGATATCGCCATCGCGGCGAAGCTGCTGGAAAAAGCAACGGACGCAATATGCCGCTTGATCATTGAGACGACACTCCCCGAGCCAGCCGGCGAGCCGGAGCATCGCGGCCTGGCTCACTATACAGCTGGACTGTCAGACGCATCCCCCCATGGTACTTTTTTCAAATGACTTTGCGGCAAACGCCGAACGACCGGCTGGTGCCGCTCAACCGCCGCTGCGACGGGCAGGAGGCAGATCCAGCCTGATGTGGAGTTCGCGAAGCCGTTCCGGGGCAACCGGTGCGGGGGCGTGCATCAGCAAATCCTGCGCCTGTTGGTTCATCGGGAAGGCGACGACCTCCCGAATGTTCGGCGTTTCCGCCAACAGCATCACGATGCGGTCGATACCGGGAGCCATCCCGCCATGCGGCGGTGCTCCGTATTTGAACGCGTTCAGCATCCCCGCGAAGCGGGATTCCACCTCTTCCGCGGAATAGCCGGCAATCGCGAACGCCTTGTACATGATATCCGGGCGATGGTTGCGTATCGCTCCCGACGCCAGCTCGACCCCGTTGCAGACGATGTCGTATTGGTGAGCGAGGATGTCGAGGGGATCCAACCTTTCGAGAGCCTCGAGCCCGCCTTGCGGCATCGAAAAGGGGTTGTGGCTGAACTCGATCTGCCCGGTGTCTTCGTTCCGCTCGTACATCGGGAAATCGGTGATCCAGCAGAACTCGAAGACACCCTCCCTGGTGAGGCCGAGCTCGCGCCCGATCTTGAGCCGTGCCGCGCTTGCGAACGGCGCAAAGCTCTTTGGTACGCCGCACACAAAAAAAACCGCATCGCCGTCATTCAGCCTTAACTTGTCGCGCAGATCGGCGGTCGGTGCCGCGCCGAGGCTTCTCGCGATCGGGCCGGCGCCCTCTCCGTCGCGGAAGAAAATATACGCAAGTCCCGGCTGCCCCTCCGACTGAGCCCAAGAATTCATCTGATCGCAAAAGGCGCGGCTTCCCCCCATCCGTGCCGGGATCGCCCACACTCGGATCTCGGGGTCGGCGTCGATCAGATTGGCGAACACCCTAAATGCTGAACCGCGAAACGTCGCCGTCACATCGCTCATCACGATCGGGTTACGCAGATCGGGCTTGTCGCTGCCGTAGCGCTGCATCGCATCGGCATAGGGGATCTGGGGAAAGGGCAGGGCAGTGACCGGCCGGCCGGCGCCGAACTCCTCAAACACCCCATGCAGCACCGGACCGAGTGCCGCAAAGACATCCTCTTGGGTGACGAACGACATCTCGACATCGAGCTGATAGTGCTCACCCGGCGAGCGGTCGGCACGGCCGGCCTCGTCGCGGAAGCAAGGAGCGATTTGAAAATAGCGGTCGAAGCCGGCCACCATCAGCAGCTGCTTGAATTGCTGCGGCGACTGCGGCAGGGCGTAAAATTCTCCGGGATGAAGGCGGCTCGGGACAAGAAAGTCGCGCGCTCCCTCGGGCGAGCTGGCGGTCAGGATCGGCGTCTGAAACTCGGCAAAGCCCTGCTCGATCATCCGACGCCGGATCGCGGCGATGACGTTGGAGCGGAGCATGATGTTCGCGTGGGTTCGCTCGCGCCGCAAATCGAGAAAGCGATAGGCAAGGCGCATGTCTTCGGGGTATTCGGCCTCGGTATTGACCGGAAAGGGCAGGGTTTCCGCCTCCGACCGCACTTCGATCTCGGCGATCACCAACTCGACTTCGCCGGTAGGGAGCCGCGGGTTGATCGTGTCGGCCGAGCGCGCCGCGACCTGCCCTGTCAAGGTTACGACGCTCTCCAGCCGCAGCGCATCCGCCGCGCGGAACATCGGTGAGGATATATCGACGACGCATTGGGTGATGCCGTAATGGTCGCGCAGATCGACAAACAGCAGCTGGCCATGGTCGCGCTTGCGGTGGACCCACCCCGACAGCCGGGCCGACCGGCCGGCATCGGCCAGCCGCAGCGCTCCGCAAGTGTGGGTCCGATAAGGGTGGTGCATCGGGGACGTTTCCAGGCCGCGTCCAGGAGCGCGAACACGGCACGGAAGCGCAGCGCTTGTCAAGGCGGCCCGCCCTTGGCAATCAGCCTCTGCTCGCCCCTCCCTGAGAGCAGGGAGAAAATTCGATGCGGCGCGAAGGATGGCCCGTCCGATCGACCATAAAGCCATGCAGACCGAATAGTTAGCCGCCCAAGACAGGGTTCGGGCAGCAGGGAGCCGATTGGCACGTCTGAGGGAGGCTGCAGGGAGCATCTGCGTCGACATTCGGCACCGCTCTACGATGATCTTCTGTTGTGAAAGACACACAATTATGATTGCTTAATTAGCATATATCGGCTATAAATGCAAGCTCCAATGCGAAGAGGAGGTGCCCGATGGCGGAGAGCGATAGCGGTTACCAGGTGGGCCCGGGCCGGCCGCCGCTGCACACCCGTTTCCGGAAGGGGCAATCCGGCAACCCCGGCGGCCGCAGCACCAAGAGCGTGCCGGCATTGCTGGCCGATGCGCTGAACGAGACGGTCGTCGTGACGATCGACGGACAGCGTCGCACGATCACCAAGCGCGAGGCGATCGTGACGCAAATGGTCGACAAATCGGCGAGTGCCGATCTGCGCGCGACCAAGATGCTGATCGATATGATGAAGGACGTCGAGCACAAGGCCGACGACGCCCCGCCGTCCGAACCGCGGGGGCTGGCCGAGGCGGACAGGGAGGTCGTGCAGCTCTTCGTGGCGCGGTTGCGGCGGCAGATCCTGCACGAGATCGAAGTGGCGAAGGCGGCCTCTTAGTTCTTGGCGTCCAGTTACCGTTCATGGCTGGCGCAAGGCCACGGCTGTCCGGTTCAACTTTTTTGTATTAATTCAGGCTTGATCTGACAGACGGTGTTGGTGGTTTGAGCCTTTCTGAGTTTCGTCTGTGGTCAAGCAGCCATGAGTTTTTCCTTTGCCAGGGGTAGGGCGTCAAGCAGG
>Ga0210402_10000810_pt1 | contig 33838 bp, 29 predicted proteins | sample IncBWC7MmetaG_FD_161055 | JGI IMG/M metagenome (GOLD analysis project Ga0210402, IMG submission 161055) | Forest soil microbial communities from Barre Woods Harvard Forest LTER site, Petersham, Massachusetts, United States - Inc-BW-C-7-M | ecosystem: Environmental > Terrestrial > Soil >...
GTCCCCTCTCTTCCCGGTTTGGAAGAACTGCGGGGAGACTCGTTCTGCTTTATCGGCATTCAGTGGTGCACGGGTTCCACCAAAAACGTGAAGGTCATATACCTTGGAGCAAGTGATAGAAGGAAAGGGAGTTAACGGCGTCGTCCGACGTCGGAACGAGTCAAGTGTTCCGGGGGGATGGAGAAGTTCGTCTCATAGTGACACAACTGTCTCAATTCGCAGCTTGCGACGAGCTCATGGGAAAGCGATATGCGCAGAAGGGAAAGCAGCCACTGATTTTGCGGCATTTTACGGCACTGGAGATTTTCGTCGATGTCGTTCGAGGGCGAGAGTTGAAATAATTTCCAACTACGGCGAAATCAGCCGCACCGCCACCGGAGACGCGCCGTTGCCGAGAATCGGAGTGCCGGTAACTCCACCGACGCCAGCTCCGCAACCAACCAGGTTGATCACCTGCGTGTGGATGTTGTTGGTTCCTGGATTAACTTTGTGCCCGGTTGGACTTAGGAAGAGCTGCACAAATCCAATGATCTGAACGTTAGGGTAATTGTTGGCAAAGGTTGGTGAGGGAGCGTCGATGACCGGTACGGTCACCAGCGAGTCGCTGACCATCATGTTTGTTCCCCCTGCCATAGCGCCAGATTGCGCGACCGGATTATCTCTACCCGCCACAAACTGAAAGGGAGGAGTCGGCAGTATAGTGGTGTCCACGCTGTCTCCCTGATTGCCGGATGTGTGGGTCAAGGCATCCACAGCATCTGCCGCTTCTTGGTCCCGATTTCCGTCTGGAGCTTGATCAACGTGGACGATGCTGTTGCATTGAATGGGTGGCTGTACGCAGCCTACGATGCTCAACTGGTACCCGTTGAACCCAGCACATCCGGGGCATGCGACGGATGACGCACTTGGTGCGGGGAAATCGGCGGGATCGCCTGGATAATACTTCCAAACGTTTGGCCCGATCGGCGGCGGGAGGCAGGTTGAATCGCACTCTGCCCGGAGCCGCGGCGGCATCTCCCAACCGAGGAGACCCGGCCCCGCCGTAATGGCGCCGCTAGCCGGATCAAAAATTTGGTTAGGCGGATTTGAGGGATCTATATTCGGCAGCAGCCACGGTTTCACACACGTCGGCGCCACCGGCAGTCCGGGCCCGGCCGCAGTTCCCTGGAGGTAGGAAGGGTTATAAGCCTCGGCTGTCGCCGACGCTCTGACCGTGATCGTCGTGCGTCCCCAGATACGGGCAAAAAAAGTCGGCAGATCGCTGCGCTGCACCTGCACGGTAACTTGGGGATTGGCGATAAAATTTGTAATCGCCTGGTTGATGTTGACGCAAATTTCCTGCCCCGAGATGCATGGCGATGCCCCGGGGACTAAGTTTCTGCCGCCGACCGGGTTACCCGCCGCCACTTGTGTAGCCACGGCAATAGCCAGCGGTACTGCATTCGCTCCCACCGTTGCATCTGCGGCCGATGTCATCCCCGAGTTGGCCAGCACCCGTGCCCCGGCCAACGCCGCGCCATCCGCTGCCAGTTGCGCCTCGCTGCGCGCGGTGTAGAGCGTCACCACGTCGATCGACAGGGCGGCCATTGCTCCAACAACAAACAGCATGACCACCGCCACCAGCATGATGACGATCCCTTGCTCGTTGTTGCGTCGCGAGTTAGGTCGCGAAGTATTTTGATGGCGTCGCAAGCATCCTCACATCTGGTTGTGGACCGTCGCGCTCTCGGTCAAGTTCGTGATGGCCGCATAGCCTGCGCCCGGGAACAACAATTGAATCACACGATTGAATCGCCAATGGTATGGATATGTGACTTGAACGGTGGTGCCGACAGCCACCGGTCCCCCGACCGCAGCTACCCATCCGCGGTTGATGGTGATGACCAGATCATCGGGACAATCCTTGATTGTGTACGTCCACTTCAGGCTCGGTGGGGTATTCGCAGCCGTACCTGGTGCTACGCAAGTTCCCTTCGGCAGGACTCCACTGCCGACCAGCGAATTGTAAACTGCCGTCGCCGTCGCTTGCAGAGAACCCGGGTTGGGGCCGATATCGCTCATCGGCTGAGCGCCCGCAATGATGGCGCCTTCCTGCGCCGCCTGCTCGATCTTCTGCTTCTGGTTGAAGGCGCCGCTGAAGTCGAAGATGCCCACGACGAATACCATCAGCAGCGGCAGCACGATGGCAAACTCCAGCAGCGCCGCGCCCTGCGCTTCCCTCAGGAGACTGACCCTGCCGCGACGCAGAATTCGGAAGCGAAGCATCTAGTTCTCCATCCTGCTTTGCGCCTGCGCCGACAAAGTAATCTGCTGCATGTTGAGGGAAGTGAAAGGCAGGTAGAACTGGAAAGGATATTGAAAGCTCACGATGGTTCCACATTGTGCCGGCTGGATCCCGGCGGCGGGATTCAGCAGCACTTGCCGGCAGATCGTGATGTTGGTACCGGTGCACGGTACCGGAGGATTCACGCAGGGCATCGGGTTAGGAGGATTGGAGTTTGTGGGAATCTGAGTCGGATCCAGACTGGACGCCCGCATCACTGCGTAAACCGCGTTGGCAACCGTGCCATCGCTGGGGAAGTGGTTCGACGGTGCGCACGTGGCGCACGACGCGCGTGCCGCGGTGATCGCACCCTGCTGCGCCGCCTGGGTAATGGTCGAGTAGATGTTGAAGGCTCGTCCAAACCAGACGATGCCCAACAGGAGCATGAACACCAAGGGCAGCACCAGCGCGGCCTCGGCGATTTCCGCGCCGTCCGTGCTTTGAAGTTTGCGCGCGATTGGGTTGATATTCACCAAACTGCAGATCCCTCGCTTCCTCACCCCATCCGGCAAGTGCGGCCGGCTGGGGACCCCGGTCGCTCAGGATGACAATTCATAAACGGAATTACGAATTACAAATCGCAAATTACAAATTCCCCATCGCTCTGCCCATCCCATAAAACAACACCGCAAGCGCCATGGCCGCGCCGAACGGAATTTTTGTCGACTGCGGATCGTCAAGCGATACCTCAGAGCCGGGCATCCGCAGACTGAACAGCGCCGCCAGCATATGCACGATGTTCATGAGCGTCCGTTTCAGCCGCCCTTTCCAGATAACCACGGCCAGTGCCATTACTCCCGCAACCAGAATCGTGCCCATGAGCACGGAGAACAGTTGCCGCGGGCCGAGACACGCTCCCAAGGCGCCAGCCAGTTTCCAGTCTCCGGCGCCGAGGCTGCGGACCAGTACGAAAGGCAGCAGCAGCCCGAGGCCCAACAGCGTCCCCAGCAGCGCGGCCTTCAGTCCCGGCCAACGGTAGAGAATCGTGTTGACCGCGACGCCGGCCGCCAGGCCAGACATTGTGAGCCAGTTCGGAATCCGCCGGTAGCGCCAGTCGAGAATTCCCGCACACATCGCCAGCAGCGCCGCGGGAATCCATGGCCCAGATTGTATCCATGGTCCAATAATCCACGGTCCAGATTGAAGCACGATTGCTGCCGGCAGACAAACGCCTCCGCGCATTTCGCTTCCTGTACTTTAGGGCTTTCCGGGGCCACACTCAAGAGCGAAGTTCTCGCCTCCCAGTCTCTTGACTCATTTTTTAACTGAGAACTGAGAACTGCTAGAGCGATGGATACTGTCGGCTCCCCGCACTGTGAATCAGCGCAGACCTCTGAATACGGGGTTGCGTCTCAGATGCTCGGGGAATTCCTTCTCATACGACGCCAATCCGGGACAGATGAAGTGATGAGCGCGGTTGAAGCCGAATTCACGCATTTCGATCATCGCCTCGTCTGCGGTCCATCCTTCCGCCCCCATCCGATAGGCGGCGATCATCATCCCGGTCCGATCGTCCCCCAACCGGCAGTGCACGAATACTTTCTTGTCTGGATTATCCCGCATTAGTTTCAGGAATCGTGCGAAGGCTTCGTCCTTCGGGAACGGACAGTGCCACGGAATCGCAACATACTGCATTCCGTGGCGGCGCACCTCTTTCCCTTCGCTCTTGGTCCGGTTGCCGCGCGTGTCGACGACAATGTCGATCCCCATCTTGGCCAGCGCCTGGTAACCTCTCTTATTTGGCTGCGCCCCGCGAAAAAGCCTCGGTGTTACTTCACCGAAATTGCCAATGCCATTGATTCGCCGCTTTTGGCCGGACTGGCGTGCGCGGTAAAGATGGGGATGAGGTACGGGGCCTGCTGGTTGGTGGGACCGCTCTTCGCCACTACATATCGTGATCGCCAACAACAGCGGGACGGCCAGCGCTTGGAGACGGCGAAACCTGAGGGCCATAGAGAGTCGAGTCGGCGAATCGCGAAGACCTTGCATCTTATCCTATGCAAGAGGCAGAGCTTTGATGACGAAAGCAAAAGGCCCGGTTGCCCGGGCCTGAACCTCGCGTCAAAACAAGACTTGCCTGATAAGACCTGCCTAGCGTGTGACTGCAGGCGCCGAGTTTCGTTCCGCAACCACTTTCCTGGCATTGTCGGCCAGAGCGCGTGCTTGCGGCATCAAGTCCAGAGCCTTGATCACATCCGGGTCAGTTTCGGCCCGCACCTTTAAGCCTTCTTCCTGGCCGAATGTATCCACGAAGAGTTCGCTCTTGATGTTGGAGCGCAGCCATTCGTTGCTCTCGATCATCTCAGCTTCGGTGTATGCTATTTTTTCGGAATCGAGAAATTTGCGGAAGTCCAGCATCACCGCATCGTCCACTTCGAAATTCTGCGTGACCTTGTGAGTGATCGCGTAGTGCTTGGCAAAATTAAACAGCGCATAGTGCTGCAGCAATGAGTCCTGGAACTTGTTGGGCTTGTAAGGCGCCAATTTCACATCGGGAGTGATGCCGCCGCCGCCATAAACAGTGCGGCCGCCATCGGTGAGCTTCACTTCGTGGTTAGCATTATTCTCTTCATTCTCCCGGGCGTAGTAATAATTGTAGAGAGAAAGATTTGAGTAATCGCGCTGGATTAAACGTCCGCTGGGGGTGTAGTACTTCGCGGTGGTCAGGGCCAGGCCGGTATTTTCCGCGAGGGGATACACGGTTTGCACCAGGCCTTTGCCGAACGTGACCTCACCTGCTATGAGGCCGCGATCGTGATCTTGAATTGCTCCGGCGACAATTTCGGCTGCTGACGCGGTGCCGCGATTGACCAGCACCACCAGCGGATATTCCTTGCCTCCGTTGCCGCGGGCTGCGACATATCGTTTTTCCGGAGAAGACCGGCCGTGGTGCGAGACGATCAACTGGCCCTTCTTGAGGAATTTGTCGGCAACGCCTACGCCTTCACTCAGCAGTCCTCCTGGATTCTGCCGCAGATCGAGGACCAGGCCTTTCAGATCGCCCATCTGATCGAGAGCTTCGGCGACTTCATGCTCGGTCGTTTCCTGGAACCCGGAAACGTGCATGTATCCGATACCGGGCTTGATCATGAAATGCAGGTCCACGCTGTAGCGCGGAATCTCGTCGCGGATGACGGCGAATTCGAGCGGTTTGTCGGAGCCTTCGCGCAACATCGTGATGCGGACGGTGGTGCCTTTCGGTCCCTTGAGCAGATCGGCAACGTCGGAGGTGCTCATGTTGTCGGTGGGCTTGCCGTCGATGGCGGCGATAATGTCGCCCGGCCGGATGCCGGCGCGATAGGCCGGGGTGCCGACGAAGGGAGCGATGACGATAACTTTATTGTTGCGCGGGCCGACCGTCATGCCCACGCCGTAATACTTGCCGCGCTGTTCTTCGCGAAGCGCGGAGTACGACTTCGGATCGAAAAAGTTTGAGTGCGGATCGAGCTGATGCAGCATGCTCGGGATGGCGCCGTTATAAATTGCCTTGTCGGCATTCACCGGGTCGGCATAATTCTGCTCGATCGTTTCATACACTTCGGTGAACTGCTTCAAGCTGTCGCGGACGTCGGAGTCGCTGCTGGGCGCGGTTGCCGGGCTGATTCTCTGAGCGAACAGCATGCCCAGCAGACCAAACGTCGCCAGAACGAAAACAATCAGGAAGAGAGAACGACGAGAACTACCAGCCATGTATCGAAATCCTCGGGCAGGGACGTGGAGGGACCCGGCCACCCCATCTGAGCGCAGTATAACATTTGGAGCGCCTGTTTAGTTGGATGCAAACGGTCGCTGGGGGTTACATCGGAGCGACGGCCTTTGGGGGCGTGGTTGGGTGGCCCGAGCCTTCCAGGGAAGTGGACGGTCCGGAACGCGACCGTGGAAAACCATCCTTGCGGAAGGAGAATATCGCGCCAGCCCATTTAGAAACCGAGATCGCCGCGGTGGCTGCGCAGGGACGGGCCTCGGGACCGTCCAACGGGGCGGAGCCCCCTCACCACACGATCTCTTCTACTTGCCGACATAGGTACGCGGTGAGCCGATACCGGTGCATTGGTCGAAGCCAATCTTGCAGCGCGAATCCCCCTGAGTGATGTCTTTGAAATCGGCTTTGTACTCGGTTGGATTGGCTAACTCGCTGTAGAGCCAGGTCAGTTCATTCCGGCTCGACGTCTGTTTGTTTCCGGCAGCATTCACAATTCCCGCAAAGGTCGGTGAAGCCCAGCTCGTACCGCCGACCGAAATCCAGCCTCCCTCGAAGTAAACGGCCGCGCAGCAGTAATCGGCAGCCACATCGGGATATCCACGATGAGTGCCGACGATGGCTGAAACGCCGTCCTGGTAGCTCGGTCTGGGCTCATAGGGACTGAGGTCGCCCCCGCCCCCGCCCGTGTAGTAAACCTCGTTCAGAAAATTGCCGCTGGGGTCGCGTTTGAAAAGTGTGCCTCCGACCGAGACTACGTTGGGAGACGCTCCGGGATAGATGCTGACGCCTATACCGGAATCGCCGCTGGCGGCGAAGTAGACCACTCCTGGCTTGGTGAAGTACGCGTCCCAGTTGATCTCCTGGGCAACTTCCGGATCGCCCCAGCTCATGCTGACCACGCCGCCTCCGGCGTTGGCCACCAGATTTGCGGCGAGCTTGACCGCTGCCCAGGTAGGGTCGGTGTTGACCTGCTTGGATTCGACCAGGAAGATCTTGGCATTTGGCGCCATGGCGTGGGCCCACTCGATGTCTAATGCCTCCTCGACCAACCACTCCCCGTAGACGGGAGGTTTCGTGGTCCCGGGCCATCTCACCGTAAGGTTGGCATCTGGAATGCCAAAGTAAGCGGAGAAGGCATGCAGATCGGCGGCCGCGGTCGGGTAATCACCGGCGTCGACGATGGCAATCGCGCCCCAGCCGCCTGTGGGCACATTCATGCTGGTGGCGATTGGGCAACCCGCGGGTCCAGTTACCAACCGGTACACACAGGCCAGGGATCCCGGCGTCTCATCGTTAGAAGAGGGGCCGTTGGGGTTGGGGACATCCGAGTCGACAAAGAAGTAATTTGTGTGATGACGGCCAGGCTGCGGAATACTGGATGACGGATAGATAATCCTGCGTCCGTTGAAAACGGACTCAATGCTTGTTTGAGCGAAAACCGGGAAAGATACGATACCGAAAAAAAGCCCGATTATCATCGCGATTACAAAGAAACGTCTCATTTGCTGACTCCTTAAATATGCGGTCGGCAATTATGCCAGCGATATGATGACGGTTGTATCGCGCAAATGCAAGCCCGAAACCGGGCGACTGGCGGGGCTTGTGGCCATCAATTCGACTCGGGAGGGTGGCCCTCCGGAGTTCGCGCCATCCAAATGACACCGAAGAAAATCCTAACTGAAGGGGGACTACGTCGAGGGCGGGCGGCGGGCTAGCTCCGATTGGGGTCGGGAGCGTAGCGGCGACTGGCAGCGATAGCCCTGGAGCGCCCCTCCGCCGCATGTACCTCCAAAGTCGGTTGTTTTAGGTTTAGGCTGGAGGGCCGCCTCGCCGTGACGGCAATGTGAACATCCTGGCCGAGCAAGAGTAGAAAGCGCAAAAGCCGCTCGATAGAAAAGTCGGTGAGACGGCCCCGCATCAAGGCAGGCACCTTGGGGTTGGTCCACGCCGAGCACCTTTCCCGCCTGCACCTGGGTCAGTTTTCGGCCCGCGATGATGTCAACGATCAGATGAGCCAGATTGGCCTTCGCTCGTGCCTCTTGCGGATTGGCGATCACCATTGGTCAAATAGTAACGAAGAGATGTCCGCTACTTCGCCTGCACCACCACCGCATCGGCCAAGTGCATCGGCGTGGGTGAGCGATCTCCAACTTCGAGCGTTTGGCCGTGCACGAGATATTGCGCGAGCACGGCCGGCTCGGACCAGTCCAGATCCCAGCCGTTTTCAATTGCGACGATGGTGTAGGAGCCGGGAATCACATTGGCCAGGCTGAAACTTCCGTCGAGATCGCTTTGGTCGCGGCGAAAGCGATCGTGATTCGCTTCCGGATCTTTGGGTACCAGAACGATCATCGCGCCGGACGTACCCTTTCCCGTTCGCTTTGCGAAGCCTTCGACGGTGACCGAACCTCCCACCAGCGAGAGCGCAATGGTGAGCGATGCGCCGGCAGTCACGTCCAAGGCGTGTCCGGAAATTGTTCCGGCCTCCGAGGCGATGCGAACCACCGAATACCGGTTCGTGGCAGAGCCCGCCACGACGTCATATTTGCCGGGAATGACGTCCGCAAAATTGGCCTCGCCCTTGGCGTCCACCTCGGTGGCGTCGACTCTTCCTTTGCTGTTGCGCAGGCCAATCTGGAGTTGCGATGGAAGACTCGCTGCGCCCGCGATCTGAACCGTCGCTTTGACCTTGCCCGCCGATCGACCCGAGGACACGTCGAGTTCGCCGCCGCTGTTGAGATTGACTTCGGTGGGCTCTTGCAGTTGGCCGCTGGAATCCCGCATCCGGACTGTATACCGGCCCGCGGCAACTCCGGTCAGCTCAACCAGGCCAGGAGCGACATTCTGAATATTGCTGTTCTCGACCTCTTCCACACCGTCGAAGGAGGGTTTTTGCAGCACCGGGACACTCATCCCTTGCGTGCTGTCTTCGGGAACATGCACGATGAGATGCAGCGAGGGAACGGGATTCAGGTGGATGTCACCCTCCAGGCGATCCCCGCCACGGACTGGGATGGGAGCGGCATCCTCAGCCTCAGTAGCATCGCCGTAGTAGGTGATGGGGTAGACGACGTCGAGGGATGGATCTACCTGGAGAGGCGGATTGGCTGCGCCCTCGCCCGTCGAAGTTGGATGAACCGCGTACCAGGGCGAAGCTTTTACCGAGACAAAGTACGTTCCCTCGCTGAGGGGCGTCACTTCGTAGCGGCCTTGATCGTCCGTCATGGCGCCGCGAAAATTAAAGATGCGGCTCACGCCCTGAAAATGGTCCTCACGATACACCATGATTTGCGCATGGCGAACGGGGTCCTGGAATTCATCGAGCACCTTGCCGGTGAGCACGGCGTTCGGCGAGAGTCGTAGAGCAAGGTTTTCGGTATCGAGATCGGCGCCGGTTACGATCGCGGTCGAGAACTGGTCGTGCTGGTTGTAGGAAGCGGTGATGAATCCGCGCTTCGCTCCGTCGAGCGAGTACTTGCCCGCGGGGACATGGAACTCGAAGCGTCCGTCGTTGCCGGTGACGATGGATTGCATGCTCTGCCGATTCTTCGCGCCGGCGATGGTGACGCGGGACCGCGCCAGCGAGCCGCCGGTCTTCGCGTTGACGACCGTCCCGGCGATGCGGTACGGGCCGGAAGGAATCAGGGTTCGCTGAGGCTCGGTCTGCGCCAGCGCGGAGCAGAAGAGAAGCGCGCCGGCCGCCGTGAGTATTGCCTGTCGGCATGATCGAAAGACAGAAATCATTGGTCGTCCTCCGAAACTCCCGCCGAAATGCTCGTCGAAATCAACTGCAACTGCACGCGTTCCTTTTGTCCACCAACCACGCGAACCACCGGTCCCTTCGAATCGTAAGTGCGCAGGGCTTCGGGATTCCGGTATTCGAGATCGTGTTGCTCCCGATCGAACGCAAGCAGGCGATAGGCGCCTGGAGCCAGTCCCTGCGAAACGAAACTTCCATCCGGACTCACCCATATCTCGGTCAGCTGCCCGCTGCTGTCCGCAAGGGGAATGCAGTAGATATGCGCCGCGGCCTGCCCACCGAACGGTGCATAAGAAGTCCAGCCTCGTGCGTCGCCGCTTGCGAGGCTTGCGCCGCCTGAAATGACCGGTCGTTGTGCGGGCGGCGTAACTCCATCGACTGTGCCGCTGATCTCCGCCGTATCATCGCGCATCGTGATCTCGATGGGAGACGCCGTGCCTCCCGCGGCGACGACCAGCGGCTGATGCAGCAAGTCAAGATTGCCGGAGCGGATCGAGGCGGGGTAGCCGCGTGACGAATTGACTCGCACCCAGTAGCTTCCCGCCGGCGCACCCTCAATGACCAGAGCGTCGTCAGCGCGCCTTGGGTCCCGCAGAGAAACCTGTGGCCCTACTCCAAAATCATCGGCGGGCTCGAGCGTGACGCTCAAATAGCGACGCGGACCCTTGATCACCGTGCTGCGACCGTTGATGTTCCAGGTCATCGAGCCCGGATTATCCGCAGAAGTGAATTCTTCCTTAACGTTGACTGGAATCGAGGTGTTGGACACGAACGTCATACTTGGCCCATCGATTGCGGAACCTTTGATGGTGATTGTCTGTAACCCAGTTACGCCATCGGGTCCGAACCTCGATGCTTCGATGGTGTAGGTTCCGTCGGGCAACATGCCTTCGATCGCATGGTCACTGTTGTTGTAGCCGAGGGAAAATCCCGGCCCCTTCCGTCCGTGGGCGTAGACGCTGACGGCGACTCCGTTGTCCGGCGCGTTTATGACCGGCACCTTGACGCGGTAATAGGGCAACTTCACCAGCGAAAGGTTCACCGTCTGCGTCTGGCCGGCAGCTAATTGAATCGTGGCGGCAGATCCGAAATCGGGCGCGCTCTGGTAATAGACAGGCGGGTATCCGAACAGCTGTCCGCGCGGGTCATTGGAGCGGGGGAGGCTAAGTGGATCAGTGGTGATCGGGTCGCGGTCGAGTAACTCATGAGTCAAGAGCTTATAAGTGCCGGCGGGAAGCTCCGCAAAACGGAATTGACCGTCCGACGTGGACTGAGCGCCTCTAACTGGAAGCCAGCGGGCGCGACCGTCCTGCACCTGCCGGCGGTAGACTTGCAGCATGATACTGTCGGGCGGCTCCGAGGTGGGAAGTGTGACCGCGCCGACGATCAGGCTCTCGGGTGTGAGGGCGAGGGTCACGTCCTTCAACGCTTCGTTCTGAAGGTTTTGTGCCAGGCCGTTGGCGGCGTCCAGGAAGCCTGGCTTACGGGCCATCAGCATGTAAGGACGATTGGGAATAGCAGACTGAATCTGGCCACTGGCAGGAGTGGTCGAACCCGAACCAGGAGTGGAGTCGACCTTCGGCAAAATGAATTCAAAACGGCCCTCGCTATTGGTCAGGGTGGCGAAACGATTGTCGGGGGAAGAAACCAGGGCGCGGGCGATCGGCTCACGCGTCACGCTGTTAGTCACAATGCCCTGGATGGTATCGGTGTCGGTCTTGTCGGATGTGGACTGCGCGGCGGCGGCGCTCAGGCTGGCGGCGGCAAGGGAGAGCGCGAGAATGCGCGCGCCTTGAGATTTTCGCCGCGAAGATAGTCGCTGACACGAGGGCAGTAGAATCCTGCAAGGTAGAACACGCAGAGACAGATGATGCTCGCTGCTCTTCAACCGGATTGCTCCAACCTTGGAATTATTGTGGCCCAGCACCGGGGAATGCACAACGCAAGTACTCCGGAGTGGGAATCGCCGGAGCGATTAAGGGTTGCCTATGGGAAACGGTTCTCAGAAGAAGCGCGTGACGCCCTCTTCCAGCACTACCACCTTGTCCTTTACGCCGGCCTTCAGCGCTTCGCGCTCCAACAACTGGAGAGGTTCCTCTATGGGCTCGTGCGACAGGCGAAATGTTCCGTAGTGCATGGGCACCATCCAGCGGGCATTCAGATCGAGAAAGGCGCGAGTGGCGTCGGCGGGACTGGTGTGGACATTGCGAAATTGGGGCGGATTGTAAGCGCCAATCGGGAGTAGCGCGAGTTCGGGTGACAGGCGGCGTCCGATTTCGCGGAAGCCGGCGAAATAGGCGGTGTCCCCGGCGTGGTACACGGAGTGCTTGCCGCTGCGCAGCACGTAGCCGCCGTAGCCGCGGTGCGAATCCTTGAGGATGCGCGCTCCCCAATGCCGCGAGGGGACGTGAGTAATATCGAGCGTGCCATGGCGATAGGTGTTCCACCACTCGAGTTCGACAATCCGTTCAAATCCGAGATCGGAAACCAGGTCGAACAAGTGATGAGGTACGACGAGGGTGGGCGCGGTTCCGGACTGGCGGCGGGTCTGCCGCGCGATGGTGCGCAGCGACTGGCGATGCAAGTGATCAAAGTGCGCGTGCGTCACCAGAACAAGGTCCATCGGAGGCAGGTCGCGCAGGTTCAATCCAGGTTGACGCAGGCGCTTGAGGACGAACAGCCAGCGCGCGAAGTTGGGATCGATGACGACGTTTTGTCCGCCAATTTGCAAAAAGAAGCTGGAGTGTCCGATGAAGGTGACGCCGAGTTCGCCGTTTGAAACCAGTTGCGGTTTGTGGGTCTTGCCGGTGCGAGGCGTGACTACGGAATGCCGCACCAGGCGCGTGAACTGACTGGCTCGCTTGCGCAGCGCGGGATTTTTCAATGAGGACTTCAACATTGGTCCGACCAAGTATGATTCGATCAGTAGGATTCGCCCACTATGATTCGAGCAGTCCGCTCGAAACGCGGACGATTGCTACATTATCGGCTTTGTTCTCTCAAGTCTCTAGCAAAATATAGATGCTCTGGAGGCTGCCATCGACCCGCGAGCGGCCAGATTTCTTCGACTCGTTGTTTCTTGGGTGGGTAATTTTTCCAGTGCGAACAAGCTTGTTTGCCTTGACCGTCAGTTTGCTGGTCATATCTAATCCAAAGTCTAGGCGAAATAGGTTTGGAGGAATCAACGCTGATGCGCGTAGCTTTTCTCGGCATGGGAATTATGGGAAGGTCGATGGCCGCCAACCTGGTCAAAGCCGGACACGAGGTCGCGGTTTGGAATCGGAGCGCCGGTAAGGACGTGGAAGGCGCACGCAGCGCGGCTTCTCCGGCGGATGCGGCCGGGGGCGTCGAAGTGGTGTGGATGTGCGTCTCCGACACGAAGGCGGTCGATGATGTGCTGTTTGGCCCGGGCGGCATTGATCAAGTTCTGGCCGAAGGCATGATTATTGCGGACTCGAGCACGATTTCGCCCTCGGCCACGCGACGCTTTGCGGAACGCGTGAAGGCGCGGGGCGTCGACTATGTGGACGCTCCGATGACCGGGTCAAAAGTTGCCGCTGAAGCGGGGCAACTGATTTTCATGGTGGGCGGCGACGAATCCGTGCTCGCTCGTCTGCAGCCGCTTTTTCAGGCGATGGGCAAGCAGGTGTTTCACATGGGCGAAACCAGCAAAGGACAGGCCACGAAGCTGGTCATGAATCTGCAGATCGCGCTCATCTACGAAGGATTCGCTGAAGCGCTGGCGCTCGCCACCAAGCTCGGCGTGGACGTGGAAAAGCTGTTGCCGCTGATACAGGCGTCCATGGTGCGTTCGGGGGTGGTGGAGTACAAAGCTCCATTCATTCTGAAGCGCGACTTCTCGCCCAATTTTCCTCTGCGGCTGATGCTGAAAGACATTCGCCTGGCGCTCGATGCCGCCAAGGAAGCGCGGGTGCGCTTGCCTGGACTCGAGGCGGTGGAAGAGGTCTATGACGTCGCCGCCGAGGAAGGGCAGGCGGATCTGGACTATGCGTCGACGCTTACGCTGCTGGAGAAATGGGCGGGGGTGGAAGTGAAGGCGGCATCAAAGTAGGCGATGGCGGAAGCTCTGCACCGGAATACGCAATTTTCTGACGCCAGCCCTTCTTATTGCTACTGGGTTGCGAGATAGTTCCAATCTGCTCAATCGAGGATGCAATGCATGACCGTCTGGCCGCGTTCATCCTTCTTTTCTCGTCAATTTTTTTCTCATCGATCTTCCTTAACGCTGCCGATATCCGGGGCAAGGTGGTCAGCGTTGAACGTGGAGAACCTCTGGCGCGGGTTCAGGTCGCGGTGCTCGTCGAAGCACAACGCGAAGCCCGTGGCCACGGCCATCACCACCAAAGATGGCAACTTCATCATCAAAGGCCTTGCTCCCGGACACTACACTCTGCGCCTGAACGCGGTTGGGTATCGCCTCATCACGGTTGAGTTCTCGCTCGCGGCCGACGAAGCGGCTCAGGAATTTGACATAACACTGGCATTCACTCGCTGGAAGCTTGCTCTGTACGGTGAGTTGCTCAACCTGACCAACCACAACAATCCCCGGTATTTCTACACTTCACAAAATCCGGATGGGACATTCAAGGTCGTGACCGGGCAGGGCCTGCCCATCGTGCCCACGGCGGGCGTGGCGTTTGAGTTCTGAAAACTCGACTACTTCTTCGCGAACGATCTGATGTAGTTCACCATGTTCCAAATATCATCATTTTTGGCACGGTTGTCCTCGGGCGGCATGTCGGAGCCCTTGCCATTCCTCGTGACGTAGAAGAGCTCACCGTCGGTACGATTTTTCAACGCATCCGGATTGGTGAAATCGGGAATGTTTTTGAAGTCCCCCCCGATGTCGCCCTTGCCGTCGCCGCTGTTTCCGTGACACATCGCGCAGTCGATGCCATAGATCTTCTTGCCCTTGGCGAGCGACTCCGCGGTGGGCCTGACGGGGTTTACCTTGGCGGCATCTTCGGGGGGAATCTTGGATTCCGGGGTGGGAGTTTTTGCAGGGGGCTGATCCTTCTGCGCCCAAAGCGCGAACGCCAGAAAGAGCAAGAGAAGAAGGATCAGCGGCGTTTTATTTTTCAACACACCCCTCCTGTCGGGAGCACGGTTGAAACGTCCAACGATACTCCGCAACCCAAAAACGTGCACGAAAAAATTGCAGGTCGAGAACCTGCGAGGCTAAGACCCCCGATGTTGAACGACGTGTGACGGCCTCGGGCGGGCGTACCTAAAACTGTGCCGCTTCAAAACGGCAAAATGGATTGATGTGGTGGCTGGTGTTCCAGCCTTTTCGCGTGACCACCAGGTTACGCTCGTAACCCCTTTAGCCTGCGAGGATTACAGAAGTATTACAAAGCAGTTCCTCGACTCTTGATATTGTCTAGATAGACCTCAGCAAGACGGGTGTTTGGAGAAAAGTCCGGAGAAAAAACCATGAGCGTGACCATGCGCGAGACCATGAACGAAGCAACCAGCCAGGCAATGAGCGAGACCGGGGAAGGCACTAATCGTCGAGAACGGGCGAACCGCGATGGCTTCAATTGGGGCACCGCGATTGCCATGGGCCTGTTTCATGTGGGCGCAGTTGCGGCATTATTTTTCTTTACCTGGCCGGCATTTTTCGCCGCCATTTTCTTGTGGTGGGTGTCAGGCAGCCTCGGGATCGGAATGAGTTATCACCGGCTGCTGACGCATCGCGGATACAGGACGCCGAAGTGGGTGGAGTACTTCCTGACCTGGTGCGCGACGCTGGCGCTCGAAGGCGGACCGATTTTCTGGGTGGCAACGCACCGGATTCATCATCAATTTTCTGACGACGAAGGCGATCCGCACTCGCCGATCGATGGCAAGTGGTGGTCGCACATGGGATGGATCCTGACGGGCAAGTCGATGCATCACGACACCACGACCCTGGGCCGTTACGTCCCCGACCTGACCAAGGACAAAGTTCACGTCTGGCTCACCAAGTATCACTGGACTTCAAACATTGTTCTGGGCGTGATCCTGTTTGCGATTGGCGGATTGCCGTGGCTGCTGTGGGGAGTGTTCGCGCGCGTCGTGGTCGGACTCCATTCCACCTGGATGGTGAACTCAGTCACGCACCTGTGGGGAACGCGGCGCTTTGCGACCAAAGACCTCTCCACCAACAACTTGCTGGTGGCCCTTCTGACGTTTGGTGAAGGCTGGCACAACAATCATCACGCGCATCCGGTTTCCGCGCGGCATGGTTTGAAGTGGTACGAAATCGACATGAACTGGTATGGCATCTGGGCGCTGAAGAAACTTGGACTGGCGCGGCACGTATACAAGGTCGATCTCGATCGGCTTCCGCCGAAGCCGGCCCTGACGCGGGATGTGAAGGCGGCTGAGGTGCTGGTCGCGGCTGGGGACTAGAAAGTCTCAGGGATTAGGTCTCGCGGGTCTCAGGAAAGGCTCTCGAACTGGCCGGGGTGGTCGGCGTCGGGAGCCTTCTCAGTGTAAGCGCCCGTCGGACGTATGCACTTTACGCAACGCTTAGCGCCGACGATCCGCAGCGGCAAGGAAAATCGTCGGGCGATGAAATTCCCACACCAAAATAAGGGCTAGCGCAATTGACGCGTTCAAGGTGTTCGCAATAAGCAAGGACACGAATCGCCTCTTCACAGGTTGTTTCAATAACATAGGGAACAGCATTGCATCGAGAAACGCGGTTTAGATACCCATTGTAACGGCGACTACTGGCGCACTGATCAGACGCGACCGGCCAACGGCTCTTGCCCCAGCGAGAACGAACGGCGCACAACATTATGACCGGGACAATCGGAAGCCAAGTACAAGAAACGCTTGATACAAAGCTGGCCACGATGACGGAAGAGGTCGTTTTGCTGGTCGAGGCCCGGAAGCTTCGGGCGGCAACAAATCTGAGTGGAATGCCAAGAGCCAGATGTATCCAGAAGAATTGAACGTGGTGCAGCTTCCACGTTACCACCCAATCAATCCTTGAAAGGGTCATCTGGCACTCACTGCAAGAAATTGGCTGCCAAGTCCAGGCACCGTTCAGCTGGCAGCGGGTATGTTCGAGCGCAGGTGACTGGCGTAGCATCCCCGTTCCGCGAACAACCTCGGAAGCCCCCATTCGAACCTGCGACCTGACACCTGACATCGGTCCCGCTACAATCCTCCTGTGCGGATCATCAGCCGGCAGAAAGCGATTTATTTCTTCCTCACGCTGGGCGTTTGTCTGGCGGCGGTGGCGTTCGCTGTCGGCAGCGGTTGGATCATCCTCAACTGGCGCCAGGGCATCAAAGTTTTTCTCGGCATCATTTTTTTTGGTGCCATAGTTGCTGGCCTCGTCCTCAATACGATTTTTCTTGTCCGTGAAATTCGCCGCAACGAGAAGCACGACAGTTTCATCAACGCGGTCACCCATGAATTGAAGACGCCGATCGCGTCCATCCGGCTCTACCTTCAAACTTTGCAGCGACTCGAAGTGGGAGAAGCGCAGCGGCGGCAGTTTTACGAGTTGATGCTGCTCGATACCGAGCGCCTGCTGCATACCGTGGAACAGGTATTGAAGGCGGGCGAGGCGGCGCAAAAGAAAACGCCGTCGCAGCGCTTGCCGGTGGAATTCAACTCGCTGGTACGCGAATGCATGGAACTGGCGCGGGTGCGTCATCATTTGCAGGCGGACGATCTCGAATACCGCGAGCAGAACGGCGATGGAGCGCGGGTCACGGGCGATCCGGAGGAGTTGCGAACCGCGGTTTCGAATCTGCTCGACAATGCGGTGAAGTATTCGCCGGATGGCGTGCACATCTCGGTGGAGTTGAACGCTCCCGATGAGAAACGAGTGGTGCTGCGGGTGCGCGATCGCGGGGTGGGCATTCCGGAGCAAGAACTGAAACGCGTCTTCAAGCGGTTTTACCGGGTGACGCAGCGCTCGCTCTCGCAAGTGAAGGGTACCGGCCTCGGACTGTTCATCGTGCGGTCGATCGCGCGCAAACACGGCGGCCGGGTATTCGCCGAGAGCGAAGGGGCAGGGAAGGGAACGACCGTGACCCTGGAATTGCCCCGGAAAGCGACGGTGGCATGAGCCGGGTGCTGGTGGTGGAGGACGAGGCGCACTTGGCGGACGGCTTGCGCTTCAACCTGCAAGCCGAAGGACACGCGGTAGAAGTTGCCGCCGACGGCGAGTCGGCCCTGGAGAGGCTCGTCGAAAAAAGAGAACGCTTCGACGTGGTCGTTCTCGACGTGATGCTGCCCGGCAAGAGCGGCTTTGATGTCGCGGCCTTGCTGCGCGAGAAAAGGAACTATGTGCCGATTCTGATGCTGACGGCGCGCGGGCGTGCGGAAGATGTGCTGCAGGGATTCGCATCCGGCGCGGACGATTATTTGCCGAAGCCGTTTGAGCTGGCGATTCTGATTGCTCGATTGGAGAGCTTGCTGCGTCGCAGCGTGTGGATGAAAGACCGCGACCGGGCGGGCGCGGGCGATGGCGATGGCCATCACGGCGGCGATGACCTCGGCCGGGCGCGGCAGGCGCCCGAGGGCGAGCGGGGAACTGGCGGAGACTCATTCAGTTTTGGCGGCAAGACGATTGACTTCGGAGAACTGGAATTGCGCACGCTGGGAAATACGATCCATCTGACGGTGATGGAAGCGGAGCTGCTGCGTTATCTGGTGAAGAGCGAAGGCCGCGTGGTTTCGCGCAAGGCGATTCTCGAAGATGTGTGGGGATTACACGAGGACACCGATACGCGCGCCATCGATAACTTTGTAGTGAGGCTGCGGCGCTACATCGAAGAGGATCCATCGCAGCCGAAGCATTTGCAGACGGTGCGGGGAGTTGGATACCGATTTGTGGCGGAACCGAAGTAGGGGGATCGAGAGGGGACGCCATGAAACGCGCGATTCTTCGTGGGTTATTCGCGATGCTGGTTTTGCTGCTGGTGGTTTATGTAGGCGACTACTGCTCCCTCCGCTATCAGATTCCTCGCGGTCGGCCGCAGTTCGGGCAGATTGCGGTCGACACTCTTTACGCCATCCATCAAAAGAACGGAAAGACCGAGTACGAACTCGGGGAACCGGGGACCGAACCCTGCGTCCATTCGCTGTTTCCCCACTTCGGTTGCAGTCCCTGCTGGTATGCCGGCCGCCACACCGAGAGACGCATCAATATTTGATTACGCGATTTGATTGCGCGCCATCGCTCCTACACCTTGGTAACTGGAGACAAATGCTCGCCTGCCCCAAAATCAAGAAGCCTATGGATGCTGAAAGCACAGCGACGATTCGCGCCCAAGCGTCGCGTCGTTACGACCAAAGCCGCGCCTGGCTTGCTCGGTTGCCCGCCCAGGCCCGGATCATTCTCGGTTTTTTCCTGGTCGCTGCGGTCCTGATGGCGCTGCACACCGCCTCGACCGGCAAGGATGCGAGCATGCACGTGGCCTTGCAGCATGGCTTCCGCAGCGCAGATTTGTCCTTGTGGATTGACGGCGATCTCGCCTACTCCGGCAAGCTCAGAGGTTCCACAAAGAAGAAGTTTGGCCTGATACCCGGGTCCGTCTATGGACGCCTCTCTGAAATCGTGCCGGTATCGGCGGGCACGCATCAGATCCGTGTGCGGGTGAAGTCGGAAGACGGCTCCACCCAGCAAGACAGCCTCACTGGAGATTTTGCTCGTAACAGCGAGCGCGAGCTTTCCGTGTCGGCTCGTCCCAACGGGCTATCCCTGGCTTGGCAAGCAACCAATGCCTCCGGGCCGTCATCTGGCTCGGGTTGGTTCGCCCGTTATGCCGGCGCGCTGTGCCTGACCATCGGAGGCTCCATCATCTCTGCAATCACAGGATTCGCTCTCCGGAAGTTGCCCGCACGCATTCGGGCGCGCCAGGGCGACGAGCCAAAGGTTCACTCTACCGCCGCCGGCCATTAGAGAGAGTTAATCGAGAAAGTTAAATCAGCGTCCCAGCGCAGCGCAGGCTACCTCTACGGGTGGACGCTAGCCGTCAAAGACTTCTTCCCAATGCCTGTCCCGGAAACCTGCATTTCTCACACTGTACTGGAGTAATCATGCTCTCGTGCCATTGCACCAGTGAACCGGAAACGAACCCAACTCCTCTGATGGTCACCGTAAGACGATGCGCGCCGGGGGTTGCCCTTGCCGGTGCGAGCGGCTGGCCGATAAACGGCGCTGGGTTCGAGATCGCCGGTTGGGATTGTGAATTTAGCGCAGCCGGAGCGTCACGGCCATGCCAAGCAGCAGGCGGCGAACGGTGGTGTACTTCATCGAATGACATCACACACGGCAAGAAGAAGGAACCCTCGGAAGGTCGTTATTAGTGCTGCTTTGCCGAGGAACTGGCGGCTAGTTCGCGGAAGAGGCCAAGCAATGCGGCCGCGGCTTTCTGATCGGAGAGGTTTTCGAGCGCTACTGTGGCGGTGAAGTGCGGCGAGGTGGAGTTGAAGCGGACGCCGACAAAATCCTTGTCGCGCCAGGAGGCGAGCGCATTTACCACCGGGCTCAGTTCGACGGGCCAGTCTTCTTTGGTGGTCAATATGACAGGCCCGGGGCGGGTGATGGTCCAAGCGCGAGTGCGGCGCGATTCTTTTGAACCTGGGTCTTTCAAACTTCGGTCTTTCGACACCGGGTCTTTCACCCCCGAGTCTCTAGGCCCGGTGCGGCCCGACCAGCGATGACGGATGACGTCGAGGTGAAAGCCTGGCGGGAATCCCATGTTGGCTTCGAAAGTGAGCGTCTCCTGTTGCTGGCGCCAGCGGCTCATAGCCCATTGCACCGGGAGCGGGCGCGGTAAAAGGCGAATGGTGAGATGGGCGTCCTCAAACCAGCGCGAGGAAAGATGAAGAGTGGCCTTCAGCCGGGAACTGCTGCCCTGCCATCGCAGATCGGCGACGCGGCCTTTTCCGAGGCATGCCGCCTGCACCCACTGCAGCACGTCGGCTGCCCGCCGACGGTTGTAACGGATAAACCAGGCATACCAGAGGACAAGGAGCGTGCTCGTCACAATCACGTCGATGAGAATGAAACGCCCCACGGTGCTGGTGCCTCTTGGCAGAAATCGTACTTCTTATAGATGCAACTGCGCAAGGGGCGGAAACGGAAAAAAAAAGGGCTGCAGACAGTTAGCCGTCTTTTCTGCCGCTCTCCCGCTACAATGGCGGCGTGTCATTTCGAATCCGGCAGTTCGAGAAGGCCGATTTTGACACGCTGTGGCGGATTGACCAGGCGTGCTTCGATCCGCAATTGGCATATTCGCGGCCGGAAATGGCGTTCTACATGCGTCGGCCCGGATCGTTTACTCTGGTGGCCGAAGCCGAAGGCAGTGAAATTCCGGGCGATGGCATTTTAGGTTTCATCGTGGCGGAGACTCGCCGCAAGAGTGGGCACATCATTACCATCGATGTGGTCGCGGAGGCGCGGCGGGCAGGCGTCGGCTCAGCCTTGCTGGGCGCAGCGGAAGATCAGTTGCTGCGGGCGGGTGTGGTCGGGGTGGCGCTGGAGACGCCGGTGAATAACCGAGCCGCGATCCGCTTTTACAAGCAGAAAGGGTACTTCGTCGAAAAGACGGTTGCGGGATACTATTCCGGGCAGATGGATGCTCTGGTCATGACGAAAGAGCTAGCGCGGTCGCCGGTCGGATGAGGTGCAGGGATCGGAATTTCGGGCGCGGGGACCTGGTGATTGCTAGCAAGACGGGGAAAGCCCCGCCTCTAGAGGGAATGGTTTGACCATGAAGATTGCGATCCAGGGAGAACTTGGTTCTTTCAGCCACGAGGCGGCCGAAGCTATGGTGCGGCGGGCGAGAGTGGTGCCCTGCGCGCGATCGCTCGAGGTCTTCGACCGGGTCAAGCGGGGGACGGTGGATGGGGCGGTCGTCCCGATTGAGAATTCGCTGGCAGGTTCGGTCGCCGAGCATTTTGATTTGCTCCTGGGCCGCGACGTCCACATCGTGCGCGAGTTTCGCCTGCGCATCGTGCACAACCTGATCGCGCTGCCGGGCACCAAGCTTGGAGACGTCCGGCGCGTATTCTCGCATCCCGTGGCGCTCGACCAGTGCCGCGACTTGTTCGCGAAGAACCCGAAGCTCGAGCCGGTGCCGTTCTACGACACGGCAGGAAGTGTGAAGCATGTTGTCGCAGCGGGCTTGCGCGATGCGGCGGGCATTGCCAGCCGGCGCGCCGCAAAAGTGTATGCCGGAAAAATTCTGAAGGCCGGCATCGAAGATGACAAGAAAAACTTTACCCGCTTCTTTCTGATCCGGCGTGGGAAAGCGCAGGCGGCTGACAATCGCAATGCGGAGAAGACTTCGCTGGCGTTCAGCGTGAAGAATATTCCGGGAGCGTTGTTCAAGGCGCTCAGCGTGTTCGCTCTGCGCGACATCAGTTTGAGCAAGATCGAGTCGCGGCCCATGCGCGGGCGTCCTTGGGAGTACGTATTTTTTGTGGATCTGCTGCGCGGCGACGATGAAGACTCGCGCAATGCTCTGCGGCATCTAAGCGAGGTCTCCGACTTGGTGAAGGTGCTCGGAATCTATCCGCAAGCGTAAAGCCAGTCGTCCATTTGAGGTTCATGAGCGTTGGAAAAAAGCGACGAGAGCGTCGAGGGGAAGAGTCGCGGAGCTTATTCATCACAACCTGCTGTGAGGGGCTGCACGGCGCTCTCGTCCGGTTCGGCGTATCTTCGACCGGTAGCTCTGGTCTCAAGGAAGAGCTGCCCCGAGCCAGGTTACCGGAGTGGGGCTGAAACCCTTCCGAGTCTTGCAATGGGATGGAAAAGGTCTAGAATTCAACAACCTAGCACATGGGTTTGCATCTTTTTGCCAGTTCGAGTCATCCAAGGTTGAGTGAAAGTCACTCAAGGACAAATCATGAGCGATCCTATTATTACTACCGAGCAAACTTCTTACGAAACCACCGAGCGGTCGCTGCCGATTCTGCCAGTGCGGGACACGGTGCTGTTTCCCCACGCCGTTCTTCCCCTGACTGTGGGGAGGGACAGTTCTGTCCAGCTGATTAACTCGCTCGGCGAAGACAAAACCATCGTTGTCGTAGCGCAGCGTGAGGCGCGCGTGGATTCGCCGCAGCCAACCGATCTGTACTCCATCGGAACGTTGGCGGTGGTGCACAAAGTTGTCAAGATGCCGAACCAGAGCCTGTTCGTTTTTGCGGAAGGACTGGAGCGGGTGCGGCTCGAGGATTTCGCGCAGCTCTCGCCATTCATGCGTGCGAGGGTGACCACGATTCCGGAAACCATTCCGCCCAAGGATTCCGAGGTAGAAGCGCTGCAGCGCAACGTGCTGACTCTATTCCAGCAAATCGTGGCCGGTTCGCCGACACTGTCCGACGAGCTTTCGACGGTTGCGATGAACATTGAAGAACCGGGGCGGCTGGTGGACTTTATCGCCTCGTCGCTGCCATCGCTGTCGACGGCCGACAAGCAGGAGACGCTGGAGACGAGCGACGTCCGGGTGCGCCTCGGAAAAATCAATCAACATCTTGCGAAAGAACTCGAAGTGCAGCAACTGCGGAACAAGATCCAGTCGGAAGTGCAGGATCGTGTGCAGCAGACGCAGCGCGAGTACTACTTGCGCGAGCAGATGAAGGCGATCCAAAAAGAACTGGGCGAGCAGGACGAGGGCCAGCGTGACACCGAAGAACTAAAGCAAAAGATCGAGTCCGCGGGCATGCCCGATGAAGTGAAGAAGGAAGCGCTGAAAGAACTCGGGCGCCTGGCGCGCATGTCGCCGATGGCGGCGGATTATTCGGTCACGCGAAACTATATCGAGTGGCTGGCCGTGCTGCCCTGGGCGAAGACTTCGGGTGGAGAAATTGAAATCCCGAGAGCGAAAGAGATTCTCGACGCCGACCACTATGACTTGCAGAAAGTAAAGGACCGCATCCTCGACTACCTTTCCGTGCGGCGGTTGAAGCCGAACATGAAAGGACCGATTCTGTGTTTCGTCGGACCTCCGGGCGTGGGCAAGACTTCGCTCGGTAAATCCATTGCGCGCGCGCTCGGACGCAAGTTCACGCGTCTGTCCCTGGGCGGAGTGCACGACGAAGCGGAAATCCGTGGCCATCGCCGCACCTACATCGGGGCCTTGCCGGGGCAGATCATTCAAGGAATACGGCGCGCGGAGACGAAGGATCCGGTCTTCATGCTCGACGAGATTGACAAGGTGGGACGCGACTTCCGTGGTGATCCGGCGTCGGCGCTGCTCGAAGCGCTCGATCCCGAGCAGAACGCGACGTTCCGCGACAACTATCTGGATGTGACTTTCGATCTCTCCAAAGTCTTGTTCATCACCACCGCGAACATGCTCGATCCGATTGCCGAGCCGCTGCGCGACCGCATGGAGATTATCGAGCTTCAAGGCTACACGGAGGAAGAGAAAGTTCACATCGCGTTCCAGTACCTGATTCCCCGGCAGATCGAGGAAAACGGAATCACGGCGGAGCAGATTGAATTTCCGGAACAGGCGGTCAGCTACATCATCCGTCACTACACGCGCGAGGCGGGAGTGCGGAACCTGGAACGCACCGTCGGCACCATCTGCCGGAAGCAGGCGCGCCGGCTGGCGGAAGGCAAGAGCGAGAAGCTGGTCATCACCAAGGAGATTGTGCAGGAGTTTCTCGGCGGCATCAAAGTCCGCAGCGAAGGCGAAATTGCCGAGCGCACCAAGCGGGCGGGGGTGGTCGTCGGTCTAGCGTGGACGCCCTCGGGCGGCGACGTGTTATTTGTCGAAGCCAACCAGATGAAAGGCAAGGGTGGCTTGACCATTACCGGGCAAATTCAAGACGTGATGCGCGAGTCGATGCAAGCCGGATTGAGCTGGGTGCGTTCGAACGCGAAGCAGTTGGGCATCGACGAAGATTTTTTTGCGAATCATGACATCCACATTCACGTGCCGGCGGGAGCGATCCCGAAAGACGGTCCTTCGGCTGGCGTCACGATCGTGACTGCTCTCGTGTCGTTGCTGTCGGGCAAGCAGGTTCGTCCGCTGACGGCGATGACGGGCGAGATCACGCTGAGTGGCAATGTGCTGCCGGTCGGCGGCATCAAGGAGAAAGTGCTCGCCGCGAAACGCGCAGGTGTGCATGACGTGATCCTTCCCGCGGACAATAAAACCAACGTAGAGGAGGATCTGACGCCCGAGCAGTTGACGGGATTAACTCCCCACTACGTCAAGACCATCGACGAGGTGCTGGAGATTGCGCTACCAACGTCGCCGCGGGAAGAGCTCCAGGATGCCGAGGAGCGCGAGAAAGTCCTGAGCACGTAAGACCGTTCAGCCCCTTATCAAGGCTGTCATCCTGAGCGCAGCAGAGACTTCACGAAGTGAAGTCTCCGCGGAGTCGAAGGAGCCCTTCATCCTCAACAAACCCTCCTTTCACGCCGCGCGGGTGCGAGCCCTACGCTGCCTTAATCCGCGCAACCGAAACATCGCACACAATCCATCCCACGAAGGTGTAATCGGCACCTACTCGATGGTGGTGAATATTCTCCTGTATTCCAGAGGCGGGATTTGTTTGGCACTCTACCCCTGCCTCCCCCAATGGATATCGATATCAAAGAGCGAATTGCTGCCCTGTGTGCGAAAGTGATTGCGGCGCCCGACCGTTCCGAAGAATTCGTGTGTGCTATGGAGGAACTAAATTCTGCGTTAAGTGAACACGCAGAAAGCTTGCGAAGTCAGATTGCGAGTCTGCGGCAAAAAGGCTTTCCGCATTCGAGCGATACTCGTGAGCGTTGAGTCTGGCGGGTGCCGCTTCCTTCCGCTGTCCTGAATGGTTATTACCTCCAGAGTAAACGGGCAAGAAGGCCGCCTGAAGAATTCCTGACGCGTCCTTGCCCACGAAATGGATTGTGGGATCTTTCGACTGCGCAGGGACTTCCCTTCGTGCGCTCCCTGGTCCGCTCAAGATGACGAAGGGGATGGGGTGGCTGGGAATTGAGAACTGCCCCGCTCTCGAAGAACGCGCATCCAGCGAAATCGGCCTATACGTTATTCCCTGTATGGACGGCTTGACGGGACTGCCGTAAAGTGACGTCCGCCCCTCGTCTAGAAAGAAAATCAGGAGGTAACTCATGTCTCACAAGATCGCAAAGTTGGCTTTTTGGCTAATCCCGATTCTTTGCTTGAGCCTTTGCCCAGTCGCTCTGATTGCTCAGACTGCCGCACCGGAGAAAAAGGCGGAGAAGTCGCAGACTGTGACCGGTTGTCTGCAAAAGGGTGACGAAGCCGGCGAGTTTTCCATCAAGGGCGAAGACGGAAAGACTTGGGGACTGCGCAGCACCAGCGTCAAGTTGGATCAGCACATCGGTCACCAAGTGACCGTCACTGGTTCCACAACCCATGAGACGAAGGCGGAAGAGAAAAAAGAAGGTCAGGTGGAGAATGCAGGCAGCAAAACCGAGTACGCTGACCTGACAGTCACCAACCTGAAGATGGTCAGCGACAGCTGTAGCAAGTAACGGCTATCGCGGTAAGCAAGATCCAGCTGGCCGTCTGCCCGAGTCCGAAAACGAACAAGGGGGGCACATCCCTCCTTATGGCCTGCCACTCAGCTCAAACCTTAGCGGGCCCCCTTAGTTCGTGTCGGGCCAGCCTACTTCGTTTGTGGGAACGGTTTTCTATACCCTGGAAGAATCGCAGCAAAGAGGCGACAATGGTTCCCGTCAACGACAGGAGACATGGTGGGAGCCAGTCCAGTTTTGAAACCCAGTCTGAAGCCTGCGAATCCGAAGATTACCGGAATCACGTCTGCTGGGAACGCGTCGGCTAGGTCCACGTCTGCCAGGCCCAAGCCGAAGCTTGGGCTGCGGCCTTGGATGGAGCGCGTGCTGGTGGAGTGTGATCGGGCGGCGGCGGGGTTTGAGGCCGATCCCGTACATGATCTCCGCGTTGCTTTGCGGCGCTGCCGGTCGCTGGCCGATGGATTGATGGCGCTCGATCCGGATTCTTCGTGGAAGGACATGAAGAAATCGGGCAGGAAACTCTTCCAGGCGCTCGGCGAGCTGCGCGACATGCAGGTGATGCAGGGGTGGATCAAGAAGCTGAACGGCGCCAATGACAATGATCCAAGCGCCTCCAATGATCCGGTAGCGGTCAAACTGCTCGATCATGTTCACCTGCGCGAAGCTGTGTGCAAGCAGCTTGCGCTCAAAGATCTCAATCAGTTTGATCGCAAGCAGTGGCGGCAATGGGCGAGGGCTCTGCCGCGGCGCGCGGAGCGGGTCCGTCCGGGGAGCGTGGTGTATCTGCATCTGGCGCTTGAAAAATGGACTGCCGCTTATGATCTCCACAAACATGCTTTGCGGACTCGGTCGCAGGTTGCTTTGCATCAACTGCGCATTGGCATCAAGCGCTTCCGCTACACGGTGGAAAATTTTTTGCCGCGGCAGCATGCGTCGTGGGGCGACGATCTGAAAGAACTTCAGGATCTGTTGGGAGAGGTGCACGATCTGGATGTGCTGTGGGCGACAGCCATCGAGATACAGGCGTTCCCGGACGCGGAATGCCGCAGCCGCTGGCGGGAGAAGTTGAATGTGGAGCGCGGCAAGCGGATCGAGCGCTATCGCGAGAAGATGGTGGGGCAGCAGTCGCTGTGGCGTCGGTGGCGGGCGGAGTTGCCGGCGGGTCCGCAGCTTCGCGCGGCGGCGATGAGCCGGCTGCGAGTGTGGGCGGGATATCTGGATCCTGATTTTTCGCATTCGCAACGCGTGGCTCTGTTGGCGCTTCTTTTGTACGACGGGCTGAAGGATGCGGGCCTGGTGAAGGGGAATGCTTTACCGCTGAGTCTGAATTACGATTCGCGAACGGTGCTGCAGGCGGCGGCGCTCATGCATGATGTGGGCAAAGCCAGGGGCCAGGAAAAGCATCAGAAAAAATCTTATCGGATGATCCGCAGCCGGGAGCGGCCTTTGGGTTGGAGCGCACGCGAGATGGAAATGGCGGCGGTTGTGGCCCGGTATCATCGCGGGGCGTTGCCCCGTCCGCGGGGAAAGAGTTTGCAGGTGCTGGAGCTGCCGGATCGGCCAATCGCCATGGAGTTGGCCGGAGTGTTGCGCCTGGCAAACGCGCTGGATGCCTGGCATGGGCGTAAGAGCGACGGCGGCGGAGATTCTCCGCGGCTGGAGGTCAGTTTGCAGGACCGCGTCGTGGTGGTGCGGGCCGCGGGATACTCGGCGCTGAAGGGTTCGGCGGAGGACGTGGCTGCGGCGCGACATTTGTTGGAGACGGTATTGCGGCGTCCGGTACTGGTGCGGGGTTTGCGTGCTTCCGCGGCAGGCAGCGGATCCGCGGGACGGGCGCTGGTGGCTGGAAGCTAGAGCGAATCCACGAACAATCTGCGCGGATGGCGAGCGGCGAACTGCGCTCGCTTGGAGAGCCGAGGGCGGCTGTTCCTGCGTGATGGCTGGTCTCGAAGCTACTCTGACACTTCTCAGAACGAGGATCTGCTTCCAAACTTCTCTTGTGACTCATGCAAAATTAGTTTCGATGGCGGTGCGGTGGTTGCGGCGGTATCGCTGCGGAGTGGTGCTCAGCGAGCAGGCTTGCGTCAGTGGGGAGATGCCGGACGCCATTGGGTGGAAACAGGCTTGCCATTCGGTGCTGGTCGAAAGCAAGGTGTCGCGCGGCGATTTCCTGGCGGATCGCGATAAGCGCTTCCGGCAAAAACCGGAGATGGGCGTCGGCTGCGAGCGGTATTACCTGGCGCCGCGGGGTCTGATACGGACGGAGGAACTTCCGATGGGATGGGGGCTGCTGGAGGTTTGGGGGCGCGAGATCGAGCGGGTCAAGGCGTCGGCGAAGAATCTGCGTTCCGCGATCGGGTTCCAGACCGAGATGAATCTTCTGCTGGCAAGCTTGCGGCGAGTGGAAATCCGCATTGAACCTGAAAGCATCACCGACTTTCTGAAGTGGAAGAATCGCATGGCGGAGTACAACCGCGGTGTATTGCCCGAAGGACTAGTTGCCGAGGAAGAGGAAGCCAACGAATTTCTGCTGGGAACGGCGGGCGACTAACGGTGGGGAACGTCCGCTCTGATTGCTGAAGAGGTCTGTGATGAGCGCGGTTGAAGAGCGCTGCTCCTCCCAAAATCATACTGCACAAAAAAAGAAACCGGGCAGTTGGGCCCGGTTTCCGGAGCGTCGGCTGAGATGCGGTTACATCGCAGCCTGGCGCCGCTGACTCAGAGAATTGTGCGGGCGCGTTTTACGTCCGCGGGTGCATCTCGCGCCAGCCCAGGGTTCAGATAAGCGAGGCAACGTAACTGAAGCAGCAACTGTGGGACCAGTCCCAGATTCCGTCCAATGGTTTCAATTGTTTTTGTAACTAAAAGAAAATACAAATACTTAATTGATTGTGTTTATTCGGTGGCGAGGCCGTTCCAGCGTGGCTCACACTGGAGTGCTTCAAAGTGTTGCACAGTTCTGCGGGCAAAAGCTCGTTTCAGCGCTGTGGCGGCGAGAGCCGAATAATCCCTTCGCTTCATTCGACCGTTATGTTAAGATTCCGCCAAAAGAGCCGACACTCCGGCAAGGGAGCCGATATTCCGGCAAAAGAGTCTACATTCCGGCAGAAGCCAGTTCCAGTCGCTGGGCCGAGTCTTTTCGGGGGAGCGATTAATGGCGACCGTGAAATCGGCAAGACCTGAGGACGAGCCACTATTTCAGAAAAAACAAACCAAGAAATCCTACACGAAACCTGCCTTCCGCTTCGAGCGCGTGTTTGAGACGCTTGCCTTGAGTTGCGGAAAAGTTCATAGCCACTTTGGACAATGCAAAACTAACCCTAAAGCGTCCTGACTGGCTCGAATCAGAGCGCCTGAATCCGTTCCAGCTCCAATGCAGCCACGCCGCACGGCTCGCTACTGCAGCCCGGTTTGCGTCAGCTTGACGGCGCAATAGTCTTTGCCCCCGCAGTTGGCGGCCAAAGCCATCCCAAGAACAACCACAACATTATCGGCGGTTCCCACCTTGACGGGGGGCAAGGTGAGGCTCTTGACCGTCTTGTTGGGGTTGATGCCGAGTGAGTAACCGTAGATAAGAAACGTCCGGTTGTCCTTCGTGCCGTTATAGACGTTGCGATAGGCCGTGGTGAAGATGATGGATTCTCCCGGATAGCCTTGCGGCGTGAACCAATCGCTGACGCTCTGGGTGAGCGTTGTGGTCGTGCCGTCGGTGTAGGTGACGATGAACTTCTGCGAGGGCAGGTTGCCGTTCACTGCCACGGCCAGGATCTCCAACGTGCTGAACAAACCCGCAGGGAGGGGGATGGTGGTGTTCTGCCAGGCATCCGCCGCGCCCGCCGGCCCGAAGGTGAACGTGGTGCCGTTCCAGGTTACCGAAGCGCCGAGCAGGTTGGACGAGTAAGCATTGCCGTCGTCATCCAGCCCTCCGGTTTGCGGAAAGGTACGGCCATCTCTGTAGATGCCGTTTACGTTGTAGCCTGTTCCGGCAACAGCAGTAGAGGCGGCACCAACCTGCTCGGTCGAGAAGTAGACGTTCTCCGCCTGGGCTGTGCCGTTTGCGTTGTTGTCTGCCGCCGTACCACTGGAACCGCCAGGATAGGTCGCGGAGGTAGTCGCCATGGGTGTGGGCATAGTGCCACCGGGGCCGCTGGTGTTGGTGAGTTGGGTGTTGATGTTCCACATCGTGACGACGTTGGCTCCGCTGGCGGCGCCTGCTTCCCCCATGCCGACGAAGATCCGATCGTTGGTTCCATCATAAAACTCGGTGATCGGCGAGCAGAGTCCGTTATTCCCGCCGGGGTTGACATTTTTGTTGGAGGACATGGCGGGAGTCGTGTTCGCTAGCCCTGTGAGAGCGTTGAAACTGATCGCGAAAAGATCCTGCGCGGTTGTGGTCGTCGAGTCGGTGCCGCAACTGTACAGCGTGGATAAGGCGCTCTTCGGCCCGTTGGTGAAGTAGTGATTATCGAAGGCTCCGTAAAACAGAATGGGATTGGGATTGGTGCTTTTGGGCCCGAGCTTGACCGTAACAGCGGACGCTAAGCTGGTAGGCAACTGGGTCACGGAAGTATTGCTATTCGCATCGTAGCCGGTGAACACATACAGATAGCCGTTAAACGCGTCCAGCAGCGGCCCCGGACCGGTCTGGTCATTGTAGTTGCTCAAGCTGTTGCCGTACATGTAGGACGCGGCGAGCGAGAAGTTCGCCGTCGCCACTGACGCATTCACGGTATAGGCATAGATCTTTTCAGAATCGGTGATGAAGACCCGATTGAGCACGGAATCATAGACCGCGCCACTCATGGCCGTGCTGGGTGTAGTTTCGAAAGTCGGATTTACGGGGATGCAGAAATCGACGGATGGGGAAGTTGTAGTGCTGAAGATATTCTTAATATGGTAAAGAAGTCCGTTGTTGGCGCTGATGAATCCGCGATTGCTGGGATAGTCGACGTAGAGGTCGGAATGGCCGTTCGCGGCGATAAATGCGGTGTTGCATCCGGGATACGTCGAGGCGGTGTAGTCGAGGGCAAAGTCGCAGGAGGAACCGGCAGGGATACAGGCCCCATTTGAGAACGCACCGCTCACGGCAGCAGGATACGTGGCGGTAGCACCTTGGTTGGCGACCCATTTCGTAATGTGCAGGTACGCGTGGGTGGCGGTCCGGTTTTCAATCCAGGCAATTTTCGTCCCGTCGAGCGAAGGCACGGGCGACAGCGGCGATCCGCCGGCCCCGATCGCGTACGAAAACAGAAACGAGGGATCGGTGCCCGAGCAAAATCCCGTGCCGGCGCCATTGGTGTAGAGATTCGTCAAGCCGACCAGATTGGCCTGGCCCGGCTTGCCCACCGCCGCCGCCGCGTTAATCGTGTACACGATAAAGTCGTTACTGCAACTGGGCGCTGCATAATTAGCGACGTACACAGCAGGGGTTTCACCGATTGCCATGCCAGCGGTTGGCCCCAGGGAGACCGACCAGTCAACCTTGGAGTGCTTGTTTCTGGGGTGTGGAATCGGGCGGCGCGGCTGCAACTCTGGCGTATCGGCGCCCGAGGTGTCTTCGCCGAAACTTTTATCACCCCACCCAGTTTCGTTCCATCCGGCAGTTGCCGGTGGCCCGGTCTGGCTGCGGTGTTCCCGTATGTAATGCTGAAGCATGCTATTCAGGAAGCGAGGATCGTCGCGAAGTTTCAGCATGTCCTCAACCGAGCCGTTGCGGGTGTAGATGACGTGCCGGTTGCTCCAATCCTCGGGGCCGCCAGAACGCGGCGTGGACGCCGGGGGAATAGTGAGCGTGTCTTGGGCGTTCATTGTGCCCGTCACCATCAGCAGCGTACCGACGCACAGGATGGCTCTTTGCGCAGAGCGGAAGACGCGGCCCATAGGCTCGATCCCTCGAAGGAAGTGTTGGGGTCGCGGCCATTATACGCAGGCGGCTTGGCGGTCAGCTAGTGCCCTTTCGTAGTCTCTCGGTGGGGTTCCGAACATGGGTAAGGAACCTCGTTTTCGGCCGGGGCGCGCCCGCGCAAAACCTACATTTCCCGCCGGCCTTCCATGGCTTTCAGCATCGTGACTTCGTCGGTGTATTCGATGTCGCTGCCGACCGGAATGCCCATGGCGATCCGGGTGACACGCAGCCCCTGACGCTTCAGTTGCTGGGCCAGGTAGGTGGCGGTGGCTTCTCCCTCGACCGTGGGGTTGGTGGCGAGGATGACTTCTTCGATTTCGCCGCGGCCGACCCGGCTGATCAGGTTTGAGATGCGCAACTGTTCGGGGCCGACACCGTGCAGTGGTGAAATCGAGCCGTGGAGCACGTGGTAGACACCGTTAAAATGTCGCGTCTTTTCGACTGCCGCAATGTTGGTCGGTTCTTCGACCACGCAGACCAGCTTCTGATTCCGGGTAGGGCTGCTGCAGTATACGCAGGGATCGACGTCGGTGATGTTGTTACAGATTGTGCACAAACGCAGCTTGGCCTTCACATCCCGGACGGCGGAGGCGAGGGCTTCGGCGTCGTCTTCGCTCGATCGCAGGATATGAAAAGCCAGCCGTTGCGCGCTCTTGTTGCCGATTCCCGGCAGCTTCTTGAGTTCGTCGATCAGCCGGGTCATCGGTTCGGCAAACTTGGACATAGGTAAACCAATCGGGTCATCGGGTGATCGGGCCATCTGAAGTGCAAAAATGCATCGGTCGTTGAATTTCGGTCGCCCGATGGTCAGATAACCCGATCACCCGATTGCTTTACAAAATGCCTCCGAGTCCGCCGAGCATTCCACCGACACTCGATTGCATCGCTTGATCGACCTTGCGGCCGGCTTCGTTCAGCGCGGCCATTACCAGGTCCTGCAGCATCTCGATATCGCCGGCTTTTACCGCCTCGGGATCGATCTTGATGGCGATCACCTGCTTGCGGCCATCCATTTTGACCGTGACCGTGCCGCCTCCGGAGGAGGCCTCGACCGCGGTCTGCTCCATCTTTTTCTGCAGCGTCTCGTACTGCTGCTTGGCTTGCGACATGAGTTCTTGCAAATTGAAACCGGACATAGAAAGCCTTTTAACCGCCGAGACGCCGGGAAACAAATTCAACTTCTTTGTTTTTCTCTGCGTCTCGGCGGTTCAAACTTATTATTTCTCCCGATAGTCGATCACGGTGCGGATTTCGGCGCCGAACTTTTCTTGCATGCGTTGCACGATCGGATCTTGTTCGGCTCGGCTGCGTGCGCTTCCGGTCGATTTTGATGGTGACCGGCGTGGCGCGGACATCGCCTGCGGCGCTCCGCCGGGCTCGACCAGCATCTTGATTGGCCTGCCGGCCAGACCGCTGGCGGCGGCACTGGCGATGCGGCGCGCGTCACCGGGGAATGACATTTCTATCATTGTGCTGGAAGCTGCTACTTTTGCGATCAGTGCATTTCCTTCCAGTCTCCACTCCGCATTGTCCAATAGGGAAACGAGCATTTGCTGATTGGCCAGCGCGTTGAGGACGGCGTCGCGATAAGAGTCGGCGTTTGCCTTTGCCTCGGTCTTTGTCTGGGGTCTTATTTCGGTTTTTGCTTCGGC
>Ga0210402_10000811_pt1 | contig 33820 bp, 35 predicted proteins | sample IncBWC7MmetaG_FD_161055 | JGI IMG/M metagenome (GOLD analysis project Ga0210402, IMG submission 161055) | Forest soil microbial communities from Barre Woods Harvard Forest LTER site, Petersham, Massachusetts, United States - Inc-BW-C-7-M | ecosystem: Environmental > Terrestrial > Soil >...
GCTTATGCTTCGCTTCTTCTAAAGGCTACGGCGTGCCTCGTCCGCTTCTTCCGCCAAACGCATCAGCACATTCACGATCCCCGTGTTCCTGTTTGTCGCCGGATCGAGGAAGAGCCCATCCTCAGCAAAGCTGACGACCGAGGCCACTGCCCCCCCTTGCTGAGTGGACGTCGGGCGAATGATGGAGACTGGGCCCAGCCTTTGGTTAAGGAAGACGGTGGGTTCGGGCATGATCAGGTTGGTCTGGAAAAGATCTGCAATGTTAGAGCCGGTGGCCCCGTTGTTGGGATCGACGCCGGCGTTGAGGTCCGGAAACGTGAGTTTGCCGTCGGTGATGTTGGTCGCGTTGCCGGCCTTGTCCTGCCAAGTCTGGAAGTGCATGATCTCGCTGCCGCCGATGCTGAGCAGAATCCGCAAAACTTCCAGATTGGTTACCTTCTGAGCCAGCACGGGATACAAGCTGCTCCCACCTTGCTCGATGAACGCGAAATGGAATCCGGCTGTATTGGCAATCGCCTGGAGATGGTTGGGGACGCTGCCGTCGCTGTTCAGGATCAGGTCCCCATCGTCCACCGGAATAGCGGGAAACTTCCCATTCGCGAGATCTGGAACGGCGTTCTCGAACTTGCCTCCGAAATCGGGATTGGCTGTCGCGCTGCGGTACCTTGTCCACCATGTGGTGTCCACCGTCAATTGCTTCAAGTTGGTTAGCCGGCCCGTTTGCGGCACTCCGGTCACCTTGCTAGGGGGCAGAATCGCAAAACTGCTCGTCAGGTCGATGCTCTTTGCGCCCTTCGACTCCAGGTAATTGTTAAGAAACCGATGGTGGCTGATCTCGTCGTCGGTATTGTCCGCGATGTATTGCGGCATGTCGCCATCGAGGACTTCCAGAGCTGTAATGTAATTTGGAGCCAAGCCGGTGACGATTTTCTTGCCGTTGAGTTCCAAATCAATCGGAGAGAGACCTTGATTCGTTGCTCCGCCGAGTTCCGCATACTGGATCCACAGGTCCGCCTCGACCTGCTCCAGGGCGCTCAGAAAGGTGAGGATCGCGATGTCGCCCTTTGTGATTGGCGCATGCTCCTCCTCTCCGCTGAAAGCCGCCGAGGTACCCGGCAACAGGGACGCACCCATAGTTGCGGCCCCCGCTGCCACCATTCCGTTTGCCAAGAATGCGCGCCGGTTGGTGGGACGCTTCATACCAATTTCTGATTTCTTCATCGTTTTTCCCCTTTTTCAAAAGACTTCGTTCGAATTGTTCGGACCAGGCACTTCGCCGAGCCGACTTGAACTTACCTCTGCGTTTCATTTCCTGTGACTCGGCCAGGTCAAATGTTTGTCAGCAATTGGCAACTTCGATGTCTGTGGTACGTCCCTCCATAATCAAGCCCGCTCGCACCGCAGACCTCACCGCCCCACAACCTATGCGCGACCCCTCTCCGCTCCCTTCGAAAAGCGCCGGTGAATCATGACGGCGATTCCGCAAGAGGTGCAGTTTGACCTTTCCGAACTATTTGTTGTCGGATTCATCCTTCCGCTTCTCAGAAGTCAGAAGGTTATCCACGACAAAGTCGGCTACTTCGCGGCCCAGCCGTTGGCCGGTGCTCAGGTCAAAACGGAAATGTTGCCCCCCGAAGATGCGGCTCAACGTCGCTTCTTCGGCCGCCGCGGAGATGCTGGTGAAGGAGCGTTCGACTCCCGGAAGAACTTCAGACGTTACGTTGAAATCAGCGTGGTCTCTTTCGAAAAAGGAGATCAGCACCTCCGCTCCGGAAGCGCTGATCACCGCATGCGCTCCGGGGTAGGACGGGTCCGGCGCTGTCTTTCCGACTTCCGGCAGCCAATTCGGGTCAGGGGCGGTCTCAGGATTGATTCCGGGATCAGCAGCCCGAATGGCGGTCACTGGCCGCCAGAAATTGTAGGTGTATTTGGCGTCGTAAAAGGCGATCACGTCGTCGGCGAAACTAAGATTAAGCAGGGCAAACAACCGGGCATTTTGCGCAGTTGTCAAGCCGTGCGCCAGCGACAGCGTTTGCGCGATCTCGTTCCAATAGTTTTGAATGGCGCCATTCCAAAAACGTCCCGTCAGCGCCTCGTCGGCCGTGGCGGTCGTGCTGTTGGCGATTCCAACCGACTTGATCTGATTGAAAGCATCGCTGTACGCATCGCTCGTCAGCGCCGGGGGAGGACCGGGGCGAAACTGATTCGCGCGCTCCAGCGCGAACGGCGTCACATGTGACCAATGCGTGAATTGCGGTTGGGGCGGAAAATTCGGGGGTGTCGATTGATAGTCTCCCGGGGCAGTCCCAAACACATAGTGAATCGGCTGGGCATTCGAGCCGTCGTTGCTTCGTGCGGCCAGAATACGATCCGCGACATTCTGCCCAATGGCAATACCTTGCGCCTTGTCCTTGCCATCCGGAATTTGCGCCAGGGATTGCTGGAGTTGCGTATCAAGCGCTGCCTTGAATGCCGGATACAGCGCCACCAGAACTTCGTGCGCCGCGGCCGCAGCCGCTGCCTCTTGGGAAGCATCTTGTGGCACATCGGAAAGGCGGACCAGGTATGGCCGATGTGTCCTGTCGATCGCATTGACCGCGTCATAAATCGCCGCGTGCATAATTGCAAAGCTGTGGGTAGGGTGGACCGTTGCGGATTGCGCTCCAGGCGTCCGGACAATCGCAAGCAGAGCTCTATTCCACTGGACAACGGGGTTGACCTGCGGAGAGGAAGAGTCTTGCGGAGTGCGATGCTTGGCTTTTGCCGATGCGCTGTATGTGCCACCGGCCTGTACCAAAAGACCCGCGCCCAAAAGTGCTAGTTGTATATAACGGTTAAACATTGAGGATTTTCTCCTATGGCGTTTTTGCAGGAGGATGCTTGGAGACGGTGACGAAAGCCAAGTCATGGCCTCTCACCAGTACCTAACTGGGGGATTGAAGAAAATATTCCTTGAATACGCTGATTTAACTAATAAATCTGCTCGTCGGTTCCGAAACCCCAGGAATCTCTCATTGAGACGCGGAGACGCGACGGTACTGGAAATAAACGGGGACAAGTTGCGCACATCGAAGATGCCAAGAATATTGGCGAAAAAGACGCGGCTTTCCCCTGCAGCTATCGCCACGATTTGTACGACTGAACATCCCATCAGACGAAAGGTTAGTGAACCGGCACAGGCAGCGAATCGAGCGCTCAGAAGTCATCCAGTGAAGAGAAGTGTTAGTGGAGTGGCGAGGCAGGTTGGAAGCGAAAAGCAGGCCAAATCAACCGCGGAACTCCCCAACGAGCCTCGCTTGCCACCTAACTGTGACAACGGTGATCCGAGCTTGACACCAGAGGGTTACGGGCATATGGTTTGCGCAAAGACGAAGATAAAGTTGAAATCAGAAATTCCAGCTGGGAGTTGATTGCCATGAATTGCCTTTTGGCGAGCTGTCTATTTATTCTTTTCCCTCCCTTGATTGCAGCGCAAGTTGGCACGCATGCTCAGACGCCACTGCCCCGAGAGTCCTCGGCCGGCTCCCCGAAAGCCGCGGCCCATTCCCAGAAGCTCTTCAACTCCATCCCCGTTTCCACTCACTCGAAAGAGGCCCAGAAGTACCTCGAACTTGCCATCGACAAGTATGAAAGCGGACTCCTTGATGACGCAATTGTTCATGCCCAACACGCAACGGAGAAAGACCCGCAATTTGCGCTTGCCTACGCTTTCTTGTCTTTCGCCGGACGTCACGGCACGCCGGATGCAACTGCACTCGCTCACGCCAAGTCTTTTCTCTCTCGCGCCACTCCAGACGAGCAGCTCCTGGTCCACTGGATGATCAGCGTTGAGGAGGGTGATCTCCTCCCCGCGATCTTGACTATGAACAACCTTCTTAAGCGCTATCCAGGGGATAAGCATGTCCTTTACCTGACTTCCGAATGGCTTTACTCCCAGCAGGATTACGACCGCGCACGGCAATTGATGGAGACCACACTACGAGTTGATCCGAATTTTGGGCCGACCCTCAATTTGCTCGGCTACGCCTACCTCGAAACCGGCAATCCTGATCCCGCCAAGGCCATCGCCGCCCTACAGCGCTACGCTGAGCTCCAGCCGGGTCAACCGAATCCCGAAAAATCGCTCGCCGAAATCCTCCGCGACGCCGGTGACGATCAGGGCTCGGTCGAGCACTATGGCGGGGCTCTACAATTGGATCCGACTTTCATCGCCGCGCGAGTGGGACTCGCCGATACCTTGACTCTACTGGGCGACTACTCCAACGCGCGCGATCAATATGACAGAGCGATCTCCATGGCCGAATCCCCGCGCGATCGCCTCCACGCCGAATACCAGAAGGCGCTCGTCTTTTTCTGGGAGGGCCACCCGGTAGAGGGTCGCAATCTCCTCGGAGAACTCGCTGAAAAGGCTCGCGCTGAGAAGGAACCCTACGCGCAATTTGAAATCGGCTTTGCACGGGCCCTGCTCGCCACAAATGCCATCGACGAGCTAGCTCAACTCAAATCTCTTGAATCATTTCTTCAGACTCCTGTCGTCGGAATGACGGACGCCGACCGCAACGGTTCACTCGGCGCCGTCTGGCGAGAGCGCGCCCGCGCATATGCCTCTTCCAGTGAGTCCGATGCGGCCGACCAAGCCGTCCATCAGCTCGAAGAGCTCGCCGCGCATACTCGCGACCTGGCTATCGAGAATACTTACGAATCCGCCCATGGCTATGCGCTTTTTGCCCAGGGCGATGTGGCCAACGCCGCGGACGAGCTCGCTACCGACCTGCATAACCCGCTCGTCCTCCGCCAGTTCATACTCGCGCAAGAGAAGCTCGGCAATTCTGCCGGCGCCGAGGCATCTCGTACACGGCTGAAGTTCCTTCGTGCCTCAACCGTTGAATGGTTCCTCGTCACACGCCCCGCCTCGGGCAACGTACATTACGGTGTCGAGCTCGAACATGCTTGGAACTTTGTGCACTTCCTGCGCGCGTTGCAAGTGACCGAAAAGAGCCCAGAATTAGCTTTGTGGGAATCGACGAATGACGGCGCGGAGCAAGTCGCGTCTGGGAAAATCTCCGGCACCCCGACGGTTTCCGTAACTAGACAATAGTATTAGCTTTGAGGTGATGAGCGTTAGGAGGGAGCAAAGATCATGCGAACGAAGCGAGGCTACGTCGCAGGGCTGGCCGCGCTCGCTGCTTCGACGATTGCTTTCGCGGGGCCGAGCGGCGGCACCATCAGCGGTAAAGTGATTTATGAGGGCACCCCGGCAAAACAGAAACTGATTGATATGTCGAAGGAGCCCGGCTGCGCCCAGCAACACCCGACTCCGATCACAACGGAAACCGTCGTTGTGGGTCCGGGGAACGCCCTGCAAAACGTGGTTGTTTATATTTCGGCCGGCGCTCCCGATGATTCAACGCCTCCGACCCAGGCGGTCACCATCACTCAGAAAGGGTGCCAGTATTTGCCGCACGTCGTTCCGATGGTCGTCAACCAGGAACTTAAGGTCGTAAACGCCGATTCTAATTCTCACAACATTCATCCACTGGCCAAGATCAATCACGAATGGAATAAGTCGCAACTGCCAGGGAATCCGCCATTTTCTGAAAAATTCGACAAGCCGGAGTTCATCCCCGTGAAGTGTAACATCCATCCTTGGATGCACAGCTCGTTCGCGGTGCTAAAGAATTCGCATTACGCCGTTTCCGGCGGGGATGGCAGCTTCAGCCTTTCGAACCTGCCGCCGGGAAAGTACACGGTGACCGCATGGCATGAATCGTATGGCGAACAGGCACAGGAAGTGACCATCACAGGAAATGACACCAAGACCGTCGACTTCGTTTTTAAAGCGAAGCCGTATTAATATTTCGCGCCATCGGTAATGGGTCGCGCGTGAGTTTAGCCCCAATCAGAATGACGTGCTTGCCTTTGCGCCACCTTGTGTTTTATTTTGCTCAACACTACTGTTTGCCGGACTTCGGGTGTAACCGAATGCTGTAGTCCTTATCGCCGGGGAGATGACTGTCTACGTGAACGACCTTCACGGAATCATCCGCTTCTGTGACACGCACGTAGCCGATGGCGCCGGGCACGTTGAACACGAACTTGAGCACTTCCGTGGAGGTTGCCAGAGTCTTCGGCGTCGCGTGGATTTCTCCAGAGGACATCCCCTGCGAAAAGTGTTTATCGAATTCTTTGTCATCCATCCGGTAGATTTGAGTGAGTACAGCTTGGCGTTCCTGTTTGCCAGGCTCGAGCATTACCACCGTGATACGACGCCCATTTGACCAATGGCTTTGCTCTCCTAGAAAGATTTTGCGTAGCTCCGCGAAGGACAGGTTCTCGACCGGGTTCGATCGGTTCACCACAATTCCCAGACTATCCGCAAGGTCCCGGTAGGTTGAGGGGCCCGCCTGCGATCCCCGGAACGCGTCCGGCCGTGCAATGACCGCGAAATTTACGGCCTTGCGGTTATTAGTATCAAGGGCGCTTCGCACCGACTCGTTCAGGGGTGAGCTCCAAGTACGCCAGTTGCCGGCGGCGTAGTGCAGGCCAACAGCTCCTGAAGGAATTCGCCCGGATGCCGTGAAACCGACGTTGTGGATTGGCAGAATTCTGCCCTGGTCCTCAACTTGAAATAGGAAGGGGTGGCCGGTAGTTGTTTGAAGCCAGGTGTTGTGATGATAGGCGGTATTGTAATAGCCCATCGCTGAATGAAAATGACCGACACCTACATTGGTCGCCTCGTGGCCTTGTGGCTCGACTGCGAGGGGTTTGCTGGTCCCAACCGGAAGCATCTGGGACAGCAGGATGCCTGTGGCCAACGTCAATAAACCAAGGTTCACGCGAGGCATCGTTGCACACCTTTAGAATGTGAAACTGGCCTGGAAGGGCAGCGCGTAGATCGCCTGATCGCGCCGCAATGCAGTATAGTCGCATTGCAGTTTCAAAACCACAAACTCGGTCAGGTCGTATCGCGAGCCCACCAAAGGGCCATGAGATAAGCCGAGATCGGAATACACCGGCTCGGTCTGGGAAGCACTGACATACTGGACTTTTGCCTCCGGCTGTTCCATGCGCTGCAGGATCAATTGCTCCGTCTGCGGATTGATACTGAAAGAAGTATTGGTCTGCTGTGCAGGAAGAATGGAACTGGTCAGGAACCTCCTGAGGTGTAAGGGCGACATCAGCGTTCCGTGTACCAGGCCCTTGTCAATCAGCACGAACAGGGCTTTGATTCGCGAGAGAGTGGAGTTCTTCATGTCTGCCTCCTTAAACGCCAGGCAGTCGCAATAGTCAGCAGGTTCTCGCCATCCAGAAGCGGCTGCTAGCGCGCCGCCCAGGGACTAGACCGTGGCCGCATAGAACTGAACGTCGCGACTTGCGCCTTATTTGTCCACTGTCATAGCGAACACCTTCGCTCGACTGGCAACATCGGGAATTTTTGGGTCTACTCAATTTTGAGGTGCAATATGGTGCGTAAAGCTACAGCATCTTCCCGGGAGCTTCAACCGAAATCCAGCTCTCAGGGTGTCCCCTTCGATGGCGCTACCGTTGACTTCCTCAGGAGGCAGCCTTAAGATTACACCCCAAATGATCGGCAAGACCTTCTCGCACTACAAAGTCATCGAGATACTCGGTGGTGGCGGGATGGGTGTCGTATATAAAGCGGAGGACACACGGCTCCACCGCTTTGTTGCACTCAAATTTCTACCTCCGGAACTTTGTCGCGATCCTCAGGCCTTGGCCCGCTTCGAACGCGAAGCACAAGCGGCATCCGCTTTAAATCATCCCAACATCTGCACGGTCCACGATATCGGAGAACAGGACGCCCAGAGTTTCATCGCCATGGAGTATCTGGACGGTATGACCCTGAAGCATGTCATTAATGGCTGCCCGATGGACAACGAACGACTCGTTACGCTGGCTATTGAGATTGCCGATGCGCTCGATGCCGCCCACCACGAGGGCATCGTGCACCGTGATATCAAGCCTGCCAACATCTTTGTCACGAAACGGGGTCACGCCAAAATTCTCGACTTCGGGCTCGCGAAACTGACGCCGCTTGGCAGCAAGATCGCGCAACCGGCTGGTCTTGGATTTGAAGCCACGGCGGCTTCAAGTGGGGATCTCCTCACAGGTCCAGGTATGGCTCTGGGCACCGTGGCGTATATGTCGCCGGAGCAGGCCAAGGGCAAGCAGCTTGATGCTCGTACAGATCTCTTCTCGTTCGGAGCGGTGCTGTACGAGATGGCTACAGGGGCTCTGCCCTTTCGGGGTGATACCTCGGCGGTTATATTTGACGCCATTCTGAACCGGCCTGCTTTACGCGCGCTGCGGCTCAATCCCGACCTGCCGCCAAAATTGGAAGAAATCATTTGCAAGGCGCTGGAGAAAGACCGCGACATGCGCTACCAGGTCGCCGCGGAGATGCGTGCGGATCTCCTGCGGCTGAAGCGCGAGACCGATTCAAGTCGCACCCCGCAGCCGGGCATGGGATCCTCCGCCGTGGTTCCCGTGTCTTTGCCGTTGCCTTCCTCTCCTCAGAGGTCTGGCAGTTCCGCGGTAGTCACGGCAGTGAAGGAGCACAAGTGGAGGGCCACTGGAATTGCTACTGTAGGACTAGTCGTATTGGCTGCAGCTGCATTCGGCGTGTACTCCCTGTTGCACCGCACAAGCCCCACGCATTTTGAACGATTCTCCATCACCCAGATCACCAACTCGGGAAAGGCGGCGCTCACTGCCATTTCGCCAGATGGCAGATACTTGCTGACTGTAGTCAATACTAAAGGACTCCAAAGCCTGTGGCTCCGCAATCTTCCGACTAATAGCGACACGCAAGTGATCGCACCATCCCCGTCATCCTACAAGAGCGTCACGTTTTCTCCAGACGGAAACTATGCTTATTTCATTAAAGCCGTGGACTCGACCTACACCAACTTCGATCTATACCGTGTGCCCGTTCTGGGGGGCACTCCTCAAACAGTGATTCGGGGTATCAATAGCGACATCACATTTTCTCCTGATGGGCGGCGCATCGCCTTCGCCCGGGCGAATGATCCGGAGACAGGCAAGTACCGCTTGATCGCGGCCAATCTGAGCGGAGACGACGAAAAAATCTTGCAGATTGCGGCGCCTGCCTCTGATACCCCCTCCTTCGTCGCCTGGTCCCCGAAGGGGAATGAGCTCGCGTACAGATTGCATGAGCCCGGCATGGCTCTGGGGGGAATCGACCTGCTCGAAATCAAGAGCAGCAAAACAAACAGGCTTGCCACATTTGATGAAAAGCTCATTCACGAATTCAAATGGCTGCCGAGCGGACGCGGGATCCTGGCTTTATATTCGCAAAAGGGCCCGGATTATTATCAGCGATCGCAGATTGGATTTGTTCCGGAGGGGACCGATCAGCTTCAGGCTATCACTCGCGACACCAATAGTTATGCAACCCTGACACTCTCCTCTGATGGCAAGACTCTGGCCACCGTACAAACCAAGATCTCTCAGAATCTCTACGTCCTTCCCGGCGTTGGCAGCCCGTCGGCCCAGGCGAATCCATTGCTGCCACAGGGCCAGTATGTTTATTGGTTTGATTGGTTCCCGGATGGGAACCTGGCTTTCAGCGATTCCTCTCGTCTGCTCCGAGTCGGAATCGACCGCAGTGTTCCGACGCAATTGGTCGCCGATTCGAACGCCGCGATTGTTGAATTGGCAGCCTGTAGAACTCATTATCTGGTGTTTTCTTGGGCGTTCCACGGTGGCACAAACTCAACGAACATCTGGCGCGCGAACATGGACGGGACAAATCTCGTGGAGTTGACTAGCGGAAAGAATGATCGAAGTCCGATGTGTTCGATAGACGAGAAGTGGATATATTATTGGGATCTCGCGTTGCAGCAACTTTGGCGCGTTCCTCTGGATGGCTCCGGAAAACCAGAAATGTTCCCCGGGAGCGCTGTTCCCCGAACGTTTCCCACAGGTTTTGCGCTTAGCCCCTCTCCCGATGGCAAGCTTCTGGCATATGTTCTGGCCACTATGCCCACCCTGGAAGATCCATACCCTCAATATAAGATCGCGCTCTTGGAACTGTCCTCGGCTCCTTCGCAGCCTCGTCTGCTCGAAACAGATGAACGGATTTCGAACGGAGTCTTGAGCTTCACCTCGGATGGGAAGGCGGTGGCTTACCCGATCCGCGAAAATGGCGTAGACAATCTCTGGGTGCAGCCGCTCGATGGATCGCGCGGCCGCCAAATTACATCTTTTGATTCTGAGCAGATTCTGAACTTCCGTTGGTCGCCAGATGGCAGAAACCTCGGCATCCTCCGTGGCCATACCGATTCCGACGTTGTCCTCATCCGAGAATCATCTCCATCTCCATAGCCCCGGGCCTGACATCAAGGTTGGTGAGTTAACTACCGTTGCCAGGCAATCAGACGTCCGGCAGGGCTAGGATGAAGTGTCGGAGTGTAACCATCCGGTCGTGCCAGCCACGAATGGAGATGCGCTGCTCCGCGTGAACTCAAATTTAGACACGACAATACTTCCGAGAATGGCTATAACGCTCGTAGCGGTTTGTGTCTCTCAGACTCGAACAGCACAATCAGCTCCCCAACCACGTCCGAGTCTGCGAGCAGCGGACGTGGCGCGAAATCCCCCGGAGGATTCATGCGGAAGGTCAACCCGAAACACGATTGCTCCCAGCCCCTCGTGTTGGGCACAAAACAGCTTGTGCTGGGACACGAACTACCCATGCACAACACCTCGGGCAAGGTGAAATTGTGTTGATCGAGAAGGGAACTACTCACATTCATCGGTGGGACCATGAGCGCGATCTTCACGCGAGGGGAATAGCGTTCATTCCGGCGTACACCTATTCCAGACTTCTTCCGGCAATCCGTGGGACGCCAGCAACGTGCTTGAGCGCAAGCTGAACACGCTGCTTGAGCGTTTGGCAATTCCGAAGATTGACATCAAGCTTCTAGCGAAATTTGTTGGGAAAGACAGAACCATTGAACAGGCAACGCGGAGCGAGAAGCGTGCGGCATCTCTGGGTCTGCACTCTTTTCGCCACACAAATGCCACGGCAATGGACTCCCTGGGCATCCCCCAGCAGATTCGCAAGCAGCGTTTAGGTCACAGCGGCAGCAGTGTGACAGACAATTACACGCACACTTTCACCGATGATGAACGGAACGCAGCGGAAAAACTTGGTGAACTTTTCGGCACTGGATGGCCTGAGATTGATGCGGGAAAAGTGATTTCATTCCCAAATCTTTCCCAAAAAGAAGAAGGGCCTGTTGGGAGCATCCAACAAGCCCTTTAGTTTCAATCCAATTGGTTGCGGGGGTCAGATTTGAACTGACGACCTTCGGGTTATGAGCCCGACGAGCTACCAGGCTGCTCCACCCCGCACAACCACTATAGCGGAGCAGCGAAATTCCGTCAAATTTGCGGCCGAGCTGGGCGCCGCGCGTTCAAACCTCTTTCGTTCTCGAGGCTGCAATTACCACGTCGTGTAGGAAGTTCCGTCCATCGCCGTCTGCTCGCAGCCTGAATGCACGTCGTCAACGCCCGTGCTGGTTTGATCGGGGCTCAGCACCGTATCCCCGATATGCACGACCCAATCTTTTTGACGGCACACCGGATCGATCGGGACCTCCCGCATGTAGTGCGCTTCCACCAGATCGTCAAGCGATTGCGGCGCCTGTTGCTTGTCCAGGGTGTAGTGATCAATGGCCTGACGCAGGGTCTGCAGGTCTTGTTTCAACACGGCTTCCCTGGCGCGCTTGATCGTCCTGTCGTAAACGATTGCGGCCATGCCGATCAGAATCGAGATGATCATCATCACGATCATCAATTCGATCAGCGTGAATCCGCGTGCGCGGCGGCCGGTCAGCTTCGTGGTCCGCCTGTCGCCTTTCGCGTTGAAAAATCCTGTCATTCCATCACCTGGGTTCACCAATCTACCAGTCCGAGTATTTCGTGCCATCCAACGCCGTGCCCGTGGATTTTGAGTATACGTCGAACACGTTTTTTCCGCCCCAACTCGTCGAATCCGGATCGTCCTGAACCGAGCGCAAGCCCCATTCCTCGCGCCCCGTCATGGGATCCCTGGGCACCCGCCGCAGAAAACGCATGTTTTTCCCCACTGCGCCAGATCCGCCCAAGGCCACGCCTTTCACCAATGTATCCAGATCCGGCGGATACCCCTCGCTGCCAAGCTCCACACGGATCTTCATCTGGTCCGCGAGGTCCTTATATTTGTCAATCGCTTGCCGCATTTCCCGCAGGTCCAGCCGCAATTCCTTTTCGCGCTCGCGAATCACCGTGAATTTTGCGATCGGCAAAGCCATCGACGACAGGATCAGAAGAATAGTGCACGCAATAATCAGTTCCAGCAGCGTCATGCCGGCCTGCGCCGAATTTATCGCCTTGCGGTCCATGGGAATTGCGTCAACCTCCGTTAGACGCCGCGTTTACTGCACGCGGAGCGTTGCTTCGCTAGTCACCAACGGGATAGGCCGCTGCTGGGAATCCTTCGCGTTCACCTGAACTATCGAAAGATTGGTGATTCCCGGCGCGAGCGCCTTCACCACCACGCCAAGCAATGTGCCGGTTCCGTTCACGCCGGGCGTATTCGGCTGGCGCGTGGCCGAAATGATGGCCTGCCCGTGTTCCTTGTCCACGCGCTGCACCAGCGCAATCTCCTGCGTTCCGCCGGAGAGGAAACCTCCATGGCGTACTTCCTCAATGCTGATGATGGCCTGGTTGTACTGCAGCAGCATGGGAACGGAAAAGAGGTCGTTCACATTTTCCACCACCACGCCGATCGTTGCGGTCTGGCCAGGAGCCAGGTTCAACGTCGCGGGCTCAAAATGGATACGAGGTCCGCTCGTCTGCGCCTGCGGCACGGCCGGCGTATTCGTCGGCCCTGGCTGTGTTGCCGGAGCAATCGCTCCCGGTGCAACCGGATTCTGTTGAGGCGGCGCTACCGGCGGTGCGGCGGGATTCGGATTCGCCGTGGGTGTCTTGATGTCCATCTCGCGTTTCACGCCCGGATACGTTTCCGTACCGGAATAAATCGCACGAAGATTCGCCTTCGTCCAATCGGGCATGCGCACGATCCGCGGAATCAGCACGATCAGGTTCTCATTCTCTTGATGATCCACATTATCGGTCGAGAACAGGTAGCGCATGATGGGAATGTTCGCCAATCCCGGCCACCCGTTGAGCTGTTTGGAGTCAGTGCGTTCAAATAATCCGCCCAGAATACTTACCTCGCCTTCTTTAAGGCGAATCTCGTGCTCGATCTTGCGCTGGCTGATGATGGGCTGCTGAATGCCGCCAATCGTAGACTGGCCGGTCACCGAAGACACTTCCACCGAGACCTTCAAGCTGATGTCACGGTTCGCGTGCACGTGCGGCGTGATGTCGACGTTCACACCGACGTCGATATATTGGAATTGCGTATTAACAAGGGGATTCACGAAGCCCGCGCCGGCCGTGGAACCCACGCCCACGCCTGCTTGGAAGCTTCCAGTGGCGACGGGCACGCGGTCCCCAACGCGAAGTTTCGCCGGCTGTCCATCAATAGCTCGGATTTCGGGGTTATCGATAATCTTGGTCGTATTGTCCGTCAGCACGAAATTGGCGGTAGCACCCGGCAGTGTCAGTACCACATCATTCTGGTTGAGGTGGGTGAGTTGGCTCAGCGTGACAGTTCCAGGGCTGGAGTTCGAGGTCGTGGTCGAACCAGAGGTCGTGGTCGTGGTATTCGGATTGATGGCGATCGATGCGCTCTGTCCCGGCAGTATTCCGAGGTTCCGCAGTCTGTCCGTGCGCGCCTGCAGCACTTCCATCTGAATAATCACTTCGGGCTTGGCCTTATCAATGTCGCGGATGATTTTTTCCGCCAGCGCGATCTTGTCCGGCGTATCGCGGATGATGATGGCGTTCTGCGCGTTCACCTGCTGGATGCGTTTCAGGTCCAGCAACTGCCGCAGCCCGGTGGTGATTTCCGTCAGGTCTTGTGCAATGGCCACGTTGCTCAGATAAAACGTCCGCACCACCTGCTCTTCATAATCCCGTCGCTTCTGCGTGTTGTCCGGCACGATCATGATGATGTTTTCCGTCACCGGCTTCCAGAAGCCCTTGCTCTGCAGCGAGACAATGTCCAGCGCCTGCTCCAGTGTCACGTTGCTCAAATCCACCGAGATTCGCCGTGCCTGCAGGTCCGGGTCATAAATCACTGTCAGCCCGGCCAGTTTTCCAATCGTGTCGAACACCACCTTAATGTCGTTCGACATCCGCAAATTGATCGGCGCGCGCGAAAGTGGTTTCAATTCCGGCGGCGCGGAAGCAAGTCCCGGTTGCCCATTTTCCATCAGCGGCTGGTCAGGAGGCTGGTTCGCCTGGGCCTGTTCGCCAATCATCTGCAGGGTGCGCTTTAATTCCTGGTCCGCGGCCGTGCTGGAGGGGTCCATAATCTGGGCCCGCTGAAACTCCGAAACCGCGCCCTGGAAATCTCCCTTTTCCCGCAGCTTCAGCCCTTTTTGGACGTGCGCCGCCCCCGCCTCAAACCGGGATTGGTCCAATCCAATCTTATAACTAACGTTGTGGGGGTCGGATTTCGTGGCCTTTAGGTAATAATCAACCGCCGCGTCGTAATCTTTCAGGTCAACGGCATGTCGTGCAGCCTTATAGTCCTGCTTGTCCTTCGGGCACCCCGCCGCAAACACCGCGACGGCAATTAGGACCACCAACTTACACCATCGGCGCATGTATTCTCCGGAATCTCGACGCAGGGCAAGCCGAGTCTTTACTATCTCATGGAGTCTAGCATCGGCTTTATGAACCCGGCAAGCAGGTGGATTCTCCACGTGGTGCTCTTCAAACGATCCCATTTGCCAGTTCCGTAGCCTTTCTTCCGACGGGTGGCCGGTAGCTGGGAAGGAGCACGCCTGGGTGGGCAGCTGTTCCGGACACCCGTATTAGACGCATCATCAGGTAAAATGAAAGATTGTGACCAAGCCAACTAGTAAACCCGGGAAGGGCCCGCAGAAGGGTAAGGACGCGAAGGAGCCGCGCGAAAAAATCGTCGCGCAGAACCGTGCCGCCTCGTACAACTACCACATCCTCGAAAAGATGGAAGCGGGGCTGATCCTTCACGGCACCGAGGTGAAGGCCCTGCGCGAAGGCAAGGCCAACATTCGCGACGCTTACGTGGATTTCAAGCCCAGCGGCGCGTTCCTGGTGAACGCGCACATCGCGCAATACATGCCCGGCGGCCCGTGGAATCACGAACCGCTCGGCGAACGCAAACTGCTTCTTCACAAACGCGAGATTCATAAATTTTCAGGTCGCATCGAATCCAAAGGATTAACTGTCATTCCTCTGCGCATCTATTTCCGCAACGGTCTCGCCAAAGTCGAAATCGCGCTGGCCCAGGGCAAAAAGTCCTGGGACCGCCGCCAGGACGAGCGCACCAAGGAAGCCCGCAGGGAAGCGGAACAAGCTCTCTATCGCAACCGGAGGCGATAATCTCATCATGCAAATCACACTCGATACCAAGCCGTTTGCCGCACAGGAAACCGATGCCCTGGTCACCTACATCTTCGAAAATGGCGACCTGACTCAAGGCCGCCCCGCGGAACTCGACAAGCTCACCGGTGGAATGCTCTCGCGCCTCTCGAAGAGTGGTGAACTCACCGGCAAATCGCTCGAGACCACGCTGCTGCATGCTCCCGCCGGTTTCAAAGCCGCGCGCCTGCTCCTCGTCGGGGCAGGGAAGCGCGAGCAGTTTAACCCCGCCGTGCTGCGTAAAGTTGCTGGCGCAGCCCTGCGCTATTTGAAGGCGCGGGCCGCACACAAGGTTGTCTTCCTCGTCCGAGAAGGCGATTCGACCGAAGAAGTAGCCCAAGCCGTCACCGAGAGCGCCATTGTCTCCGATTTCGAGACCGACAAGTACAAGACCGACAAGAAAAATGACAAATTTATCGAAACGTTTACAATCGCCGGCTTCAGCGACGCGGAAAAAGCCGCGGGAGAAAAGGGCATCGCTCGCGGCCGCATCATCGGTGAATCGCAGAATTTCACGCGCGACCTTGTCAATGAACCTTCCAACAAGCTGACGCCCAGAATCCTTGCCGAAAAAGCCGAAGCCATGGCCAAGGAAGCCGGACTGGCTGTTGAAATTCTCGACGAGAAGAAAATCGCCTCGCTGAAGATGGGCGCGCTGCTGAGCGTCGCGCAAGGCAGCGTCGAACCGCCGCGCATGATCGTCATCACCTACACGCCCGCAAACCTGAAGCCCGGCGCCCCTGTGATTGGTTTGGTCGGCAAAGCGGTCACCTTTGACACTGGCGGCATCTCCATCAAGCCCGCCGACGGCATGGAAAAAATGAAGTACGACATGGCAGGAGGCGCCACGATGCTCGGTATCATGCGCGCGGTTGCTGGCTTGAAGCCCAATGTCAAAGTAATTTGCGTAGTCCCCTCAACGGAAAATATGCCGGGCGGAAAAGCGCAAAAGCCCGGCGACATCCAAACTGCCATGTCCGGCAAGACGATCGAAGTGCTCAACACCGACGCCGAAGGCCGCCTGATTCTCGCCGATGGCGTGCACTACGCCAAGCAGTTGGGTGCCACGCATCTGGTGGATGCGGCCACACTGACCGGCGCCATCGTTGTAGCCCTCGCGAACATCAACGTCGGCGTCTTCGGCTCCGATCAAGCCTGGACCGACAAGCTGCTCGCCAGCGCCAAAGCCGCCGGCGAAAAAATGTGGCAGATGCCCATGGACGACGAATATCGCGAATTCATCAAGGGCAGCTTCGCCGACATTCAGAACATCGGCAGCGGCAAAGGCGGTGGCTCCATCACCGGCGCGTGGTTCATCCGCGAATTTGCCGGCGACACCCCGTGGATCCACCTCGACATCGCCGGCACCGCCTGGAACGACGACGCCAAGCCCTGGCTAGCCAAAGGCCCCACGGGAGTAGCCCTCCGCACCCTTCTCCACCTCATCCAATCCTTGTAACCAAACTCTGCAGCACGACCTAGAGGGACGGCTTTTCACCCTGAGCGATTCCCGCGAAGGGTCCGCCGCCCTACTGTGGCACAGCCATTCCTGGCTGTGCTCTTGGGCTCTCTTCTCAGCGAACTCTGCGCTCCGACCTCCGTCTCCTCTGTGGTAATTCTTTTCTTTTGCCGGCCGAGATCTGTTCGGTGCTATCCGCTCGCCGACCCCCAACCATTTGTCCTCCACCCACCCCAAGGAATACAATCCTCCTCGGAGACCCCCAATGCCCGATCAACTCGTAATTGCCGGCCGCGCCTTCAACTCCCGCCTAATCGTCGGAACAGGCAAATACCGCAGCTTCCAGGAAATGGCTCGCGCCCACGCCGCTTCCGGCGCCCACATGGTCACCGTAGCCGTCCGCCGCGTCAATCTCACCGATAAAACCAAGGAATCCCTCCTCGACTTCATCGACCGCGAAAAAATCTTCATCCTTCCCAACACCGCCGCCTGTTATTCCGCCGACGAAGCCATCCGCACCGCGCGCCTCGCCCGCGAAGTCGGCCTCTCCAACTGGATCAAGCTCGAAGTCATCGGCGACGAAAAAACCCTTTTCCCCGACACCGAACAGCTCATCCAGGCCACAAAAGTTCTCGTGAAAGAAGGCTTCGTCGTCCTCCCCTACACCAACGACGACCTCATCGCCGCCCGCAAGCTCATCGACGCAGGCGCGGCCGCTGTCATGCCCCTAGCCGCGCCCATCGGTTCCGGCCTCGGCATCCAGAATCCCGCCAATCTCCGCATCCTTCGCGAACGCATCACCGAAGTCCCGATGATCGTCGACGCTGGCGTAGGCACCGCCTCCGACGCCGCCATCGCCATGGAACTCGGCGCTGACGGCCTCCTCATGAACACCGCCATCGCCGAAGCCGCCGACGCCCCCCTCATGGCCGAAGCCATGCGCGACGCTGTCATCGCCGGCCACAAAGCCTTCCTCGCCGGCCGCATGCCCAAGCGCCTCTACGCCTGCGCCTCCAGCCCCCTAACAGGCGTCGTCCGCTAACTAAGCGCGGTTCTCCGATCTGGTTTTCTCTGGTATTTGTAGGGCTCGCCTTCTTAGGCGGCCTTGGGTAGTGGCTGATCGTCAGATCGACCACAGTGGCTGAATGGTCCGGCTATTCCGTGGACAACCTCAATTATTCGTCTGCGCGCCCGTCTTTCCGCGCTTGCTCTCAGACTCTCTCACCATCGCGGCAATTTCTTGTTGCAATCGTTCATTCATCGAATCGATGCTTTTCCGTAGCAGCGGCATTATCTCCTGCATTGCCTCCGCCGTAATCTCAGGTAGTTCCTTGATCAACTTCTGCCCTGTAGGTGTCGAATAGAAAGACACCAGTGCGTCCACATCGCCCTTCGTGAAATGTTTCTGGTAAACCGGCACCATGGCGTCCATCATGTCGTCCCATGGCATCGTCTTGAACATATCGTCCGTCATTTTATTCACTCGTGCTTCGAAATCCGGGGGCAGCTTGTCCTTATCCTTCAAATACTGTTCGTGTACCATCTGGTGCATCGGCTTGGACATTGCATCCGCCATCTTCGTCATCATTTCTCGCGAGTGCATGATCTGGAGATACCTATGCACGTCTTCCTTCGTTGCCGGCGTGTCCGCCGGATTTTGCTGCGCCCCAAGGTACCCACCCATCGCCAGAATAATCGCGGCCGCCAATAGAATCCGCTTCATAGTTACCCTCCCGGATTGCATGTGTCTTCGCGTCGCATTCTCTTCGGGAGCACCGCATTCCGCGCTCCGCGAATGCATTTGCACGGATAGTATCACTTCGGCTATTTCACGTCTCCGGTACCCGCCATCTGCTATATCCTTTCGGTAAGGGTCATCGGCTTCCGGCCGCACATCCTTGTCCGATCTTTCACTGCTCGCAAAGAATAGGAGGACCTCGGCTTATGACAGGTCGTTCAACGGGTATCTCTGTTCGGAAAGTTCTTTTGTATTTTTTCCCGCTGCTCGGGCTCGCTCTTCTCTGCACCAGTTCCGCCGCCGCCCAATCCAAAGCTCCGCAAAGCGCCGGCGTGGACAACACCAAGATGGGCCCCTACCGCGCCCTCGCGAATCTCGCCTTCAACGCCTCGCAGAAAGGCGACAACGCCACCGCCGCCACCCTCGCCAAAATTCTCGAACGCACCTGGGATAAATCGGAAGACTACGGCGGGGACACCGCCCTCTCCAAGACCAACAAAAAGCTTTTCGACGAAATCGACAAGGCCATGGACCAGTTCGTCAGCCTGCTCGTCGAACACCCAACCGCCGCCCCCGATCCCGCCCGTCTCCGCGCCGCCTACACCAACTACCTCGATAAGCTAAAACAAGCCGACTGACTCAGCTCTTGCTCTCTTGTGGCACAGCCATTCCTGGCTGTGCTCTTGGGTTTCTCCGCCTTTGGAGTGCGGTGGCTCTGCCACCGCCTTTGCGGTTTCAACCTAACCACCAAATCAAACCCGAAGCTGCTCCGCCGCAATCTCTCCCCCCTACTTCATCCAAGTCATAATCCAAAATCCCACGCCCGTACTAATAAACCACGCCACCAAGGTAATCTTGAACGCCTGCGAAAACGCCCGCAGACTATCCACCTTTGCCTTCGAGATCATCGCCAGCTCATACACCTGGTCCGTCACATTCCGCAACATCTCCTCCGGACTCACCTTCGCCATCGCTTCAAAATACGCCGCGCTGTTCTCATACCGAATCACATGCTCGTAATAGAGCAGTTCGCGCCCATCCGCCGGCCGCGCGTGATGCCGCGCAATCCGCGGCGTAAGGACATGCGAAATCAGATACAGCGCCCGCACAAATCCCAGTGCGAACACCAGATAACTCGCCGCATACAACGTGCTCGCCGCAATTTCTCCCGCGCTCACCCAGCGCAGCGCAGGCAGCACTTCTTTCCCCAGCGGAATCGTGCTCGCTCCGAAAAACAACAGAAACGTCACCAGGTACCCGGCCTTCAAATCCGCTGCCCGGATAATCGCTTGCTGGTCGTCAAAATTCTTCCACGCGTACCCCACGCGCTCCATCATCAATCCCCGCTCTTCCTCATTCACGCTGTCCGCCCCCGCCAACCGAATCTCTGCTCGTCGCCCGCCTTCACATCATCCTGCGGCCATGACGTCCCGTTTCTTCAAACAGCGACAGCACATTCGTCATGCTGAACAATTCCCGAATCTGTTTGCTAGCGTTCAGCACTTCCAGCCGGCATCCCCGCGTCCGCGCCGAAACATGCAGCGTCACCACCGCTCCCAACCCCGAACTGTCCATCGTCGGTACTTCCTTCAAGTCCAGCACGATGCGCCCCCTGCTCCCACAAGCCTCGCGCATCTCTTCCTTCAGCAGCGGCACATTCTCGCTAGTCAATCTCCCGTAACATTCCACCACCCACCCATCCTCAACCTCTCGTCGCTGCACACGAAATCCCCGCGCTGAACTCGTCCCGTCATTCCCTAGCATCTCAATCCTCTGTCGCCCCCCAAATCCCCATCAATCGTGCCTCGGGTTGTACCTCATTTCTCCAATTTTGCCTAGCGCTCCCGTGCGTAGTTTTGTAGGGGCGGGGCTTGCTTGCCCTGAGTCCGACCGAAGGGCCCCGCCCTCTTGGGTTGCTCCTGCATTTGTAGCGGCGACCTTCAGGTCGCCCAGAACTCTTGTGGCACAGCCATTCCTGGCTGTGCTCTTCCTTGTCAGCGCTTGCGCTAAAATCACACCATGCAGCGCAAAATCTTCTGGCTCCTCTTCGCCGCCCTAGGCCTGGTCGCCGACTTCACCCTCCCCTTCGTCTGGGCAATCGTCGCCACCTTCCCAATCCTCGCCCTAAGCTGGTGGATCGCCTACCGCAGCAACTGGTTCCCCGACTAGGTCACTTCCATAAACACATTCGGGCGAATGACCATCAATCCCGCGAAAAGACAGAAACCTTGTCATTCTGAGCCCATCCGACAAGGTCCGCTGTTTGGACTCCGGTGGTGCTTACCGGAGATGGGCGAAGAACCTCAACTTAAACTTTTCCACCCAATTTCTGTTCGCAGGCTCATTTCATTTGTTGTTACAAATCGTCGCACCTTCTTATTTCTCGCCCTACAACGTCCGAAACAAAAAATGCCAAGTAACATCCACTCCCGCATGCACCAGCGCTGATGCAAAAATCGACCCCGTCCTCCTCCAAGTCCACCCATAGAAAAGACCCGCAATCGCCGCCAGGATCACATACCGCCAGTTCGGAAATCCCAGATTCGTAATATGAGAAAGCCCGAACAACATCGACGCCGTCCACCACCCCGCAAACTCGCTCTTCGAAGCCCGCGCCAGAAAATTCTGCAGCAGCCCGCGAAACAGCAACTCCTCCGGCCACGCTGTCAAAAACAAAATACCCAGTGAACCCACCAGCAATCCCCGCCAGTTTCCCCAATGCGGATCAATCGCGATAAAGTGCATCTTGATCCCCAGGGGAATCGCCACGCACCCAAACAGCAGAAAACTCCCCAGCACATACAAGCCCCAGCGTTTTCCCCAACCGATGGAATACCCCACGCCCTTCGCCCGGCGCACCAGCAGAAAACACGCCAGCGACACATTCACCGCCATCAATACCGTAAACACATACGCCAGCCGTCCGCCGGGGTAAGGCCACATCCAGTGCGTCGGCCCAAATTTCACAAACACCCACACGCCCGCCACCGTAATAAAATCCTGCCAACTTCCCGCCGCCGCGCCGCCCGACGAAACCGCCAGCCCCAACAGCAAAAACACAAATGCCGCCATCGCTCCCGCGCGCTCCACGGCAAACGATCCGGTCCCTACCAGGTAAATCACAAACGCCACGAACAAACATGCGCCCAGCAAAAATCCCCCCGCTGGGCCAAATCTTCCCGCCAGTCCTTCCGCTACGCCGCGCGCCGCAAACACTAGCATCACAAGCAACAAAATCGAAAACGTCGCCACCGTCGCGGCAAACGCCCGGCCCTCATAACCCTCCCAAGCCGCATACAGCGCTGCCCCCAGGCTCAACCCCGCCCAAATCCCCAGCATCGCCCAAACATTCAGCTGCCTCATCCCCACGTCCGCTCCTCAGCCATCAGGCTGCAATTTTCCATCATCACTCACGGTCGCTTCATCGAACAACCATGGGCCGGCTTCTTTACACGTAACCCGGATCGTTATACGAACACCTCCGCTCCCGGTTCCTGTTATCTGATCGCTGTTCGCTGTTATCCTCTTACCGATTACTGATCACCGCCGCCCTATGACCACGCAACCAACATGAAACGCCTCACCTACATCGACTGGATGCGCGGCCTCGCCTGCCTCCTCATGTTCCAAACCCACTGCTACGATTCCTGGCTCCGACCCGACCTTCGCGACACCGCGCTCTATCACTGGTCGCAACTCGGAGGCACTCTCCCTGCACCCCTCTTCATCTTTCTCGCGGGCATTTCCATGGCGCTCGTCACCGAACGTCTCCGCGAAAAGGGAATTGCCCGCAACACGATCGTCAAACAAACCGCCCTCCGCGGCGCCGAGATTTTCGCCCTCGGTCTTCTCTTTCGTCTCCAGGAATACGCCCTCGGCTACAAATGGGTTCCATGGACCGATCTCTTCCGCGTCGACATCCTCAATATCCTCGGCCTCTCCATGATCCTCATGGCTTTCCTCTGCTGGCTCACTTCGGCCGAGCAAATCGCCACCGCTCGCGCCCGCAGCATGGCCGGCGCGCTCTTCGTCGCCACTCTCATCGCCATGCTCACGCCACCGCTCTGGACCACCCATCGCCCGCGCTTCCTCCCCTGGCCCCTCGAATCCTACATCAACGGCGTCCACGTTTTTCCCGAGCCGCAGCACTGGCTCTTCCCCCTCTTCCCGTGGTCCGCTTTCGCGTTCGCCGGGCTCGCCGTCGGCTTCCTTGTCTACACATCCTTTGCCCGCCGCAACGAAGCCCTCTTTTTCTTCCTCCTCGGTCTCGCTGGCGTCGGCGCCTGCTACCTCTCCCGGTTTCTCGACCAATCACCCGTCCATCTCTATGCCGTCTACGATTACTGGCACTCCAATCCCAATTTCCTCCTCATGCGCTGCGGCATTCTCCTCATCATCCTGTTCCTCGTCTACGCTTGGTGCCGTTGGGGACTCGCGCAAATGGGCTTCAGTCCGGTCATTCAACTCGGCACCACGTCGCTCCTCGTCTATTGGGTGCACATCGAGTTCGTTTACGGACTCTTCTCCATCCTGCCCAAGCGCGCGTGTTCCATCCCCAAAGCCACTTTTGGATTATTTGTGATTTTCCTGGCGATGCTCGCGCTCTCGATCCTGCGCACCCGCTACAAGAAGGGAACTTCCGCTCCGAATCCCCCACTCAAACGAGCTCCATCGATCACCAGCACCCCCCAAGCACGGTGTCATCCTGAGGCTATCCGATAAGGATAGCCGAAGGATCTCAACTTAAAGTTCTCGCACAAATGCAAGAGCGCGAGAGCCTTTCCGTTTCAAACGAGGAACATGCGATTAACTATGAGGGCTAATGCTGTCCAACCACCGGCGAAGCCGGTTTCGGCGCCGGCAACTTGATAATCTTTTCGTTCGGCCTGGCCAGGCCATATTCTTCACGCGCGATCTTCCGTATCGTCTCCGGATCGCTCTTCAAATCCTGCACGTCCTGCTGCAATTCCAAATTTTCCTTGTTGAGCTTTTCCAGTTCCTGGCTGATCTTCTGAATCTCCTGCCGCTTCTGTCGCATCGCCAGGTAGCCGTGCGTCCCGAAAATATCGTGCACCAACAGCACCGCCACGAACACGCCCATTAGGTATGGCGCATAGTGCAGCAAACTTTTCTTCGAATTTTTCCGTAACTCGCCCATCAATCTTTCAGGATCCAGTCCGAAGCCTCTTTCACCAGCTTCGCCGTTGCTGCTTCGCTCTCCGCTTCCACATACAAGCGCAGCAGCGGCTCCGTTCCGCTCAACCGCAACAACATCCAGGATCCATCTCCAAATACGAATTTTGCTCCATCCGTACGGTCCACCGATACAACTTTCCTTCCCAGTAGTGTCGTAGCGTCCACCGCCGCCTTGCGGATCGCGTTTGCCTTCTGTTCGTCGGACAAGTGCAGATTCTCGCGCACGGGATGAAACTCCCGCCCCAGTTTCTTGAACATCACCCGCACCTGCTCGCCAATCGATGCGCCCCGCGCCGCCGTCATCTCCGCCACCAGCAGGCACGCCAGTATCCCGTCCTTCTCCGGCACGTGCCCGCGAATCGTCAGCCCAGCGCTCTCTTCGCCGCCCAGCGCAATCTTGTCCTCGCGAATCAATTGCCCGATGTACTTGAATCCCACCGGCGTCTGGTACGTCGCCTGCCCATGCATTTTCGCCGCCGCATCCACCATCTGGGTCGTCGCCACGCTGCGCGCCGCTGGCACTTTCCATCCGCGTGTTTCCACCAGGTAGTCGTACACCAGTGCCAGAATCAAATTCGGCTGTATCCATGTTCCATCGCCATCCACAATCCCGAACCGGTCCGCATCTCCATCCGTAGCCAACCCAACTTTTGCGCCGTTGGCCTTTACCGCTTTGCCCAGTGGCTCCAGATTTTTCTCATCCACGTCCGGCCCGCCGCCTCCAAACAGGCAGTCGCGCTCCGTCCGCCGTGCCGTCACCGCAATCCCATGATCCGTCAGCGCTTTGTCCAGATACCCCGCGCCCGCGCCGTGCAATGCGTCGGTCACAATCTTCAGCTTCGCCTTCTGAATCACCTCAAACCGCACCAACTCCTTCAGCCGTTTGAGGTACTCCGCCTTCAGATTGACCGTCTCACCTACGTCCTTCTTGGAGTGGCCATTGTGCGACGCGCTACCCGCGCTCGCTCCTTCCTTCGCTAGAATCCGCGCCACCCGCGCCTCAATATCCTTCGTCACTTCCGGAAGCGCCGGCCCCGCATCAGAGCCCGAAAACTTCAATCCGTGGTACTGCGCCGGATTATGGCTAGCCGTAAAATTAATCGCCCCGTCCAGCTTCCGCCGCTGAATCTCATAAGCAATCGCCGGCGTGGGCGTAAACGTCTCGCACAGCAGCGTATGAATCCCATGCTCCTGCAAAATCCCCACCGCCAGCGCCGAAAACTCCTCCGAATAAAACCGCGTGTCATACCCCACCAGCACCGTCGGCTGCTTCTTCTTCTCCGTCAAATGCTCCGCAATCGCCCGCACCGCCAGCCGCACATTCGCAAACGTAAAATCATCCGCAATCAGTCCCCGCCACCCGCTAGTCCCAAACTTAATCGCCGACTCCAACTGTGTAGTAGCCATAGCCCGTATTCTATCCACTCCCTCGCGTTCCGTGTAGGGGCCCGGCCCTCCCGGGTTTCTCTTCTCGGGTGCCCCACACGCCGATGTTGCGTGTGGGGGTCTTGCCAATCCAAATCTCCACCAAAGTGGCACAGGCACTCCTGCCTGTGCTCTTGGGTTCCTCTTCTCTGCGCCCCTCTGCGTTCTGCACCTCTGCGTTATTTTTCCTCTTTCTTCTCCACCCAAATCCGAATCCGCTACAATCTCTTCGCGCCCATGCCACCCGCCACCCAATTCCGCCTCGTCCTCGTCACCTGCCCCTCTCTCCCCGAAGCCCGCAAAATCTCCCGCTCCCTCCTCCAAAAACACCTCGCCGCCTGCGTCAACATCCACACCACCCCAATCGAATCGATCTACCACTGGAAGGGAAAAATCGAAACCGCCCGCGAACATCTCCTTCTGATCAAAACAACCACCCGCCGCCTGAAATCCCTCGAAAGGGATGTCCTCCGCCTCCACTCCTACGAAACCCCCGAATTCCTTGTCCTCCCCATCTCCTCCGGCTCCCGCGCCTACCTCCGCTGGCTTTCCGACTCCTGCAAACTGTAGTGGCCGATCTCCAGATCGGCCACTCTTGCTTTTTTCTTTGCATTGTCTTGCACTGTCATGCCGACCGGAGTGGCCGGCTTTTTCTCGCGGGCCTTCCGAGGCGCAGCGGCCACGGAGTGGAGGGACCGTGGCAACATCTCAATTAAACTGGAAATCCTCGTGCCTGCAAATCTCCGACGAACAATCCCAGTTCCAAACTTCCTTCACACATACAACAACGCCTGATCCAAATCCGCAATTATATCTTCCACGTCCTCAATCCCCACGCTCAACCGCACCAGGCTATCCGTGATCCCCACGCGCTCCCGCACTTCCTTCGGCATCGACGCATGCGTCATCTGCGCCGGCAGGGAAATCAACGACTCCACCCCGCCCAAACTCTCCGCCAGCGCGCAAATCTTCACCTGGTTCAAAAACCGCCGCGCCGCTCCCTCATCCCCCAAATCAAACGCAATCATCGCCCCCGGACCCTTCTGTTGCTTCCGCGCCAACTCATGCTGCGGATGCGTGGCCAGCCCAGGATAAAACACCTTCCGCACCTTCGGATGCGCATCCAGGTGCCGCGCCACCGCCAATCCATTCGCGTTATGCTGCAGCATCCGCACCGCCAGCGTCTTCAACCCGCGCGAAACCAGAAAGCAATCCATCGGCGCAAGTCCCGCCCCGGCCGACCTCTGCGTAAAGTAAATCCTGTCCGCATCGTCCGGCCTCGTCAGCACCACCGCTCCGCCCGTCGCGTCGCTGTGCCCGTTCATGTACTTCGTCATCGAGTGCACCACAATGTGCGCGCCCAGCTCGATCGGCCTCTGCAGATACGGCGTCATGAACGTGTTATCCACCACCAGAGTCGTTCGCCGCTCGTTCGCCAATTTTGCCATCGCCGCGATGTCCGTAATCCTCAGCGTGGGATTCGTAGGCGTCTCGATGTACAGCATCTTCGTGTTCGGACGCATCGCCCCCAACACAATTGCCGGTTCCGTCGTGTCCACAAAACTAAACTCCAATCCAAAATGCACCAGCAATTGCGTCGACAGCCGGTAAACGCCGCCATACACCGCTTCCGAAAGCACCACATGATCTCCCGGCCTCAACAACCGGAACACCGCGTCGATCCCCGCCATCCCAGAAGTGAACACATACGCGGCGTGCCCGCCTTCCAACTTCGCCACCGTCCGCTCCAGCGCCTTCCGATTCGGATGATTCGTTCTCGCGTAATCGTATCCGCCCCGCGACTTCCCCAACTCCTCATAAACATACGTCGACGTCTGATAAATCGGCGCCACCACCGCCCCTGTCGAAGGATCCGGCTCCTGGCCCACATGTATCGCGTTCGTGGCAAATCCCATGTCTTCTCCTCAGTTTCCACTGCGCTCCGTAGCCCACCATACTTACAAGACCCCGCGCAACGAGTCAAATTTTCCAGTGTGCCTTTGGCGCAAACCAATTTAAGAACTTACCGAACTCTCCCGCCCGCTCGTCGAACTCCTCAACGAACTTGACCCGCGCGCCATTTCCAGACAACATATTCAGGAAACAGCCATGCAACTTCCCAGGTTCTCCCGCTCAGCTTGCCTTACTCTGATCTTCTTCGCCGGATGCGCTGCCGCGTCCGCGCAACAAGCCGCGCCTCCGAAAGAGACGCCTTCACCCATTCCCCGTCTCACAATCGAGATCACCGGCGGCGATGCGGACAAGCCCGTCGAAAACGCCAGCGTCTATCTCAAAACGCAGGAAGATCGTTTAATCAAAGACAAAAAGACGGAAGTCAGCGTTAAGACCAACATGCAAGGAATCGCCCACGTTCCCCAGCCGCCGGTGGGACGCGTTCTCATTCAAGTTGTCGCGGAAGGCTGGAAACCCTACGGCCACTGGTACGACATCACCGATTCCAGGCAAGTCGTAAAAATTCACCTTGATCGCCCGCCGAAGTGGTATTAAAGTTCGCCGAACGTCCCTCAAGAAAATGTTCCACGCGAATGTTTCACGGGCTTTCTTTCTTCCCATCCGCTTTTCTGCAAAACTTTTCCGCCCCAAAGTTCTTATACGCCGAACAAACTGTGCTTTTCTGCCAACAACTCGTTGACCTTCGTCAACTCGCGCGGAAATTTTTCCTCGCTCATCGCGAGATTCCCGTGCATTGCACTAAAATTGTGCAATCCGCATCATCGTGTTGAATTTTGCGGAGTTAACCCTGTCGTGCCCTCGTCTTTCCACAAGGTTATCAACATTCATGTGCAAAACTTCATCGTGCAGAAATAATTTTTGCTGCACTTCGGCATTCTTCGTGCTACAACTCCCCCCGTTTCACTTTTGACCTGTTCCATTTCCGATGCTACATTCCTACTTACCGAACTCTCTATGCCAGACTCTTACGACGGTCCGTTTTCTCTTCTACGCATGTTCTGGGGCAATCTCGCCGCGCGCCCGCTGCGCTGCGCGCTCAGCATCCTCGCCATCGCCATCCAGGTCGTGCTTGTTCTGATGATCGTCGGCCTCACCAGCGGCGTCGTTGCAGAGTGGGGCAAGCGCGTCGAAGGCGTCGGCGCCGATCTTCTCGTCCAGCCGCCCAACTCTTCGATCTTTTTCGCCTTTTCCAGCGCTGTGATGGCCGAATCCCTCGGCGACCAGATCGCCAAACTGCCCGACGTCGACGAATCCGCTCCAACCCTTATTCTCACCGATCCTAAGAGCCTTATCATCGTCTACGGCATTGATTACAAACGCTTCAACGCCCTCAGCCAGGGTTTCATCTTTCGCGCCGGACGCCCCTTCCAGGCTCCCGACGAAGCACTCGCCGACGACATCATCGCCCAGACCCGTCACATCAAAGTCGGCGATACCGTCACTCTCGTCAATCATACTTTCACCATTTCCGGCATTGTTGCCCACGGCAAAGGCGCGCGCTTCTTCATTCCTCTGAACACCGGGCAGGACATTATCGGCGCCGAAAATCACATCTCCATGGTCTTCGTTCGCAGCAAAGGCGACACCGAAGCCGCCCGCGCCGAAATTCTCAAACTCGATCCGCAAAACCGCATCCGCTCCATGTCCGAATACGTTTCGCTCATGAACTCCTCCAACCTTCCCGAACTGAAACCATTCATCAAAACCATGGTCGGCCTCGGCATCGTCATCAGCTTCCTCGTCGTCCTGATGAACATGCACACCATGATTCTCGAACGCACCCGCGAAATCGGCATCCTCAAAGCCCTCGGCTTCTCTCGCCTGGACATCGTCAAAATGCTTCTCGGCGAAACCGCCTTCCTCACCGTCGCCGGCAGCCTCCTCGGCATCGCCATCACCTTTCTCACTGAAGCGGTCCTCAAGCAAACGAACCCCGGCCTCTCCATTCTCCTCACCCCCGGCTGGGTATTCGCCTCTATCGGCCTCGCTCTCATCGGCGCATCCCTCGGCGCCACCGTCCCCGCCCTGCGCGCCTCCAGCGTCGATCCTGTCGAAGCCCTCGCCTACGAATGATTCTCTCTCCCCGTGGCACAGCCATTCTTGGCTGTGCTCTTGGGTTATCTTTTCCGATCTTGTCATCCCGACCGGAGGGGCCGGGCGGCTTTTCTTCCGCGCCTTCCTCGGCGCCACGGAGCGCGTACTTTGCGTCCCGCGTGCTTCACCGGGACGGAGGGACCGTGGCAACCAACGTCCCTTACCATAACTCGATGAGACCACCTCGCAACTCTTCGCCTCCTGCTATCTGGTCGCCGATCTCTGTTACCCATTTTTTTGCACATTCTTCCACAATCCACCAATTGCATTTCCCATCCGAACTTGATATGAAATCCCCACACGGAGCCGCTCGAACCCCAACCTCGGGCCTCACTGCTCTCCCTCTTCCAAGGAGAAAGCAAAGTAATGAAGCGCTGTTGGTTCGTCTTCGTATTCCTTGCTGCGATCTCGCTTGCAGCCGCATTTCCCGTTCGCGCTAAAATGGGGATGGATATCTTCCAGCGCACCGCCATCAGCGCAGTCCATCCCCCCTTGGCGCTTCTTGGGTTACTCTGGTCATCGTGGGATCCGCCGTTCCAGGCGGGAGTATTCACTCGTGACATTTCTCTGGGTTTCGCATCCTATCCCTTGGGGGCTCTCTTGGTCGCCAGTCCAGACAAATTCCTTTCCGCCCGCATCCTCGATCGCCGTGAAATCGCCGAGGACCTCTTCATTCTGAAAATCGATCCCGGCGCGCCCTTCACCTATCTGGCCGGACAGTACGCTACGCTCGGCGTCGAAATCGGCGACAAGCCCCTCGAGCGCCCGTATTCCATCTGCTCCTCTCCCTACGAGAGCGTGCTCGAGTTCTTCGTGGAACGTGTTCCTGAGGGCAAGCTCACTCCTATTCTCTATGAAATGAAGAAGGACACTCCGCTCCTACTCCGGCGTTTCGCCAAAGGCCGCTTCACCCTCGATCTCCGCAGCGGCCGCAAAAATCACCTGCTCCTCGCCACGGTCACGGGAGTCGCTCCCTACGTCAGCTACGTCCGCACGCTATACCAGGATTGGAAAAAAGGCGGCACGCCTATGCCTGGCGAGCATCGCCTCTTCTGCGTACAGGGTTCCAGCCACGTCCACGAATTTGGCTATCGCGATGAACTTGAGAAAATCTCCGCCGAGGCGCCCTGGTTGAAATACGTTCCTTCCATCAGCCGCGCCTGGGACAATCCCGGCTGGCAAGGCGAACTAGGCCGCGTCGACGACCTGATCCGTAAGTACATTGAAGTCTGGAATCTTTCTCCGGCCGACACGACCGCGTACCTCTGCGGTCATCCAGGCATGGTCGAAACCGGCCGCGGCATGCTCTCCCGCGCCGGCTGGAAAAAAGACGCCATCCAGGACGAAGTCTACTTCCAACCCGGCAGCTCACCCGCCGCCTGATCCCAAGTCTCTTGTGGCACTGCCATTCCTGGCTGTGCTCTTGGGTTGCTTTTCTCCTTCGAACTCTGCGCCCTCTGCTTCTCTGCGTTAGGTTTTCCCGCTCCCCAAAACCAAAACGGCACAGTCGAAACTGTGCCGCTCGTCGATTCCTGTTATCTGCTCGCTGCTATCTGTTATCTAATCCCTCAAACCCCCGGCGCCCTCTCCTCCAACTCATCCGCGACATCCCGCAACACTCGCGCCGGCACGCTCACATGCACCACATCTCCATCCTCGCTTACCGCATCAATCCGCAATTTCCCATCCATCATTGCCACCCGGACGTGATCCCGCGCGTCCGACACATCCACCAACTCCACATTCGGATACTTCTCCAGTTCTTTGGCCACTTCGCGCAAGGCGGGAAGAAATGGCCTCAGCTCTGCCGTCGTGTGATTCAGCTGATCCTTCGGCATAAAATGCATCCCCGTCGCCACCACCGTCGCCGGCACCCAGAAATGCACATGCGAACCGCCTGAGCGGTGCTCATCCACGTCCACGCGGATCACTCCCGCATGAAAGACATACACCCCGGCCATCGCCATCGTCGCGCCCAAACCCAACGCCGCCTTCGCCAGTATCAGCATGCTCTCCCCCTAATCAACGTAGCGGCCACTTTCAAGTGGCCCAGCCCACCGCTCTTACCCAACCTATTTTTAGTTTTCCATTTTCAACCTTCTAGCTTTCAGTCGGCCACGTTCTTCGAATCCACCCAGACCCGCACCGTATTCTCGTTGTCCTTCACCGTCACCAGTTCCGTGTCACCATGCGCCGAAAGAGCCTTCAGCGCCGCCACAATGTCCAACTCATCCTTGCCCGCCGAAAGCAGTGCATCCACCACCTTCATCGGTACCTTGATCTCCACCTTGGATTCATGTCCCGCCCCCTTCGCACCCGCCTTGCCGTCCTTCGCAGCCGCTTTCTTGCCTTCGGACTTATCCGTCACATGGATGTACAAATATCCCGCGCTCTTCGCCACCCGCACATCGTTGTCGTTGCCCTGCACGGTCACGTACTCGCCGTCGCGCGAACTCCGCACCGCGTCCAGGATCACCCGCAGGTCCACGTCGTGCGTGTGCATTGAATCGATGTGCACCTTTCCATCGTGCAAATTGTTCTTATTGATCGCCGGAATCACCTTCGCCGCCATCTCCACCGGCACGTTCACGCGCACCGTTTCTCCATGGTCCTCTTTGCTCTCCACGCGTACGTGGATCCACTGTTCCGCTTTACCGCTCGAACTCGTTGTGGTGTCTTGTGCGATTGCGGCGCTTGCCAGGAATGTGGCGGCCGCCAAAACCAATGTGGAACTAAATACGAGCATTCCCCTGAAGGTCTTCATGGCACACTCCTTGTCTACCAATACGCCAAGGCATGCCCAAAAGTTCCAACCTATATTAAGCAGGGAATTGCGGCCACAAACCCCTATCTAGGTGGGGTAACTATTAAGGATTACACAAACCATCGCCTGCAGCATCACCCGCCAAGGGCTCTGAAAGAGGCTAACCAATTGAAAAAGGAGCCTTTCTGACGTCCCCTTTCAGGGGAATGCTCTCCTGCCATCCGCAGCACGAGACTGTCATCCCGACCGGAGTGGCCGGCCTTTTCTTCCGCGCCGTCTGCGGTGCGCCGGCCACGGAGCGTACTTTGCGTCCCGCGTGCTTCACCGGGACGGAGGGACCGCGGCAACCAACGCCCTTCGCCATAACTCGATGAAACCACCTCACCCCGCCTCCTGTTAGCTGCTATCTGTTATCTGATCGCTCTCCCACTTACTGCTCCGCCGCCAACTCAATCCCTCTACCGCTGGAACGCCCAAAACCCCGGCCCCACCCTCATCGAGTGATGCCACGTCAGCGGAAACGCCCACCACACCAGCGCGCCCAGAATCGCCTGCCCCAGCGCCAGCGGCAAAATATTCCGTTCCCGCGCAAACAGCCACGACATCGCCACGCCGCCCACTAGCGTCAGCGGCACCAGCACTGGATTCGGCCAGTGCAGCGCCGCGAACAGCACTCCGGCCAGTGTCGCCGTCGGCCACGCCTTTTCAAAGTAGGCCAGCAATCGGTTCGTCAAAAAAGAATTCAGCGCCACCTGCTGCAGCAGGCAAAAAGCCAGATATCCCGCAAAGCGCCGCGGCTCGATCAGATGCGCCGGCAATCGCTGCAACATCCCCAGAAAAAGCCCCGCTCCGCAAACGGCCAGCGGTGCAATCGCGAAGAAGGGAACCGCCCTCCGCGTCGCTGCCCATAAATTATCCGCCCGCCATCCCAGCGTCTTCGGCGTGTCCCGGCGCACTATCGCGCTCACCAGCAGCCACGCAGCCAACACCCACCACGATCGCGGCGAGGCCGCCTGCCACTTCCAGATGTACATTCCCACCAACGCCGCGAAAGCCAGCGCCTCCAGCAAATGCCATTTCCGTCCCGCTCGCTCAGCCGGCATCAATTCTCCACTTCGTTCCCGTCGCTTTCATGGCGCTCCTGAATCAGCCGCAACACGCTCATGAACAGTTCCTCGATCTCGCTCTCCGATGCCAGGTCCTTCCCCAGAAATTCCAGCAGTTCAAAATCGGGGAAGCCCCGGTTCGTAATGCGTCCGGGCAACTCCTCACGCAGCCTCTTGGCCGGAATCGTCCCCGCCGTTCGAATCTCCTCAAACGCCACCCGGTGCAAAGCATCCTGGAACAGGGAACTGTCCAGCAAGTTGCAAAGCTCCATCCGCGTAGTCGCCCGAATCAGATTCGAGCACAGCAGCCGCAAAGCCTGCCGCTCTTGCCTCAACTCGTCATCTCTCACCATCTTCTCCAATCCTTATGGCACAGGCACTCCTGCCTAAACACAATTATGTTCTACTAATAATGGTAACAACGGAGCCTCCTGAACATCTAAATCTCACCACACCTAAAAGGAGAAAACCCCTCCATGCCCGATCATCACCGCGTA
>Ga0210402_10000812_pt1 | contig 33766 bp, 29 predicted proteins | sample IncBWC7MmetaG_FD_161055 | JGI IMG/M metagenome (GOLD analysis project Ga0210402, IMG submission 161055) | Forest soil microbial communities from Barre Woods Harvard Forest LTER site, Petersham, Massachusetts, United States - Inc-BW-C-7-M | ecosystem: Environmental > Terrestrial > Soil >...
CATGCCGAAGGGGCCATCCAGCTCAAGCGCCGGATCGCCCATCAGCCGCGCGATATCCGCCGGGGTTTGGGCGGCGGCAATGCGGGCAAGGTCGGCCGCCGCCGGCCTCATGCCTGCCGCGTTTATGGCGCGCACATCCATATAGCCGGCATAAAGGTCGCGCAGCTTGCGTTCCTCCCCGGAGGCGTTGGCCTTTTTCAGCAGGCCTTCGGCAATGCCTTTCAGCCGCTCGTCATTCTGCTTGTTGAGCTCCAGATTGATCCCGGCATAGGAGCGCTCGGCCGGTATCACCGCCGTGTGAACCCAGGCGCCGTTGCCATAAAGGAAAAAGTCGCCGCCAGGTTTCACGCTTTTGTCCATGTAACCGAGCGTGACGTCGGTCGGCGCGGCCACAGCAACGCCGGAAGCAATCAGAAATGCAGACAGAAGAATTTTTCGCATCGCCCTTCGCTTGTGCTCAGGGCGTTGGCTTAGATTTTCTTGGCGCAAGCCTAGAAAAGCTTGCCCCTCTTCGAGCGAAGCGAGGGAGGCGTCGTTTTCGCAGGTCCCCTGGACCTGCTCATGCGCTTTGCGCATCACTCCTCACTTTCCCGTGAAGCGGGGCGGGCGCTTTTCATGGAAGGCGGCAAGGCCTTCCTGGAAATCCGCGCTCTTGCCTGCCTCGTTCTGCGCCGCCTGTTCCAGCGCCAGTTGCGTTTGGTAACTATTGCCGGGACTCTCCCAGAACAGCCTGCGGGTGAGGGCGAGGGCGGCGGGTCCTGCGGCCAGCTTTGCGGCCAGCGCCAGCGCCGCGGACCTCAATCCGTGGTCGTCCGCCACATAATTGATCAGGCCCCATTCCAGGGCCTTTTCGGCGGGCAGTTTCTCGGACAGCAGCGCCAGTTCCCGCCCCCGCGCCAGCCCTATCAGGCGCGGCAGCAGCCAGGACGAGCCGCCATCCGGCACCAGGCCAAGCCGGGAGAAACCCTGCTGAAAGAACGCCGAGCGAGCGGCGATGGTGAGATCGCCGCTCAGCGCGAAGCTCATGCCGATGCCCACCGCTGGACCATTCACCGCCGTCACCACCGGCATGCGCAATTGGGTGAGGCGGCGCAGGAAGGGATGATAGACATGCTCCAGCATGTCGCCGGCGCTGACGCCGGGCTCGATCTCGGAGAGATTGGCCCCGGCGCAAAAGCCCTTGCCTTCCCCAGTCAGGACCAGGGCGCCGAATTTCGCTTCGCTTTCGATGACATCCAGCGCCGCCAGCGCGCCCTTGATCATGCGGGTGGAAACCGCGTTCAACACGTCTGGGTGGTTGAAGGCCATGACCGCGACATGGCCCTCGGCCGCCAGCGTGATTCGATCGAATTCCTGCCCCATCCGGGGAGCATAACCTCGGGTATCGCCCCGGCGAAAGGGTAGGGCGGAACAATCGGTTGGTCCCCGCGTTCAGGCTCAACGCATCGGAGGGCCGCAAATGTCAGCGTTCAGTCTTTATGTATTGGGCTTTTTTGTCCTGCTCGGCGGCCTCGGCTATGGCGCCTACCTGCTGCATGTTCCCCACACCTGGATCGTCGTTGGCGCCCTGATCGCCATTGGTCTCGGTGTCATGTCGGCGGTATCGCACACCAAGCGCCGTGATCCGCCAGCGGATGCTCCAGGCATCTAGTTCTCCTGCGGGAACTTATTCCGTTACCGGACGTTCATATTTGGTCAGGTGGGACGCGAACGCAGATTTTGCTTCCGCGCATCTGTCCAGGAGAGCTTCCATGAAATTGCACACGCTGTTGGCGGCTGCAACCACAGTCGCCGCGCTCGGTATTTCGGCTGCGTCGGCGCAGCCTTATGGTCCGCCCCAGGGCCGCGACCAGAACGGCTATTACAGCCAGCGCGACCCCAACAACTATTACAGTCAGACGGATCAGAGCGGTTATTATGATCGCAACGGCCATTACCAGCGCATGCGCGGTCAGTATGATCCGCGCGAAGGCCGCGATAATGCCGGGCCGGGTCCCGGCGCGAATGCGGGGGCTTATTATCAGCAAGGCGCTTATGAGCAGAACTGTCATCGCGGCAATACCGCGGCCGGCACCATCTTCGGCGCCTTGGCCGGCGGCCTGATCGGCAGCGCGGTCAGCCACGGCAATGGCGGCGCGGTTGTCGGCGGCGCGGTCCTTGGCGGGTTGCTCGGAAACACCGTGTCAAAGGATATCGATTGCGACGACCAGCCTTATGCCTTCCGGGTCTATTCCGACGGGCTCAATGGCGATGTTGGCCGCCGCTATGACTGGAATCACGGCCAGTCGCGCGGTTATTTCACGCCAACCCGCGCCTGGCGCCGGGGCGGCCAGGATTGCCGTGACTTTACCGAAACCACCTACCGCGACGGCCGTGAATTGACCCATGCCGGAACGGCCTGCCGCGCCCAGGACGGCAACTGGCGCTTCGATTGAGATTGCCGCAACTGGACTGAACGTTGTTTTCACCCACCAACCAAAGGAATTTATCATGCGCAGCAAACTGGCAATCCCCTTCATTCTTCTCGTCGTTCTGGGCGGAGCCTCGACCTTTCTGACGGCCTGCAACACCGTTGCCGGTGCCGGCAAGGACGTATCCAAGGCCGGTTCGGAAGTTTCCGAAGAAGCCAACGAACACAAATAACCATCGCCTTAAATGCCATCGCAATGTGAAAAATCCGGCTACTGCCTCTTGCGCGCGCGCAGGGGGCGGCCGGATTTTTCAATGTGAAGGGCCATAGAGACGCCGCATGACGAACAGACCGTTCCTCGCACTCTGTTTTGGCCTCGTTGCCCTGACTGGCTGCGCCTCGGTGCCCCATGTCGCGCCGGTGGCTCCGCCGCCCGGCGCCGTTGCGCCGCAGTTCGTCGGAGCGCGCGGCCCCCTCACCGCGGCGCAGAGCAAGGCCGTCCTGCAACGCATTAATACGGACCCCGCCGAGGATACCGGTCCGCTCCAGCGCCATCTGGCGATCGAGCAGGCGGTGGCTCCGACCCCCCTGCTGGCAAGCAACCGCACCAAAATCCTGCGCGACGGACCGGAAACGTTTCGCGCCATGTTCGCCGCCATCCAGGGCGCCAAACAAAGCATCAACCTGGAATATTTCATATTCGAAGATGTTGATTCCGATGGCGTTAGCCTTGGCGATTTGCTGGTCGCAAAGCAGCAAGCGGGCGTGGCCGTCAATGTCATCTATGACAGCTACGGTTCCAGCAGCACGCCAGCCGCCTTTTTCGACCGCCTGAAACAGGCCGGGGTGAATCTTGTGTCGTTCAATCCGGTCAATCCGCTGGAGTCCAAGGTCAGCTATTCGCTCAATGATCGCGATCACCGCAAGATTTTGGTTGCTGATGGGAAAATTGCCATTGTCGGGGGCGTCAATCTCAGCACGGCCTATCAGAGCAATCCTTTCGGCAAGTCGGGCGCCCCCAAAGGGGCGGCCTCGGAACACTGGCGCGACACCGACCTTGAGATCGAAGGCCCGGCGGTCGGCGAGCTGCAGGCGCTGTTTCTCGACCATTGGAGCAAGCAGAAAGGACCGCCGCTCGACGAGACCGGAATGCTTCCCGCGATCCCCGCCGCAGGGACGGCCGTCACGCGCGTGCTGGGGAGCACACCCGATGACGCGGTGCCGCAATATTACGTCTCGCTGCTGTCGGCGATAAGAAATGCCGAAAAGAGCATACTGGTCAGCGCCGCCTATTTCGTGCCGACCGACCAGGAGATGGAAGACCTGACCGGCGCGGCACAGCGCGGTGTCGATGTCCGGCTGCTGGTGCCCGACAAGAGCGATTCCGATCTGTCGATAGAAGTCGGGCATTCCCATTACACCGCCCTGCTGGAGGCCGGCGTGAAAATCTACGAAACCCACGACCTGGTTCTGCATTCCAAGACAGTGGTAATAGACGGAGTGTGGTCGGTGATTGGTTCATCGAATTTCGATCACCGCAGCGTCATCTTCAATGACGAGGTGGATGTGGTTGTGTTGGGCAGCGAGACGACCGATCAGCTCGAAGCGATGTTTCAGGACGATCAAAATGCCGCCAGGCCGATAGACATCAGGACCTGGAAGGCGCGCTCCTTGCCGGAGAGACTGAAAGAGGTTTTTGCGACCGTCTGGGAGTCCTGGCTGTGAAACTCTTCTTGCCCCTGGCAGGCGCGCTCTTCCTTCTGACGGCGGGCGCGCAGGCCGCGCTGCCCCAGCCGCCATGCGCCGGCGGCGCGCCGCTTGCCTATCCCGCGCCAGGCGCCGCGCCGGCAATATCCATCTGGCATGACAGCGACCTGACAGAGGCCCACTGGCAGCCGCCAGCCTGCACCGGCTGGACGGGGCGTTCAAAGCTCGTCGTCGAGCTGGCGGGCAGTTTTCGCTTCGGCGGCAGCATGGCCGATCTGGTGGCGCGCGTCGGGTCGATTTCCACGCTCGCCAAAGTGCAATACTGGTCGACCACGGACAAGAAATGGCGTCCCCTTGCCAATGGCGCTGCGGCGCTGACAAGCCCGGATGCGAAAAGCCGCCGCGGCGATTTTTCCGCTTCGGAAATGACAAAGGGCGCTGATCGCTATTACTGGGAAGACGATTCACGAACCGGCGCGGCGGTCTATCGCCTGCGCGTTTACGAGAACACGCCGGAACGCGCAATCCTTGCCAGCGAGAATGTCACTCCTGTCCGCCAATTTTTTGTGACCTTGTTCCAGACCGGCGCAATACAGTCGGTGATGTTCATCCAGCGCCTGTCGCCCGGCGTCTTCGGCATTTACTCCCTCAGCCGGACCGGCGAAGGCACCAGCGGGCTCGCCGCAGGCCATGACGCATCCTACGTCAATCGCGCGGCAGCCCTTTATCGCCAGGTTGCGGGGATCAAAACCGACCAGGAGCCGCCTGCCGCGCCGTGACCGGCGGTGCAGAAATGCGTTCAGGCCGCGCTGGATTCCATCGACACCATGCGGGGGTCGTCCTGGTTCAGCACCATGTTGCGGCCACTCTGCTTGGCGCCATAAAGGCAGGTATCGGCCCGGCGGATCACGGACTCGGCGGTGTCGCCGGGGGCGAACTGGGCGACGCCGATCGAAATGGTGATGGTGCCCAGGATGTCGCCCGTGGATTTCTTGACAAGCTTGCGGCCCTGCACCGCCAGCCTGATCTGGTTGGCGAGTCGGCTGGCGTCGGCGAGGCCGGTGCCGCGCAGCAACACGGCGAATTCCTCGCCGCCATAGCGCGCGGCGGTGTCGCGGCCCTTGACGTTGTCGGACAGGCAGCTTCCCACCAGGCGCAGAACCTGGTCGCCGGTCTGGTGGCCCCAGGTATCGTTGAATTTCTTGAAATGGTCGATGTCGCACATCAACAGCGACACGCTTTCCCCCTCACCCAGCGCCAGCAGGGCGGTTTCCATCGCGCTATCGAACGCCTTGCGGTTGGAAATGCCGGTCAGGGGATCGGTCAGGCTTTCCTTGCGCACATCGTCGAGCTTGCCGCGCAGATCGGTAACTTGCTCGGAGGATTTCTGCAATTCGGTTTCCAGCGCCTTGGTCTTGTATTCCATCGCCCTTGTGGCGGAAATCAGATCCTCGACCAGCTTGCGCACATCGGCGGGTGACTGGCCACCGCTGAGCTCGCCGGTGGCCGCGGAAAGCTGGTGGGTGTAAGCTTCGGTGTGGCGGCCCGCGGCTTCCAGCTTGACCAGCACCGTATCAATTGCCTGGGTCATCGAGGAGCCGAGCGAATCCATCGCGCGGGCGGCGCGCGCGCCGGACAGGCAGCGCAGGCGCAGGTCGGCGAGAATGTCGGAGGTGAAGGGCATCCTGGCGGCGACCATCGCGCCGATCACCTGGGTGACGCCGGGATTTTCGCCGGCTGCAAAGGCATAGAAAAGTTCGAAATTGTCCGGGGTGGGAATGACGGCGCATTCACCCATGAGGGCGATCGCGGTTTTGGCGAGCGCTTGTTCCCTGTCCTGTCGCACCACGATAAATCCCCACTAGCCGCATCACACAACGCGCGGCGCCAGGAATTCTCGCGCCTTGTTAGGTAAAAAAGCGTTAAGCCCGCGAAAATGGCTCGGGTTAAGAAGCCCTTATTTCGGTGGGCTGGCGGGGAGCAATCCCTTACGCCACCAGATCCAGCAGGGTCTTTGTGGTGTTTTCCGCCGCCTTGAAGGCCGCCAGACTGGCGCCAAAAGCAGTTCGCGCCTGCAATAGGGAAACGATCTGAGTGGCCATGTCCACGTTGGGCTGGGCTATCAGACCCTGGGAATTCGCCATCGGCGAATGGGGATCGTAGGCGACAAGGTAGGCGGGCAGGGCGGCGGCCAGGCTGGTGGATACACCTCCATCGGGTTGGGCCGTCTGCTCTACCGTGGTTGCCTGATAGACGTTTCCCGGCGTCTGGGGTACGGGTTGGTCGGGCGGCGTCGCGGGTACCGGGCCGTTCGTCTGCATGTTCGCCAGATTGGATGCGGCGGAGGATATCCAGGCGGATGCGGCCTGCATCCCCGCGGCGGCGATGGTCATGGCGCTGCTCATGACCCGCATCAAACGCTATCCGGATTGGCAGGTGGTGACGGTAACCGCGCGCATTTGAATTAAATTGCAGGCGTTATTCTCATCCATCCGGGTCAGGCCCGCGATCAGTCTTCTGCCCCGCCACAAAAACTTGGAAGGCGATGGCGTCCCAGGAATTGTGAATGCCGGCGAAGAGCAACAGCAGGGCCGCGCCGCCGATGCCAAACAAGGATTCGCGGGCGTGTGAGATGGCCGCGAGAGAGAACAGCATCAGGACGGCGTACGCCGCCACGGGCAGGGCGGCATGAAACAGCCAATCCTCGAAATCGGGCCGATACACCGTTTGCCTGTGCATGCGCCGCGCCACGATCACGGCATAGACTGTACCGCCCAATCCGATAAGCCCGCCGAGGCAGGCGGGAATCGTGGCCGCCGGCCAGGGCGCGCGCAAAAGCGCGGACAGGAGCAAAACAACACTGAAATGAACGATGGTCGGCGTGGCAAAAGCCGGGCCGGCCTCTGCCGCGCGCATCGGCGGATTCGCGGCAATCAGGGTCATGACGACAAACTGCAGCCCGATCAGAGCGCCTGCGGCCGAGCCGACAATGACGTAGAAGCTGTCCCATTCGGCAAGTTCAGGCATGACGCCGCTCATGGACCAAATCGCTCGAAACGATATGCCAGTTCCGGACCGCCATTTCCGTCATTGGCATTTCCTTCATAGGCGAGCTGCGCCACCAGCAGCGCAAACGGCTCGGCATAGCGGGCGATCCGCAGCGGCCCCGCGTCCACGGGATCGAAGCCTATGTCGCGGATAAGCCCGGCGGCAAGCGCTTTGCTCCCCGCTTCGTCGCCGCAATAGACCAGGCTGGGTCTGCTGGCCTTATGACGGGCCGCGAAGACGCCAAAGAGTACTTCACTGGGCACGGTGTTGAAGGCACTGACGATCCGGGCGCCGGGAGCTTTCTTCGCGAGAGCTTCTGCGCCGGAAGATGTGTGGGCAATGATAAGATCGGTGTTGTCCGCGTTCATCGGCAGCGAACAGCTCATGATTGCCTTGCCCGCAAGGTCGCCGGCCAGGCTCAACACCTCATCCAGCCGGGACCAGTGTACGGCGAGCAGCAGAGCATCCGCGTCCCGGGCGGCTTCGCGGGGCGTGCCCGCGCGTGCCTTGCCTTCCGCCTCCCGCGCCAGATTTTCCAGCTTCTCGCCGCTGCGCGCGTAGCTGAAGACCACCTCATGCCCGGCGCGGGCGAACAGCGTTCCCAGCTTGCCGCCCATCAATCCTGAACCAAGAATGCCGATCCGCATACTATTCTCTCTGGCTTTGCGGCGCCCTTCAGCGGTCGACCAGCTTTTGCATCTGCTCCGAATAGCGGGCGCCCTCGACAGGCACGTTGGAGATGGCCTTGTCGATGTCGGCGAGATCGGCTTGTGTCAGTTCGACATTGGCCGCGCCGATATTTTCCGCCAGCCGGTGCAGTTTTGTGGTCCCGGGGATCGGCACAATCCAGGGCTTCTGCGCCAGCAGCCAGGCCAGCGCGATCTGTGCCGGTGTCGCTTCTTTTCCGGCCGCGATGCGGCCGAGAAGATCGACCAGGGCCTGGTTTGCCTTGCGCGCCTCCGGCGTGAAGCGGGGCGCGTTGTTGCGAAAGTCGGTGCTGTCGAATTTTGTGTCCGCGTTGATGGCGCCGGTGAGGAAACCCCTGCCGAGCGGGCTGAAGGGGACAAATCCGATTCCCAGCTCTTCAAGCACCGGCAGGATCTCCTCTTCGGGCTCGCGCCACCACAGCGAATATTCGCTCTGCAGAGCCGTGACCGGCTGAACCGCATGGGCGCGCCGGATCGTCCGTACACCGGCCTCCGACAGGCCGAAATGCCTGACCTTGCCTTCCCGGATCAGGTCCTTCACCGCGCCTGCCACATCCTCGATCGGCACGCCGGGATCGACGCGATGCTGATAGAAGAGATCGATCCGGTCGGTCCTGAGACGCTTGAGCGAGGCTTCGGCGACCTGCCTGATGTGTTCCGGGCGGCTGTCGAGGCCGGATTGCCTGCCCGTGGCGGGGTCGATGCCAAAGCCGAATTTGGTCGCGATGGCGACCTCACCGCGGAAAGGCGCCAGCGCTTCGCCGACCAGTTCCTCGTTGGTGAAGGGACCATAGACCTCGGCCGTGTCGAAGAATGTGACCCCGCGTTCGACGGCGGATCGGATCAGCGCCAGGCCCTGCTCTCTGTCGACGGCCGGTCCATAGGCAAAACTCAATCCCATGCAGCCCAGTCCGATGGCCGAGACTTCCAGATTGCTGTTGCCAAGTTTGCGTTGCTGCATCTTTACCCTCCTTCCCGCCTTGCGGGCGATCCGCCGCAGCCTCTGGCGGCAACTGCGCTATGGGCCGAAGTGTTGCGCCCCAAGGCCCAGCAAGTCAGCGCCAGCGTAACGCAACGCCCGCCCAACTGGTTGCGTCACTCCTTCGGCTCAGGCTTCTTCACAGGCACCGGGCGGAAGAGGAAGGCGGGGAGCTGGTTCTTGTCCACCGCTTCGGGCTGGCGGGCGCGCTCATTGTGCTGGTGCTGGCTGCCTTTTTCGTGGCGCGGATTGTCGTGGCGGGGGGATTTTTCATGCCTTTGATTTTCGTGCCGGGGCTTTTCCTGATGCGGCTTGCCCTGCGGGCGATGGTGCTCGCGCTTCTGCGCGAGCGCCGGCGCATCGGCAATAGCAGGGGTAGGGGCGCTGGTCTCGACGGCCGCCTCGCGCATGGGTTCGATGGCGGCGACCTGGTCGTGATATTTTCCGTCCGGCGGACGGTGGCCGCGATGTTTGGCATCACGGCCCTTGCCGCGATCCCGGCCCCGGCCGCGATCGTCGCGGCGGGGAGGCGCGTCGCGCACCTCAATGTCCATCATCTGGCGGCGCACCAGCTTGTTGCCGGTGAGCTTCTCGATGAAATCCACATATTTGCTGTCGCGGGATGAGGCCAGCATGAAGGCTTCGCCGCTCCGGCCGGCGCGGCCGGTGCGGCCAATGCGATGGACATAATCATCGGCGTGGATCGGCACGTCGAAATTGAAGATATGGCTGACCGCGGGCACGTCCAGTCCGCGCGCCGCGACATCGCTGGCGACCAGGATTTTCAGTTCGCCGGCGCGGAAACGGTCCAGCGTCCTGGTGCGCAGCGACTGGTCGAGATCGCCATGAATGGGCGCGGCATCGAAGCCGTGGCTGACCAGCGACTTGGCCACCACATCGACATCGCGCTTGCGATTGCAGAACACGATGGCGTTCTTGAGGGTGGGCTCGGCTTCGCGGATCAGGCGGCGCAGGGCTTCACGCTTGGCCCAGTCATTGGCGGGAATTTCCACCACCACCTGGGTGATGTTGCTGGCGGTGGTGGCGGGACGCGAGACTTCGATGCGAACCGGATTGTGCAGGAACTGGTCGGTGAGGCGTTGGATTTCGGGCGGCATGGTCGCCGAATAGAACAGGGTCTGGCGGGTGAAGGGCAGGAGCTTGCAGATGCGTTCGACATCCGGAATGAAACCCATGTCCAGCATGCGGTCGGCTTCGTCGATCACCAGGATGTTGACCTGGGACAGCATCAGGCGGCCGCGCTCATAATGATCCAGCAGCCGGCCTGGGGTGGCGATCAGCACATCCACGCCACGATCCAGCTTCCTGGTCTGCTCGTCCATCGAGGTGCCGCCGATCAGGAGGGCATGGGAGAGCTTGGAATATTTGCTGTATTTGTCGAAACTCTCCGACACCTGGTCGGCCAGTTCGCGCGTCGGTTCCAGCACCAGGGCGCGCGGCATGCGCGCCTTGGAACGGCCGCGCGACAGCATTTCGATCATCGGCAGGGTGAAGCTGGCGGTCTTGCCGGTGCCGGTCTGGGCGATGCCGATCACGTCCCGGCGCTGCAGCACACAAGGTATCCCCTGGGCCTGAATCGGGGTGGGGATGGTGTAGCCGCTGTCAGCAACCGCCTTGAGGATTTGGGGATCGAGCCCCAGGGCATCGAAGCCGCCGGGCGCGGGATTCACGTCAGCTGAAGAAACTTCTGTAGTATCAATAACTTCGCTGGTTCCGGCTTCCGCGCCGGAGGTCGTCACTTGGGTCGTAGCACGCTCCTGAAAAGGGGCGCATCCGTAGCGCCCAAGTCTTGCAAGCCCGTATTGGCCGCCGACTCTTAAGGCCCCGAACATAGGAACAAACGCCGGAAAGTCAATGTTTTCGCGCTGCAATTGACGAACGGGGAGGGAGGGACGAGCCTTGCTCCCCATGGCGGGGTGGCGAGTCTGGCGGCTGGGACTGCTGGCAGTGGCTGTATGGGCGCTGGCGAATTATGGCGCCGTCCATCCCATAGCGCTGGGCATCGATGCGCCGCAGAGCCAGTTCTCCGCCGCGCGGGCGCAAAGCGTGCTGACAAGGTTGCTGGGCGCACAGAAACCACATCCGGCCGGCAGTGCCGAGAACGGCGCGGTGCATGCGCGCCTTTCCGGGGAATTGACCAGGCTGGGCGTGCCGGCCCGCATGCTGACCGGCATGAGTTGTTTTGCGGGACGCAGCACGATCAGTTGCGCCACCGTCACCGATGTGATCGCAGAGGCGATACCGGGCGAAGGCAAAGCCATTCTGCTGGTGGCGCACCTGGATTCGGTGGCGGCGGGACCCGGCGCCAGCGATGACGCCTCCGGCGTCGCCACCATCCTGGAAACCATCCGCGCCCTGAAGACAGACCCGAAGACCGTGCATCATCCCGTCATCGCCCTGTTCACTGATGGCGAGGAATCCGGATTGCTGGGCGCCGCCCTGTTCCTGCGCGATCCGGGTTGGCGCGCCCGCGTCGGCGTGGTGGTCAATGTGGAGGCGCGCGGCACAAGCGGCCCCAGCTATCTGTTCCAGACCAGCGGTGGCGATATGAATCTGGTCGGTCTCTATGCCCAGAGCGTGGCGCTGCCAAGGGCGTCTTCGCTCTATGGCGAAATCTACCACTACCTGCCCAATGATACAGACCTGACGCCGTTCCTGAATGCGGGTTTCACCGGCTACAATTTCGCCTTCATCGGCAATGTCGCGGCCTATCACACCGGGCTGGACACAATCGCCAATCTCGATCCGGTCAGTTTGCAAAGCCAGGGCGACAATGTGCTGGAGCTGGCGCGCGGGCTTCAGAGCCGCGACTTCGCCGCGCTGTCGGGCGAGGACGGGATCTATTTCGATGTGCTGGGCCGCTGGCTGCCGCGCGCCCCCGTGCGCCTGGCCCTGCCGTTGGCGGTGATTGCGTTCTTCCTGGTTTTTCTGGCGGGAAGGCTGAGCATCCGCCCCCGCGCCTCGCCGCGGCGAAGGGTGTTGGCGCTGCTGATGCCGCCCCTGCTGCTGACGGGCTGCGTCGCGATGGGTTTCGTCCTTGCCGGGCTGGCGGGATTGATTTCGGGCGAGAGCGATCCGTCTTTCGCCCACCCCTTTGCCTTGCGCATCGCGCTCTCATTCGGCTGCTGGTTCGTCGCCCTGCTGGCGATGCCCTGGTCGCGCAGCATCGAGGCAAGCTGGCTGTGGCTGGCGGGATTTGGCATTGCCGGCGCGTTCTTCGCCCCCGGGATCAGCCCGTATTTCATTTTTCCCGCACTGATAGCCGCCCCGCTTTTGCTGTGGACGGCCAGGTGGGAGGGTCAGGTCGCATTGGCCCTGGCCGCGTTGGCGGCGCTGCTGGTGTTTATCGGCTTTGCCGCCAATGCGGAGGCGATCATGGGGCTGAGGGCGCATTTCCTGTTCACCATCCCTGCCGCGCTCGGCCTGATCGCGCTCTTGCCCGTGATGGAGGCGCAGAACATGGGCCGGGGCGCATGGCGCGCCGCGCTGCTGGTTTCATTGGCGGTGGCACTGGGCGCGGCGGTGCTGGCGGGCCTGCTGCCGGCCTATGATACGGGCCAGCCAGAGCGGCTCAATCTGCGCTATGTCGAAAAGGACGGGCAATCCTGGTGGCTGGCCGATCCGGTGGCCCATCTGCCCAAAAGCCTTCGCGCCGCGGCGGATTTTTCGGAAGAGCCGCAGCTGGTGGAAATCGCCCGGGGATATTCCGCGCCGGCCGGCGACACGCTATTGCCCGTGCCGTCCTCGGGCCTTTCGCGCGACAAGAGCCATGTCCTGCTGGATGTCTACGGATCGGCGGCGGCGGACGGCATGGCGTTGATCGTGGAGGGCGGCCTTGGCGCCGTCACCATCGGCGGCGCCAAGGTTGATGCGCCGCAGGGACGGGTGTTGATCAATTGTACCGGCCGCGATTGCGCCCGCGCCCGGGTGATGCTGGAGTTTTCCGGGCCGATGCCGGGGCGCATCCTGCTGGCCGAGTTACGCCACGGCCTGCCGCCCAAGGCGGATTTCCTCAGGCGCGCGCGGCCGGATTGGGCCGTGCCATCGCAAGGCGGCGATGTCTCGGCGGCGGTGGACGATGTCATTTTGCCGGGGGGATTCTAAAGGCTGCGGCCGTGCCTGGCCGAGCTTCGAGCGCAGGGAGGGCAGTGCAACTCAGATATCCACGTCTTTCGCGAATTGGGCGTTTTCCTGGATGAACTGGAAGCGCAGCTCGGCCTTCTTGCCCATCAACTGCTCCACCAGCTCGTCGGTATCGTCGCCCGCGCTGGTCTGCACCTGGATCAAGGTGCGCGCTCCCGGCTTCATGGTGGTTTCCTTCAATTGCGCCGGCATCATCTCGCCCAGGCCCTTGAAGCGGGAAATCTCCACCTTGGCGTTCGGGCGGAATTGACTCTTGAGCAGCCGGTCGCGGTCGGCGTCGTCGCGGGCATAGATGGTGATGGCGCCCTGGCTCATGCGGTAGAGCGGCGGCATGGCCAGGAACAGATGCCCCTCGGTAATCAGCGCCGGCATTTCGCGATAGAAAAAAGTCAGCAGCAGCGAGGCGATATGCGCGCCATCGACATCGGCGTCGGTCATCACGATGACGCGCTCATAGCGCAGCGCGCCGCCGTCATATTTCACGCCGGTGCCGCAACCCAGCGCCTGCACCAGGTCGCTCAGTTCCTGGTTGGCCTGCATCTTGCCGGCGCCCGCGCTGGCCACATTGAGGATTTTTCCCCGCAGCGGCAGGATCGCCTGGGTATTGCGGTCGCGGGCCTGCTTGGCGCTGCCGCCTGCACTGTCGCCTTCCACCAGGAAAATCTCGGTGCCTTGCGCCGCATCGCGGGTGCAATCGGCCAGCTTGCCGGGCAGGCGCAATTTTCGCGTCGCCGCCTTGCGCGAGACTTCCTTTTCCTGTCGCCGCTTCAGCCGCTCTTCGGCTTCGGTGATCACGAAATCCAGCAGCTTGTCGGCTTCGGCCGGGCTTTCCGCCAGCCAATGGTCGAAATGGTCGCGCACCACATTTTCCACCAGCTTCTGGGCGTCCGGCGATGACAGCTTGTCCTTGGTCTGGCCCTGGAATTCCGGCTCGCGGATGAACACCGACAGCATGGCGCAGGCCCCGTTCATCACGTCTTCGGCGGTGATGAGGGAGGTCTTGCGGTTGCTGGCGCGTTCGCCATGGTCGCGCAGCGCGCGGGTGAGCGCGTTGCGAAGCCCCTGTTCATGGGTGCCGCCCTGGGGCGTGGGAATGGTGTTGCAGTAGGAGCGCACAAAGGGATCGATCGCCGGCGTCCAGGCCACCGCCCATTCCACCGCCCCTCCTCTTCCATTTTTGAGGTTGTCTTCCTTCTTGTTTTCGATGCGGCCGGCGAAATCGCGGCTGTTCACCGTGCTGGCCTTGCCGATCTCGCTTTTTAGGAAGTCGAGCAGCCCGCCGGGGAATTTCAGCGTCTCTTCCGCCGGGGTGTCATCCTCGATCAAACTGGGATCGCAGGACCAGCGGATTTCCACGCCCCGGAACAGATAGGCCTTGCTGCGGGCCATGCGGTAAAGCCGGGCGGGCGAGAATTCGATGTCGCCGAAAATCTTGGTATCGGGCTTGAAGCTGACCAGGGTACCGCGCCGGTTCACCGCGCCCATGTCCTTCAGCTTGCCCGCCGCATGACCGCGCTCGAAGCGCATCTTGTGGCCGCGCTTGTCGCGCGCCACTTCCACGTCCATCCATTCCGAGAGGGCGTTGACAACCGAGGCGCCCACGCCATGCAATCCGCCCGAGGTCTCATAGACCTTGCCGTCGAATTTGCCGCCCGCATGCAGCGTGGTCATGATCACTTCCAGCGCCGACTTGTTCTTGAATTTGGGATGCGGATCCACCGGAATGCCGCGGCCATTGTCGCGCACCGAGAGCACATTGCCTTTGGAGAGTTCCACCTCGATGCGGTTGGCATGGCCGGCCACCGCTTCGTCCATCGCATTGTCCAGGATTTCCGAAGCCAGATGGTGCATCGCCACCTGGTCGGTGCCGCCGATATACATGCCGGGGCGGCGGCGCACCGGTTCCAGCCCCTCCAGCACCTCGATATCCTTGGCGGTATAAGCCTTGGAGGCGCTGGAAGAATTGCCGTCGAACAGATCGGGGGCGCGCTTTGCCATATCCTCTTTCGGCCGGACACGAATCGCCCGAACCCGGTATTATTTAGCCGGGGCTTGCCATCAGCGCCTATATTTACTTTCTCGCAAGCATTTGGCGCCGCGAAATAGGCACTAATCCTGACGGCCGGGGAAATGTCCGGCAGCACTTCCTTAACAGCCAAAGCCCTAGAATTCGCAAGGAATCCTGCATGTCTTAGGACCGGGTTGGGCTGCCTTGGCTGAATTTTTCAAGATATTGGGCGTGGGCGGAGACATGCGCGTCTTGAAGGCGCAACTCGACCTCACCGCACAATCCACGCAGACCACACGCTTCACCGCGCCGCTCTGGTCGTTGCTGGTGGCGCTGCTCTGTTCCCTGGGTCCGTTCGGCCCCCAGAGCCCGGTCCAGGCGCTCTACCTGCCGATGGTCGTGACCCTGATGGTCGGCCTATCCGCCAGCCTCACCACGAAATTCCTTCACAGCACCGATGGCCTGGCCGGCCTTGCTGATATCCGGCGCTGGTTTCTGCGCCTGGGCCTGATGCAGGCCTGCGTCTCCACCGCCTGGGGATTGATGCCCTGGCTGCTCTGGGTACGCGGCAATCCGGTCAATCACGTTTTCCTGGCCGCCGCGTCCATTGTGGTGATTTCAAACCTGGTGGCGGCGCGTGGCAGCAACATGCCGATGTTCGTCGCCAGCCTGCTGCCGATCTCGCTGATGTCCACCGCGCGCTTCGCTTTGGGGGAAAACAGCATGGATTCCGCCATCGCCCTGACCGCGCCGCTTTTTGCGCTGCAGATGTGGTTCAGCGCCCGCCCGCTGGTGAACCGCATGCATGACGATGCCCGGCTGCGCTTCCAGGTCGGCGACATGGCGCGCGAGCTGGAAGAGACCCGCGACGATGCGCTGCGCAAGCGCTTCGAGGCGGAAACCGCCAACGCCTCCAAGACCGCCTTCCTGGCCAATATGAGCCACGAGCTGCGCACGCCGCTGAACGCCATCCTGGGTTTCTCGGAAATCATTTCCCAGGAGTGTTTCGGGGCGGTGGGCAACGCCCGCTACAAGGATTATGCCAGTGACATCCATTCCTCCGGCGCGCATTTGCTCTCGCTGATCAACGATCTGCTCGATATTGCCAAGATCGAGGCGGGCCGCATGGAGATATCGCCCAACCCGTTGGATGCCCGCCGCGCCATGGAAATCGCCCTCAAGCTGATCGGTTTCAAGGCCGCCGAGAAGCGCCAGACGCTGACCATCCATGTCGAGCCTGGCGCGCCGCCGCTTTACGCCGACGAACGCGCCCTCAAGCAGATGCTGATCAACCTGGTCTCCAATGCGGTGAAGTTCACCCCGGACGGGGGCCGGATCGACGTGGTGGCGAGCGCGGCCAAGAGCGGCGGCTTCCAGATCATGGTGCGTGACAATGGCCCCGGCATTCCCCAGGACAAGCTGGCTCATATTTTCTCGCCCTTCAGCCAGGTGGACAACCGCTATGACCGCCAGGCGGGCGGCACCGGGCTGGGCCTGGCGCTGGTGCGCGGTCTGGCCGAACTGCATGGCGGACGGGCCTGGCTGGAAAGCGAACAGGGCTCCGGCTGCAGCGCCTATATCGTGCTGCCCATCAAGGCGCCGGACTCCGCCACCGTCGCGGCTTAGCGGCCGCGCCAGGAAAGCGGCACCAGCGGCTGGGCGCGATAGGCGTGGCGGCCAGAGACGATTTCCCGCAAAGTGGCGAGAAAACCAAGCCCTGTCAGCACCATTACCAACAACGCGGTTTGCGTAATCGTGAAACCGCTGTAGAGCAAAAACACATTGCCAAGGGCGATGAGCGAGATGGCGATGGCGGCGCTGAATTGGGCGATACGCGGACCGAAGCGCAAGGTGAGCGCAAAGATCAGCGCCGGCATTGCCACCGGCAAAAGCGCGAAGCCCGTGGCCAGAGGATAATCCGGCTGCAGCCAAGCCATCGTGACGGCATAGATCGCAGCGCCCACGATCTGGATCGCCACTAGGGGCGCCATAAGGCGCATTGTCAGTGCCGGCGCATTAAGCGGCAAGGCGCGCAGGGCCCGCAGAGCCGTGGCAAGAGCCGCGGTCGGCAGCAGCGCGCCTATCAAAAGCCCGCTCGCTGCCACGAAGCTCATATCCATGTGAGCCAGGCCAAGCGTCCAACGCATCAGGAGCGGCAGAGCCGGGATCAGGCACCAGCCGAGCAGGAGGGCGGGTGCTTGTGCGACGACCAACGCCGGCCAACCGGCAAGGCCGGGCGATGCGGCTTGTTTTGAGGGATGGTTTTCGGATGGGGGCGTGGACCAGAAAGATGCCCAGCCCGTCACGGGCAAAGGCAAGGGCCAGCGCCCCGCCAGGATATAGAGCAGGATTGCGATCAGCAACCCCAAACCCGCCAGGCCTTCAAGAGCGCCCTCAAGAGAACTGTCGCGAAAAAGGCGCGGTGCATAGACGATCGCGAAAATCAGCAGGAACCCGGGAATAGCGCTGCCCCTGCCGATTCTGTCCCGCACCGCGGGCAAGGCGACGCTCAGACCGAAGAGAAGGATGCCGCCGCCGCATTGCGCCGCCGTCATCAGGGCGATGAAGGGCCAGGCGACACGAAGCTTGCCCGCCAGTGCCAATAGCAAGGCCGGGACAAACATCATCAGGGTGAATAGCAGGATGGGGAATGCCGCGCCCTGCTGCCAGCGAGCGAGATCAATCTGCCGCTGCGACACCGGCAGGGTGCGCCAGAGCGCGACTTTCTGGGCGGAATGAACGGCACTCAAATTGAGAAAGAGTCCCACCATCAGCGGTACAGCGCCGATACGCGGTGTGCCCAACCATAAGACATCAATAAGCAAACCCATAGCGGCCATGAACAGCAGATAGGCCCAAACCCAAGGGCTCAAATTCAACGCCAGGCGGCGGACGGAGGCACTCATGGCTTATCCACCAGGGCGAGGAAAACCTCCTCCAACGTCATGGGTGTCTCGCTTGTCACCGTGAAGCCGCGCGCGGCCAGCGCCGAAGGTTCTATCGCCTTGCGGTCGAGCAACAGCCGACACCAGTCGCCGTCATGGTCCAGGATTTTGATCCCATCTAGCCGAGGCAGGGCGCCATTCGCCATGGCGGCATCCACCTGCACATAACGGCCCACCAGCGCGTCCATGCGGCCCATGGTGACTAGTTTCCCCCGATTGATCAGGGCGACATAATCGGCCAGCCGCTCCAGGTCGGAAAGCTGATGGGAGGAGATCAGCACCGCGCGATCGTCACGCTTCACGAAATCCAGGATTTCGCGGAAGAGGACCTGGCGGGCATTGACGTCCAGCCCCACGGTTGGCTCGTCCAGCACCAGAAGCTCGGCATCCCGGGCCAGCGCGATCACCAGGGAGAGCTTGATCCGGGCGCCGAAGGACAGCGCCGCGATGCCCTCGCCCCTGGCGATGCCGAATTCTTGCATCAATTGGGTGCAGCGCGCCGCGTTCCAGTCGGGATAGAAGCCGCGCACGAAATCCAACACCCGGCCCACCTTGCCCCAGGCGGTGTAATTGAGGTCGGGGCTGACATAGGCGACGCGACTTTTAATCGCCACTTCATCGCGCGGCATGGAAAAGCCCAATACCTCTATGCCGCCGGCATCGGCTGTCCCCAGGCCCATGATGAGATCGAGGGTGGTGGTCTTGCCCGCGCCATTGGGGCCGATAAAGGCCGTCACCGCGCCCCGCGGCACTTCGAGGCTGAGCGGTCCCAGCGCAAAACCGCCCAGGCGGCGTTCGACATGGGTAAGGGTGACGGCGTTCATCTAGAACTCCTTCCTGAGCAAATCCAACAGGTCTTTTTCCGACAGTCCGGCTTCGCGCGCCGCCCTGGCCGCGTCGCGCAGATGCTGGCGCGCAGCATCGCAGCCTGAGCGGCGGGTTTCCTCCGCCCCGGCATCGGCGATGAAGGTGCCAAGCCCCTGGCGGCTGAAAATGATGCCGCCGCGTTCCAGCTCTTCATAGGCGCGCTTGACGGTGATGACGCTGACCAGCAGCTCCGCCGCCAGCGCCCGCACCGAAGGCAGTGCCGCGCCGGGCAAAAGTCGGCTGGCGGCCACTTCGCGTTTCACCCCCGCCACGATCTGCTCATAGAGCGGGCCTTCCGCCGCCGGGGAAATGGGGCCGATCTTGAGAGTGCGTGACGTCATGATCAGTGTGTATAGTACATATACACACTAGATGCAACTGGGGTGAGCCGCATCGCGAAAAGCGCGGGACTAGATCCAGTGGACCTGCGAAAGCGGCGAACGCCGCGAGCTTGGGCGAGCGGCGGGGTCAACAAAAAGGGCACGGCCTGCGCCGCGCCCTTTGCTTCGATGATCTTTCGATCAGAATAGTCCACCTGCTCGCAACATCCTCGCTGTCGCTCGAACGACGGCAAGTTTTTCTAACCTCGCCTTACTCGGTAAGAAAAACTATGCCTTCGCTCGCAGGGCGCAAGCTTTTCTAGGCTCGCTGCGCTCGCCAAGGAAAGCTAAGCGTCAGACCGAATAATACATCTTGAACTCGATCGGATGGGGCGTGTGCTCGAAGGCATACACTTCCTCCATCTTGAGATCGACATAGGAGTCGAGGAAATCCTCGCTGAACACGCCGCCCTTTTTGAGGTAGGCGTTGTCGGATTTGAGATTTTCCAGCGCTTCACGCAGCGAGCCGCAGACCTGGGGCACCTTGGCCAGTTCTTCCGGCGGCAAGGCGTAAAGGTCCTTGTCCATAGGGCCGCCGGGATGAATCTTGTTCTCGATTCCGTCCAGGCCCGCCATCAGCATTGCGGCATAGGCGAGATAGGGGTTGGCGCCCGGATCGGGGAAGCGAACCTCGACGCGCTTGCCTTTGGGCGAGGGCGAGAAGGGAATGCGGCACGAAGCCGAGCGGTTGCGCGACGAATAGGCCAGCAGCACCGGGGCTTCAAAGCCCGGGATCAGGCGCTTGTAGCTGTTGGTGAGCGGGTTGGTGAAGGCGTTGAGCGATTTGGCGTGCTTGATGATGCCGCCGATATAATAGAGGCAGGTGTCCGACAAATCGGCATAGCCCGAACCGGCGAAGAGCGGCTTGCCCGCCTTCCAGATCGACTGGTGCACATGCATGCCCGAGCCATTGTCGCCATAGACCGGCTTGGGCATGAAGGTCGCCGTCTTGCCATAGGAATTGGCGACCTGGTGGATCACATATTTGTAGATCTGCATGTAGTCGCCGCACTTGGTCAGGGTATTGAACTTGAAACCAAGCTCATGCTGGGCGCAGGCGACTTCGTGATGGTGCTTTTCCGGCTGGATGCCCATGTCGCCCATGATGGCGAGCATCTCGCCGCGCATGTCCTGCTCATGGTCCACCGGCGGCACCGGGAAATAGCCGCCCTTGACCTTGGGACGGTGGCCGAGATTGCCGCCTTCATATTCGGTGCCGCTGTTGTAGGCGCCTTCCTTGGAGTCGATGTAATAGAAACCCTTGTTCATGCCGACATCGAAACGCACATCGTCGAACACGAAGAATTCGGCTTCGGGTCCGAAATAGGTGGTGTCGCCCACGCCGGAGGCGTTGACATAGGCTTCGGCCGCCTTGGCGATGGAGCGCGGGCAGCGGGCGTAATTCTGGTTGGTCATCGGCTCCAGCACGTCGCAGATCAGGATCAGCGTGGACTGGGCGAAGAAAGGATCGATCACCGCCGTTTCCAGGTCCGGCTTCAAAAGCATGTCGGATTCGTTGATCGCCTTCCAGCCGGCGATCGACGAACCGTCGAACATGGTGCCGTTGTTGAGGAAATCGTCATCGACCATCATCAGGTCGAAAGTGACATGCTGCCACTTGCCGCGCGGGTCGGTGAAGCGGATGTCGACGTATTTGATTTCCTTCTCTTTTATGAGCTTCAGGATGTCGCTCGCACTCGTCTTTTTGTCGGCCATGAGTTCAGTCTTCCCTTCGACAGTTGATGCTTGAAATGCGGTTCAGATGGCGTCGGCGCCGGTCTCCCCGGTGCGGATACGGATGGCTTCCTCGACATTGAGGACGAAAATCTTGCCGTCGCCGATGCGGCCCGTGCGCGCAGCCTTCTGGATCGCCTCGACCGAGGCTTCGACCAGGTTCTCCCCGATGACGATCTCGATCTTCACTTTGGGCAGGAAATCAACGACATACTCGGCGCCGCGGTAGAGCTCGGTATGGCCTTTCTGGCGGCCGAAACCCTTGGCTTCGGTCACGGTAATGCCCTGAACGCCCACTTCCTGCAGCGCTTCTTTCACTTCGTCGAGTTTGAACGGCTTTATGATGGCTTCGATTTTTTTCATATGCTCCTCCGCCCGCCCGGACGCTCCCGGCCCGGTCGTGCTGTTAACGAATTTGCAGGACTTGTGCCGGTTTCCCGGCAAAAAATTTGCATTTGATATCAGTGTATTATCAAACCGGCGGGAAAGTCTCGCGGATAATTGCCTATTTAATACGCAATATGTATATTTATTAGGCTGATTTGGATGGGATTTGTCAGCCTCCAGGGCCTCTGCAATGGTGCCAGGGCCATGACCGCCAATCCCACCTAGCGACAGCGGCGGTTAGCGGCAGCGTTGTGCCGCGCGCCGCGATAGCGGATGACTCGTCACCAAGGAAGCAGCGAACCCCCCCGCCGATGAGTTCTAACCCCGTCTTCGCCAGACTTGGCACCACCATCTTCACGGCGATGAGCGCGCTCTCAGTCCGGCACCAGGCGATCAATCTGGGGCAGGGCTTTCCCGACCTGGATGGGCCAGAGTCCGTCCGCGCCGAGGCGGCCAGGGTGCTGATGGAGGGCCCCAACCAGTATCCGCTGATGCGCGGCGTGCCGGAATTGCGCCGTGCCTTGTCGGAACATGCCCGCAGATATTACGGCCTGAATTACGACCCCGAAACCGAGATGGTGGTGACGTCGGGCGCCACCGAGGCGCTGGCCGACGCGATTTTCGCCCTGCTGGCGCCGGGCGACGAAATCCTTCTGATCGAACCGCATTACGACGCCTATCGCCCGCTTGCCGAGGCGGCCGGCGCGGTGGTGAAAACCATTGCCCTGGCGCCGCCGGACTGGCGGCTGACCGCTGAGGCGCTTACCGCCGCGATTACGCCGCGCACCCGCGCCGTTCTGGTCAACACACCGGTCAATCCCATCGGCCGGGTGTTTGACGAAAGCGAAATGCGCGCCCTGGCCCAGGCGCTGGAAAATTCCGATGCGCTGGCGATCTGCGACGAGGTCTATGAACATCTCTGCTTTGACGGGCGGCGGCACATTCCGCTGGCCAGCTTGCCGGGAATGCGCGAGCGGGTGGTGCGCATCGGTTCGGCGGGAAAGATTTTTTCCCTCACCGGCTGGAAGGTCGGCTGGGTGATGGGACCCAAAGCGCTGATGGACGTCATTGCCAATGCGCATCAGTTCATCACCTTCACCACGCCGCCGGCGCAGCAGCTGGGCGTGGCGCATGGCCTTGCCGACGAGATGGCGTTTCCGCGGGCGCTGTGCGAGCGGCTCCAGGGCAATCGCGATGCGCTGGCCAAAGGCCTCACCAGAATCGGCTTCGGCGTGCTGCCCAGCGAAGGCACCTATTTTCTGACCGCCCGGATTGACGCGCTTCTTAAAGAGGAAGATGGGGCGAACGAGAAAGACCGCGCCTTTTGCGAGCGCATGGTGCGGGAGGCGGGCGTCACGGCCATTCCGCTCTCGTCCTTCTTCGCCGCCGGCAGGCCGGATATCTATGTGCGTTTTGCTTTCTGCAAGGAGCGCAGCGTGATTGACGAGGCAATAGCGCGGCTGAAAATGTATTTCCAGCATGGCTGAAGTCTGGACCATGAATGCTGCGGAACTGTCCGCATCCTTCGCCGCGAAAAAACTTTCGCCGCTGGAGGTGGCCCGGGCGCTGCTGGACCGCATCGACAGGCTCGATGCCAATATCAATGCCTTCTGCCTCATCGATGCGCCAACCACTCTGGCCCAGGCGAAAGAGTCCGAAGCGCGCTGGAAGAAGGGCGCGCCGCTGTCGGCGCTGGACGGCGTGCCGGTGGCGATCAAGGACCTGCTGCTGACGCGCGGCTGGCCGACGCGGCGCGGCTCGCGCAGCATCGATCCGAAGGCGGACTGGAAAGACGATGCCCCGGCGGTGGCGCGCTTGCGCGAAGCGGGCGCGGTTCTCCTGGGCAAGACCACGACGCCAGAATATGGCTGGAAGGGCGTGACGGATTCGCCGCTCACCGGCGTCACCCGCAATCCCCGGGATTTGGAAAAAACCCCCGGCGGTTCGTCGGGCGGCGCGGCGGCGTCGCTGGCGGCGCGGCTTACTCCCTTGGCCATCGGCACCGACGGCGGCGGCTCGATCCGCATCCCGGCCAGTTTCTCCGGCGTGTTCGGGATCAAGCCGACCTATGGAAGGGTAGCGGCCTGGCCGTTGTCACCTTTCGGCACCCTGGCTCATGTCGGGCCGATGAGCCGGGATGTGACGGGCAGCGCCATGCTGCTGGATATCATCGCAGGCCCGGATGCGCGCGATCCGCATCAATTGCCGTCACATCCAGACGGTTTTGTCACCGAACTGCACCAAGGCGCGCGGGGCAAGCGCATCGCTTTCAGCCCCACGATGGGCTTTGCGAAAAATATCGATAGCGAAGTGGCGGCGCTGGCGGCGGCGGCGGCCAGGCGGTTTGAAAGCCTGGGTGCGCATGTCGAACAGGTCGATCCGCCGCTGTTTGAATCCGGCGATCCCAAGGCGGATTTCCGCATCCTGTGGTGGGCGGGCGCGGGCTACCTGTTCGGCGAGGCGGCGGAGGACAAGAAAGCCCTGTTCGATCCCGGCTTCCGCGCCATGGTGGAGGAGGGGGCGGCGATTTCGCTGCGCCGGTTTCTTGAGGCGACCATGGCGCGCCTGGCTTTTGCCAGCGCCATGCGCCAGTTCATGGAGCGGTTCGATTTTCTGCTCACGCCTGCGGTCGCCATTCCGGCATTTGATGTGGAGCGGCTCTCTCCCTGGCCGGATGACGGCTATGCGTGGCTGAGCTGGACGCCCTTCACCCTGCCGTTCAACCTGACCCAGCAACCGGCCGCCAGCGTGCCGTGCGGCTTTAACCGGGCGGGCCTGCCGGTGGGCTTGCAGATCGCGGGAAAGATGTTCGACGATGCGGGCGTGCTGGCGGCGGCGCAGGCATATGAAAACGCCGATCCGCATTTTGAAAAAGTTCCTCAAGGATTTGCATGAGCGGCGAAGTCCTCAGCAATGCCCAGATGGCGGCGGCCGACAATTTCGCCGCCAGGACGGGTGTACCGACATTGACCTTGATGGAAAATGCCGGCCGGGCCGTGGCCGATGCGGTTGCGGCGCGCTTCGCCCCTTGCGCGGTTTGCGTACTGTGCGGCCCGGGCAACAATGGCGGCGATGGATTTGTTGCCGCGCGATTGCTCCGGCAACGCGGCTTTGATGTGCGGGTGGCGGCGTTTGCCGCTTACAAGGGCGATGCCGCGGCCATGGCGGACAAATGGAGCGGCCCGCGCTTGCCGATTTCGCCCGAAGCGCTGGAAGATGCAGAGTTGGTGATTGATGGATTGTTCGGCGCGGGCCTGTCGCGCGCGCTGGAAGGACCGGCGCGGAATGTGGTGGCGGCGCTTTCGGAAACGAAAATTCCCGTGGTGGCGATCGACATTCCCAGCGGCATTTCCGGCGACACGGGCAAAGTGCTGGGCGAAGTCTGTGTACGCGCCGGCATTACCGTCACTTTCTTCCGCAAAAAGCCGGCGCATCTGTTGTTGCCGGGGCGCCTGCTCTGCGGCGAAATTCTTGTCGCCGATATCGGCATTGCCGATGCCGCGCTCGACATCATCCGTCCCAGCCTGTCCGAGAATGGCCCCGAGCTTTGGGGCGCGGACTATCCCTGGCCGCTCGCGGAAGGACACAAATACGCCCGGGGGCACTGCGTGGTGGTGTCGGGCCCTTGCCACGCCACCGGTGCGGCGCGGCTGGCGGCGCGTGGCGCGCTTCGCATCGGGGCGGGCCTGGTCAGTGTCGCCTCGCCGGAGGAAGCCGTCGCGGTCAATGCCGCGCATCTGACCGCGATCATGGTCAAGCCGTTCGATGGCGCGCGTGGCCTGTCCGATCTTCTCACCGACCGGCGCTTCAATGCCGTGGTGATGGGCCCCGGCCTGGGCGTGTGCGGCGAAACCCGCGGACTGGTGCTTGAGGTTCTGGACAGTGGAACGGTCGAGAGAAAAATCGTGCTGGATGCCGACGCGCTCAGTTCCTTCGCTGGCGATCCCGACGCGCTGTTCCATCGCTTTCGCCCCGGCACGGTGGTGCTGACGCCGCATGACGGGGAGTTTGAACGGCTTTTTCCCGGCCTGTTGGCGGACACCGCCAGCAAGGTGGAAGCCGTCCGCGCCGCCGCCGCAAAATCCGGTGCGGTTGTGCTGCTCAAGGGCAGCGACACCGTGATCGCCAGGCCTTCACAATCAGAAGTGGATGCCTGGGCGGTGATCAATGCCAATGCCCCACCCACCCTGGCCACCGCCGGGTCGGGCGATGTGCTGGCCGGCATGATCGGCGGGCTGCTGGCGCAAGGGATGGAGGCCGGCCAGGCAGCGGCCGCCGCCGCCTGGCTGCACGGCGATGCGGCGGGGCGTTTCGGTCCCGGCCTGATCGCGGAAGATATTCCGGTTATCCTGCCGGAATCTCTGGCGGCGCTTTGGGACCGGTTGCGCCCCTAGCCATGCGCCCGATATAGGCAACTGGTCGAGAGAATGCGGGCGTGGCGGAACTGGTAGACGCACTCGGTTTAGGTCCGAACGCCGCAAGGCATGGGGGTTCAAGTCCCTCCGCCCGCACCATTCCTTTCCGGCCGCCGTGCGGCCGGAAAGGAATGGCAAGCCGCCCGCGCGCCAGCGCAGTGAGGGCGGCGCGCCAGTGGAAAACTCAGACTTCCATGAAGCGCATTTGAACTTCTGAGGCCCGAGGGTAATTTATCCGCGATGAAGGATATCCACCCTGGCTTGGTCGCGGAAGCTGACCTTCGTGGAGGAACTTATTGGTTCGCGCCGGAATATGCGCTTGCCGTAGTACGTGAGGCGGTGCAGCACGGCCTACCACTTCTGGGAATTGAAGGGGCTTTCCTCGGTGCAAATTCCACCCAGCCTTCGCTGGAGGACAGTTGGGATTATGGTACCCACCCCGTAGCCGACCCGCACCGCCACGCCTTCGGGTTCATTCAAGAACGGGCGCGGAAGGGGCTTCATTTTGAGATTGTGCTGGCCGAATGACCGAGACCTATATCGCATATAGCTTGATCGAAAACCCAAGGGTTTGGCTCTTCCGCACCGCGCTAACCCCCTCTCTTTACTCCATGTTGCCGCCTGTTGCTCCGGCCATGGGAAACGGGTAAATCGGCTCCCGAAAAGCCAATAATTCCGCGAAAAACGCCTGGAATTCCGGTTCCGGTGGCGGTTTTGCCGCTCGCACTTAATAAGTAAGGACGTCGTCATGCAGATTACCGAGACCGTCTCCCAGGATTTGCGCCGCCAGTACACGGTCACGGTGCTCGCCAGCGAGCTCGACGCCAAAGTCACCAAGCGGCTTGAGGAGATGAAAGGCCGCGTCAATCTCAAGGGCTTTCGGCCCGGCAAGGCGCCGGTTTCCTTCCTCAAGAAACAGTTCGGTAAATCCGTGATGGGCGAAATCGTCCAGCAGGCGGTGGACGAGGGCAGCCAGAAGGCGATCAACGACAATCAATTAAAGCCCGCGCTCACCCCCCGCATCGAGCCGGTGGGCGATGTCCAGCAGGTGGTGGACGGCAAGGCCGATCTCACCTTCACCGTCACCGTCGACCTGATGCCGGATTTCCAGACTGCCGACGTCACCCAGCTCAAGGTGGAGCGGTTGACCTCCGAGGTCACGGACGCGGATGTGGACGAGGCGGTGGAACGCTTGGCCAAGCAGACCCGTGCCTTCACGCCCCGGCCCGAGGGCGAACCGTCCCAGAAGGACGATACCGTGCTGATCGATTTTACCGGCAGCGTGGATGGCGTGGAGTTCGACGGCGGCAAGGGCAATGATTTCAACCTGACGCTGGGTTCGGGCCAGTTCATTCCCGGCTTCGAGGACCAGCTGATCGGCGCCAAACCCGGCGACAGAAGGGACGTGACAGTGACATTCCCCGCCGACTATCACGCCGCCGGCCTGGCCGGAAAACACGCGGTCTTCGCCGTCGCGGTGAAAGAAGTAAAGGCGCCGGAAGAATCCAAGATCGACGACGAGCTGGCCAAGAAGATGGGGCTTGAGGATATCGCCACCCTGAAAGAGCGGGTCCGCGACCAGATCAAGGCCGATTACGCCCGGGCCAGCCGCATGCACCTGAAGCGCCGCATTCTGGATGCGCTGGACGAGGTCCATTCCTTCCCCCTGCCGCCGGCGATGGTGGAAAGCGAATTCCAGAATATCTGGGCCCAGGTGGAAGCCGAGCTGAAGAAGGAAGGCAAGACCGCCGCCGAGGAAGGCGGCTCGGAAGAAGAGCTGCGCGCCGAATATCACCGCATCGCCGAGCGCCGGGTGCGGCTGGGTCTGGTGCTGGGCAAGCTGGGCGAACAGAACGGCATTACCGTGTCAGGCGAAGAGGTGCAGCGCGCCATCATGCAGCGCGCCCGTCAGTTCCCCGGCCAGGAGCAGCAGGTTTTCGAGCTTTACAGCAAGAACCAGCAGGCCCAGGCCGAAATCCGCGCCCCCCTGTTCGAGGACAAGGTGGTGGATTTCATCGCCGAACTGGCCCAGATCAACGAAAAGAGCGTGGACAAGGACACTTTGTTCAAGGATCCGGACGATATCCCGGAGAGCATCAAGTCGGCGTAATAATCCGTCATGGCCGGGGTCGGTAGCGGCAGCGTGGCGACGGCCCGTTTGCGGACGCAGCGCGACCCGGCCACCCATTGCGCCGCATGCTGGATGGCCGGCTCAGAGGCCGGCCATGACAATTGGGTTTGCGGCACACTATATTAAGCATGCGATCATGTAAGATAGCTCCCGTCCCACCGAATCGAAGGCCGCTGATGACCAATCCGACCGAGTATTACAACAACACCCTTGTTCCCATGGTGGTCGAGCAGACCGCCCGCGGCGAGCGCGCTTTCGACATCTATTCGCGCCTCTTGAAGGAGCGGGTGATCTTTGTCACCGGCCCGATCGAGGATTACGGCGCCAGCCTGATCACCGCCCAGCTTCTGTTCCTGGAGGCCGAAAACCCCAAGAAAGAAGTCCATATGTACATCAACTCGCCCGGCGGGCTGGTGACGGCGGGCATGGCGATCTACGACACGATGCAATATATCCGCCCGCCGGTTCAGACCTTCTGCATCGGCCAGGCTGCCTCCGCTGCCTCGCTGCTGCTTAGCGCCGGCAAAAAGGGCGAGCGTTACGCCCTTCCCAATGCCCGCATCATGGTGCACCAGCCCTCCGCCTCCTATTACGGCCAGGCGGCCGACATCGCCCGGCACGCCCAGGAAATCGTCAAGCTGAAGCGGCGGCTGAATGAGATCTACGCCAAGCATACCGGCCAAACGGTCGAAGCCATTGAAAAATTGCTCGACCGCGACACCTATATGACGGCGGAAGAAGCCAAGACTTTCGGGCTGTTGGACCAGGTCATGACCCGCCGTCCGGAAGGCGACGCGGCGCCCTGAACCGGGCAAAAAGCCGAAAGTTCCATAAATTTCCGTGGCTTATTAAGGTTTAAACAAATCTTGATCCCGCTGGCGATAACATCGTCTAATGTTGGGAGCCGAGGGTGCTTCGATCCTCGTAATGGTGCAAAGCAGCAAAGGCCGCAATGCCTTATGCTGCGAACGGCCGATAAAAGGTTCGGGTGAATGAGTAAGGCCAGCGGCGGCGAGTCCAAGAACACGCTCTACTGCTCTTTCTGCGGAAAGAGCCAGCATGAGGTGCGCAAGCTCATTGCCGGTCCCACGGTTTTCATCTGCGACGAGTGCGTCGAACTCTGCATGGAGATCATCCGGGAGGAGAACAAGACCTCCTTCATGAAATCCAAGGAGGGCGTGCCCACCCCGCAGGAAATTTTCAAGGTTCTGGACGATTATGTCGTCGGCCAGGCGCACGCCAAGAAGGTCTTGTCGGTCGCCGTCCACAACCATTACAAGCGAATCAACTCGACGGGCAAAAACGGCGATGTCGAGCTGGCCAAGTCCAACATCATGCTGATCGGCCCCACCGGCTGCGGCAAGACTTTGCTGGCCCAGACCTTGGCGCGCATCCTGGACGTGCCCTTCACCATGGCCGACGCCACCACCCTGACCGAAGCGGGTTATGTCGGTGAGGATGTCGAGAACATCATCCTGAAGCTGCTGCAGGCCGCCGACTATAATGTCGAGCGGGCGCAGCGCGGCATTGTCTATATCGACGAAGTCGACAAGATCAGCCGCAAGTCCGACAACCCCTCCATCACCCGCGACGTGTCGGGCGAGGGTGTGCAGCAGGCCCTGCTCAAGATTATGGAAGGCACGGTGGCCTCGGTCCCGCCTCAGGGCGGCCGCAAGCATCCCCAGCAGGAATTCCTGCAGGTGGATACCACCAATATCCTGTTCATCTGCGGCGGCGCCTTTGCCGGCCTGGACAAGATCATATCCGCCCGCACCTCCGGCACCTCGATGGGCTTTGGCGCCAATGTGAAGGCGCCGGATGAGCGCGGCACCGGCGAAATCCTGCGCGAGATCGAGCCGGAAGATTTGCTCAAATTCGGCCTGATTCCGGAATTCATTGGCCGCTTGCCGGTGCTCGCCACGTTGGGCGACCTGCAGGAAGCCGCCCTGATCGAAATTCTCACCCGGCCCAAGAATGCCCTGGCCAAGCAGTATCAGCGCATGTTCGAGATGGAAGGCGTCAAGCTGCGCTTCCAGGAAGAGGCGCTGCATTCCATCGCCAAGCGCGCGATCCTGAGAAGGACTGGCGCCCGCGGGTTGCGGTCCATCCTGGAAGGCATTCTGCTGGAGACCATGTTCGAGCTACCGACGCTTAACGGGGTGCAGGAAGTGGTCATCACCGCCGATGTGGTGGATGGCAAGGCGCGGCCGCTTTACACGTATTCCGACAAGGGCCAAGCCAGAGAACAGACGGCTTCGTAACCTTCTCTCTTTTCAAGTCATCGTCAACAGGCCGCACCAGAAATTGGTGCCGGCGCTGGTATCCACGTCCTGCTTGCGCAGGAAGTTGAGCTTGCCGTCGGCGCCGATGCGATAGATCGAAAGACCGGCGCTGACGGTGGTGATCTTGTCGCCCTCCCGCACCAGCATCGGTTGCTGGCTGGCCGCGATCAACAGCTTTCCGCCGGGATCGATGGTGAAGGTGCGCAGCTCAAAGCCATGCGCTTCGGCCTCCTGGATCAGGCTGGGCTCGCCGGTTTTCTGGTCGATGGCGAAAACCGCGACGCTGTTATAGCCGCCATTGGAGACTTTCTGGCCGTTGAAATCGACGGTTCCGGAGCCGCGATTGGGCACATAGACGAAGCGGCCATTCGGATGGACATGGATCGCGCTGGGGCCGCCGCCGCGAAACTTTCTGATGTCGGTGAGCGTGTCTTTCTTGAACAGCGCCTGGGTTGACAGGCTGCCGTCGGGATTGAGGCCATAAACGTCCAGCCGGTTGTTGCGCTCCAGCGAGACATAAACAAAAGGCAGGTTGGGATGAAAATCCAGATGGCGCGGCCCGAAGCCATAGCCCTTGCTGCCGGCTGGCGTAAGCGATTGCAGGTTGCTGAGCCGCCCGTCTGAAAAACCGAACACCTTGATGGCGCCGGGGTCCTCGGGCTGATTGGGCAAAGCATTGTTGCCGCGCGTCACCAGCGTCACCGTCCTGTTGGAGGGCGTTGCGCGCACCTGGTGGGCATAGATGCCGAAATCCAGCCCGGTTGATTGCGGAACCTCGTCGCCGATGGTGCCGTCGGGACCCAGGCGATGCACCGTCACATGGCTGGGCATGTTGTAGGCGACCAGGGCGAAATTTCCGCCATGGTCGATGCTCAAGTGGATGGGGCGCACCGCCAGGGTGCGCCGCGCGCCAAGCGGCGTCAGCGCTCCATCGGCCCCGACGCGGAAGGCGCTCAGGAAATGATTGTTGCCCGGGGCGCCGGCGCCCGCGCCTGGGGCCCCCGGCAGGCCGTTGCTCGACGCTACATAGAGAATTTTCCGAGCCGGATGCGGCCAGCAATATTGCACGTTGGAGGGCAGCTTGATCGTACCGCGCGGCGTCAGCGATCCGCGGCCAACATCCAGGCCATGCAGGGTCAGGTCCGGCCCGGTGCTGTCATAGAACGGCACAAGGGCAGAGTCCTGCGCGCGGGCGCCTTCGGGAAAAGCCGCCGTGGCGGCAAGCAGGCCCGCGAAATCGCGCCGGTCGAGCATGGTAAATTCCTCATTGGGTGCTGTTGCGGCCACACTAACGCTGCTTGGCACGCCCCGGAAATGCCATGTCGGCGGCCAATATTGCTGTGCACCGGCTAAGTTCCGGTGCCCGCTCGACAATTCGCCACCTTGAAACACTTCGTTAGGGAGACCACTTTAGCCTCTACGAGAGTCGGCCCATTCGGGGCGGCACTTTAACACCAGGTCCTTCGTGCCCAACCGGGGCGAGGGGCGGACATCAAGCCGGCGGGCTGGCCGGCAGGAGCATAAGCAATGGCGGACGACGCCAAGAAGAACGAGTTGAAGAAGGAAGAGTTGAAGAAGATTGACACCGCGCCGGTTCTGCCGCTGCGCGACATTGTCGTGTTTCCCCACATGATTGTTCCCCTGTTCGTGGGCCGCGAGAAATCGGTGCGCGCCCTGGAAGAGGTGATGAATGACGAAAAGCAGATCCTGCTGCTGACCCAGAAGGTTGCGGCCGAGGACGATCCCACCGCCGATGGCCTGCACACCATCGGCACCCTGGCCACGGTGCTTCAGCTGCTCAAGCTGCCGGACCAGACCGTGCGCGTGCTGGTGGAAGGCAAGGGGCGCGCCCGCGTCACCGGCTTCACCGATCGCAGCGATTTCTTCCAGGCCCATATCGAGAAGATTGTCGAAGACGCGCCCCCGGCGCGCGAGACGGAGGCCTTGCTGCGCACCGTCAAGACCAATTTCGAGCAATACATCAAGCTCAACAAGAAGATCCCGTCCGAGACCCTGGCCGCGGTCGCCCAGATCGAGGAGCCGGCGCGGCTGGCCGATACCGTGGCGGCGCATCTGTCGGTCAAGATTTCCGACCGCCAGGGATTGCTGGAAACGCTTTCGACCACCGAAAGGCTGGAGAAGGTTCTGCAGCTGATCGAGGCTGAGATCGGCGTGTTGCAGGTCGAGCGCAAGATCCGTTCGCGGGTCAAGCGCCAGATGGAGAAGACCCAGCGCGAATATTATCTCAACGAGCAGCTCAAGGCGATCCAGAAGGAGCTCGGCGAAGGCGAAGAAGGCCGCGACGAGATGAACGAGCTGGATGAGCGCATCCGCAAGACCAAGCTCAGCAAGGAAGCGCGCGAAAAAGCGCTGGCCGAGGTCAAAAAGCTGCGTTCGATGTCACCGATGAGCGCGGAAGCCACAGTGGTGAGGAATTATCTAGATTGGCTGCTGTCCTTGCCCTGGGGCAAGAAATCCAAGGTCAAGAAAGACATCGCCGCCGCCGAGAAGGTACTCAACGACGATCACTATGGCCTGGAAAAGGTCAAGGAACGCATCCTGGAATATCTGGCGGTGCAGAGCCGCGTCGGCAAGATGAAAGGACCGATCCTGTGCCTGGTCGGACCGCCGGGCGTGGGCAAGACCTCGCTGGGCAAGTCCGTCGCCAAGGCCACGGGCCGCGAGTTCGTGCGCATGTCGCTGGGCGGCATGCGAGACGAGGCGGAGATCCGCGGTCACCGGCGCACCTATATCGGCTCCATGCCCGGCAAAATTATTCAATCCATGAAGAAGGCGAAGAGCTCTAATCCGCTTTTCCTTCTGGACGAGATCGACAAGCTGGGCGCCGATTACCGGGGCGATCCCTCTTCCGCCCTGCTGGAAGTTCTGGATCCGGAGCAGAACGCCACTTTCAACGATCATTACCTGGAAGTGGATTTCGACCTGTCGGACGTGATGTTTGTCACCACCGCCAACAGTTTGCGCATGCCGCAGCCGCTGATGGACCGCATGGAGATCATCCGCATCCCCGGCTACACCGAGGATGAGAAGGTCGAGATCGCCAAGCGCCATTTGATCCCCAAGGAGATGGCGGCACATGGCCTCAAGCCCGAGGAGTGGAAAATCACCGATGCGGGCCTGCGCGACCTGATCCGCTATCACAGCCGCGAAGCCGGCGTGCGCAACCTGGAACGCGAAATCGCCAACCTGTCGCGCAAGGCGGTCAAGCAGATCATGACGGCCGTGGCCAAGAGCGTCGAGGTCACGCCGGAAAACCTGGAAAGCTTCGCCGGGGTGCGCAAGTACCGCTATGGCGAGATGGAAGGCGAGGACCAGGTCGGCGTCGTCACCGGACTGGCCTGGACCGAGGTGGGCGGCGAGACCCTGACCATCGAGGCCGTGATGCTGCCCGGCAAGGGCCGCTTCCAGGCCACCGGCAAGCTGGGCGATGTGATGAAGGAATCCATCGACGCGGCGCGGTCCTATGTCCGCTCCAAGGCGACCACCTTCGGCATCAAGCCGCCGACCTTCGACAAGGTGGACATCCATGTCCATGTGCCTGAAGGCGCCACGCCCAAGGACGGTCCGTCCGCGGGCTTGGC
>Ga0210402_10000813_pt1 | contig 33733 bp, 29 predicted proteins | sample IncBWC7MmetaG_FD_161055 | JGI IMG/M metagenome (GOLD analysis project Ga0210402, IMG submission 161055) | Forest soil microbial communities from Barre Woods Harvard Forest LTER site, Petersham, Massachusetts, United States - Inc-BW-C-7-M | ecosystem: Environmental > Terrestrial > Soil >...
TGGCCGAACTGGGTATCGAGATTTGGATGGGCGACCCCGCAGAGATTAAAGCGAAGCGAGCAAAAAAAGCGGAAGACCGATCGCAATGATGCTCTCCTCCTACTTAGACTCATGCGGGAACATAACTTTCCTCAGATTTGGGTACCGACCCCGGAGAATCGAGATCTGCGGCAACTGCTGTGGCACATCGATTGGTGCAGATGCGCACGCGGATCATGAATCAATTGCAGGCGCTAGCCATGAACGAGGGCTATCGGTGGAAGAAAAAACTGTTCCGCGAACAAGGACGAGCGCAGTTAGACGGACACAACGGTTGCTTCCGGGCAGACCTACTACTACGTCAGAACGGAAGTGGATTCCACGGGGATGGGGAGCGCCTACTCCAGCGAAGTCAGCGCCATCACACCCTGATTTCGTCTTCAAGCGAGTGAAATTAGCGGTCGGCTTTCAGAAAGTGCGGTCTTGGCGTGTGAGGATTCTGTGGCTGGGTTAAACTGGACCAGCCATGAGCGTCATTGATGAAGTTCTCGCCGCAAACGAAATTTACGCGCGCACGCACGAACTGCGCAAACTGACGCCGCGTCCCGAGCGGAAGCTTGCCGTCCTGACCTGCATGGATACGCGGCTTTCCATCCGCACACTCGGACTGAAAACCGGCGACGCGCACATCATCCGGAATGCCGGCGGCATCGTCACGGAAGACTCGCTGCGTTCGCTGGTCGTCTCGCATTACCTGCTGGGCACCGAGGAAATCATGGTCATCAACCACACCGATTGCGGGTTGATGCATACCAGCGAGCAGGATTTGCGCACCCGAATTCAGAATCGCACCGGTACCGCCGCTGTTTCACCGGCCTTTTTCTACGCCTTCCAGAACATTGAAGAAAATGTCCGCCACCAGTTGCAGAAACTGCGCACCCATCCGTGGATTCCAGAGAAGATTGCCGTCCGTGGTTTCGTCTACGACGTCGCCAGCGGATTGCTTCGCGAAGTCAAACACTCCTGAAACCGGTGCCAGCTTCGAACAGAGAGCTATGGAGTGGATTCACCCCTGCTCGCCTTCCAGCGGACACGGATCCATTGATTCATCGGCTCGGAGATAAATCGCGCGATCAGTTCACCGCATAGTGCCGAGATTACGATCACGCTGAGGAATAACGCGGCTACGCCACCCAGCGGTTTTCCGGCCCAAAAGAAAAGATGAAACATCGCGAACACTACAAACATGTGGGTGAGATAAATTTCGTAGCTGCGTCGGCCCAGATTCAAGAAAGGACTCAGGGCACGCGGAGTCTGCCAGTTTGCCTGCGCGACCACAGCGATGACAAAACAGGTTCCGATGGCAAGAAAGGTCATATCCAGGCCGAATTGGGTCAATCGCAGGCGTTCGACCTGATTCGAAAAACATAGAACAAGACTTAGCAGTGCTATTCCGATCGATCCCAGCGACCACAACATCACACGCGAGAAATGGATTCGAGATACCAGAAGAGCGGTGAGGCAGCCCAGGGCGATCGCGTCCATTCCTCCCAGGTATGAATACTCCCGCCAGACTTCGTTGCCGTGTGGGAAGACGACTCTTGCGAAAGGCCCCAGCAAAACGAAAACAAGAAGGATGGCCACAAACAGTTTTCCGCGGCCAAACAACCACGACATGACGGGGAAAAAGAGATAAAACATTTCCTCGACGGATAGCGACCACAAAATATCCCAATTTCCAGGAAGGTATCCTCGCCGTGCCTCGAGGACGTTTACATGAAAGGTGAGGGCAGCGAGGAGTGCTCGTCCCAGGCCACCTGTTTTCGACGATACGACGAAGTCATGCAGGTGCAAGAAGTGAAGCAGGCTGAGCGTCGCGAGCAGCGCAATGAGCAACGGAGCGATGCGGGCAAAACGCATCAGGTAAAACCCGCGCAGGCTGATACCAGAGAGCGAACCCCATCGGCGCAGCGACATGGAAGTGATCAGAAAACCAGACACCGCAAAGAAAATCTGTACGCCGGGCTGGCCATTCCACACCAGGGAGGAAACCAACTGTTCCGGCAGTCCATTGGTATAAGGAACTTTGGCGATCAGCAGCCGCATGTTGACGTGATTCATCAACACAAAAAAAATCGCCAGTGCCCGCAGCGCATCGACCCCGTCAAGCCGCGCCAACCTGCCGTTAGGATGCTTGACCGCTACGGAGGACATGACCCAGTTTGCCTCAAATAGACCGCGCTTGGGCTGACCCGGAAGTGAATCGTAATGGTGGATTGACTGCGGGTCCAGCGTTAGCCAGTGACAAGCACAAGCGCGAAGCCGTCATAGTTTTTCGTGCTGACAGTTTGCAGGGCTGTGCCGCTTACGCGTTTTTCCTTGCCAACCATTTCCAGAAAACGCCGGATACCTTGAATGTCAGCGTCCTTGCTCTTCGCGTCGAGGACGGCGCCTTCACGGACCACGTTGTCCGCGATGATGAGGCTGCCTTTCCGCGCGAGTTTCAATGACCACTCGAAATATTCCGGCATATTCGATTTGTTGGCGTCAATGAAGAACATGTCGAACGGGCCGCGTCCATCGGCGGCGACTTTCGGCAGCGTATCCAGAGCTTTGCCGAGCCGCAGTTCAACTTTGTCCGCGACACCTGCGCGCGCGAAATTCTTTTGCGCAACGTCCGCGTGCTTCGGATCGGCTTCCAGCGTGACGATCCGGCCTCCGTCGGGGAGCGCCCGCGCCATCCAGATAGTGCTGTAGCCGCCGAGCGTCCCGATTTCCAGAATATTGCGCGCTCCCATGATTCGGGCAAGCAGGTGCAGCAATTTCCCGTGCACGGATGCCACCTGAATTGCAGGCAGATTGGCGGCCACAGCGTCCGCCAGAGCGGCGTCCAGCGCGGAATCGGGGGGAATCAACGTTTTGTCCAGATAATTTTCTACAGCTTCCCAGATGTCCTTCATCATTTTGCCTCGCAGTTTCGAAGAAAAAGTGGAGTTCAGAATCGCCAGCCGTATCCGACGATGAATTGAATCGAGTGCTGCAACTTTCCCCCGCCCGCAGGAAACGGAGTGCCGCCGAAGTTGATGTCTCGGGTGTTGAAATAAATGTGTGTGTCGCCGGCCTCCAGGCGCAGCGTGCCGTGCTCGCAGGGATAGAATTCCACAATCCCGCCCAGATCGAGCACAAAATTTGTGGAACGGCTGAAACTCTCCTGGCCGGTTTGTGAGATTGCGCTTAGCGCCTGGGAATAGCTGTTGAATCCCGGCCGCACTTTGCCGAATATGCCGAAACGATTGCGGCGAATTCCACCCTTCAGCCCGAAAAGTCCTTGCAGGATTTCGCCGCCGTCATGTGGCCCGGAAGAGTTGGAGCCGCGCGGAAAATAGAGCAGGCCGCTATCGAGATAAAAGACGTGATAGAACTGGTACGAAGCGTAGCCTCCGAATCCGGGTTCTGTCCCTACGCCGTCCGACGGTCCTTCCCGTGCGATGAGCATGGTCGAAAAAAGCGGACCAAATTCCCATTTTCCAGGAACGTTCGTTTCTTTTTCATTTTCGATCAACGAGCCGGGACGGTAAGCCACGCCAAAACTGAATCGCGTGGTGTCGTCAATTTTTCCCACGCTGAGAGCGCTGCCAGTGGACAGCGCAACATTTGAGTTCGGCACCCGGTAGGGATTTCCCTCCAGGTCCACGCGCAACGTCCATCGCGGATTCAGATAATATTCCAGGCCGCCACCCAGATTCAGAGCGAAATGAGTTTCCGGGCGCGCGGCGAAGCCGGTCGCCGAGTTGGAGTTGAAATACAAAACATCGGTGAAGTGAAAGAACCCAGGCCGAATTAATCCAAACACGGAGAGGCGTCGCGTCTGGATCACCTTCGCGCGCACTCCGAAGCCCGCCTGTAATGTTTGCCCGCCCTGGATACTCAGCAGCGGCGCGGCGTGTTCCGGGAAAAAATCAATCTGGCTTTCCAGCGCCAGGCGGCGGTTCAGGTTCCAATCAAACCGGCCGCCGAAACCGGAGTAATTGGTCCCTTTCAAGTCCGCGTTCGTCAGCCGGACAGTGGAAAACTGCGCGCCAAATTCAAATCGCGTGTAATCGTCCTGGGCGAAAAGCGGCACCGCGAAGAGCAGCGAGAGCAAGCCTGGGAATCGAAGATAACCAGCGATCAGACGAAGCATGCGTTCGCAATTCCTTTGAGCCAACTGGGCATCGCGGAAAGTTCCTTCGGTATATCAGGATAACGATTTCCGAGGCAGAGACACCCCGATTTTTCGCCGGTTATGCCGATGGATGGGCGGCGCGATATTCGTCATATGCGGCGAGATACCGGTCCACGTCCTTATGAAGCAGATAATAGGGAGTGGAGAGGCGAATCTTGTTGGGCACGCCGCCGCGAATGCGGATTTTCTTTTCCTTCCACATCCAGTTTTCCAGGTCGGGCATCTTGTGCGGTGCCACATTCACGGTGGCGATGCCGCAGCGCAATGCCGGGTCCGGCGAAGTCCAGGAAACCGCGCCGCGTTTTACCATTTCCTGCAGAATGTAGTCGGCCATCTGACGGTGGCGTTTTTCGATGCGGTCGATCCCGATCTCGTTGGCCAACTCGATGGATGCTTTCAATCCGCAAAGCACCGGCACATTGGAGCTACCGATGCGTTGAAAGCGTTCCGCGCGAATTTTCGGGTTGTCCCAGCCTTCCGTCGCCAGCGTATTCCACATGCGGTCGATCAATTCTTCGCGCACGTAGAGAAACCCGCTGCCCTTCGGGGCCTGCAGCCACTTGTGTGGGCTCGAGGTGTAGAGGTCGCAGCCGAGGTCATGAAGGTACAGTTTCATCATGCCGGGCACGTGCGCGCCATCTACCGCGGACAGGATTCCCTTCGAACGGGCCAGCGCGGCCAACTCCTTTGCTGGCAGAACCACGCCGGTCACGGTGGAGATGTGACTAAAGAAAATCACGCGCGTTCGCGGAGTGATCGCATCATTGAAAAGATTCAGAACCGTGGCGGCACTCGGCACAGGCTTCGGCAAGGTTACTTTTTTCACCACAATGCCGTAGCGCTTGGCTCGGAGGTTCCAGGGTTGCTCGCCGCCGGGATGCTCCTGGTCGGTCATCAACACTTCGTCGCCGGCTTTCATGTCCAATCCGTTGGCGATGTAACTGTTGGCCTCCGTGGCATTGCGAAGCAGCGCCAGTTCATCGCGCGTGCAGCCGAGAAATGCGGCAAGCGGGTCGCGAAACTGATTCCAGGAGGCATAACCCCAAATTGGATAGTCTTCCGGATCTGCCTGCGCCAGCCGTTCCGCGTCGCGATAGCCTTCAAACACCGCGCGCAACACCGGCGCCGGAGAAGATCCAACCGTACCGTTGTTCAGATAGACCTCGTCTTCAGGAATCAGAAACTGACGGCGAAGTTCTGTCCAATACATTTCCTCATTGGAGTCGTAGAGCGATCTGTCGGGAAGTTTTGCCGGGATTCCGGCCAGCGGATCTTCCCCTGATACATTCCAAGAAAATGCGGGCGCCGCGCCCGCCACTGCCATCATGGAAGATAGAAAACCGCGTCGGTCAAACATTGCCGCCTCCCGTAAAGGTCCCGGCGATTCTATCTCCACTCGACGCCGTCCGTCCGATTTTCGTGCGCAAGGTTGCGGCCCAAGGAGAAACCGAATACCGTATGGAATTGCAAGATCCGCGCTTTTGGGAGAATCCGAATGCAATTTCACTTGAAGTATATGGCGTGCTCGCTGGTTCTGTGCGCGTTCGGTGCGTGCGTGCCCGCACAACAAAGTTCCAAGCCAAGTGCGGCAGCCGCGAACCCAACTGCCAAACTAGCCAGGCAAGTAACAAAACAGAGCCTCTTCAAGGCGCAACATTTTGATCAGACAGCCATCTCTCCCGACGGGAAGCGCGTGGCCTGGGTGGAAATCCTATCCGACGAAGAAGGCGCACCCACGGGCAAGCAGGACATTTATGTGCAGGAGCTTTCTGGCAGTGGCAAACCAATACGCGTAACCGCCGGCGCACCCGCCACACATTCCAACGAAGGCAACGTTGCCTGGTCGCCGGAAAGCAAGAAAATCGCGTTTATTTCCGACGCCATCAATTCCGGCCGGCCGCAACTTTACGTCGCCAGTGCGACTGGCGGCGCCCCGCACAGACTGACCAGCGTCAAAGGTTTTCTTGCGGGGACGAAGTGGTCGCCGGACGGAAAATCCATCGCCGTTCTCTTCACGGAAAATGCTACGCGAGAGGCTGGGCCGCTGGTGGCCGAAACGCCGGAAACCGGTGAAATCAAAGACGCCTTTTTCGAACAGAGACTCGCGATCGTGGACGCAGTCACCGGCAATATCCGGCAAATCACTCCGGCAGACACTTACATTTACGAATACGACTGGGCGCCGGACTCGAAGAGCATCGTTCTGACCGCTGCCAAAGGGAATGGTGACAGCAACTGGTACATCGCGGAATTGTTCGCTGTGGACGTTGCTTCAGCGCAAATGCAACCGCTCTACAAACCCAGGCTCCAGATCGCCCGCCCGGCAGTTTCTCCCGATGGCCAGACCATCGCCTTTATCGAAGGGCTGATGAGCGACGAAGATTCCGTGGGCGGGGATGTGTTTTTGATTCCGCGTTCCGGCGGTGAGCCGCGGAACCTTACGCCGGCGCGCAAGGCTTCGGCGGTTGTGGTGGCATGGACCAGCGACGCAAAAATTATCGACATGGAAAACGTGAACGGAGAATCGAGCGTGGCGAAGATTGACCCCGACGCCGGTCAGACAAATTCTCTGTATCTTGCGCCGGAGCTGCTGACCAGCGGATTCTGGTCTACCAGTCTTTCGCTGACTCCCGACGGCAACACAGCGGCTTTTGTGCGCAGTTCGTTTCAGGATCCGCCAGAGGTCTGGGCCGGACCGACCGGGACGTGGGAAAAAGTGACGCACCGTAACGAGGGGGTAAAACCGGAATGGGGCGAAGCGAAGAGTTTGCACTGGAAAAATGACGGATTCGACGTGCAGGGCTGGCTGATCTATCCGAAAAACTTCGATGCGACGAAAAATTATCCGCTGGTGGTTTGCGTGCACGGTGGGCCGGGTGAAGGAGTCCAACCTGCGTGGCCGAGCGCCCACGCCTATGAAATGGCATTGCCCGCGCACGGCTACTTTTTATTGCTGCCGAATCCGCGGGGGAGTTTCGGTGCAGGCGAGGATTTCACGCGCGCCAATGTCAGGGATTTTGGGTATGGCGATTGGAGCGACATTCTTGCGGGGTCGGAAGAAGCCATTCGGATGGCGCCGATCGACCCAGAGCGCCTGGGCCTGACGGGTTGGAGTTACGGCGGCTACATGACGATGTGGGGAGTTACGCAGACCAATCGGTTCCGTGCGGCGATGGCTGGAGCGGGAATCGCCAACTGGTCCAGCTACTATGGCGAAAACAAAATTGATCAGTGGATGATTCCCTTTTTTGGAAAATCGGTCTATGACGATCCTGAGGTATACGCCCGCAGCGCGCCTTTCACGTTCATCAAGAAGGTGAAAACACCCACGCTGATTATCGTCGGCGATAGCGACGGTGAGTGTCCCACGCCGCAGTCCTACGAATTCTGGCATGCTTTGAAAACACTCGGTGTGAAGACAGAGTTGGTCGTCTACGAACACGAAGGGCACATTTTCTCGAAGCCCGAGCACCTTAAAGATGTAATGAGCCGCACTGTCGCGTGGTTCGACGAATATCTGAAATGAGCGAAAGAATACAAGGGGAGCGGGCGAAATCACTTCGCTGATACTGGGCCGCACGCGGGTTATACTTCCGTTTTGCGAGTGCATCGCCAATTAATCAGAGATTTATCATGAATCCGGCGCTATTTCTCAGGTCCCTCTTGATGCTCGCGGTGTGCGCAGCCTTCGTGGCCCCTGTGCGTGCGCAAAATCCACTCGGGGCGCTGCGAGGCACTGTTCAGGATGCTAGTGGGGCGCGAATCGCCGGGGCAGGCATTTCTGCCACCAATACTGAAAAGTCTCTAACTCGCTCGGTGCGATCCGATGCTCAGGGAGAATTTCGGATCGAGGATATTCTTCCGGGCTCCTATCAGCTGGCGGCGAATGCCGCCGGATTTGCCGCTGCGCGGTCGGAAGTAGTCATCGCTGTCAGCTCCGTTCGCCAAGTCACGATTACGCTGCGGCCGAAATCCCTTAGCGAAAAAATTATGGTCGATGGCGACGCCTCGATAACCGCGGCTGAGCTGGAAACGGAAAGCGCCGTGCACCAGGCCGTGATCTACCGCCAGGATCTCGATGCGATTCCCCTGGCCGCGCGAAGTTTCGCTAACATTGCCTACCTGGCCCCGGGCACTGAGCCAGTGGAGCCGTCCGATCCCACAAAAGCCCGCATCACGGCGGTCGCCACGGGCGGAAGTTCCGGCCTGAACAACGAAGTCTCCGTCGACGGCGGCGACAATTCCGATGACTACATCGGAGGCTTTCTGCAAAACTTTTCGCCAGATGCGATTGAGGAGTTCGCGTTTCGAACCGCGCAAATGGATGCGGATACCGGCCGGACGACGGCAGGCTCCGTTGTGATCACGACGCGGGGGGGCACCAACGATTGGCACGGAGAATTTGCATTTTACGAACGAGCCGCCGCCTTGAACGCGCGTTTTCCGATAGACAATCCGTCGCCGGATCCGAAGCAGCCGTTCTCCCGGCAAAACTATGTAGGTACTCTGGGCGGTCGGATCCTCAAGGATCACTTGTGGTTTTTCGCCTCGCTCGAATACGTTCACGAGAATTCGAGCATTGCGTATAGCCCCGCAAGCCGCGCCCAATTCAGCGCGCTCGCTCAGTTGGCGAGCGACGGACTGATTCCAGGCGTGGCCAGCATCGTTGTTCCGAAAAGCGTTCCCGTGCCTTTCCGCGATTATCTGGCTACGGCCCGGCTCGACTGGGCGCAGTCGAATCAGTCACACTGGTTTCTGCGGGGCGCGCTGGACACCTACACGCAGCACAACTCCCTGGTGCAGCAGGGGGCGCTGCCATCCACCGGCGCGACCTCTCACAACAATTACTTCAGCCTGGTGCTCGGCCAGCAATATTCTTTTTCAACCGATTGGTTTGGCTCGCTGGTGCTTAACGCCAGCGGCCTGCATCTGACGCAAACGCGGAATGATACGCAGGGCTTCGCCCTGGCATTTCCATTCACGACGACGTCCAGCACGATTACCGGGTTCGAGACGTATGGTGACAACCAGTTTGTCACGGGTATCGCGGCGTTTCCCGTGCTTCGTAACCAGGAAAAATACCAGCTTCGTTACGATGTGACTCATATTCTCGGCCGCCACAGTTTGCGCTTCGGAGTAAATTTCATTCACGAGCCTGTCTTGAGCGGGGCCCTCACCTCCAACACGGAAATCCTGGTTACGTTTCCACAGAATCCGGCGTATTACCTGCTACCCGGGAATTTGGCCCAATTTTCAGCGGACTATTTGGCGGGCAGTGCCTTCGTACCGAAAACCGATGGCGGCTTTTCGCAAAATGTGCAAAGGCTGGGCGTTTACGCGGAAGATTCCTGGCGGGCTTCGCAGAATCTTACGTTGAACTTTGGACTTCGCTACGACACCACGTTTGGATTGTTCATCGCCTCCGGCCGCGACCAGAGCTTCAATCCCGCGTTCGGCACGGGCTTGGTGAACGGAATCCCGCACGACTACAGAAAAGCGATTGCGCCGCGGCTTGGAATTGCCCGCACGCTGGGTAGTTCGCAGAAGACGGTCCTTCGCGCGGGAGTGGGACTTTACTTCAACGACCTGGCGCAAAGTGGATGGGTTACCGCGTTCCAGGCCGTGAATGACGGCACTGTCAGTGGCGTCCTTCCTGCTCCGCCGGCCGCCCTGATTGATCCGAACTACCACACGCCGTACGCTCTGCACGCCACTGCCGGAATGCAATATGCGCTTTCCGCCAACTGGATGGTCAGCGCCGATTACACGCATGAAACTGGCATGCATGCGTACCGCAACTATGAATTTGAGCAGGCCAGCGTATTTCGTTCCGACAATCGCTCAAGTTACAACGCGCTGTCGCTGGCCGTGCAAGGAAATGTTTCGCGGCGTGCGCATTTCGCCGCGCACTATACGTTGGCCACAGCCAAAACCTGGGGGTGTGTGTTGGGCGAGTTGTTCGATTACGTGAACGGTGTGTGCAATCCGCAAGATGCGTTTGCGCCCGGCGATTATGGCCCTTCCGGCGAAGACATCCGTCATCGGTTCGTTTTGGTGGGGACATTTCAACTCCCGGGAGGAGTACAGTTGGCGACCCTCGCGCAGGCGGAAAGCGCGCGACCGTACACCTTAACTACGCCGGCTGGAGACCGCGCAGTAGTCAACGGAGTCAAAACGACGCTCGATGAACTCCGCGGCACGCCGTACGTCCAAGTGGATCTCCGCGTCAGCCGCCCTTTCACGTTTCACGATCGCTGGTCGGTCACGCCCTTCGCGGAGTTTTTCAATTTGTTCAACCGCGACAACCCCGGCGCGAACTATGTGACGGATATTTCGGCGCTGCCCACGCCGGTGAACAATCTCGCAAACGCCACCGCGTTCTGCTTGAACGCAGATTGTTCTGTAACACGACCAATCACCAGCCTCAACCAGTTGCGCGCACCCGCCGGTGCGTTGGGAGATTTTTTCGGGCCGGGTACCACCGTTGGCATTCCATTTGCCGCGCAACTCGGCTTCAAGCTTACGTTCTGAATGCCGGCCCTTTAAGTAGTAAGCATGACCAGGGCTGCGGCCCGCCACGGCTGGCTGTACAATAAAGAGGTATCGATAAGAGCCCAAGACACCCATGTTTGAAAACCTGACAGAACGGCTGCAACGAACATTCAAAAACCTTCGGGGGCAAGGAAAACTCTCGGAAGAGCACCTAGACGCGGCGCTGGCGGAGATACGCGAAGCGCTGCTGGAAGGGGACGTGAACGTCGCCGTGGCCGATGAATTGCTGGCCAACATCCGCGCCAAAGCACTTGGCACTGAAGTGATGCTGCAGCTTTCGCCGGACCAGCAGGTTGTGAAGATTGTCCGCGATGAATTGACCAACCTTCTCGGCAAGCACGCCAAGCCGCTGTTTGCATCGCGGCCGCCTTCGGTGTGGATGATCGTTGGCCTGCAGGGCTCCGGCAAAACCACCACCACGGGCAAACTTGCGAAATGGCTTTCGCAGCATGGCCATCGACCTATCGTGGTCTCTACCGACGTGTACCGGCCGGCGGCGCGCGAACAGCTTGCGCAAGTGGCGAAATCGATCGGCATTTCCGTCTGGCCGGCAACTGGCACGGACAAGCCGCTCGAAATCGTTCGCGGCGCGATCAAGGAAGCGAAACTTTCCGCGAGCGATGTGGTGATCGTGGACACGGCCGGACGCCTGCACATTGACGATGAGCTGATGAACGAGCTTTCGACGCTGAAGAAGGAATTGCAACCGGCTGAAATGCTTTTCATTGCGGACGCCATGATCGGCCAGGACGCGGTGCGTTCCGCGGGCGAATTTCACAAGCGGCTTGGATTGACGGGCGTGATTCTCACCAAACTGGATGGCGATGCGCGCGGTGGCGCGGCTCTGTCCATCAGCAAGGTTTCCGGCGCGCCGGTAAAGTTCGTGGGCCTCGGCGAAAAGTACGACGCACTTGAAGGCTTCTATCCCGAACGTATCGTTTCGCGCGTACTGGGAATGGGCGACATCCTCTCGCTGATCGAACGCGCGGAATCGGCCTTCGACAAAAAATCCGCGATGGAGCTCGAGCGCAAGCTCCGCAAGGAAGAGTTCACGCTGGAAGATTTTCGCGATCAGCTGAAGCAGATTCGGAAGATGGGCCCGCTCGACCAGTTGGTGGATATGCTCCCGAAAGTCGGGCCGCTGCAGAATCTGCCGAAAGATGCGTCCGTTGACGAAGGCAAGCTCAAACAAGTTGAGGCGATCATCAACTCAATGACCAACGAAGAGCGCCGCGACCATAACGTGATTGACGGCAAACGGCGCAAGCGCATCGCCAAGGGCAGCGGCACCACCGTGCAAGACGTGAACCAGGTGCTGAAGCAGTATCTGCAGATGCGCACCATGATGAAGCAGTATGGCGCAATGGCCGCGCGTTCCCGGATGAAAGGCCTCGGCAAGCTCGCCGGAATGGGCTAAATAGCACACGAAACAAAGATTCAGAATCTGCAACAACGCAAAACGATGGTTCACGTGATTGGCGCTGGTTCTACTTTCCACTTCCCAGGTAAAGATCGACAACTTTCAGCGCGAGGGCGGTTGGGTCGAAATCCGCGCGATTGCAGAGGATGACGATCGTCAGGCGATCGCGATCCATCGTGAATCGTTCGATCACGTTGCGAAACCCGATCGTGGTGCCGCTATGCCACATGCGTGGATGTCCCGGGTACGCATCCAGAAACCAACCGAAGCCATAGGATACCGGTTTGCCGGGAGCGAGATTATCCCCGTCGGGTTTCGCAGGGTAATGGGGTTCGCGACCATCGGCCAGTTTCGCAGGAGTGAGCGCAGCTTGCATCGCTTCGGCAGTGAGAAGCGTGTGGTTCGCCAGGGCGTCGTCCCATTTCGAGAGGTCCTCCAGATTTGAGTAGACGCCGCCGTCGCCGAGCGTCGCGGAAGTTGAGCTTTGGTCGGTAAGCATGAGTTTTCCGTGTTCGCGGCTATGGCCGAAGGCACGGTGAGGAATTTCGTGTTTTCCTTTCTGGTAGGCCAGCGTGTTCCGCATTTGCAACGGGCTGAAGATGCGTTGCTCGAGAAACTCGGGGTACGAAACGCCTGAGACTTTAGCCACAATCAAGCCCAGTACGACGTAAGCCGAATTGCTGTACGCCCAACTGGTGCCCGGCCCGAATTTTCCGCGAGTTTCCTTTTCCAGCAGCTCAAGAACCTCCTCGTCCTGAATCTGGTGCTCCGGCGACCATCGCTTGCCGCCAGATTTTTCTTCCCGGTCCATAGGGTCCTCATAATCGGGAAGCCCAGCGGTGTGCGTCAAAAGATGACGAATCGTAATGGTTTTTCCGTACTCGGGGAATTCAGGGAAGACCTCAGTAAGAGCTGAGTCGTAACGCAGTCTCCCATCGCGCACCAGAAGCATCACTGCCATTGCTGTGAATTGTTTGGTGACCGACGCAAGGCGAAAATCCGTTTCCGGCGTGATCGGTGCACTCCCCTTCAACTTTGTCACGCCGTAGCCCTTCTCAAACAAGACAGTGCCAGCTTTCTTTACCAGAACCGCCATACCAGGTTGACCGGGTGCGACCGCTTTGCTCAGAATCGCATCCAATTCTTTTGCACGGACATCCTTGTCCGCGGCGAAAGTTGTAAGTGGAAGGGCGATCATCAGGACTAGAGCGAGAATCTGCCATTTCGTTTGAGGACGCATGAAGACTCCACGAGACGCTGCAGCATACCACCAGGGAAGGCTATTCATACCAGCGTAATAGGCGTGAGATACTCTTACCCGCCGCACGGGACGCATCATGAAACGCATTGCCCTCGACGATCCGCAGTTCTATTTCAACCGCCACCTGCAATGGATGGCATTCAACCACCGTGTTTTGCAAGAGGCCCAGGACCGCAAGAATCCACTGCTAGAACGCGTGAAATTCCTCGCCATCACGGCCAACAATCTGGATGAATTCGTGGAGATCCGCGTCTCCAGTTTCCTGCAGAAAATCGAGCATGGTTCCCGGGACGTGAGTCCCGATGGTCTGACGCCACCCGAGGAGTTGCAGCGGGTCACCTCCTCGATGCAGGTTTTCGTCCGGGAGCAATACAAGTGCTGGAACGAAGAGTTGCTTCCCGCTCTTGCCCAGCACCAGATTCGCGTTCTGCCGGTTGACCATCTGAGCAGCAAAGCGGGGGACCTGGCAAAGACGTTTTACGACCGCCGTGTCTACCCGATGCTGACGCCGGTAACCGTGGATCCCACGCATCCCTTCCCGCACGTGCTGAACAAGGCCCTGTGCATCGCTTTTTGGTTGCGGCGCAAAAGGCATTCCGCGGAGAAACCTTTTTTTGGCGTGGTTACGGTGCCGCGGGCATTGCCGCGACTGTTGCGTGTTCCGACGGGAAACGGCGGCATTCACTTCGTGTTCCTGCAGGACATCATCTCGACCTATGCGGCAAAGCTTTACCGGGGTTACGAAATCCTCGCTTCCGCGCCCTTTCGCATCACCCGCAACAGCAATCTCTATGTGGAGGAGGAGGAGGCCCGGACTCTTATGGATGCGGTCGACTCCCAGGTGGCGCAACGCCGTAAGGGGGACGCTGTGCGCCTGGAAATTGAGGCGGCAGCGCATTCTGAGATCGTGGATCATCTGGTCTCCACATTTGAACTCGATGAGTCCCTGGTTTTTCGCGCCGCGGGCCCCGTGAATCTGCAGCGGTTGTTTCATCTTTATGACGAAACACCCCGGCCCGATCTGAAGTATCCGAAATTCGTTCCGCGGCAGGTGCAAATCGGGCACGACGCGGACTCACATTTTGAAACATTGCGTCGTCAGGACGTGCTGTTGCACCATCCGTACGATTCCTACGAGCCAGTAGTGCATTTCCTGGAGATGGCGGCGCAGGATCCGCGAGTTCTCTCTATCAAACAGACGCTTTACCGCACGAATTCGGACTCACCGATTGCCAGAGCGCTGCTGGAAGCCGCGGGGAAAAAAGAAGTGACTGTAGTAGTGGAGCTGAAAGCCAGCTTTGACGAAGCGACGAATATCCGCTGGGCACGCAGTTTCGAAGACGCCGGTGTTCAGGTGTTTCACGGCCTGGTGGGATTGAAGACCCACGCGAAACTGGCGATGATTGTGCGCCACGACCCCGATGGGAAGATCAGGCGCTACGCCCATCTCGGCACCGGGAACTACAACCCTTCCACTGCACGCTTCTATTCCGACCTGAGTCTGTTCACGAGCGATCCCGCAATCACCTCCGCGGTCCACGACGTCTTCAATTTTCTGACCGCATATGCGGAGAAAGCGCATTACAAGCCATTGATGGTCGCGCCCAGGGATATGGCCAGGAGTTGCATCGCGCTGATTGACCGGGAAGCCCGTCACGCGCGCCGCGGGCGCCCGGCCCGAATCATTGCCAAGTGCAACGCGGTGGTCGACCCGCCGATCATTCAGGCGCTGTATCGCGCTTCGCAGGCCGGCGCGGAAATTGACCTGATCGTTCGCGGCCAGTGCACGCTCGTGCCGGGTTTGCGGGGAATCAGCAGCCGCATCCGGGTGCGCAGCATCGTGGGCAGGTTTTTGGAGCACAGCCGCATTTTTTATTTCGGAAATGGCGGCAAGCCGGAAATCTACCTCGGCAGCGCGGACTGGATGCCGCGAAACCTTTATGACCGCGTGGAAATTCTCTTTCCGTTGAAGGACGAACTTCTACGGCAGCGCATCATGGACGAAATCCTGCCTTCCTGCCTCGCCGACAATTTGAAGGCTCGCGTTTTGGGCTCTGACGGCGTTTATAGTTACGTACGCCGGGGAAAAGGCGCCAAAGGATTTTCCGTCCAGGAACACCTGATGGCCCTCGCGCACGGCGGTGTTAGCGGTTCGAGTAAGAGCAGAACATCTGCCTCTGGAGTCACTTATACTAATGGAGCGGAAGGAGCCGCCGCCGGAGAGCCCGCGGTACCCGCCGAAGAAATCCAGGATTCCCTAAATGCGACCGTTTGATCTCGTCGTAATCGGTTCCGGCCCTGGTGGCCAGCGAGCCGCGATTCAAGCCTCGAAAATCGGCAAAGCCGTCGCCGTGGTAGAAAAACAGACCATGGTCGGCGGGGTGTGCATCAATACGGGAACAATTCCGAGCAAAACGATGCGCGAAGCAGTGTTGCATCTTTCCGGCTTCTACGATCAGGCGTTTTACGGCGCAAACTACCACGCCAAAGAAAACGTCACGATGAGCGATCTGAATTTCCGCGTGAATCGAGTGATCGAAAACGAAGCGGCGGTATTGCAGGACCAGCTACGCCGCAACAACGTGGAATTGTTCCACGGCACAGCCTCGTTCACGGATCCGCACCACATCCGCGTGGAAAACAGTACCGGCTTCAGCGAACTGGAAGGAGCGTACGTGGTCGTCGCCACGGGCACGAAACCCGCCACCAATCCGAAAGTGCCGATCAACGGGCGCAACATCATCAATAGTGACCAGATTCTGACTATGCCGATGATTCCGCGGACCATCATCGTGGTCGGCGGCGGCGTGATTGGCGTGGAATACGCCTGCATGTACGCCACGCTCGGCGTCCGAGTCATCATTGTAGAAAAGCGGCCTCGCCTGCTGGAATTTGCCGACGCGGAGATGGTGGAGGCGTTGAGTTACCATATGCGTGACCGGCGCGCGACGATGCGCCTGAACGAAGAAGTAGAAAGCGTGGAAGAATTGCCGGACGGGAAAGTTGCGGCAAACCTGGGCAGCAACAAACGAATCGTCGGCGATGCGCTGCTTTACGCCGTCGGGCGACAGGGCAATATCGATCGCCTTAACCTCGCAGCAGCCGGCATCGAAGCGGACGATCGCGATCGAATCAAGGTCGACAAGGACTTCCGCACCAGCCAACCGCATATCTTTGCCGTGGGTGACGTCATCGGATTTCCGAGCCTTGCCTCAGTGTCCATGGAGCAAGGCCGCATCGCCGCCGCCAGGGCATTTGGCCTGCAGATGGAATCCGATCCCGCCGGTTATCCCTACGGCATCTACACCATTCCCCAGATTTCCTTCATCGGCAAAACGGAAGAGCAACTCACCGAAAGCGATGTGCCTTACGAAGTGGGAGTCGCTTACTACCGGGAAATTGCGCGCGGCCAGATTTCCGGACACACCGATGGGCGGCTGAAACTTCTCTTCCACCGAGAAACATTGGAATTGCTAGGCGTGCACATTTTTGGTGAAGACGCGGCCGAACTTCTGCACATCGGGCAGGCCGTGCTACTGCTCAAGGGCAAAATCACCTATTTCATCAACACAGTTTTCAACTATCCCACGCTCGCCGAATGTTACAAGGCAGCGGCTTTTAACGGGCTGAATCGCCTGAGTTAATCCTGAACTGACAAAGCGAATCAGGCGCTGTTAAGTGCCCGGTGAGGATTCCCGCGGAACTTCGGTAGTCTTTGGCTTTTCGATGGTTTGCCGCTCATCCACCCAGAAGAGCAAGTAGTTGCTCAAATCCTGCCGCCGGTGAATCCGGTGGCCGTTGAAATCCAGATACGTTTCCGTAGCCAAGGGCAACCACAGCACCAGATTCTTTTTCTGGAACGGGACCGGCCCGTACAAGATGTCCTGATGCTCGGTTTGCAAACGAATTTGCGGAACTTTGGACATTAGATCGGTTTCCATGTGGAGCACCTGAAAGGTATCGGACGAGATCCACGCTCGGCCCTTGATGCCCACGCGAAAATATTGATTGCCCAACCGATAACTCCTAAGCCGCGAATCGCGATCGAGCTTTTGGGAAAAGTGGATCTGCCAGGCATCCTGATTATTCTGACGCGTACGTCCTTCGCACCGAAAATCGAAATCCGCCGCGTAATTAGGATGAAACACAAATACCATGGCCACTGTTCCCAGTGTCGCGACATGTTCAGGGAAAATGTCGCTGGACGTGCCCCCATCGCGATATTCTTGTACGTCAAACACGCCCGGCCTCATCTCCTGGATGGCGACCAGATAATTGAATTTGATTCGCTCGGAGCGAACGGCCAGTCCGAATTCGTTAAGGGTTTGGTGCGATAAAGACTCCGTCGCGGTGAAGCGGTCGACATTGCTCACAAATTCCAGCACCCGCTGCCCGCTTTGCTGAACGATCTGCGTTAAGGGACACGATACTGCGAGGTCGACGGGAGGAACCGAATCATCCACATTTGCTGGAAACCAACGCGGGGATTCGGTGAGTGGATTGGAAAGTGCCGAAGGCAGGCTTGCGGCGCTCAGGCTTGGCGCAACCTCAAACTTCGTCTCAGCCAAATCTGAAGACACAACTCCATTTGCGGAGGGTGAGGGGTGAAGCGGTGCGCGGGTTGCCTCCAGCAGTTTATTGGCTTCTTTCCTCTGCTCCTCGGATGGATTCTCTTTCATCAATTCATCCAAAACCTGAATCGAACGTTGGTGATCGCCCGTCGCGTACAAGGCATCGGCTAGGGTGAGACGCGCTCCCTTGGCGTCAATTTTTCCAGTCTGCAAGGCGTGTTCCGCGTGCTGGATTGCCTGCGGATAGGCTCCCTGCTTGAGTTCCAGTGCCGCGAGCAATTGCTCGGCGCGCCAGGAATTGGGCGCGGATTTCAACGCAACTTCCAGACGCTGCTGAGCCAGCGTGAGATTTCCCTCGTTGAGATAGATTTCACCCAAGGCCGTAAGCGATAGAACGTGCTGGTAGCGGGTGGCCGCGTTTTCCAGGTATTGTTTCGCGGCTTCCATGTCGCCTGTCATCGTAGAGAGAACACCCAACAGGTAATCGACATCGGGGTGGTTGGGAGCGGTTTTCGCACCAATCAGAAAATGCTTTCGCGCTTCATCTAATTTCTGTGCCTGCAGGGCTCGCAATCCTGCCGTAAGTTCTTTTTGCTCCTTTAACGAAAGCGGCCGCGGTGTGTTTCGATTCCCGGTGCCCGAACCGGGAAGGACGGTTATGTCCAGCTCATGCGACTCTCCCGCGCGCGTCAGTGAGACACTCACTTTCGTGGTGGTGTAACCAGGCGCTTCCACCTGCACTTCATAATCGCCCAGGGCAATTCCGCGGAAAGTAGCTCGGCCCTTTTCGGACATGGTTACCCCGCGGGATTCGCCACTTCGGCTCCGCAGGGTAAGTTTGGAGGATTGCGTTAGTTCACTTTTGCTTTCATCCCGGATGGTTACGACAAGGTCGGCGATCCCAGTAGCAGCCTCCGACTGGGTCCCCCGCGGCGTTTGCGGCGGTGGGCCTGGCCGTTGTGCCGCCGCACAATTCGGCGCGATCAAGCAAGCCGCTTGAATCGTCGCCAAAAGAAAGATGGAACGGAGTGGCTTCAAAATACAGTGCTCCGTCAAGAGGCGGAACCCGGGAGTCAACTGCGCGGAGCGGCCTTGGAAACCACCCGGATTTATACCAGAAGTCTTGCCGAGCAGAATGCAGAATGCAAGGAATTTAAATCAAGAATCCGGGGGTCGGGAGTGACCCCGGAAAATTGGAGGCGCGGAGCGGAATCGAACCGCCGATGAGGGTTTTGCAGACCCATGCCTTACCACTTGGCTACCGCGCCATCCGGTCGTATACGAAAAAACTAACCCTGGAAATCAAAAAACCCACCGGCCAAAGCTTCTGGCGGTGGGCTGCGATTCCCTGGGGCTGAAAGCGATTCTTAGAGGTTCAGCCTCCCCACGCCAGAAAACACAGCCGCGCAACAGAGACAGCAACGGTTCGGCGCGGTCCTGAGTGGGTTGGTGAACATGGCAACCAGCTTAGCCATGGGGTACTGCTCTGGCCAACGCAAAATTCGAATCCTTGCTATCGAACGCACGAAAACGGTACAGGAAAGCGCAATCAGGGTTTTCCCCGAGGCTTGCGGACACTCTCGATCGACCAGTCGGGCTTCTTGTTGTCCGGAGATTAAGGGGTCCCCCGCCAAGGGATCCCGGGTGCGCAGGCTCTCCCAACGCCAACCGGCGATTGCTGCGGGATGGGAACTCACGTAGAATATGAAGTCTTTAGGGAGGACGTACTTTAGTGTTAACGATTCGTTTGGCCAGAATTGGCAAAAAGAAGAAGCCGTATTATCGCGTTGTGGTCATTGAGCGGACCCGCGCCCGGGACGGGCGTGTGCGCGAAGCCGTCGGGACTTACGACCCATTGAAAAAGCCCGCGGAGATCAAGTTGAATTCCGATCGCATCAAGTATTGGCTTGGCGTAGGAGCACAGCCGAGCGATACTGTTCGGAGTTTTCTCAAGCAACAAAAAATAGCATAGTTTTGGCTCAAGCTCAGCCCTCTTGCTCATGTCCAGGTCTTAAACTTGCTGGCGCTCCTTTCGACGGAGGAGCGCGTCATCTGCACACTGCCACGTCGCATGGACGCGGAAGCGGGGGCCCAAATGAAGGATCTCGTTGAGGAGATAGCCAAAGCTTTGGTTGATCACCCTGACGGCGTACGGGTGAACGCCGTGGAAGGCTCGCAGGTAACTGTTCTTGAGTTGCGGGTGCACCCGGAAGACCTTGGCAAAGTGATTGGACGCCAGGGACGCACTGCCAAGGCCATTCGCACGCTCCTGGGCGCCGCCGGAATGAAGCTGCACAAGCGCTTCACGCTTGAGATACTCGAAGATTGAATTCCTCCACTGAAGCACAAGGCTGGGTGCGGGTTGCGCGCATCACTCGTCCGCGCGGCAACAAGGGCGAAGTCCTGGCTGAGCTGTTCACCGATTTCCCCGCGCGACTTTCTTCCCGTCTGCAGATTTTCCTGCGCCATGCCCAGGACGAACCGAAAGCGATCGGTTTGCAGAATTTCTGGGTGGACCGCAATCATCCGGAGCATGGGATTTTTCATTTTGAAGGGTGCTCCTCGATTGACGCCGCCGAAAAGTTGCGCGGGTTCGAGGTGCTGATTCCGCTCGCGGACCGCGTGAAACTTCCCGCTGGAAAATATTTTGTCAGCGATCTGATTGGCTGCTCCGTGTTTGAAACTCCAGCCGTGGAGACGAAACTCTCTTCTCCTGCATGTGCGATAGAAGAGGCTCCTCGTGTGGTAGGGACTGTGTGTGATGTCTTCTTTCCGGGCGAAGGCGCGGCGGGCACGCCACTATTGCAAGTGCAGACTGCAACCGGCGAGTTACTGGTGCCGCTGGCCGAGGACATTTGCAGGAGCATCGATGTCGCCGCCCGGCGCATTGATGTTACGCTGCCAGAAGGATTAAGCGAGCTGAACACAGGCAAATAACGTGCGTTTTGACATCATCACCATCTTCCCGGAGTTCTTCACCGGCCCGCTGGACCACGGCATCGTGCGTCGCGCCCGGGAAGCTGGCATTGTGCAAATTCACGTGCAGGATCTGCGGGAATTCACCAAGGACCGGCATAAGACGGTGGATGATCGCCCGTTCGGCGGCGGCGAGGGCATGGTGCTGAAGCCGGAGCCGCTGTTTGAGGCGGTAGAAAAACTGCTGGGACAACCGATGGGCGATTCGGCCCTGAAACCTGCGCCCCCGGCGGACACCGCGGTTGTGCTGCTCTCTGCCTCTGGCAAACTGTTTACCCAGGAAACGGCGCGGCGCTTGGCCAAACAGGAGCGAATCGTTTTGATTTGCGGCCGCTATGAAGGCGTCGACGAACGCGTCGCGGAACATCTGGCCACGGAAGAAATTTCAGTTGGCGATTATGTTTTGAGTGGCGGGGAATTGCCCGCGGCGATTGTGTTGGACGCAGTGACACGTCTGCTGCCGGGAGCGCTTGGGAATGAAGCTTCCACCGAGAACGAGTCCTTCGGAAAGCTTGATGAAGCTGAAACCGGTTCTGTCATCGGCGATCCTAAGCTCGGCAAAGCGCGACTTCTGCTGGACTACCCGCACTACACTCGCCCGGCCGAGTTTCGCGGCTGGAAAGTGCCGGAGGTCCTGATTGGTGGACACCACGCCGAAGTGGCCAAATGGCGCGCCCAGCAGGCCGCCGAGAAGACCCGGCGAAACCGGCCCGACCTTTTGGTATCCTGACAAATTACCGGACCCGCGCATCCAAAGAAAGGCAGCCCAAGAGGAAATCATGAGCGGAACAAGCGGCGCCCCCGTGCTGGGCGTACAACTCGCAAAACCGATTGGCATCTACTACGAGCATCCGGATTGGTACCGGCCGTTGTTTCAACAACTCGACGCACGCGGTGTGAACTGGGAAAAGATCCACGCCGGCAAGCATTCCTACGATGTGGCGATGCGCGAACCGGAATACTCGCTGGTGTTCAACCGCATGAGCCCTTCGGCGTGGCAGCGCGGCCTGGGTCACGTAATTTTCTACACCATGAATTATTTGCAGCACCTGGAAGCGCAAGGTGTCCGGGTGGTGAATGGGTCGCGCGCGTTTACGCATGAAACTTCCAAGGCGCTGCAGCTTACACTCCTTGAGTCACTGGGGCTGCCCTATCCGAAGGCGCTGGTGATCAATCATCCGTCACAGGCCCTGGCGGCCGCGGAGAAAATCGGCTATCCGCTGGTAGTAAAGCCGAACATTGGCGGCAGTGGCGCGGGGATCCTCCGGTTTGACCGGCCGGAGCAGTTGAAGAACGCAGTGGATGAAAATCAGCTTTACTTCGGGATCGATCAAGTCGCGCTGGTGCAGGAATTTTTCCCGGCTCGAGACAGCGTGATCACCCGCGTGGAAGTGCTCGGCGGCAAGTTCCTTTACGCCATTCAGATTCACACCACCGGCGAAACCTTTAACCTCTGCCCGGCGGATATTTGCCAGAGCACCCGGGGCGAAGAATTGGTCCGCACCGCGTGCCCGGTCGACGCTCCAAAGAATGGCCTGCAGGTGGAAGGTTACGCGCCCCCGCGACAGGTGATTCAGGACGTGGAGCGCATCATGAACGAAGCGGGTATTGAAGTCGGCGGGATTGAATACGTCATCGACGACCGCGACGGTCGGCTCCTCTATTACGACGTTAATGCGCTATCGAATTTTGTGGCCGACCCCGACCGCATCGTCGGCTTCAATCCCTACTCTCGATTGGCCGACTATCTGACCGCAGAAGCTCAGGCCCACGAAGCGAAGCAGGCGCGGCAAGTCGTCGGCACCAGAAAGGCTCGGTGAACGGGCCATGCGCTACGGATACTGGATGCCGGTTTTTGGCGGGTGGCTGCGCAATATTGAGGACGAACACATGGCAGCGACCTGGGGCTACGTCAAGAAATTGACGCAGCGAAGCGAAACGCTCGGCTACGACCTCACGCTGATCGCCGAATTGAATCTCAACGACATCAAGGGACCTCAAGCGCCTTCGCTGGATGCCTGGTCGACGGCAGCTGCTTTGGCCGCGGTCACCGAGAACATCGAGTTGATGGTGGCGGTGCGTCCCACGTTCCACCTGCCGGCGCTGCTGGCCAAACAAGCGGCAAACATTGATCAGATCAGTAACGGACGCCTTTCGCTGAACGTGGTTTCATCCTGGTGGGCGGAAGAGGCGAAGAAGTACGGCGTTGCGTTCGAGCAGCATGACGACCGTTACGCGCGGACCAGCGAGTGGCTGGATGTGCTGAACGGCGCGTGGACCCAGGATAATTTTTCATACGCGGGAAAGTACTATCGCGTGGACGCAAATCTGCTTCAACCGAAGCCCGTTTCCCGGCCGCGGCCTGTGATTTACGCGGGGGGAGAATCGGAAGCGGCCAAACAACTGATCGCGGAGAAGTGTGACGCTTACGTGATGCACGGCGACTCGCCCGAAAAGATCCAGGCGAGAATCGCCGATCTCAGTCAACGGCGAGAACGCCTGAACCTGCCGCCCATGCAGTACGGCGTGGCGGGATACGCGATCGTGCGCGAGACCGAACGCGAGGCCCAGGAAGAATTGCGCCGCATCACCGACGTGAAACAAAGCGCCGCGGGGTACGCGAACTACCAGCAGTGGCTCGCAAATACTCAACTGGAGCAGCGGGTTTCATTGGAAGATTATTCGGTTTCAAACCGTGGCCTGCGCTCGGGCCTCATCGGCTCATCGGAACAGGTGGCGGAACGCGTCGCCGAATTCGAACGCGCCGGGGCCAATTTGTTGCTCTTGCAGTTCAGCCCACAACTCGAAGAAATGGAACGGTTTGCGGCCACGGTGATGCGCCGTTCGCATCCGCATCTGGCAAGGGCCTGAACGCGACCTTGCTTTTTCTCAGCCCAAAAGCGCTAGGAAAACTATCAGAGTTTGTCTATAATTGATGTTTGCCTTAGAAGTGCTGGCCCCGCCTGAGTGGGTCTGCAGGGAACAACGAAAATGAATCCGGTCATTCAGAAGTTGCATGAAGCGCAATTGCGCAAAGATCTTCCTGAGTTCCGCCCCGGGGACACCATCAAGGTGCATGTGCGCCTGATGGAAGGCGAAGGTGAAAAGGTCAAGGAACGCATCCAGACCTTTGAAGGTGTGGTGATTTCGAAGAAGGGCCGCGCCAGCAGCGCCAGCTTTACCGTACGCCGCGTGAGTTTTGGCGTCGGGATCGAACGCATTTTTCCGCTGCACTCTCCGTCAATTTCTTCGATTGACGTCGTCGGCAAGGGTAACGTTCGCCGCTCGCGCCTGTACTACCTGCGCAATCTGCGCGGCAAGGCTGCCCGCATCAAGCGCGCCGCTCGTGAAGAAGCACCAACGCCGGTGGCGGCCGCGAAAGCCTAGGCTCTCCTTCAACAAAATCTGCAAAAGGGACAGGCTCTGCCTGTCCCTTTTTCTTTCGCAACGTGTGAAGCCCGATCGGGGAGTTCGGGTGCTACTCTACACCGCGGTTCTTACTGCGAGCGGAGGCTGTCAATACGGGGATGGACTGGAAATCTAAGCAGATCCTCAAAGTCTTGGACGACTGCTGCAAGGCATTTACCTTTCCGGCTAAGGATAACGGCTACGTTTACGTTGCCGCGAGCCGGCTTACCCTCTTTAGGTCCGAGGTCGAATGGGCCATTGTGATCGAGGTCTTCGGTTTCAGCCCAAGGTCAGGGCTGCCTGATCCGAGCGTTTACACTTTCGGAAGCAGCCTGAACAACCGAAAAACTCCAGAGCAGTATGTCAATCGCAAAGCATATGAGAACTACCTGACGGTGGCTCACTCTAGAAAAATATCTTCAGCAGCGTGGTAAGATGCTGGCGCATACCATTTCCCTATGGCGCGACTCTGCTCTTCCCGTTTCGAGCGAGCGGCGCGGCGGCTTGGCTGGACTCGCATTGCGGGTCTGGATGAAGCCGGGCGCGGCGCGCTGTTTGGTCCCGTGGTGGCCGCGGCGGTCATCCTGAATCCGAAGCGCCGCATCGTTGGTCTGGATGACTCCAAAAAACTGCTGCCCGAGCGACGCACCGAGCTCGCCGACCGCATCCATGAATATGCGATCGCCTGGGCCGTTGCCGAAATCGATGCCCAGCGCATCGACGCCTGGAATATCTACCAAGCCAGTCGACAGGCGATGCAGGCCGCTCTCGAACAACTCGCCATCCGGCCCGACTACCTTTTGATTGATGCGATGCAGCTCGATGTGATGATCGAACAAAAATCCTTGATCAAAGGCGACGCGCGCAGCGTCTCTATTGCGGCCGCCTCCATCCTGGCGAAGACGCACCGCGACGCCTGTATGGAAAAGTGGGACACCATCTATCCGCAATATGGCCTGGCGCGGCATAAGGGTTACGCCACCCCGGATCATTTAGAGGCTCTTCGCCAACACGGGCCGTCGCCTCTCCACCGCCACTCGTTCGCTCCCGTCCGCGAATCCGGATGCTGGGCGGCCGGAGCCGTACAAGAGCCGCTGCCGCTCGAGATCTGGCCCCTCCGTTCCTGATCCGCCCTTCGCCATTTGTTCTCTCCGAGTATCGTATCCGCCACGGGGATAACTGCCTGTTCACACGCGTTCGCGGTTTCGTTGACGCCTCCAGAGTGGGGGCGTAGCGTGAGAAAAGTAAGGTTGCATGGTCCCAGTACCTGCAATAAGTTGAGGAGAAAGTTGCCGTCAGCTTTCGGTGAGGAAAGCTGTCGTCTTTTGGCATGGCTTATAACAAGAGCAAATACGTCGAAGCCGCGCAGAAACTGCTGAACCAGGGCAAAGTAGCGCAGGCCATCGCGGAATATCAGCAAATTCTCAAGTACGAACCGCGCGACCAGGTCACGCTGATGACCATCGGCGAGCTGTATATCCGCCAGGGCGAGACTTTTCAGGCCATCGAATACTTCGAACGGCTGGCGCAACTCTTCGTCAGCGACGGATTCCTGACCAAGGCGATCGCGGTTTACAAACGAATTTCGAAACTTGCGCCCGAAGAAGTGCGGCCGCTGGAGAAACTCGCGGATTTGTACGTGCAACAGGGCGTGATGAGCGAGGCCCGGCCGCTGTTTCTTCAGCTTGCGGAACTCCATCTGAAAACCGGCAAACAGCCCGAAGCGATCGCGCTCTTGAAGAAATTGCTTCTGGCGGAACCCGACAATTTGCGGATTCAAATCCGGTTGGCGGACCTGTACGTGGCGATGGGCCAGTCCGGCGAAGCGCTGGAAGGCTATGTCTCCGCGGCGCAGCGGGCGTTGGCACGTGGCGACCAGGCAGAATGCGAACGGCTGGCCGATCGGGCTTTGCAGATTAATGCAAAAAGTCTTGACGCGCTGATTGTAAAGGCTCGCAGCTTTTCCTCAGCCGGCAATACCACCAAGGCGGCGGAGATTCTCGAACGGGTGCCCGACCTCGACAAAGGCGGGGAACCCGCTGAGCTGCTGCTGGACCTGTACCTGAAATCTTCCAAATGGGACGAAGCCGCGGCGCTGGCGCTGCGGATTTTTTCGCACGACGAAAAGAATTTCACGGCCACGCAAAAGGTCACCGAGGGATTACTGGAATCCGGGCAGGGCGATCGTGCGATGAACATTCTCTCGCGCATCCGCATTCCAATGATTGACGCCGGTGAGCACGAAGGCGTCGCACACCTGTTGCAAAACCTGGCTACGCGGATGCCGGGACGGCTCGAACCACTCGAGTGGCTGGTGGACACGTTTGGGCGTACCAGCGACTCTTTCCGCTTGCCGGATGCATTGGCGAACCTGGGTGACGCCCTGCTGGCGAGCGGGAAGACGGAGCGAGCCAAGGAGATTTTCGAGCAACTGGTTGACCGCGACCCGGAGAACGATTCCGCCAAGCGCAAGTTGAATGAAGTGCTTCGCAAGATGGGCGTGATGCCACCGGAGCCGAAGGCCCCGGAACCTGCCCCCTTCACGGACAACCTGCAAGCAGAAATTCCTCAACCGCCGGCGGCGAAGATTCGTGGGGGACTGCACGACGATACCCCGAGTGTGGATGCCCAGGCGGCCAGTTCGCCCAAGTCACCCCTTGCCGAGCAGGAACTCGACGAAGAAACGCAGAAATTCATCGCACAATCGCTGACCGACGTCGACCTCTTCGCAAGCTACGGCTTGACCCAGAAAGCAATTGGCCTGCTCGAAGCTATCTTGCGGCGCGCGCCGATGCACACGCCGACGCTCGAAAAACTGCTGGACTTTGTGCTGGGTGCGGGTGACGACCGTAGGACGGCGGAACTTGCCGCGCAATTGGAGCACATCCACGCGGGCCGCGGAGACCTGCGCAGCAGCGAGCGCTTCGGCGAACTGCGCCGGCGGTTCCAGCGCGCAGCAGGATTGAGTGACGACGAAATTGCTACCGCAGTGGCAGCGGCAATGCCTCAGCCGGTGGATGTCCAGCCGGTTGGACAAACCGAAGCACCTCCTGTAGCTGAGGTGGCTGCGGCGCCCCCCACCGTTACGGCCCACGAAATCGAGGCAGTGCCTCTGGAACCGGGTGTTGTAACTCCAGCGCCTGTGCCGCAAGTGGCAGCGGAGTTGCCCGGGATCGAAATCACCAAGCCGCCGGAAGTTTCCGCGGCGCCACAAACTGCCGCCGAATCTACTGCGGAGGAAGTTGACCTCTCCGCAGAATGGGCTTCGCTACTGGAAGAAACCAGGGAACCGGTGACTCCGCTGGAAGAGATTTCCGCGGACAATGCCGCGCCCGCCCAAAAAGCTTCGGAGCAAGCGGATCTGGCTACTTCGTTCCTGGAGCAGGCGATGTCGATGAAGAAATCGACGCCGGCTCCTTCTCCGCAACCAGCTGGGGATTTGCCCGAATTCGAAGTGCCTGCCGAATCGTCGGTGGAACCGGTCGAAGAAGAGGCAGCCAACGAGGTCGCGGAACTCCCGACGGAACTGGCCGCGCCGGAACCCGCAGAAGTTGCAGCCGCAGGACGCGAACCGGCGCTCGATCTGCCGCAGGATACCGTCCCGAAGCCGACCGCGTGCGAGCCGGATCTGGATCTGGATCAGGATTTCGAACTGGTGTTGGAAGCCGAACCGGTTGTGCCGGCGCACGAAATGTTGTCCAAGATTCCTCCACCGGTCTCGCAAGCGCCCGAGCCTGCTAGAGTGCAAGCCGTTGCTCCGGCCAATGGCCAGGCGCTGACCACTGATGATTTTCTAAGCGATCTGGCGAAAGAAATGGACGAGTTGGGTTTGGGTGAGCTGACGCGGCCCGTGGCACCTGCGGCGGAAGAAAAGACGCCGTCGTCCGCCCGCGCAGCCACCGGAGAAAAATCGGCCGCAGGCGGGGAGCCCGGTCCACTCAAGGAAGTCTTTGATGAATTCCGCGCGGAACTGGGCGAAATGGGCACCGAGGATGAAGATCTAGAGACGCATTACAACCTCGGAATCGCCTTCCGTGAAATGGGCTTGCTGGAAGAGGCCATCGGAGAATTTCAGAAAGTGGCGCAAGCCAACGACCGGGGCAAGGCGTTCCGTTACGCAATGCAGTGCTGCACGCTGCTTGGTCTGGCCTTCATGGAAAAAGGACAGCCGGCGATTGCGGCCATCTGGTACGAGCGGGCGCTGCTGACGCCGGGCATGGAAACGGAAAGTAAGCTGGCGTTACGGTATGATTTGGGTGTGGCCCAGGAGTCGGCGGGCGAACTGGACGCGGCACTCAAGAGCTTCTCCCAGGTTTACGCGATCAACATTGATTACCGCGACGTGGCAGAACGCATCCACTCGTTGCAGAAACCGGCTCGCTGAACGCCACAGAAACCACAACTAAGGTCAGCTGGCACTCGATGAATCGAATTTTGCGCGCGATGACGGTCGTGCTGTTGTTTGAACTGGGCGCGCTGCTGCTCTATCTGCCCTGGTCCGCATTCTGGGAGCAGAACTATTTCCTCAACCACTATCCGTGGATGATGCACTTTGCGCTGCATCCAGCGACGCGCGGGATCGTCAGCGGCATCGGCGTCCTGGATATTTTTGTAGGGTTCGGATTCTTCAATTCGCGTCCGGTCGCGGCCCATGTGCCCCCTGCTTCCAACCCGTAGGCCGTTGCTGTGCTACGTGACGGATCGCCGAAACCTTGCCGGCGCCTCCGCCCTCGCCGGTGATCTTCAGTTGCAAAAAATAGAACAAGCCGCGAAGGCCGGCGTGGATTGGATCCAGCTCCGCGAGAAAGATTTGTCTGGCCGGGAACTTGCGGCATTCACGGGCCAAGCGCTGGCGCGTGCGGCATGTGGTTCCTCGATTCTGGTGAATGACCGGGTGGATGTGGCATTCGCCAGCGGCGCATCTGGAGTTCATTTGGGCGAGCACAGCCTGCCTGCCGAGGAAGCTAAACGATTGGTGAGGCAGCGCTGTGCGAAGAAGCGATTCATCGTGGGAGTCTCCGTGCATTCTTTGGAGGGGGCGAATCAGGCCGAGCAATCAGGCGCCGATTACGTGATTTTTGGGCCGGTTTACGCGACACCGTCCAAAGCCGCTTTTGGACCAGCGCAGGGCGTCGAGCGCCTGCAGGAAATCTGCAAACGAGCGAAGATTCCAGTACTGGCGATCGGTGGAATTACGCTGGCAAACGCGGGGGAATGCCTTGCGTTGGGAGCTGCGGGCATTGCGGCGATTCGACTATTTCAAGACGCGGCGAATCTGGACGATCTCGTGGCCGAATTGCGGGGAATTTCCTAGCTTCAATGGGTTCACGTTGGAGCCGTGAAATTGGTCAGGAAATCAGCCGGCGGAGCAGGCGGATTTGACCGGCGTGGTAGACGTCGTGAAAAGCGATGCCGTACAACGAAGGAAGAAGTTTCTGAGCTCGCGGAGTCTTCAAGACACGGCGGATAGCCGCTCGCAGTTCCCGGTGTTCCCTTTCCAGCAGTTCCAAATCCGCATGCCAAGCCGTTTCCGTTGCTTTTCCCTTTTCTGGCCTCGTGAAGAAATTACTCCCTTTCAGAATGAATGAGCCGCGCTTCCCGCCTTCAATTCGCCGGCGCACCGCATATTTCCAATAGGCGGCGTGCAGCGCAAGTTCCCAGATATTGTGGCGACCGGGCGCGGGACGCCGCGCAGCCTGGCTGGCGGAGACGCCCTTGAGCGACTGGCGCAGATTGGGGCCGTGCCAGGTCTTGCGGGAATAGCCTTCGTCGAGAAGTGCCAGAACCAGATCATCAGCTTTCATGCGGGCTCCCAGGATGCGATTAACGAACGGTGTTCGCACCGGCCGCTTCATCATGACGCCAGCCGGGATTTCCAAAGTGCCTTGGCGGACAGGTCGATGAACACATTGCCGAGGTCCATGGTGATGCTCGCGGCGGCATCCTTAAGTTCGTAAATGTCGCGGCGCATGATGGCGCCGGCGAGGGCTTCCGCAAACAGCAAGAAAAGGAAAGCGGTAATCACCAATGTAATCAAATCAGGCATCTGTTTGGCGGCGCAGAGTTAAAGAGCTTCAACATAGCGAGTTTAGCATCCCAGAGGGTAGGAGGAAGGCAAGAAGGAGGTCAGAGGGCGCAAGAGTCGAAGCCATCGGGCATGATCCAGATGCAAGCTATTTGCATAAACAATAGGACTGGGTTAGTCTGATTTGGAGCGACACACGTCATTGATGCAGATTTTAAAGCAGTTAATATCAGACTGCGTTTGTCGTATATGAAGGGATCGGGAGATCGTCCGTGAAGCGGTCACGTTTTACTCAGCTGTATGGTTTGCTCTTTTGGGCCATCCTGCCAGTCGCGGGCGCCAGCGCTCTGGCAGCTCAGGAGAACCCCTACATAGTGGCGTATGACCACAACCTGGAGGAACCTGGCAGTCTCGAAATCGAGTACTTCTCGACGTTTGGGACGCAGCGGGGCGGGCCAGACTTCCATGCGTTTTGGAGCGAGTTTGAGTATGGGGCGACTGCCTGGTGGACGACGGAGTTCTACCTTTCCGGCCAGACCACTTCTGGCGAAAGCACCGTCTTCACGGGGTACCGCTGGGAGAATCGGGTTCGGCCGTTGAAAAACGAACACTGGATCAATCCCGTGCTCTATGTGGAATTTGAGGACATCAACGGGGCGGATAAGATCATGAAAGAGGTCGAGGGGCACGACGTGGAGTCAGACTACCTGGTACCGAATGCAGTGGCGCGCCAGGAGAGGAAGCGCGAGGTCGAACTGAAATTGATTCTCTCTACCAACTACAAGGGCTGGAATTTTACGGAGAACACCCTGGCCGTGAAAAATCTTTCGAACGAGCCGTGGGAGTTCGGTTACGCGTTGGGAGCGAGCCGTCCGCTGACCCTGAAAGGCGCCGCACAGAAGTGCAATTTCTGCCTGCAGCATTTTATCGCCGGCGTCGAGATGTACGGGGGGCTCGGAGACCGGTACAGCTTTGGATTGCACGAGACTTCGCATTACCTGGCGCCGGGTCTGGTGTGGAACCTGCCATCCGGATGGACGTTCAAAATCGAGCCGACGTTTGGATTGAACGACAACAGCCACCAATTCCTGCTGCGCTGGGGCGTTTCGTATGAAATTTCGGGATTTGGACAAAAGGTGAGCCAGCTGTTCAAGGGGAAAAGCGAATGAAGAGAGCAACGCCCGCGGGAATTGGCGTCTTACTGTTCACAAGCTTCTGTTTCTTGTGCTCCGCCCAAACCAAGCCGGAAAAAAAGGATGTGGCCCCTGTCTATGGCGAGCTCGAAAAAGCTCCCGCGAAGTACCGGGCTAAAGTGAACCCGTTTGAAAAAGATCCGCAGGCTGTGGCCGCAGGGAAAATCCTGTTCGAAGAGCATTGCGCGGAATGCCATGGAAAAAACGCCCTCGGCACCAACAAGGCGCCAAGTCTGCGGGCAGAGGAAGTGCAGGTGGCTCCACCTGGGTCACTCTTCTGGATCTTGACGAATGGAATTGTTCGAAAGGGTATGCCGGTCTGGTCGAAATTGCCGGAGCCACAGCGGTGGCAGTTGATCCGCTATATCAAATCGCTGGGGTCGGCCGATTCAACAGCCAATAAAACGGACGCGAAGCCTTAATTGGCAGGGTGCGGTTGCTTAAGCGCGTCGTTGAGGATCATGGCCAGGCGAATGCCTGCCTGTGCGATTCGTTTTTCGACGACCGGCGCGGCGGACTCCTGGTAGATTGCCCCGGCGGAAAAATGCAGGTTGAACATCCGTTCGCCCACGTTGTTGTCGTCCGCGCAGGAATGGACCGGCACTGGTGGCTCGATTGGGTCTGTCGGCACCAGATTTCCGTACGCGACCGATTCGGCGAGATCGTGACTTTCCCAGGCCCAGTCATCCAGATGAACTCCAGCCGTCATCCACGCTTCGGCCTGCGGACTGAACGATTGATCCAGAAACTCCGCGTACTCGGTCGAGTCCGCGCCTTCCATGTCGCGTTCGAGAATCGCGGTGTCCCAGACAGCATGCAGATTGGGAGTGTAAGAGTGATTGTGTTCGCGCGGGTTGCGGCGGAAAAATCGGACAGGAACGCAGTTGCCGCCTTCATCGTTGTTCGTTGTGGCATGCAACGGCATGTGCAGGTCGCCGACGAAATGGATGACGTAGCGCGCAGCGTCCGCGCGCAGGTGTCGATCGGCCTGAGGATCTTTCAGGATGGCGAGTTGTTCGGCGATGGCTTGGGTGAGGCAGCCAGAGTCGCCACAGAAACCTGCGAGCGGGCCGCGAGGAACGCCACGGGGGATGTCAATGTAATGCCACGGGCCATTTTTCACCGAGTTGCGGACGTCGTCAGGCCAGGTGGCGCCGTCGGCAAGCACGTTGCCGGGAAACGGGCCGCAATTGCGCTTCAGCTGCGGGTCCACCGGATTATCCTCGAGCAGCGATTCCAGGAATTGCCGTACTTCCGGGGTGAGATGTTTCCCGGCAATCAGCGCAACGGTCTGGTGGCCCTTGCAGCCCCACGCAAACGCTGGTGCAGCTATCAAGGGCAAGGCGAGCAAGGAAAGACCGGCAAGCCTGAAACAGATGGAGCGAACGCTCATCGAAGGTTCCTTGATTTAGCTTGAAGACAAATATTCACGCACTCAGCCAGCGAGCCACGGGTTTACAGGAATCAACGTGGTCGCAGATTACGCGAAGAGCCGCCGTCAGCGGAATGGCGAGAATCAGCCCCATCCCTCCCCAGACCCAGCCCCAGAAAAGAAGCGCTACGGTGATGGCCACGGCATTCAGACGCACCTGGCGGCCGACCAGTTGCGGGGCAATCAGGTTCTGCGCGACCACGTGGATGCCGGTGAGCACGACGGCGATGATTGCAAAGTGGCTCACGGATTTCCATTTGACCACCGCAAGCAGAAATCCTGGGAACCACGCGAGGACCGCGCCGAGGTAAGGAACCATGTTCAGCAAACCGGACGCGATCCCGGCGAGGACCGGGTAGTCGAGGCCAAGTATGAGAAAGAAAATACTGCTCAACGCAATCACCACCAGGGTGACCACGGACATGCCAATCAGGTAGTCGCGCAAAACGTCGCGCAGGTCCTCGAGAGTCTCTTTCACCTGATTACGCCGGCTGACGGGAAACAGTTGCAGCGTGCCGTGCCAGACTTCGCGTTTCTGCGCCAGCATGAAGAAAACGAGGAACGGAACAAACGTGGCCTCGAGCACCAGGGCATAAAGCGAGCCAATCCCCCGAACTACAAAACTGTGGACCGCGCCCGTGTCTTCATGGGGAACAACTAACTTGCCCGGTTCGCCGGAACTGGTGAAGTC
>Ga0210402_10000814_pt1 | contig 33716 bp, 31 predicted proteins | sample IncBWC7MmetaG_FD_161055 | JGI IMG/M metagenome (GOLD analysis project Ga0210402, IMG submission 161055) | Forest soil microbial communities from Barre Woods Harvard Forest LTER site, Petersham, Massachusetts, United States - Inc-BW-C-7-M | ecosystem: Environmental > Terrestrial > Soil >...
CCGACAGGCTCAAAGAGTCTTACGACGCCGTAGTGTCCTATGATGTGATCGAGCATGACGACGATCCGCGCGAGTTCGTAAAGCGCCTCGGCCCGCTGGTTCGCCGCGGGGGCCTTCTGGTGATCGGCACTCCCAATGCCGACCACGTATCTATTGACAGGAAAGGCGATCCATCGCTCCATCTTCCGTATCACCGCCACATCCTTTCGGAACGAGTGCTGCTGGCCCTCGGCCGGGAGCAAGGTTTTGAGCCCGTACACATCTATCGCCGCTCCTTTTACGACAGCCTGATTCCCACCGTGAATTCGCGGTTTATGTGGAGCTATGTTGCCAAGACCGGTCTGCTGGACACCGTCGTGGAGCCGCCGCGGACCGGTTTGATTCTGCGGTCGCCCGACCTGTTATTTTACGCATTTCTCGGCTATTTCCTATCGCGGCGCGACAATATTCTGGTGAGTTTTCGAAAACGGTAGTTGTAGTAGCACAGCCAGTCCTGGGTAGCGCTATTCGTGGCTGTGTTCTTTTTACATGGGCCGCTCTTCCAGCGCCCTGCCAAGGAACCTCCGAAACAGAACTCCGCTATCGTACCGGCGATAGACACTGGCCCATTCTTGCGCGGCCAGACGGTATTGCGGCTCAAAAAGGAGTCTTTTCAGTGCGCCGAGGAGCCGTGTTTCGGAGGCTTCCTCCACTCGGACTCCGATCCCCGCACCGCTGTCCTCCAGAAACGCCGTAGAGAGCTGCTGGTCCGCGTTGCTGGGGATTCCGAGCACCGGGGTCCCCGCCGCCATAGCCGGGTATAGACCGCCGCTGCCTCCATGGGAAACCACCACGCTGGCTACCGCGGCCGTGGCGGTAAAGGGAAGCAGGTTGGCAACGTACATTCCGGACGTGCTCCCGGGCGCGGCCGGCATGGATTCTTCCGAATGCCGCCCCGACGTGGCAACCACCACCGACACGGGCAGCGTAGACAAACCTTTCAGAAGCGCCGGCAAGGCCCTCAGCGGGCCGGAACTTCCCAGGCTGACGAAGACTTTTGGCTTGGGATCGGCAAGCATGTCATCCCACCAAGGCGGCTTTGCCGTGGGCGGGGTCCACTCGCAAATCCCCACGTAGTGATGATTCTCCGGGAGGTTGCTGGTGGGTATGAACTCGGGAACATCGGGATAGAGGACGTGGTTTCCTTCCGTGTACATGGTTCGAAGGTCCGGAGGAAGCGCCGGCACTCCGAATTCCTTACGTACGCGATTCATTACACCCACATGAATGGCGTATACCAGGGGCTCCACCCGCCGGTAGATAGGACCGAGCAACCACGGCGGTATGATCCGGCTGATGGGCAAAGCCGGCATCAGGGAGCGATGCCTGGCATAGGGACTCCAGTAGGCGTTGATCATCACCGCATACAGAGCGCCCTCCAGCCGCGCGCTGATGGGCAGCGAAAGGCGCATATCGCCAATCACCAGATCGGGATGGATGGTCCGAATCAGCTCGCGGTCCCGATGAACGTATCCGCGGATCACGTCCGCCGGAAAAGGGGGCTTTCCATGGTCGATGTTGGCCACGAATTGCTCTCCCGGCATGCTAGCCAAGTCGCCGGTCAGGAACGGCTTGTTTTGCAGGTACCCGGAGAAGCGCTCTGGCGCATAAAAGAAAATCTCGTACGCTGCCGTATCTAAAGCTTCGGCTAGCGCGAGCGGGCGAACAAAATGCGCCATCGTGGCGCCTTCGGCAAGGAAAAGAATACGTTTCCGCGACATGCTAAACCAGTCCGGCCAGCGGGGGGGCGCTTCGGACTTCAGTCTGGTGCCGGGGGAATTGCGGGGGTAGAGAGGTTGTCACTGAAGGGAACTGAAAAACCGGACCATAAAGACACGAACGGCCCGCTTGGCGTCGCGGGCCGTTCTACAAACCTGAGACTCGAATCCTGGCTATACCTGGCGCCTTCGCCTGCGCAGCAAAGCCAAACCGATCAAGCCCCCGCCGATCAACGCCATTGAGACGGGTTCCGGTGTTCCCGCAGTGACTATGAACTGACCCGAAACCGTGCTTCCAGCAGTCACAGCGCCAGTACCAGTAGTGGCGGCAGTCTGAATCTCGGATGGGGTCGACCCCGCAATCTGCGTGGTAAACGCCCCACTAAAGGTACTCAGGTCCGTTGGCGACAAGCTGTCGTGAGCGAACCCGGAAGCGTCAAGGGTAACAGTGGTTCCGGTGCTGGTTCCCAACAGGATAAACGGCGAACCCGCGACCACAGAGCAAGGTCCCGGAAGGCTGCAATTCGTGTTTGAAACGCCGGGTCCAAGTTCCGTAAGATCGAAGTGCAGCGTATCAGTCCCAATCCCAGTCCCGCCGCTAGTGAACACCATGAAATCCGGTACGGGGCTACCGGTGAACTGCCCAGCAGGAGTAGTCAGGTTCTGAATATTTCCATTCGCATCGCCCGCAAACGGTGTTCCACTGCCGAAAGTGAGAACATTCGGCGCCGTCGAACTGGCGCTGCCCACGATACAGCCAAATGTCTGGGGAGTGATAGCGGGGTCATTGAAAAAGTCAATAGTAGTTGCCGTCACGATAACGCCGCCGTTAGTACAGTTCGTTGTATTCAAAGTTCCAACGATGGCAGCGGACGTAACAGGAACTAACAAAAGAGAAGCCATGGCCGCAGTGGCCAAGACCCAAAGATGCACTTTGTGGTGCTTTATCACGTTTTTCGGTCCTCCGTACTCTCGGCTCTGGTTGCGCTACTCCAGAACTGATAACCGAAGTGTACAGTCAACCGAAATTGGAGTCAATTGAGAAAACCCTTCCCCCACCCAGCGGCGTACTCTCGAAGACACTATTTTACATTCTTTTTAAAGACTTGTGCCGTTCATAACATAAATGCTGCTCGTATTATTTAACACTTGTTGCCCCGGCTGCAGGTTTCTCGGAAGCGGGGGGCGGAGGAGCGCCGCGGCCGGTTCAGAGTCTGAGTCCCCCATGCGCTGGAATGAATTCCACTAAGAATTCAGGTCCGAAAATTCAGGTTCGACAATCCAGACCAAAGAAAAGAAAGGTTGAATTGCGACGAAGCGGGTGTCTTACAATGAAAACACCCGATGCTTGAGCTTCCCCTGGATTTTCTGGACCGCCTGCGAACCTTTGTCGGAGCGTCGGGTGTATCGAGCGATCAAGCGCTTCGCGAATATTTTGCTCGTACGATGTTGCCCCAAGGAACGTGGCCGGCCGCTGTCGCCTGGCCACGAACCCGTGAAGAGGTGCAGAGCGTTTTGAAAGAGGCGTCTGCCCGCGCCATTCCCGTTTATCCGATCAGTTGCGGAAAGAACTGGGGCTATGGAGACGCCTGCGCATCCCTCGATGGATGCCTGATTCTCGATCTTTCCCGCATGAACCGGATCATCGAAGTGAACACCGATCTGGCGTATGCGGTGGTTGAACCCGGGGTGACCCAGGGACAACTTGTCGAATATCTGAGGGAGAATCAATGCCCTCTCATGGTGGACGCCAATGGGGCCGGTCCGGATGCCAGTTTGATCGGCAATATTCTGGAGCGTGGATTCGGCCATTCCCGCTACGGAGATCGTTTTTCTCATTGCTGTAATCTCGAAGTCGTGTTAGCCGATGGCACGCTCTTAAACACCGGCTTTGGCGCCTATCCACAGGCGCGCGCGCAACACATCTACAAGCACGGCATCGGGCCCTCTCTCGATGGACTATTTACTCAGTCCAGCCTGGGTGTTGTCACGCGACTGACTTTCTGGCTAATGCCCAAGGCCGAACGATCTTCTTTCTTTTTTGTGGCTTTGAATGACGCCCAAGCCATCGGGCCTTTCATGGACCGGCTGCGCCCTCTTTTCCTTTCCGGCACTCTTCGCAGTACCTTCCATTGTTTCAATGATCGCCGGCTTCTCTGTGGTGATACAACATTCCCCTGGGACCGGGCGGACGGCAAACAAGCGCTTGAAGTGCAGCACCCGGAGGTCTTACAGCAGCTATGTAAGCAGTTCAAGATCCCGGCGTGGGGAGGAAGCGGGAGTCTTACAGGGACGGCTCTTGAGGTACGCGCCGCAAGCCAGGCGATACGACGGGCTATTCACGGTTTAGCGGGCCTCGATCGCCTGATATTCCTCGATGAAAGCTCCTTGCGTTGGCTGGAGCGCGGCGTGAAAATCGTCAGCGTGATTCCGCAATTCAGGTCGCTGACGCAGTATCTTAAGAAAATCCGGATGGGAGTGGAGGTCTTGAAAGGGACGCCTTTGCGGGGACCGTTGAAAGGCGCCAGTTGGCGATCTCGTGCCGCCGTCCTGGACGAATTGGACCCGCTTGAAAACAAGGCCGGCTTGATTTGGGTATCTCCCGTGCTGCCGATGACCGCGCAGGGATTGGCGGACGTGCTGATTCCGTCCGAGAAAACCATGCATCGATTCGGATTTGAATTCCAAGTCACCGTGTCTTGTTTGAATGAGCGGGCCGTATGCGCCGTGATGAGTATTTGTTTCGACCGCCAGAGTAAGGATGAAAGGGACAGGGCGGAAGCCTGTTACCAACAGTTGCTTGGCGACCTCACGAAAAATGGATTTATTCCTTATCGAAGTTCTTCCATTTTCCCAACCGTGTTATGGGAAGCCTCTCCCGATTATTGGCAGGCTGTCGAGCGTCTCAAGGCCGCCTGGGATCCCGCGCAAATCCTGTCGCCAAACCACTACATTCGAACATCGCCACTTACTAAGTAGCGGAGGTGTTCTCCGTTTGACCGCAGAAACATGAGTTGTTAACCTGCGGCGGATTGGCAATCCGCCGTACTCTCGAAAGTCGGTTGTGGAAGTTCGGCTGCGCGCCAACTCCCGGCGGGCGGATTGCCAATCCGCCGCAGCTTGCCAAGCTGCCCCACAAGGGTTTCGTGGGGATTCCAGCCCCGTGTTACGCTCGAAGGTTGTGTTCGATCGCGTCATCTGGATAGTCCTCGACAGTGTGGGTATCGGCGAAATGCCCGACGCCGCCCAGTACGGTGACGCCGGCAGCGACACGTTAGGGAATATCGCGCGGATTCGCGGCATCAGGCTGCCCAACCTGTCGCGACTCGGTCTCGGCAACATCAAACCCCTCACCGGCATCGAACCGGCCGCGGAGCCCGCGGCCGCATACGGAAAATGCGCGCTGGCTTCGCCGGGTAAGGACACCACTACCGGCCATTGGGAAATGGTGGGCATCCATCTAGCTAAACCATTCCCGCTCTACCCGCACGGCTTCCCGCCGGAGATCATGACGGTGTTCGAGCGGCGCACGGGCCGCGGCTGGCTGGGCAACAAGGCCGCCTCCGGCACCGAGATCATCAAGGAATTGGGCGCCGAGCATATGCGAACCGGTTCGCCCATCGTTTACACGTCCGCCGATAGCGTCTTCCAGATCGCCGCGCACGAAGAGGTCATCCCGCTTTGGGAACTCTACAAGATGTGCGAGACCGCCCGCGAAATCCTGCGCGGACCGTACGAAGTCGGCCGCGTGATCGCGCGGCCGTTCATCGGCTCGCCAGGGAGTTTCACGCGCACCCCCAACCGCCACGATTACGCCGTGCCGCCGCCCAAAGGCATGCTGCTGGATCAACTCGACGACCGCGGCGTCTTCATCCACAGCGTCGGCAAGATTTTCGATGTCTTCCTGGGCCGGGGCATCCGCGAATCCACCAAGACCAGGAACAATGCCGAGGGCATGGCGCAAACGCTCGAAGCCATCGAGACCGAAGATGCCGGGCTGATCTACGTGAATCTGGTCGATTTCGACCAGCAGTTCGGCCACCGCAACGATATTGAAGGCTACGGCAACGCGCTGGAGCAGTTCGATGCCTGGGTGCCCGAATTGCAGCGCGCCCTGCGGCCGGACGACCTGGCTGTCTTCACCGCCGACCACGGCTGCGACCCTACGACGCCTTCCACCGACCACAGCCGGGAGTACGTCCCGCTGCTGGTTTCAGGCCCGAAAGTGCGGCCCGGCGTGAACCTCGGAGTGCGCGCAACACTCTCCGATATTGGCCAGACCGTGGCCGAGAATTTCGGCGCGCACATTACACAAGGCACCAGCTTTCTATCGCAAATCTTATGAGAAAACCAGTCATGTCGGGCAATTGGAAGATGTACAAGACGCCCGCGGAAACTATTGCGTTCTTTGAGAAATTTCGGCCGCTGGTCGAGAAATCCGAACACTGCGAGATTGTAATCTGCCCTCCTTTCACGAATCTCGCCGCCGCCATCGACGCTGTCAAAGGCAGCCACATTCGGATCGGCGCGCAGAACATGGGATGGGCGAAGGAAGGCGCCTTCACCGGCGAAATCTCCGGCCCCATGTTGAACGCCGTTGGTGTGACCCACACCATTATCGGCCACAGCGAGCGCCGCCAGTACTTCGGCGAGACGGATGAGACCGTGCTCAAGCGCACGCAGGCCGCGCTGGAGTGGGGTGTCTCGCCCATCGTGTGCATCGGCGAGCGCCTGGAAGAGCGCGAAGGCGGCACCACGGAGGCCGTGCTGGCCAGCCAGTTCCAGAAGGGAATCGCGGGCCTCAGTGAAAAGCAATTCGCCAGGATCGTAATCGCTTACGAACCGGTTTGGGCCATCGGCACTGGCAAGACGGCGACACCCGACATCGCCGCCGACGCGCACCGCACGATTCGCGCGCAGGTACGGGGCAAGTTCGGCAAAGACGCCGGCGACGCGATTCGCATTCTATACGGCGGCAGCGTTTCGCCCGAAAACGTGAAGACGTTGATGGCGCAACCGGAAATTGACGGCGTGCTGGTAGGCGGTAAGAGCCTGGACGCGGTGCCGTTCGCGTCGATCGTGAATTTCTGAAGGAGCTGTCAGCGATCAGCTTTCAGCGATCAGCTCAAAACGGAGCACGAGGCCGGCGCGCTAGTTTAGCTGTAAGCTGATAGCTGAAAGCCTTGCCTTCTCTCAGTTGCCCCGTCCCCCACGCCCACCGCCACCGCGTCCGCCCGCGGGCACCGGCGCCGGGAGATCTTTGCGGGGGAACTTCTCGGCCCGCATCGCGGCGTGGTACACGAACGCCGCCTCCACGATCGCCATCTGCTCCATGTCCGTGGGCTGGATGCGGTCGTACACGTCCATGTTGGAGTGGTGAGTGCGGGTGTCATAATCCATCGGGTCCTGGATAAACTGGAAGCCCGGCAGCCCCACGCGGTCGTAGGACTGGTGGTCCGTGCCGCCGGTATCGCGAATCGTGATCACGCCAGGGGTCAGGTCTTTGATCGCCGCGAACCAGGTTTCGAAAATCGGCCGCGCCATTTCGTTGCCCTGCAGGTAAATGCCGCGAATCCGGCCGGTGCCGTTATCGACGTTGAAATAGCTGGAGAAGTTGTCGTGCTCCGTGGTCGGCTTCATGGTAGTGGGATCGGCGAAATGCTCTTTCACGTAGGCCGCCGAGCCAAGCAACCCCTCTTCTTCGCCGCCCCACAGGCCCATCCGCACGGTGCGGTCCATCTTGAGATTTAAGGTCTTCAGAATGCGCATCACTTCCATGGCTACGGCGCTGCCGGCCGCGTTGTCGGTGGCGCCGGTGCCCATGTGCCAGGAATCGAAATGGCCGCCCACCATCACCAGTTCGTTCGGTTTCGTGGCGCCGGGGATCTCGGCGATGACGTTGAACGAGTCGGTGTTGCTGGTATCGAACTGCACCTTGATATCGAACGCGAGCTTCACCGGAACGTTGTGCTCCGCCAGTCGCGCGATGCGGTTATAGTTCTCCGCGGTGATGGCCACCGCGGGCAGGTTCTTCGTAGGGTCGCCGGTGCGCGACCCGCCGTTGCTGGCGAACACCGTACCGCTTTCGCCCCGCGCGCTGGCGGTGATGGTCATCAGCACGCCTTCATCCTGGAAGAAAGTCCGCTGCCGTTCCGTGAACGCTTGGCGCTCTTCGGGTGTCATATTCAACAGCGCATTCGGTCCGCCCCGCCCGCCGCGTCCACCGCGCCCGCCGGGGACCGGGAGCAGTTCCGGAACCAGGTCGGCCAATTCGGCATCCGTGTAGCGGCGGGCCAGAGGACTCGTCGGGAATGGAAGCTCGGCCGGCGCCGCGAGCAGAACGATCTTGCCCTTCAGCTTGCCATGGTATTTGTCGAGATCGGCCGGCGCCTGGATCTGGGCCATCGCCACCTCACCCGTGAGCGGGCCGTTGGTGCCGCCGGTCCAAGCCTGCGGGTAGCCGATGATCGGCATGTAGGTAGGCTCCACCATGGCCCCGCTATACCCGGTGATCTGCCAGCTTGGGATGGCGCCGCCGCGGCCGCCCGTGGTGGCCCACTTTTCCAGGTGGACGTTGCTGAGGCCCCATTCCTTTAACTGGCCGGTGGCCCACTCTCCCGCGGCGCGGAACTGCGGGGAATTGGTGAGGCGCGGCCCGTAGCGGTCGGTCAGGTTGTACATGATGTTCATCACCTGGCTGCCGCCACGTCCGCCGCCGGCAACACCACCGCCGCCACCACCGAAACCGCCGCGGCCACCGCCGCCCAGTTCGGCTTCCTTGATCTTGTGGATGACGCTCAGGTCGGCGCGCTCCTGGGCTGGCGTCAGAAACGGAACCAGCAGTGACACCGCGATCGAAAAAGAGATTCTTCGTTGCATAGGTTTAGATCGTTTGAGAATACCAGACAAGCATTGGCGTGTTCCAGGGTGCAGGAGTTACATCTTTGGGTTACGGGCGCAGGGGCGGCCGGGAAGGCGCGGGCCAGGGGCCGGAGGACGCTCGCGGCCGGGTCGCGCTTATAATGGGAATCTCTTTTGGAGAGGTTGTCCTGGAGGTTCCTGCCACCGGCCGGCAAAATGCCCGGAGGATTGACGCCGCTGGTACCGGCATCGGGAAAACAGGCGAACCCAACGGTCGGTCTGTGATACGCTGGAAGCCGGTTTTTGGAGAGAGGGATGACTGTCCGTTTGTGCGTTGCGTATCTCCTTCTGGGCTTCGGAATGCGGGTTTCGGCAGCCGCCGTTCCCCCGACTTTTTCAAAGGATGTGGCGCCGATTCTCTACAGCCGGTGCCTGGAGTGTCATCGCCAGGGGGAAGCTGCCCCCATGGCTTTCACCAGCTATCGCGAGGTCCGTCCGTGGGCGAAAGCCATCAAGCAGGCCGTGCTCACCGGTAAGATGCCGCCGTGGCTCGCCGATCCGCATTTCGGCTCGTTTCGAAACGACCGCCGCATGCCGGACGACGCCATTCAAACCATCGTACGGTGGGTGGATCACGGCGCCCCGGAAGGCGATCCGAAACAGATGCCCGCGATGCCGCCGTTCGAAACCGGGTGGCGGATTGGCAAGCCCGACGCGGTCTTCGATATCGGAACGGAGTACGACGTCCCGGCGGAAGGCGTGATGGCGTACAAATACTTCACGGTGCCTACCAACTTCACCGAGGATCGATGGGTGGAAGCCGCCGAGGTCCGGCCGGATCAGCGCGGCGCCGTGCATCACATCATCGCTTTCGTCAAAGAGCCTGGCAACAACTCCGCCCGGCCGGCCGATGCGGGAAATATTCTGGTGGGCTACGCTCCGGGTGAGAATCCGCTGAAACTGATGCCCGGCACGGCGGTGCTGGTGAAGGCGGGCTCGTCACTCTATTTCCAGGTGCACTACACGCCCAACGGCAAGGCGGTAAAGGACCGCAGCTACATTGGCATGCGTTTCGCCAAGGAGCCGCCGAAATTCCGCGCCATCCGCGGGCTGGCCGTCAATCCTGGATTCCGCATTCCGCCGAACGACGCAAATTACGAAGTGCGGTCGAGCTATACCGTGAACCAGGAGGTCACGCTGGATAGCCTGATGCCCCACATGCATCTTCGCGGCAAAGATTTCCAATACACGGTGGTTTATGCGGATGGCCGCCAGGACGTGATACTGAGCGTGCCGAAGTACGATTTCAACTGGCAGATCAGGTACGAGCTCAAGTCGCCGATGGTATTGCCTAAGGGGTCGCGGATCGACTGTGTGGCGCACTTCGATAACTCGCCGAACAATAAATCCAATCCCGACCCCGCCAAAGAAGTGCGGTGGGGGGAGCAGACCTGGGAAGAGATGATGATCGGCTTTTTTACCTACACCGTTCCTTACGCGCCGTCCGTCCCGGCGGTGGCGCCAACCCGGTCCAATGCCTTGGAAGATAAACCCCGGGAGAATAAAGAATGATGTGCCGGAAGTAAGCGGGAAAGCCACGAGGGAGATTGTGACGATCGCTCGACGTGATGCACTGAAGCTGCTGGGCGCCGGGATTGCCTCAGCAGCCTTGCCGGACTCCGGCACAGCCGCGCCCCAATTTCCCAAAGGCGCCACTATCCGGACCGTCTTGAAGGACCTGCCTCCCGAGGCGCTCGCCGGTGGCGCCACGCTATTCCATGAGCATCTCTCGTTGGCGGGCGATTTCATGCCGAAGTGGATGTCACTGGCGCGATCGCTGTTCCCTACGGCTCCCAGGAATCCGCCGGCACAACCGGCTCAACCCGCACAACCGGCTCAACCGGCAGCACCTTATTTCATGCAGGACTCCGATCTAATGGCCGGGGAGATGACTGCGGCCGCCAAGGACGGCGTGGCCTGCATCGTGGATGGCGGGCACGCCGACATGGGCCGGGATTTGGATTTCCTCAAACAGGTCTCTGTCAAATCCGGGTTGCCCATCGTGGCTGGTTGCGGTTACTACGCGCAGCCCTTCTATCCTCCCGAAATCGCCACTTGGAGCGAAGATCAAATTGCAGCGGAACTGATCCGGCAAGTGACCACACAACCAGTGGGCGCCTTAGGCGAAATCGGCACTTGGGACGTAATGACGCCGGACGAGCGCAAGGTATTTCGTGCCATCGGCAAAACTCAACTGGAAACCAACCTGGCCATCTTCACGCATACCAATTTCGGGAAGGGCGCGCTGGAGCAGCTTGACCTCTTTGAAGGGATGGGGGTGAATCCGGGACGCGTGGCGATCGGTCATGTCGGCGGGTTAAGCGACCCCAAGGTGGAGGTGCAGAAGTCGATCTGCAGGCGTGGGGCGTTCGCCGGTTTCGACCGCCAGGGCGGGCCTGGCGATGCCGCGCAGGTGAAAATGGTGATGGCTCTCCTGGAGGCCGGCTATGCGGATCGCCTGCTTTTCTCGTCCGATTTCTCCATGGGCGGAAATCAACTCAAACGCAACGGCGGACCGGGATACGCCAAGACTGTTACGGTATTCGCGCCGAAATTGCGCGAGGCTGGCGTGGACGAGAAGATACTGCACGGCATCCTGGTGGACAACCCGCGCCGGTTGCTGGCATTTGCTCCAAAGATAGCCGCGGCATGACGGTCGCCCTACAAGTCGCGGCTCCGATTGGGGCCGTGCTGCGTATGGCAGGCATGCCCGGCCAGTCCGTTGGACAGTTATGGAACTCAAACTCGTACCCTTGGAAATTCCCGAAAACGGCAACCTGATCCTGGGCCAGAGCCACTTCATCAAGACCGCGGAGGACGTCTACGAGGCCATCGTCAACACCGTGCCGCAGATGAAGTTCGGGGTGGCGTTCAACGAAGCCTCCGGCCCCTGCCTGACCCGCGTGGAAGGCAACGACGATGCGCTCAAGGCCCTGGCGGCCAAGAACGCCACCGCCATCGCCGCCGGCCACACGTTTGTGGTGGTGATGCGCGACGGCTACCCGATCAACGTGCTCGGCCGGATCAAGGACGTTCCCGAAGTCTGCGGGATTTTTTGCGCCACCGCCAACCCGGTGCAGGCCGTGATCGCGGAGAGTGCGCAGGGCCGGGGCGTGCTGGGCGTGATCGACGGCGTTCCCCCAAAGGGCGTGGAGACGGCCGAGGATGCGGACCAGCGCCGGCAGTTCTTACGGATGATTGGGTACAAGCGATAACATCCCATCTACTTCCGCCCGCGCCGGCGCGGAAGACTGCGCGCCCATTCGGGTCACCGAAATCGCCGCCGCTGCATTGGCGAACCGCAGCGCGGCGGGGATCAGTTTGCCTTCCGCCAGCGCCACCGCCAGCGCCGCGTTGAAGGTATCGCCCGCGGCCGTGGTGTCGCGCGCCTCCACCGGAAACGCGGGCTGATGGCAACTGGCGCGGCCATCGGAGTAGAAGCAACCCTGGTCGCCCAGTTTCAAAATCACGGCCCGCGGCCCAAGTTGCAGCAGCGCCACTGCCAGCGCGGGCGCGCCGTCAACCGAGACCCGCGCCGCCGGCCGCCCCAGCCGCAGCAGCGCCTCGCTTTCGTTCGGCGTCAGGATGTCCACCTGCTCCAGCAGTCCCCGCGCCAGCGGTTGCGCCGGCGCCGGCGCCGGATCGAGGATGGTCGCGAGCCCTTCCTCACGCGCCAGCGCCAGGGCGGCAGCCACCGTATCCAGAGGGCTCTCCAGTTGGAACAGCGCGTGCGATGCGCCGCCAAACACCCGCCGCATAGCTTCCACGTCCGAGGCTGTCAGCGCGCTGTTGGCGCCCGACGCCACCACAATGGAATTCTGCCCCGCCCTGTCCACCCAGATGAGCGCCACTCCGGTGGGCTGCGACCTGGCTGCGTGAACGGCGGAAACGTCCACGCCGGCCGAAGAAAGGCTGGCCTTCAGGTGGTCGGCAAAAACGTCATAGCCCACGCGGCCGATCATCCGGACGGCCACGCGTTCTTTGCCGATGCCCCGGGCACTCAACTTGCCCGCCGCACAGGCCTGGTTGGCGCCTTTGCCGCCGGGAATCATCTGGAAATCGCGGCCCAGAACGGTTTCGCCCGGCGCCGGCAGGTGCTCCACCGACACCACGAAATCCATATTCAGGCTGCCGACTACGACCAGCGCGGGCATTGTTTACCGCCTTACCTGTCGCCTTGACTACGGCTTGATCTGCCGCCCTGCCTGCCGGCCTACCTGCCCAAGTCGATGCCGAGTTTCTTGAGCTCCTCGGAGTAATAGCGGCGATGCAGGATGTCCCATTCTTCCGAGCCCTCCGGAATCTCCCGCTTCTGGGTTCGAATCTTCTGGCGGGCCGCGCGGTCCACTTTGTCTTCGGCCAGCAGCAGTTCGGTCATGTTGCGCAGAATCTCCAGGCGCACCGCGTTGGTGTCCTTGTTCTTCAGGCGCACTTCGCGGCTCTTGCGCAGCATCTCCACCAGCTTATGCGAGATCTCGGTCACCTTGTCCCGCGACAGTTTCATGTTGTCGCCGGTGTCGCGGCCGGAGGCGCGGACCACTTTGCGCTGGGATATCAGCGTCTTCTTGATGCGCTTGAACATCTCCTGATAACTCACGCCCTCGCGCCGCATGTATTCGCTGTACTGGCTGAGCAGTTCGCGAACTTCGTCGTTCAGACGATCTTCCACTTCCAACTCCTGAGTGATGGCTTCGGCGATCCTCTCCACCACGAACTGAGGGTTGGCAGTGTCGATGGTTGCGGGTGTCAGACTCTTGACGAGTTGTCGGGAAATGTATGCGACGAATTCTCTGGCAAGCAGCATTCGGTTTTGGCGATAACGTAGTTTATCACGGGAGCGCCTTCCAATAGGCAGTTCCGCCGGTTTGTCCGGCGCGCAGGCCCCACGTCACCATGTGCCCGGTATCGTCCAGCGTGATCTGGTAGAGCGGCAAATCGCGCTCCTGAACCACGTAGATGCCATTCTGCAAACCCCAGGAGTCGTCATAAGTGACTGCCACGATCGGGTTAGGGCCGGTGACACGAAGCCGCGCCGCACTCTGCACCGAGATCTGGAACGGAACGCTCTGCAGCACGGACGGATTCCGGTTTGCAGAAACAGCTCCACAGTAGCAGCCCGAATACGACCGCCAGGCCCGCCAGCGTGAGGTAATGCTTGTCGTCGAAGACCCAAGCCTGGTCGGCGCCGCTGCCCGCGTGCACTCCCGCTAGGGCAGTCACCCAGCCGGCCAGAAGCCAGCCCGTTTCCCGCCGGCATGGGTCGCGCCAGGAAAGCAGAAGCCAGCACGGAGAGCGCCCATAGCACCGGCAGATAGTGGCCCAGCCACGCCAGCGCAGAAATCAGAAGCGCTGCCGCCAGACGGCGAGCCGTAGAGTCCCAGGCCAGCGCCCAAAAGCAAAAGGCCCAGGCTCAGGTAGAAATTGCCGAAACCGGCATGAAAGACCCAGCCGTACGCCAGCATGGCGGGCACCGGCAACAGGTGCCACGCCTGCCGTCCCGACACCACCTGGATCCACCGGAACGCGCCCCAAGCCAGGATCAAACCTCCAGCGCCACCGGGATGCGTTGCGCGGCGACGGCGCCCAGCGTTCGAAGGCCCGCACTCAGCACCAGTCGAAGAGCACGTTGGTGGTCTGCGGAACAATCACCAGGCCCTTGGCTTGACCGGTCCAGGCCAACTGCACCAGCCAGGCGTTATAGATGTGGCTGGCCAGTTCGCCCGCCTGCAGCCGCGCCTAGGAATCAGCAGCAGCACGGTGGCAACAGCATAGAGGGATCGCGCGCGCATTTGGTCAGCTACCAGCACAGCCAGACACGGCTCGCCACACGCGATATGATTCGTAAAGAGCGTTCCATGCCAAAGAGATACCATTTTCCGTCGTTCGCGTTTCCCCCGTTCGCCTTCGCCCTGTTCGCCTTCGCCCTGATGGGCTGCGCCATGGCCCAGACTCCACAGACGCCGTTGCCACCGGTGCGGATCATTCTGGTGGGCGATTCTACGATGGCCGTGAAAAGCGGTTACGGGCCGGGATTCTGCGCCGATGTGGTGCCACCAGTCACGTGCCTCAACATGGCGAAAGGCGGGCGCAGTTCGGGCAGCTATCGGGCGGAAGGCTCCTGGGCAAAGGTGATGGACGAGTTGAACCGCACGGGCGATTTTCAAGCGACCTACGTGCTGATCCAGTTCGGCCACAACGATCAGCCCGGCAAGCCCGGCCGCTCTACCGCTCTGGCCACCGAGTTTCCCGCCAACCTGCGCCAGTACGTGACGGAAGTCAAGGCCGCGGGCGCCAAGCCCGTCCTGGTCACGCCCCTGGCCCGCCGTTCTTTCCAGGATGGCAAGTTGAAGAACGACCTGGAGCCATGGGCGGATGCCGCCAGGAAAGTCGCCTCGGAGGAAGGCGCGCCGCTGCTCGAGCTGAATGCCGAAAGCGTGGCCGCAGTCCAGAAGATGGGACCGGTAGAAGCCAATACTTTGGCGATGGCGCCCGCTCCGCCAGAAGTGCTGGAGACCGCGCCCAGTGGGAACTCCATTGCCGTACCGAAGGCGACGCCGGCGCCCTCCGGCAGCACCGTGGAGCGGCCGGGCGAAGCCGCACCATTGTTCGATTACACCCACCTCGGCGTCAAGGGGTCGGCCTATTTCGGCCGCATGGTGGCCGATGAACTGGTTACGAACGTTCGCGGTCTGCGGCCCTATTTCCAGTGAGGCGATGGGGCGCCGGGCAGACGGACGTGCGAGGTGACTCCTGGCGGCGCTGACTAGCCCACATAGCCCGCCGGTTGGCCACCCCGGCGGGCCCACCGAACTTGAGCCCCGGCACGACTTTTCAATCACCCGCTGGCTGAGAACCCGCCTACACTGAACTTATGCCCGTACTGCCCGAACCCTGGCTCCGCGGCCCGATCCCCGGCGTCCACCCTGTTCTCGCGCCTATCCTCTATGCATTCCAGCAAGCCCGCGAAGACCTGGACCGTCACACCGCGCCACTCACCCGGGCTCAAATCTGGGCCACTCCATACGGCCGCGGATCGGTCGCCTTCCACCTTCGTCACATCGCCGGCAGCACGGACAGGCTCATGACTTACCTGCGGGAACGGCAATTAACCGGGGAACAACTCGCCATGCTGGCCGCGGAAGCCGAGCCCGCCGAGTTATCCCGTGAGCAACTCCTTTCGGCGATGGATCAGGCTTTCCGCGAGGCCGAAGATGTGGTCCGCGCGCTGGACCCCTCGACGTTGGCCGCGCCGCGGACGGTCGGCCGGCAACATTTACCCACCACGATTGCCGGCCTCCTGACCCATATCGCCGAGCATACCGCCCGCCATGTGGGACAGGCCATTAGCGCCGCCAAACTAGCGCAGGCGGCGGTTTGACTCCATCCGCGGGGCTTTGGTACGGTCAGACTCGTTGCTCGCTAAGCAGCCGCAAGACCTGCCTACCGAGTTCGCCGGCGTGGCTGCGATCCGCGCGGCCTTGGGCGGTCTGCTGGCCTTGAAACCGCACATCGATCTTCAAACCGTGAGTGTGCTCCAGGCCGCCAGCAACGTGGCCCTGCTTGCGGGCCGCTGGGCGTCTACAGCTTCCCCTTCGGGTACCGGCCGCGCATCCATTTCACGAACTTTTCCGGCGCCGCCATGGTGGAGAGGCGCGACTGCCGCACCAGCGCCCAATCTTCGAACTCCTTCGACTGTTTCACCTCGGCCAGCGTGGTCGGCGGCTCCAACCGGCCGCCGAACTCCAGATCCACCACCGCCGATTTCGGATTCCTGGGATCGTCGCGCGGTTCCGACACCACCTTCGCCCAGCCGACCACGGCCGAAACACCGCCGCTATGATAAATGAAGACGCGGTCGCCTGGCCGCATCTCGCGGATCGCCCGCAGCGCCTGCGGATTCTTCACGCCATCCCAGGTGGTCTTCCCGTCGCGCTCCAGATCGTCGATCGAATAAACGCCCGGTTCCGATTTCGCCAAAAAGTAGTTCGTCGCCATGCCACCGACGATCATACTCCGTCCGCTACGGCCGCCGCACCAATCCGCAACTTTGGGGTTGCATTTCCCGCAGCCGTGGCTTAATATGCAACCAGAGGGTTGCAAATGAACGAAACCGAAATGAACCGGATCGAAAAGCAGATTCTACTGCGCGCCCCCCGTGAGCGCGTCTGGCAAGCTATTACTGATATCGGCGAATTCTCCAAGTGGTTTAACGTGAAAGCCGAAGACCCGTTCACACCGGGTGCGCGGGTGCGCATGATTTCCACCCATCGTTCCTGCGAAGGCGAATCGTTCTACGTCTTCGTCGAAGAGATGGAGCCGCCGCGCAAGTTTTCCTGGCGCTGGCACCCGGGCATGAAAGATCCGGGCGTCGATTATCATACCGAGCCCACTACGCTGGTGGTTTTCCTGCTGGAGGAAGTCGAGGGCGGAACTCTGCTGACCATTACCGAGTCGGGCTTCAATCGGATTTCCCTGGTCCGCCGTGCTGCCGTTTTCCAACAAAACACTGGTGGCTGGGAGTTCCAGCTCAAGCAGATCGAGAACCATGTTGGCCAGGCGGCTTAACCCTCGGGTTAACGCGGAACTTCTCGGTTCGGCCCCCGTCTTCGCGGCGCTGGGAGACGAAACCCGCCTGCGGCTGGTAGCTCGCCTGTGCGCGGGCGAACGGCTTTCCATCACGCAACTGGCGTCGGGCGCGGGCGTTACCCGCCAGGCCATCACCAAGCATCTGCACGTGCTGGCCGGCGCCGGCTTGGTCCGTGGGACTCGCGAAGGCCGCGAGCAGCATTGGCAGCTTGAAGCGCGCCAATTGGTGGAAGCGCGCCGCTGCCTGGACCTCATCTCCCGCCAATGGGACCAGGCGCTGGACCGCTTGAAGGCGTCATTGGAGGGCGGGACTTGAGGCGAGTCGCTCGATCTGCCGCAAGTGATTCAGGTCATGCCCCGCCATGGTTTCCACCACCACCTGGAACGTCATGTCCCCGCGTTCCGGGTGGTTCAACGTCTTCGACATGGTGCCCGGCGGCACATTTTCGATGAATATGACGTTCCATTTCCGCAGCGCCGAATAGGTCTCGAGCGCCGACGCAACGTCCAGCGCGGCGCTGCCGTAGACGCCCGCCCACGCGTCCTGATCGAACGGTTGAATTACATGGTGCGCCTCCGCCACAGCCTGCCGCAGCCGGAATGCAAATGCCACTTCGCAATCCGCCAGGTGGCATAGAATCTGGCGCGCGCTCCACTTTCCCGGCGCGGGACTTCGCTCCGCCTCCGCGGCCCCCAGTGTTCCGAACAGCGCTCCCAGCCGGCCGGGTGTGGCGCCTATCACTGCCAGCGGGTCCTGTTCCCCTAAGAATGACGCATAAGGATTCATACACTCATAACTACCACGGCCAGCCACAGCGCGCCGTTCAACCTCCGGCCTCTACCGCGATGCCATCGCAGCCCGGTCAACCACCTATAGTCGGGCACAGGCCGAGCCACCCGGAGATCGGAACGTCTGGCTGGCTGGTGATCTCAGCTTGTCGCAATCCTGCTTTCGCCTCGACCTGAGCCGGCAGGCCGGAATTCGTTGGCGGCTTCGTAGCACGGGCCGGCCTCGGCAGCTCAAGCGCCGATTCGCGATCCTCCGGTACCAGTTTCGATGGTGGGTTGAATCGCGGGCGCGATCGAACCAGTCGGAGTGCCTATTGCAGCCGGGGTCGTGACTGACTTCCTGATGACCCCGCAGATTCAGGCGCCCAGATGCCCCGGGGCAGCCAGCATCACCATCAGGTTCCAGACCACCAGCCCGCCATACCAATATGAGATCCAGCGGATGACGTGGGGTTTATGCGTGTAGACACAAAGACCGCCGATCCCCAGCGCCAGCACTTTCGAGGCGATCACCCCGGCTGCAGGCCCGGCATGCATCAACAACTGGATGAACGGACTGGCTTCGGCCGCGCCCAATTTAAAACCAATGAGCGTAGTCAGTAGATCCAGCAGTTGAAGGTATATGAAGATCTGGTAAGTATCCATGGAATATCTCCCTTGTAAGCTATCGGGCTTTCTCTGAAACAATGTAGCCCGCTGTCACAATAAACCCACTAAAAACCGCGATTCCGTACCGCCAGTCCTGGGCACGGCAACCTATTGCCCACTCTGTACCGATTCTAATAGAGCCGCGGGCCGCTGGTAATCCAGTCAACCAAGGCATTTCCGCTCGTGAAAACCCGGCGAAGAGACTCGCGGCGTACTGGGTTTACCAGCAACCGACGCCAGCGGCTGGAGCAGCCTTTCTGGTGACGGTTCCCGCAGACTGGTTTCCCGGAGTTCCATTTTATTCAAGCTGCGTAGTTTGCTCCCCGCACATTGCAGGAATTACCGCTGATGAAGCTTCGCGGCCGGGTTGTAGGATCAGCAGTATGAACCTGTCTTACTCGCAGCAGAGTTTCTTTCAACGCTATCGGATTCAAGTGATCGAGCGGTGGCCGCGGAGCGAGCGCCAAGTGGCAGCCTTGCAGGCCGCGCAGGCCGCGCTGCTGAGAGACGTGGCGTATGAGAGGGCGGCCACGGCTGCCGCCAGAGCGTGGAAGTAGCGCCAGCGCAGGTAGAACGAATCGAAACCGGGCGGTCGCACGGAAACGAAGCTGGTTTCGGCCGCGAAACTAGGTTTCCGCGCGTAAGACCGCTCCCTAACGGTCACGGCTCTGAATGCGAAGTCTTTTCAAGGAGGCCATCAGAGCCACGACCGTTAGGGAGTGTTTTCTCTGCTGCCGCACGGCAGTTTCCCGCTACCGCCTGTGGCGATCCAGATAGCAGCGACATTTGATCCGGGCATTGGCGATGTGGGTGCGCACCGTAGCTTTGGAACAACCCAACTGTTTCGCCACCTCGCCGGCCGGCAGCCCTTCCACATCCCGCAGAGTGAGGGCCGCACGCTCCCGTGGAGTCAGGCGGCGCAGAAGTTGGTCGAGACCGTCGCGCGCTTCAGCCCGCATCAGAACCCGCTCGGGATTGTCGTCGTGCCATAACAGAAGATCGTCGGCCCCGGTGAATGAAACCCGGCTGTTGCGGCGCACGAAATCGATGGCGGTATTTCTGGCGATGCGTGAAAGCCAGTTAGCGGCTTTCTGTTCATCCTTGAGTTGCTCGCGCCATCGCAGAGCCTTGATGAAGGTTTCCTGCGTCAGATCCTGGGCGTCGGCCGCGTTCTTCACGATCCGATAGATCTGCACATATACCCGGTGCAAGTGCTCGTCGACAAACTGGTCCTGGCGATCCACTGGGGCCAGATCCACTGGGGCCCGATCCACTGGCGCCCGGTCGAATGCGGTCGATTCCGCCGATTCCAGGGCGGGGCTGGTTGCTTGGTTCACTAAGACGACGGTAAACCCAATGCGTTCCGAAAATAAGCCGTAGTTCACCCAATTTGCAAAGGAGGAAACTACGGATGGCTTCCGGGCGGCCGGGCCGAGCTGTCTATCCGTGGTTTTACGTGGTTTTACCCCTCTGCGATTCAGGGAATCACCAGTATTCGCCGCCTGCCTTCTCATCGGACCTACCCCCCTTTCACTCCGCCCTCTTCTGCGTCACAATTGCACAACATGCCCGAACCCGAAACCGAAACCTGGTCCAACCCCGTTCGCGCGCGCCTGCAGGCCGGGCTACCCGTCTTCGGCGTCACCATCACCACAGACTCGGTGGAAGCGGCGGCCCACGCGGCCACGCTCGGCTTTCACTTTCTCTGGATCGAAATGGAACACTCTCCCATCACGCTGGAAACGCTGCGCCTGATGGTGCTGGCCACGCGCAGCCTGCCTGCGGCGATCTTCGCGCGGGTGCCGGTGGTGGAACTGTGGACGGCCAAGCGCGTCCTGGACCAGGGCGTGAGCGGCGTGATCTTTCCCTTCGCCGGCACGCCCGAAAAGGCGGCCCGCGCCGCAGCCTCGTGCCGCTACCCTCCGGCCGGCCGGCGCGGTTCGGGCGCCGGGGCAGCGGTGCGCACCTGGCCGCAGCCGGGCAACTACTATGACTCGGCCGACCGCGAAGTGGTCACCATCTGCGTTATCGAAGAAGCCTCCGCCCTGGACCACATTGACGCCATCGCGGCCACACCGGGCGTGGACGTCCTCTTCATCGGGACCAGCGATCTTTCGTTCTCGCTCGGTCTGCGCGGCCGGCAGAACGAACCGGCGCTCGACGCCGCCATAGCGGCCATTGCCGATGCGGCGCGGCGGCACGGTAAGTACCTGGGGCGGCCCTCCGGCACGGGGGAAACGGTCCAACGCCACATGGAGCAGGGCTTTCTGTTGTTCCAGATGCCCACCGAGATCGGGTTGATGGAACTGGGCGCGCGGCAACTGCTGGACCCGCTGGGGATTTCCGGCGTTCCGGCCGGCCAGCGGGCGCACTATTAGGTTGACCAGTGGCGCGCGCCACTACCAGCCAGGGATATCGCTTCCCCGGAACGGCCACGGAGCCGGCGCGCAGGTCGAGCATTTCATACGGTAGCGCAAGTGGGAACGCTACAATGGACGTACCGGGCCGCCCGCCCACGCTAGAGAATCGATGCCAAAACGAATCGCCATAGTGGAGGATGAAACCGAACTGGCCGGGCTGATCGAATACAATCTGACGCGGCATGGATATGAAGCGGAGGTGCTGGGCGGGTCCAAAGGGACGCTCAAGGCGCTGGAACAATCGAAACCGGATCTGATTCTGCTGGACGTGATGCTGCCTGACGTGGATGGCTTCGAACTCTGCCGGCAGATCCGCCAGTCGCAGGCGTTGGCGCGCACGCCGGTGTTGTTCTTGACGGCGAGGTCGGACGAAGTGGACCGCGTGTTGGGCCTGGAAATCGGCGGCGACGATTACATGACCAAGCCGTTCAGCCCGCGGGAGCTGATCGCGCGGGTGAAGGCCCACCTGCGGCGCGAAGAGATGGATACCGATCCGCCGGTGATGGAAATCGGGCCGTTTCGGCTGGACCGGACGGCGCGGCGGTTGTTCCAAAGGGACCGTGAGGTCACGCTGACTTCGACCGAGTTCAACCTGTTGGAGTTTTTCCTGACCCATACCGGCCGGGCCTTCAGCCGCGACCAGCTTTTGGAAGCGGTGTGGGGAGAGCAACGGTACGTCACGCCGCGGACGGTGGACGTGCATGTGCGGCGCCTGCGGGAACAGATTGAAGAGCAGCCTGACAACCCGCGCTATCTGACCACGGTGCGGGGCTTCGGCTATCGCTTCGAGGAATCGCTTTAGGGTCACCCCAGGCTCCAACGTTCTATTTCACACTGCCGGCGGATGAAGCCGCACCCGGAGCGGGGCAGCTTAATCCCGAATTCACTGCGTCTTAACCGTGCCGTAACACGGGGGCTGTTACTGTGTGGCTGTACAGGTTATCCGACGCCATGAAAAAGATCCTTCTAATCGAAGACGATATCGACCTGTTCTCCCTGTTGAAATACAACCTGGAGAAGGAAGGGTTTTCCCTGAACGGTCTGCAAACCGGGAAAGGCGCGATCGAACTGTGCCGCCACGTACGGCCGGACTTGATCCTGCTCGATATCATGCTGCCGGATTCGGACGGGCTGGATATTTGCAAGGGGATCCGCAAGGACCCGGATCTGGCGGCGACGCCGGTGATCTTCCTGACGGCGCGGGCATCGGAAACCGACCGGATCGTGGGGCTGGAACTGGGCGCCAACGATTACGTGGTGAAGCCGTTTTTCGTGCGCGAGCTGATTGCGCGGATCAAGCTGCAGTTCCGCAACCAGGCGACACCCTCGCGGGTGCTGGAGGCGGGTGGGGTGGAGTTGGACCGGACAAGCTGCCAGGTAAGGCTGAACGGCGCGCCGCTTTCGCTGACGGCCACGGAATTCCGGCTGCTGGAATTCCTGATGAGCCGGCCGGGGGTGGTATTCAGCCGCGAACAGTTGCTGAACGCGGTGTGGGGGCAGGACCGGGCGATCACAGACCGGGCGGTGGATGTCTACGTATTGCGGTTGCGGCAGAAGGTGGAGGCGGACCCGGGGAACCCGATTCTGATCCACTCGGTGCGCGGGTTTGGCTACACCTTCGAGCCGCGGCGGGCAATGGTAGCCACCCAGTAGCACGGGCCTTCCTGCCTGTGCGGCTCTTCCGGGCGGACGCTTTCTGTTGTCTGCCGCGGTACGATAAGCGATGTGGACGTCCAGAGCACAATTGAGTTCCTTTTTGGCCAGCAGGCCCGCTTTGATGCGCAGATGGCCGAATTGACCGAGAAGATGGATTTGATGGTCGATCACCAGATCGGCATGGACGAGCGTCATGACCGCGAGATTGCAGACATTCGATCAGCGCTGCGCCAAGCGGTCCGATTGAGCGTTGAGGAGCAGCGCCGCGAGCGTGCCCGGCGTCAGGCCCTGGATACAAAAGTTGACAAGGTGGCAACTTCGCTCCAAGGTTTGATTGATGCCATGAAGAACGATCGAAACGGCCATTAGACCGAAGACGCTAGCTTGCCGCGCGGCGCAGACGGTCTAAGATGCCGGCCCATTCGGGCGTGTCAGGGGGGCGTTCCACGGCGATCCATTCCAGGTGTTGCGCGTCCAGGCGGTGCAGGGTTTCGTAAAGCGCGGCGGCGTAGGCGAGCGGGGCGGCGGGCATTTCGTGGCCGATGCGGAGGTGGGCGCCACGGCCATGGGGCACGGGATCGCCGGAATTCAGCAGCAACAGCGGGGTGTCGGGGCGGTAGTGGCGGGCGTGCATGCCGGGGGAGGCGTGCGGGCCGGGGCCGGCAGTGGCTGCGACTTGCACGGGGCCGATCAGGGCTTCGATTTCGGTCAAGGGAATTGTGCCGGGGCGGAGCAGAGTGGGCGCCTCGACCAACGAGAGCACGGTAGATTCGATGCCGACGCGGGCGGGGCCGCCATCGAGGACGAAATCGGCGAGCCGCTCGGGAACATGGCCGGCAGCGGTGGGCGAAAGTTCCGTGAAGCGGTTGGCGCTGGGGGCGGCGATGGGCAGGCCAGCGGTGCGGATCAATTCGAGCGCCAGCGGGTGCGCGGGGACACGGAGGGCCACGGTGGGCAGGCCCGCAGTGACAATGTCCGGAATCGCGGCATGCTTCGGGGCCACCCGCTTGGGGACCACCAGGGTCAGCGGGCCGGGCCAGTAGTGGCGCGCCAGAATTTCGGCCGCGCCGGGCCAATGAGCGGCGAAGGCGCGCGCCATTTCGACCGAATCGACGTGGACGATTAAGGGGCTGGTATGCGGCCGGCCCTTGGCGGCGAAGATGCGCTCGACCGCGGCGGCATCCAGCGCGTTCGCGCCCAGGCCGTACACCGTCTCGGTGGGAAAGGCTACCAGTTTACCGGAACGAATCAGCGCGGCCGCGTGCTGCATGCTCATGCCGCCGCTCAATCTGCCGCTCAATCCGGGCTCTCGTCCTTATCGTCGCCCGCGATCCTGCCGGTCTTGCGCCAGACCAGGTAGGCGTGCATGAGCGGTTCCAGATCGCCTTCCAGGACGCGGTCCACGTCGCCCAGCGACAGTCTGCTGCGGAGATCCTTGACCAGCCGGTAGGGCGCCAGCACATAGTTGCGAATCTGGCTGCCGAAGTTGATCTCCAGCTTGGACTCCTCGGTCTTGCGGGTCTCCACGCGCTTCTTCTCGAGCTCGTATTCGTAGAGCCGCGCGCGCAGTTGCTTCATGGCGGTGTCTTTGTTCTTGTGCTGCGAGCGCTCGTTCTGGCACTGCACTACGATGTTGGTCGGGAAGTGCGTAATGCGCACCGCCGAATCGGTCATGTTGACATGCTGGCCGCCCGCGCCCGAAGCACGGAAGGTGTCGATGCGGAGATCCTTCTCGTTGATCTCGATTTTGATTTCGTCATCCACCTGCGGGTAGACGAAGACCGAGGCGAACGAGGTGTGGCGGCGGGCGTTGGCGTCGAAGGGCGAAATGCGCACCAGGCGGTGGACGCCGATTTCGGATTGCAGCAGGCCATAAGCGTTTTCGCCGTTGACCTCAAAAGTGACGGACTTGATGCCGGCGCCTTCGCCTTCCAGACGGTCGGTGACCACGGTCTGAAACTGGTCGCGCTCGGCCCAGCGCAGGTACATGCGCAGCAGCATTTCAGCCCAGTCCTGGCTTTCGGTGCCGCCGGCGCCGGGGTGGATGGTCATGATGGCAGAGCGGGCGTCGTTTTCACCAGAGAGCAACATGGCGGTTTCCAGGCGCTCCAGGAGTTCGGCGTACGTCTTGAGATCGCGGGCGATATCGGGGAGCACGGGCTCGCCTTCGCGGGCCAGTTCGAAGAGCGTGTCCAGGTCCTCGGTGTGGGCGCGAACCCGCTCGTCGTTGGCGATAGCTTCTTCCAGGCGCTTGCGGCCTTGCATCACCTTCTGGCTTTTTTCGGGCTGGCTCCAGAAATCGGGTGTGGAAATCTGAGCTTCCGTCTCGGCTAGTTTTTTCTTCTGTGCGGGAGCGTCAAAGATACCTCCGGACGGCCAGGGCCTGGTCGCGGAGGGGCTGGAATTCGCGTTCGAGCTCTTCTAATGTCATAGGGGTTCAGTCCTGGGGTTCAATCCGGGGGTTCCATCCGGGTTCAATCCAATTCTAACAAATAGGCGGCCTTGCCGACATTACGGGCGCGCGTCTTGCCGATTTCGATCGCGACGCCTTCGGCCTCGTGGATGTGGCCGCAGAAGAAGAGCTCGGGCTGGTGCTGCTGGATGAAGTCGCGGACCGCGGTGGAGCCGGCGTGGAGGCCGGGGCGGATGCGGTCAAGCTCGGTGCCGTAGGGCGGGGCGTGGCAGATGAGGACCAGGGGCGAAAGTTCGGCGAAGCGTTGCAGGCGTTCGGCGAGTTGGGGCTCGGTATACTCGCCGGGGGTGTTGAAGGGCGTGGGGCTGGAGTAGCCCAGGCCGGCGACGTGCCAGCGGCCCACCTGCATGTGACGCTGGTGGAAATCGTGCAGGCCGTAGCGCGCGCACATGCCGGCGATTTCGGCGGCCGATTCGTGGTTGCCGGGAAGCACGTAGACCTTGGCACCGCGGCGCTGCAGAATCTGGCCGCAACGATCAAGGCCTTTCGACCACGTGCCCTGGTCGCCCGCGGCGATGTAAAGATCGGCTTCAACGTTCAGCAGGCGTTCGAGCGTTTTCCAATCATTATGGATGTCGGAAAAAATAAGGAGCTTCAAGACATAGCGTAGCGCAAGCGGGACCTCGGCGCCGTCCTAATCAATCAAGCTGGTAATCATCCTGGCAATCAACCTGGCAATCAACCTGGCGCGATCTGCACTTCCACCGCCACCACCGATTGCCTGGGCACGCTGAACTCGATGGCGCCCGCCGGCACGCGCACCGCCAGAGCCGCCGGCTTAACCTCATCGGGCCTCGCCAGCGTGTTGGTAGCGCGCATATCGGCGTGGGTCAGCACGGTGGCGCGCGCCTCGCTGGCCCGCGCCTGGCCTGCCAGCCGCGCCCGCACCGCCACCGTGTCGCTAAGGGACGGGTTGGTCACGGTCAGCGTAAGCCGCCGGTCGCGAATGGATGCCGAACTCGACAATCCCGAAAGCCGCGCCGCCCCGGCCAGCCCCGTAACATTCAGGTCCGGTATTTTCATGATTGCCGGCACCTGCTGTGCCCCCATATGCGGCCGGTACATGTCGAAGATGTGGTAGGCCGGCGTGCGGCAGAACTTGTCGCCCAGCGCCAGGAACAGCGAGTGGATGCAGTTGATGGTCTGCGCCACGTTCGCCATGGCGATTTTGTCCGCATGGCGGTTGAAAATGTCAAAAGCCATGCCGGTATGGACGGCGTCGCGCAGCGTGATGGGCTGGCTCAGAATGTACCCCGGGGCGATCTCCTCACCGGGCGGATACCAGACGCCCCACTCATCGATCACCAGCCGGGTGCGATGCTGCTGGTCGAACTTGCCCATCTCGTTCCAATGGTCGCCGATCACTTTCTCCAGCCGCGCGCCGCGCAGCAGCACTTCGTACCACTCCGCTGCGTTGAAGTCGCCGGCCTTGATCTTGGTCTGGCGCAGGTCGGTGTAGTAATGAACCGAAAATCCGTCCGGCGGCCTGGTCCCGCGCATGCCTTCGAAGAAGCCGGTGGTCCAGCCGATGTCGCCATCGGCCGAGTGGCCCCGGGGGCCCGTGGCCACCAGAAACGGTGTGGCGTACGCGGGGAATTGGGTGACGAACTGGCGGTACTGCGTGGCATATTCCCCTGGCCGCATGGTGCCGCCGCAACCCCACGATTCGTTGCCCACGCCCCAAAACTGCACGCCAAAGGGCGCGCGGTCGCCATTGGCCGCCCGCTCGTCCGCCAGCGTGACCGTTCCGGCGGGCGCGTTGCAGTAAGACACCAGGTCGTGAAATTCCTTGGGCGTGCCTGAGCCTACGTTCGCCGCCACATACGGCTGCGCCCCCACCAGCCGGCACAGCCGCATGAATTCGTGGATGCCGAACTGGTTGGTTTCGGTGGCATCCAGACCGCGTGGCATCTGGCGCTGCCAGTAGTTGTAAGTCCGCGGTCGCCCGGCCGCTCCGCCGATGCCGTCGCGCCAGTGGTAACCATCGGCGAAGCAGCCCCCCGGCCAGCGCAGGTTGGGTGCGCCAATCCGTTTCATATCCTCGACAAACTGGGTGCGAATGCCGTCGATGTTGGGGATCTTCGAACCCCGGCCCACCCAGATGCCGTCATAAATGACGCCGCCCAGGTGTTCGATGAAGTGCCCGTAGAGATGCGGGCTGATGACGGAGCCGGGGTTGCCGGGCGAGAGTTCGATCTCCGCGTCAGCCGCCAGCGCGTGCCGGGAGCCCGTCAATCCGGCTACCGCGCCGGCCGCGGTTTTGAGGAATGTGCGTCGTTGCATATGCCAGGCTCCGGGTTCGAGTCTTGCCGAAAAGACAACTTATTTATAATCAGTATCTTACAGAAACGCAGAACTTTATTGTACAGAGGCCCGTACAATTTCTGTGGAAATCCTGTGGGAAACTAGAACTGCTCGATTCGCCACAGGTTAGCTGCGGGAAACCGACGACGCCTGAATTCGGCGCGGAGATCCGACACCCCGCCCGGGGTCCCTCCTTGTTGGCGTTGGCCGATGAGCCGGCCAATGTCCCAGTAGAGCGATAGCAGTTCGAGATTAACCGCCCGCAACGCGGCGTATTGTAGCCGAGCGAATTCGCTCCTTGATTTCTCCCAGAAGGGCGCGGTAGGCATCCAGCCCCAGGCTGTTTTCGTTTGGCACTGGAGTCATGATACTTGAATCCGGCGTGAACACGTTGGTTTTGTGCCCGTCAAGGGCAAAACGAGCACGAGAACAAGATGCCTGCAACCGCTGTATTCGGGTCAAGTTCATAGTTGTGAGCGCTCCTTGGGCCAGCGCGTCGTCGCGGTCGAAAGTGCCGCTCGACATCGCCACCATCTCGCCGCTCTTCTCGCCTGCCAGAATCCCAACCTATTTGCCGACGGGCTTACCCTCTTTCACGGTCACTTTGTAGCGATCCGTCGTCTTATCGTCACATTGGATAGTGAGATAGAAGACTCCTTCCTGCTTGGCATGATCGCCGAGATCGACCGAGACCGCGTCCTCAAGCATAAATGTTCAAGAGTGTGAGAGTCACGAACCAGAAAATTGGGCGCGGCGGCGTTGTTGCAGGAGATTCCCACCTGCTTGTTCAGATGCAAGGCCAGGGTTAGCACTTCCGGCCCGGTTGTTCCCGGGCTGCGTCCAAGGCATCGGAGTTGTGTGGACCAAGCCGGCCCTGCAATCGTTTTCCGCGGCATGCTCAATGCCCAATCTCGACATCAGACTGTCGCAAGACCACTCTCCGATAAGGAGCCGATCTTGCAGGCAGCCGATTATCACCGTTGCAAAGCAGTACAGCATCGGTAATGTTCGGCAATGAAAATACGCGGGAAACTGTGTGCAGGCGATGTCGCCCGAACCGTGGTGGCGCCGTGGCTCCCGATCCGGGCCTTCTGTCGGCAGTACCGGCTTGCGATAAAAGTACTCTTTTTGGATTGACATGTCAGCGCTGGAGCGTCATGATCTGTAAGTAAGTTTCTCCGCCGTACGCGAGCCAATCGGATAAACACCTCTGGAAGCTGCCTGACGGAGTCGTAATGGGATCGAATCGAATCAATGATCGCGGAGCCATCGAGCCTCTGGTGCGTCACCTGCGCGATGCTCAGGCGATGACTACGCTCATCGGGAATTCCCCGGCGTTCCAGGACGCCATCCGAGGCCTGCCCACGATCGCCAGGAGCGCCGCGACAGTCCTGATCACGGGCGAAACCGGGACGGGCAAGGAATTGGTGGGAAGAGCGATTCATTACCTTTCGGACCGCGCCAGCCGGCCTTTCGTGTCAGTCAATTGCGGATCGCTGGCGGAATCGCTGGTGGAGGAAGACCTGTTTGGACATGAACGGGGCGCATTCACGGATGCCCACCAACATCGCCCAGGCCTGGTGGCACAGGCAGATACCGGCACTTTCTTTCTCGATGAAGTGGACGCGCTCAGCCCCAAGGCCCAAGTCTCGCTGCTGACGGTGCTGCAGGACAAGACCTATCGCGCCATCGGCTCCACATCGGAAAGGCGCGTGGACATCCGTCTGGTAGCTGCAACCAACGCGCCTCTTGAGAAACTGGTACGAACCGGAGGGTTCCGTTCCGACCTTTTCTATCGGCTGTGCGTCCTCTGCATTAAACTGCCCCCACTGCGTGAGCGGCCCGAGGACATTCTGACTTTGACCCGGCATTTTCTTGGCAAACATGCGATCGGTGGAACAACTCCACCGCGGCTCAGCGCCGAAGGCGAACAGTGCCTGCTGAACTGGGAATGGCCGGGTAATGTTCGCGAGTTGGAAAATGCCATCATTCGCGGTATTCACCTGTCTGAGTCGGGCCTGATCGAAGCCTCCCATCTCGGCATCCAGACGCTGGAGCGGCGTGAGGAGCATCCAACCGTTCCCGGTGAAGGCAACACCATCTCCTCCTTCAAGAAGATGAAGCAAGTGGTAATCGATGCCTTTGAAAAGAAGTACCTTACCAGCCTTATGAGCCAACACTGCGGCAACGTCAGCAATGCTGCGCTATTCGCAGGAAAAGAGCGCCGGGACTTAGGCAAACTGCTTAAAAAGCACGGTGTCGATCCCCGACGCTTCTATTCGCCACTTAGTTAGTTACATCACCTCGCCTTCGCTTGCAACCAATATCACGCAGCGCCCCGGGCGAGTGTCTTGCACCCTCGAATCAGCCTTCAGCCTTGGCCGTTCGGCCAGTCAACCGAGCCGCCTTCATTCGCCGCGTTTCGGCTACAGCGAGCCGGCGGCCAAACCCCCAGCATCCTATCTGACAGAAGCCATGTCGAGTTATGCTACAGGAGAGAAGCTGAGACACTCATTAGATGGGTTCATAGTCACCCATCGGCGGGGGATCAGCCACCCACTCGATCCCGTTGTGCTCCAACAAATCCAACTCACGCGCCGGGTGTTTGTTCACCCGATACCGTACTAGGTGGATTCCCTAAGTCGGGCAGAATCCGTGACATCCAATTCGGCAATCCGATTGCCTCTTAAGGATGGCCGGTCCAGAGGGAGTTTACGCCAGAAGGGCCATCACAACCGCGCGACGAAAAAGTTCTATCGAAGGCCATCGTGAACTATCTGGAGGAACATCCGGACGCCATGGACACCATCGAAGGCATCGCCGAATTCTGGGTGTTGCGCAGTTTGATCCGCGTGGAAGTGAACACGTTGGTGCGGGTGTTGAGCCAGTTGACGGAACAGGGAGTGATCGAGGAAGTTACCCAGGGGAAGCACTCTTCTTACCGTTTGAGGAAACCATCGGGCTAACAGGGGCTAACCGCAAGCCCGAAAGATTTTGGAGGGAGGTATTGTGCCAGGTTCCATTCGCCCAAACCGTCCGGATGTCAGCGATCGATTTCCGGTTGCCGGGTTTACCATCCGCACAGGCGGAGGCCCTTCTTACTTCGAAGTGGCTGTAGCCACCAATCCCGGCCTCTTTCTGCCCGACAACAGGGGCCATCGCACGGAAAGTAATTTTTTCTCCACGCGGGGAGCGGGGCCGCTGCTGGCGGAACGGGGAGAGGCCGTCTACCTGCTTCCGACGGCGGTACTTTCCCGATTCGCCGGCAACGGGCGCCTGTACTATTCCATGGCGACCTTCAGCGATAGGAACTACTCTGATCTCGACGTCCTGCGGCTCCCGCCCGAAGCGGCGCCCTCGATAGCGATCTCCGGGTCATTCACCGGCAAATCGCGCGCGGCCGGCGTGGTGAACCCTCGTGGCGGATTGACGGGGAACGGATACCACACCAGTCCGGATTCGCTGGAGTGGGCTGGCGACACGCTGTCGGCCGGCACTTCCGCTCCCGTCCTGATGGCTCCGGGCAAGAACGGAAAGACGATGCCCGCTCCGCCGATGCCCGCTCCGCCGATGCCCGCTCCACCGATGCCGGCTCCGCCGTTGAAGGCAGCGCCCGCTCAACAGGTAGCGGCGGCGCATGCTGCCTCGCTCGCTTACGATGACGGCTTTGGCCCATGGGACGCAAGTCTGGATGCGGACAACGATGCCGGCGCCGACGCGGATGACGGCGGTGGCATCGAGGGTCCGATTCCGGACTCCGTGACATCGGTGGCGCCACAGGGCCTCAGCCGCCCATTCACAGCCGCGGAGTATCCTCAGGCGAGCCGGTTCGTTGCCGCAGCCTCCAGCAATTTTCGCGCGACCGCGGGCCCGCGTACCATCAGCCGCATGGTGATTCATATTACCGACGGCGGCAAGAACATAGACGGCCCGGTTACGTGGTTTCAGAATCCGAAGCAACCCTGCTATTGCGATCCGAAAAAGGGAAATTGCCCCGATCCGCCCAAGCTCTGTCCCGTCAGCGCACACTATGTCGTCGGTCAGGATGGCGAGGTGGTGCAGATGGTGCTGCATAAAGATGTGGCATGGCACGCTGGTTCGGCCAACGGCGACAGCATTGGGATTGAGCACGTGGCCAACACCAGGGGCCTGCTGCCGAGCGAAGCCGAGTACAAGGCGTCGGCGGCGCTGGTGGTGTGGCTCTGCAATCAGTTCGGACTTCCGGCGGACCGGACGCACATCCTGGGCCATGCCGAAGCCGATCCGAAAACCGGTCATAAGGCCTGCCCCAATGGCGCCTGGGACTGGGACCACTACATGAGCCTGGTGTCCAGCGCCGCCACGCCTCCGCCCACATCCAGCGGCGGAGCAACCGATACAGCCCCATCCGGTGGAGGAGACGTCGCGCCCGCCGCTTCTCAAAGCCTCGGTTATCAGGCTTGGGAAACGAAGCGCCAGCGCGATGTCGCCGGAAACAGAAAAATGTCAGCCGGGACCAAGCCGCTCGGAATCGTCATCCCGGATGACGTGCCTGCGAATCTGGGCGACGCGCTCTCCTCGTTGGCCCAATGGTTGCGCAGTCTGACGGCATGGGCTGTGGGGGTCCCCGATACGACTTTCTTCCCGTTTTCGGCGATCTGCCAACTCCGGATGACGGACGGCTCGAACAACTATACGGGCACCGGCTTCTATATCGGAACCAATACCATCCTGACCTGCGCCCACAACCTCTACGGGATGACTTCGGCGACCGTCATTCCCGGCAAGAATGATCGCGTCTCGCCCGTGGAACCTTTCGGCCACTTCAACGTAGACGCGTCCAGTTGGACGATCCACCCAAGCTACGACCCGACAACGCAAGCCGAGCCCGATGTGCACGACTTCGACCTGGCGGTGATCCGCGTCGCCACGCCACCTCCCACCGGCCAGTACTTTTCGACGCTGGAGGAACTCAACCAGTCTCGTCCCAGTCCTATCATCGTGTGCGGGTACGCCGCTAGGAGTGTCGACCGGGACAGGCAACACATGGACTCCGACATGGTTCGTCAGGTGACTGACAATCGAATGCTGTATAACCTGCAGACAGAGCCGGGAAACAGCGGCTCGCCGGTCTTTTACTTCTGGGCTTATGAAGACGAACAGAAGCAGATGACCGTTCAGGACATCCGCCTGGTGGGCGTACACGTATCCTCATACAGCAATAAACTGAACCAGGCGTGCCGGCTTACCGAGGACAAGATCAAATGGATTCGGTCGGCATCGGGCGCACCAGCAGCCGCACAGTCATTGGGACGCGCCAATGCGCCCAATGGAAAAACCAATGGAAAAAATGGCCTGAAAACCGCCATGTCTCCGGCCCACCATCGCAAACCGGCCCACATGCTGGCGTACAACATTATCCAACCTACCTACACGCCGGCCAATGCGGATGAGGCCAAAGTCTTCATGAAGCAATGGGCTGCCCGGCGCGAACGATGGCGAGCCGGCGTCCAGGATACGACCATCTTCCCCCACTCGGCCATTTGCCGTTTCCGGATCGCGATGCCGGACGGCGAGTACATCGGAACCGGGTCTTACATCGACCGCGACCTGGTGCTGACCTGCGCCCACAATTGCGTGTCAACACGCGCGGATGGGAGCCTGGTGAGCGCGAGTAGCATTACCATCATCCCCGGATTCAACGATCTGGCGAATCCGCCGGAACCGTACGGCCACTTCAGCGTCACTCCCACGGCTTGGACGGTTCATCCGAGCTATAACCCCGCCGCCTCCGGTTGCCGCGCCGCCCATGACTTCGACCTGGCGGTGATTCGCGTAGGCACGCCGCCGCCGAACGGACAGTACTTCAAAGCGTTGGAGGAACTGCTGCAGTCGCAGAGCAGCCCGATCATGCTGTGCGGCTATGCGGCGGAGAGTGTGAGCGCCGACCGGCAACACATGGATGGCGACCACATCACGGGGGTGGCCGACAACCGCTTCGACTACGACATTCAGACCGAGGGTGGAAGCAGCGGCTCACCGGTGTTCTATCTGGCCGGTTGGGAAGACGAAAACGCGCAGGCTTCGCAAACCGAAATCCGGCTGATCGGCGTCCACACCCACCTGGGAGCGAACCCCGATTGTACGGTCAGCGACTCGGTGAATGGCGGCTGCCGCCTCACG
>Ga0210402_10000815_pt1 | contig 33661 bp, 25 predicted proteins | sample IncBWC7MmetaG_FD_161055 | JGI IMG/M metagenome (GOLD analysis project Ga0210402, IMG submission 161055) | Forest soil microbial communities from Barre Woods Harvard Forest LTER site, Petersham, Massachusetts, United States - Inc-BW-C-7-M | ecosystem: Environmental > Terrestrial > Soil >...
GTCCTTGCCGCTGCCGGCGACGGCAGCGGTGGAAAGGCCCGTCTCGGCGGCGATGCGCTTGGCCGACGGCATGGCGGGCGCGTCGGTTTTGGGCGCAGGGGTTTCGGCTTTGGGCGCGGGCGTCTCGGCTTTGGCGGCAGGGGCCGGCTTGGGCGCTTCGGCAGGTTTGGCGGCGGGCTTGGCCGCGCCGGCTTTGCCTTCGGCGCCCATCTTCCCTTCGGCAATCGAGCCCAGGATGGCGCCGACCTGCACGGTGGCGCCGGCCTTAACGCTGATGGATTCGATGGCGCCGGCGGCCGGGGCGGGCACTTCCACCGTCACCTTGTCGGTTTCCAGCTCCAGCAGCGGCTCGTCGCGGGCGACGCTTTCGCCTTCCTTCTTGAACCAGCGCGCCACCGTGGCTTCGGTGACGGATTCGCCCATCGCGGGCACCTTGATTTCAATGGTCATGACGGCCTTCTCGAACGCTGTCTGCGCCCGCCCTGTTACAGAGTCAAAGCTTCATTGAGGAATGCGGCCAGTTCGGCGAGGTGCTGCTTCATCAAGCCCGCCGCCGTGGAGGCATATTCGGGCCGTCCCACATAGCGGGGACCGCGCGTGCCGCCCAGCTTGACGATGATTTCCTCGATGCGCAGCTTGACGAAATTCCAGGCGCCCTGGTTCTTCGGCTCTTCCTGGCACCAGACAAATTCGGCCTTGGGAAAGCGGTTGAGTTCCTGGGCCAGCACATTTTCCGGGAAAGGATAAAGCTGTTCCAGGCGCAGGATCTGGATACGGCTCTCGCCGCGTTTTTCACGCTCTTCCATCAGGTCGAAATAGACCTTGCCGGAGCACAGCACCACGCGCTGGATCTTGTCGTCCGGCACCAGGGCGACGGTGGTGGCGCCGGGCACGACTTCGGCCTGATCGCGCAGCACGCGGTGGAAACTGTTGCTGGGGCCCATGTCGCTGAGGAAGGAGATGCATTTCTTGTGGCGCAGCAGCGATTTGGGCGTCATCACGATCAGGGGTTTGCGGAACGGGCGATGCATCTGCCGGCGCAGCATGTGGAAATAATTGGCCGGCGTGGTCGGCACGCAGACCTGCATATTGTCCTGGGCGCACATCTGCAAATAACGCTCCAGCCGGGCCGAGCTGTGCTCCGGCCCCTGGCCCTCATAGCCATGCGGCAGGAGCATCACCAGGCCCGACATCCGCAGCCATTTCATCTCGCCCGAGGAGATGAACTGGTCTACCACCACCTGGGCGCCGTTGGCGAAATCGCCGAACTGGGCTTCCCACAAGACCAGCGATTTGGGATCGGCGGTGGTGTAGCCATACTCAAAGCCCAGCACCGCTTCCTCGGACAGAAGCGTGTCGATCACCTCGAAATCGCCCTGGCCCTCGTGGATATGATTGAGCGGCAGATAGCGCTCCTCGCTTTCCTGATCCACCAGTGCGGCATGACGCTGGCTGAAAGTGCCGCGCGCGGAATCCTGGCCCGACAGGCGCACGTCCATGCCCTCATCCAGGAGGGTGCCGAAGGCCAGCGCCTCGGCGGTAGACCAGTCGAAGCCTTCGCCGGTCTCGAACATCTTGGCCTTGGCTTCGAGCAGGCGCGTGATGGTCTTGTGGGGATGAAAGCCCGCAGGCGTGGTGACCAGCGCCTTGCCGACTTTTTTCAGCATCTCGAAGGGCACGCCGGTTTCGCCGCGCCGGTCGCTGTTCTTGGGGGCTGCGGCCATGCCCGCCCAGCGCCCGTCCAGCCAGTCGGCGCGGTTGGGCAAATGCGACTTGGAGGCGTTGAATTCCTCGTCCAGCCTCTGGTTGAAGCCGGACTGCATCGCCGCAATGTCGGCCTCGCTGAGCGTGCCTTCGCTGACCAGCTTCTTGGAATAGAGCGTTAGTGTGGAGAGATGATCCTTGATCACCCGGTACATCAGGGGCTGGGTAAAGGCCGGTTCGTCGCTTTCGTTATGGCCGAAGCGGCGATAGCAGATCATGTCTATCACCACATCCTTGTGGAACAGCTGGCGGAATTCGGTGGCGATGCGCGCGGCATGCACCACGGCCTCGGGATCGTCGCCATTCACATGGAAGATCGGCGCCTGCACCATCAGCGCCACATCGGTGCAATAGGGCGAGGAGCGCGAATAGACCGGCGCGGTGGTGAAGCCGATCTGGTTGTTGATCACAAAATGGATGGTGCCGCCGGTGCGGAAGCCCTTGGTGCCGGAGGCGGCGAAACATTCCGCCACCACGCCCTGGCCGGAGAAGGCCGCATCGCCATGGATCAGGAGCGGCAGCACGCTGGCCCTGGACTGGATGTCGCCCAAGAGATGCTGCTTGGCGCGGGCCTTGCCCAAGACTACCGGATTGACGATTTCCAGATGCGAGGGATTGGGGGTCAGCGACAGATGCACCTGGTGGCCGTCAAACTCGCGGTCCGAGGAGGCGCCCAGATGGTATTTGACGTCGCCTGAACCTTCGACATCGGATGGATTGGCGCCGCCGCCCTGGAATTCATGGAAAAGCTGGCGATAGGGTTTGCTCATCACATTGACCAGGACATTGAGGCGGCCGCGATGGGCCATGCCCAGCACAATCTCCTTCACGCCCAGCTGGCCGCCGCGCTTGATGATCTGTTCCAGCGCCGGGATGGTGGCTTCGCCGCCATCCAGGCCGAAGCGTTTGGTGCCGACAAAACGGTTGGCGGCGAATTTCTCGAAGCCTTCCGCCTCGACCAGCTTGTAGAGGATCGCCTTCTTGCCTTCGGGGGTGAATTTGATGTCCTTATCCGGCCCCTCGATGCGGCGCTGTAGCCAGTCCTTCTGCTCGGCATCGTTGATGTGCATGAATTCATAGCCGATGCGGCCGCAATAGGTGCGCTGGAGGATATCCAGCATCTGGCGCGGGGTGGCGGTCTCCATCCCCATCACGCCGGCGATATAGATGGGCTTGTCCATCTCCGCGTCATGGAAGCCATAGAAGGCGGGATCGAGCTGGGGATGCGGCTGGCGTGGCGTGATCTTGAGCGGATCGAGATCGGCTTCCAGATGGCCGATCACCCGATAGGCGCGCACCAACTGAATGGCGCGGATGGAATCCAGCGCCGTGGCGCGGACGCTTTCACCCGCATCTTGAGACGAGGCAGCGGCGGGCGCGGAGGGTTTTTTCGGCGAAGCTTTAACGGCAGATTGTTCGCCCGACAGAGCCTGAGTGATTTCATCCTGCGGCAGGCGGGTCTTGCCGTCGCGCTGCCAGGCGGGGCCGCGTCCCAGCTGGGTGGGAGAGAGGCCGGCCTCGCCCATTTCCGCGAAATAACCGCGCCAGCTCGCATCCACCGATTCGGGATTGGCGAGGTACTGGGCATAGAGGCCCTCGAGAAAGGCGGCGTTGGTGCCTGAGAGGAAGCTGGTCGCGTCGAGAATGTCGTTGGAGGCGCGGTTAATTCGATCTGAAGGCGATTGCTCTGTCATATCAAATACTTATAGGGAAGCTTGTTGGGCTGACCCTGTTCCTGGGACCCGCTGGCAAGGCGTTTTCAACGGCGGGCCGTGGTTAGCGGTTTTGCCGGGCCAATTCAACGACATTGCGGTTAATATGGGTTCAATAAGACCCAATTACGATGGGCGACGAGCGGTGCCGAAGGCACAAAACAGCCCAGTGGGCTGTTTTGAGCGAGGAGCGCCGCGAGCTTGGGCGAGCGGCGGGGGGTATTTCGCAACTGCACAAATATTTGACAGCGGCCGGATTGAGTTGCCGGCGCAAGATTGGCGGTTGTTGGGCGAGCGTCGGGGGTGGTGGGCGCCGTAAAGATTTGCCGCTCCCCCAAGGGGAGGGGAGACGGGACACAAACGCGGCGTGTGTTTCTGATAGGCTGTGGACGCTGGAAGAATTGGTCGAGCAAACTTCCCGCTAGTACGGCATAGAGCTTGATAGGATGGCTATTTGGCGGAAGCGTCGGGCAATTGCCACTTAACAAACAAGGTGAAGCCACCTAGGGCAACGTTGGGACCTATCCGCGTTGCCTTTCCATAGCGCTCTTGGACCATGGCCTGCGCCTTTGCGTCCAGCGTTGGAGAACCACTGCTAATAAGCACACTGGTTTGCGCCTCGGAATTTGCAAACACGAGGAGAATGGCGGTTACGCCGTGTTCTCCCCGGCTGAGTGAATCGGGCGGGTAATCTCTTATATTCGGGTTGATCACAAGCGTCCCCGGTGGATAGTTGAAATTAGCCGGCAATGACCAAGCTATACGGAGATGGACCACCGCAGCTTGCGGCAGACAATCCTTGATAGCCGGGAGCCATTTGTAATTAGCGGTCACATACTGGATCGTCGCATCGTCCAACCTTTTTGAGCCGCTGGAATTTATCAATGCGATAGCCGTCGGTGCGCCGCCGGTGCCGACCGTCACATTCACGTCAGTCGTACCTTGTTCTCCCGCGACGACGGAATAGGTCGGGTAGGGAGGAATGGAGTGAGTTGCCATAACGGGGCTTGGTATGGGTTGGTTTGGCATAGTGCAGGCCACATCCGCACCAAGGGCGGCGGCGGGCACTAGCCCCATACAGGCGGCGATAGCTAAGATTGCGAGCTTTTTCATTCTAAAGCTCTCCCCAGAGATACTGCAGGCTATCCGCTTTTCAACTCTTTCGCACTCGCAGCAAAATCAAATTAGGACACTACCCGGATGCGGGGCTTCGCCTATACACAAAAAAACAAGCGGTTTTACTTGCCGCTCAGCAGTTCCACCAAAGTGGTGCCCAGCGCCGCCGGATTGGGCGAGACGCGGATGCCCGCCGCCTTCATCGCCTCGATCTTGGACTCCGCGCCGCCCTTGCCGCCCGAAATGATGGCGCCGGCATGGCCCATGCGGCGGCCCGGCGGGGCGGTGACGCCGGCGATGAAGCCGACCATCGGCTTTTTGACTTTCGAATGGCGGATAAAATCGGCGGCGTCTTCCTCGGCGCTGCCTCCGATCTCGCCGATCATGATGATGGCTTTCGTTTCGGGATCCGCCAGCAGCATTTCCAGCACGTCGAGATGCTCGGTGCCCTTGACCGGATCGCCGCCAATGCCGACGCAGGTTGTCTGGCCCAATCCCACCGCCGTGGTCTGCCACACCGCTTCATAGGTGAGGGTGCCGGAACGCGAGACGATACCAACCGTGCCGCGGCGATGGATATGGCCGGGCATGATGCCGATCTTGCATTCGCCGGGCGTGATCACGCCGGGGCAGTTGGGACCGATCAGCCGGGACTTGGAGCCGGACAAGGCGCGCTTGACCTTGACCATGTCCAGCACCGGAATGCCTTCGGTGATGCAGACGATGAGCGGGATTTCCGCATCAATCGCTTCCAGGATCGCGTCGGCGGCGAAAGGCGGCGGCACATAGATCGCGCTGGCGTCGGCGCCGACTTTTTCCTTGGCTTGGCGCACCGTGTCGAACACCGGCAGGCCCAGATGCGTCGTGCCGCCCTTGCCGGGCGTGGTGCCGCCCAGCATCTTGGTGCCGTAAGCGATGGCCTGTTCCGAATGAAAGGTGCCCTGCTTGCCGGTGAAGCCCTGGCAGATCACCCTGGTATTCTTGTCGACGAGAATGGACATTATTTCGAACCCTTGACGGCCTTGACGACTTTTTCCGCCGCGTCGGCAAGATCATTGGCGGAGGTGATGGCAAGGCCCGATCGGGCCAGAATCTGCTTGCCCAGTTCGACATTGGTGCCTTCCAGCCGCACCACCAGCGGCACCTTGAGGGAGACTTCTTTCGCCGCGGCGATGATGCCTTCGGCGATAATGTCGCACTTCATGATGCCGCCGAAAATATTGACCAGGATTCCCTTCACATGGGGATCGCTGACGATGATCTTGAAGGCGGCGGTGACTTTTTCCTTGCTGGCGCCGCCGCCGACATCCAGGAAGTTGGCGGGCTCGGAGCCGTACAGCTTGATGATGTCCATGGTCGCCATGGCCAGGCCCGCGCCATTGACCATGCAGCCGATTTCACCGTCGAGCTTGATATAGGAGAGGTCGTATTTGCCGGCTTCGACTTCGGCGGGATCTTCCTCGTCCAGATCGCGCAGGGCCTGGATATCCTTGTGGCGGTAGAGCGAATTATCGTCGAAATTGATCTTGGCGTCGAGGCAGACAATCTTGCCGTCCTTGGTGACAACCAGCGGATTGATTTCGAGCAGGCTCATATCCTTGGCGACAAAAGCATCATAAAGGCTCTTGACTACGGCGCCGATCTGTTTGGCCTCGTCGTCTTTCAGACCCAGGGCGGCGGCGATCTCATTGCCGATATAGGGCGAGTAGCCCGCCACCGGTTCGACCTGGAAGGTCTTGATTTTTTCCGGCGTCTGGTGCGCGACTTCCTCGATGTCCATGCCGCCTTCGGTGGAGACGATGAAGGCGATGCGGCTGGTGGCGCGGTCCACCAGCGCCGACAGATAAAGTTCGCGCGCGATGGCCGAACCGTCTTCGATGTAAAGGCGCTTGACCAGGCGGCCATGCGGCCCGGTCTGGTGCGTCACCAGCATCATGCCCAGCATGCGCTTTGCTTCCTTCTCCACATCCTCGATGGATTTGACCACCTTGACGCCGCCGCCCTTGCCCCGTCCGCCGGCATGGATCTGCGCCTTGACCACCCAGACCGGGCCGGGCAGCGATCGGGCCGCCGCCACCGCTTCCTCCACCGTAAAGGCGGGCTTGCCCAGAGGGACCGGCGTGCCGAAGCCGCGCAGGACCTCTTTGGCCTGATATTCATGGATATTCATGGAGTTACCCCGGAGACAGCCCTTAGAAGCGGGCTTTTAACGCGGCGCACCATAGCAGTCCAAAATCCGGGTGCAAGGCGGCGAATTGGCCGCAAAAAAGAGCGCCCCGCGAAGGTTTTCACCCAAGCGAGGCGCCCCGATCTCCCGCCGTAAATGGTCATTCACGGGGCGGGAGATCCACTCAGTAGAAGCCGAGGCCGCCGACCCCGCCACCCAGTGTCATGCCAGATACGTGTAGTTCGCGGGCCTGGGCCTGCGATCGGGCATAACTCTGGGCGCGGGATGCAGCTTCCTCGGCACTCTCCCGGGTCTGACCGCCAATCAGATCGTGATGCTGCTCCAGACAGACTTTGGTGACATAGGTGAAGAACATGTCGCCGGTGCCGAATTTGCGAAGATTGGTGCGCTCGGTGCAGTCCACGACTTTTTCGGCGGGGGCGCATTTGAGCATGCCGTCCTTGTAGTGGCGCACGGCTTCGCCGGCACCGCAGACTAGGCCTTCGGCATCCTTGTAGGCCGTCGCCATGCCCTGGTCTGATTGCATCACCGAGCCGATCAGCACGCGCAGGGTCGAACCGGGCAGGCAGCGCGCCACTTCGCCTTCATAGCCGGAGTTGATCCAGGTCTCGGGCGTCATGTGCGAGGCGGGGAATTGATGACCATCGGCGCTGACGCAGATCGCATGGATGGATTTGATCACGGTGGCGTCGACAAAATGGCATTGGCTGCCGTTTTCGACATTGGCGCTGTAGCCGCCCGGCGCGCCCTGGTAGCCATAGCCGTAACCATGGCCGTAATTGCCTGCTTCGTCGGTGGCAACCACGCCGCCGGCATGGCCCACGAAATAGCCGCCCGCGCCAGTGGCGCCGAGGATGCTGCCTTCGGGTACCGCGGCAAAGCCGTAATTGGAATTGTTGTTGACGTAGCCGTTGTTGTTGAAGCTGCCGTTCGCATTGTTGTTGGACGCGTTGTTGTTGCCGTTGTTGTTGAAGCTGCCGTTCGCATTGTTGTTGGACGCGTTGTTGTTGCTGTTGGCGGTGCTGCTGTTGAAGCCGCCGCCGCTGGAAGACGTGGAATTGCCGCCGCCGGTTCCTGCGGCATTCGCGGTGGCATTGCCGCCAGAGCTGGCGCCTGTGGTGGTGGAACTATTATTGTTGGTCGCGTTGCCGCCATTGGTGGTGGCGGCTGCGGTGTTGGTGGCATTGCCGCCCAAGCCGACGACATAGGCCGTGCCACCCGCTCCGCCCTGCGAATTATTGTTGTTGGTTTTGGCCGTCGCGAAGCTCTGGTCGCCATTGGTAGCGGTCCCGCCGCTGGCGCTCTGGCGTTGGTCGTTGGTTTGAGCCTGGTTACCATTGCTGCCGCCGGTGCCTGTCGCCAACGAGGAATTGTCGATGGTGATGGAGGGCGCGGAGCTGCCGCCTGGGACCGGGACGGTGAAGTTCGGCGATATCGAGATAGTAGGCGAGGCCGAGGCCGTGCTGGTGCCGCCAAAGCCATTGCCGCCGGTGCCGCCCGCGCCGCCGGTGGCGTTGCCGCCGGTTGCGGTGTTGGTGTTGTTATTCGTACCCGTGACGTTGCCATTGGTGGCGTTGGCTGTGGTGTCGCCCACCGAAGCGCCGCTGGCGTCGGACGAATTGTCGATGGTGATGGAAGGCGTGGAGCCCGAGCCGCCGCCGCCCAGGCCAACCACATAAAGCGTGCTGGCGCCGCCCTGGCCGCCAGCACCGCCAAAGCCGCCGGCGCCGCCGGTGGCGGAGAGCGTGGGGCTGGCGGTGAAGCTGGGGTTCGACGTCAGGCTGGCCGTTTGGGTCGGATTGGCCGTCTGGGTCTGGTTGTTGGTATTGCTGCCGCCGTTGCCACTGGCATTGCCGCCGGTCGCCGAATTGTTGCCGGAATTGTCGACCGTGATAGCGATCGGCGCCGAGCCGCTGCCCGCGCCTGAACCAGCGAAATTATTCTGGGTCTGGTCTTCGGTCTGGGTCTGGGTCGGGGTGAAGCTGTTGTTCGGCGTATAGGTGTTGCTGGGCGAGTAGGTCGGCGTGAAGCTGTCGGTCGGCGTGTTGGTCGCCGTGTTGGTGGGCGTGAAGGTGTCGGTAACTATGGGTGTGAAGCTGTTGCTGCCGCCTGTGGTGTTGGCGGTGCCGCCAATGACCGTGCTCGTGTTGTTGGACGTGCTGTTGCCGCCATAGCCGTTGCCGCCAAAGCCCTGGCCGCCCGCACCGCCGATGGCCGTGACGGTGGGATTGGCCGTGGCGGAGCCACCATAGCCGCCCGCGCCGCCGGCGGCGGTGCTGGTGGAATTGCCGCCGGTGACGCTGATGTCGCCGACATCGCCGCCCGCGCCGCCATAGCCGACCCCGCCCTGCGCGGTGCTGGAGCCGCCGGTAGCGGTCGCGCCGATCACCGTGATGTTGGTGGTGTTGCCCGTGGCGGAGCCGGTGCCTGTACCGGTGCCGGTGCCTGTGCCGGTGGCGCTGGAATTGTTCGAAATCGTGTTCGACAGTGCCGCGATCGCGGCCGCAAGCGCCAGCGCCGCGGAATCCGACATGGAATTGTTGTTGTTGGTCGTGGTGTTGGTGTTGTTGTTCGAGTTGTTATTCGAGTTGTTGTTGGAGTTGTTGTTGTTATTGCTGTTGCTGTTGTTGCTGTTGGAGTTGTTGTTATTGCTGTTGTTGTTGCTGCCGCCACCGCCACTGCCGCCGCCATGGCCATTGCCGCCGCCCTGACCGCCCTTGCCGCCGAAATTGAAGATATTGGTCTTCTCGATATCGATCGATTTGTTGATCTCGATATTCTTGGACGCGTCTATATATTTCGAATTATCGATGTTCTTGGTGATGTTGATGGTCTTTGAGGCATCGATCGTGTTGGTGATGGTCACCGGCTTGTTGATGGTGATCGGCTTGCTGATGTTGACAGTCCGGGACGCGTCGATCGTGTTGGCGACGGTTACGGGTTTGTAGACATTGATGTTCCTGGAATTGTCGATGCTGATAGTGTTGCTGACCGGCTTGTTGATTTCGATATGGGTGTTGTTCGTCACCGGCCGGTTGATGGTGATGGCCTTGAAATTCTCGATGCTGTTGTTCACCGGGGCGGGCTTGCTGATATCGAAAGTGTTGCCCGCCTGGCGGCTGCCGTCATTGCCCGGGACATTGAGCGGACGATCCACATGCATAGAGTTCTGCTGGACGTTGACCGGGGCGCCGACCCTGCCCTGCACAGTCAGGGGACGGTTGCCGCCGAAATAGGAGGCGCGGGGCGTATCGCTGTTGTTCTGGACATTGACCGGGGCTTGCTCATGGCCCGGAAACCCGAATGTGTTGGGCCGCGCGCCGGCATTCATGCCTTGGGGATGTTTCACGGGGATTGGCAAGTCGCAGATCAAGCCGTTGATTGCGGCGCTGGCGCCAGCCGATCCGCCCCATGTCCCGACATGGGTCATGCCGCCCGCCTGAGCCGCCATCGGACTGGCGAGCAGACCCGCGCCGGCCAGGGCGGAAGTCAGAAACATGACGGGTTTGAGCGACATTTACATGCTCCTTGCCCCGAAGGGCGGGTGAATGACCGCTCCTTTCGCTTCATGAAATATGCCATTGGGGCCGGCCGGGAGGCAGATCGTGCTGTGCCGGAATGGGACACTATCCGCCGCATGCCCGGTCCGGCCGGAAGGCGCGCACTGCCGATTTTGGGGGAAGCTGCGCCCGGCCCGGATGGCTGATTCAGCCGGTCGCACATGACCGATAAAGCTGCCGGCGCAAGGCTCTGCCTTCCGGCCGCCCCCTATGGTTACAGACCCGTCCGGCGGCCTTGGCACGGCTTCTGCTCTGCTCACTGGCATACGGCGGTCCAGCGTTTCGTAGTGAAGCACACTGGCCTCTGCCAAGGGAATAACGCGGCCATGAAACACAAGAATTCGCATCTGCTGGTGGGATATTGGAGCCGCTTGCGGGATGGGCGCGATGTCCCGGACCAGACTGATATCGATCCGCGCCAGATCAAGCGGCTGCTATCCTATACCTTCATTCTGGACTGCGAGAACCCTTCACGCCCGGTTTACCGTCTGGCCGGCACAGCGCTGTGCGAGCGGTTTGGCTTTGAACTGAAGGGCACGGGCTTCCTGGCCCATTGGGAATCCCAATCGGGACTGTCACTGGCATCGCTGCTGCGCCAGGCGCTGCAAGCGCGCCAGCCCGTCTGTCTTACGTCCATCGCGGCAACCGCCGATAACGGCATGGTCGAGCTGGAGACGATTTTAACCCCAGTCAGCTTCAATGGCGGCGTGCCCAAGCGTTTCTTCGGCTTGGTACAGGTGCTTTCCGATCCCACACCCTTGCTCGGCCGCGCCATCGCCTATCAAAGGCTGATTGCCTCGCAGCTGATAAGGGAGGACGAACCACTTCCCAATTACGACCGGAATTTGCCACCGCCGCCGCCGCCATCCTCCATGATCCTCAGAACCCACCCCAAGGCGCCGTATCTGCGCCTGGTGGTCAGCCAGGATCATCCCAGCCTTTCAGCGTTCGGCTCGGGCGACCTGCTCCAGAAAATGTTCGATGCCTTTGCGCGCCTTCGGGGCGCGGCTAACACGGACGAAATCAGCAGATTTTCCTGACGCGGGTCTTTCGCCCACCGGCGTTTGCCCGCTCTCGCGCCCTTCGCTAACGCTTCGGGCGTTCGTCGCTCGAAATGGTCCACTGGACCATTTCGCCTTGCGGACGCTCCTCACCCACCGGACCTGCTCGTAAATCGCGGGCTCACGGATGCGGTGTGCGCGGATCGATGCTCTGCGAACGCTGCGCCGGCGTGGTCTGGATATCCTGGGTGATGGGATTGTCCACCGGGTCCTTATTCAGGATGTTGCGGTCCAGCGCGATCGCATTCTGTTTTTCCTGCAGATAGGGAATCTCGTAGCGCTCGATGGCGGAGCGGAAGGTTTCGAAATCCTTTTCGTCGCCGGGCAGGCGCTTGTCGCAGCGGTCGGGATCCAGATGCTGCTGTTCCTGGCACCACAAATCGAAATTCATGGTCTTGACGTCGTAATTGGGGCCTTGCGCCAGGGCCGCCATTGGGGCCAGTAAAAGGACCGCCGCAATTCCACTGGCCCGGAAATGTTCCATCCCTGTCATAACGCGGAGCTTAGAAGCTTCGTTGCCGGGGCGAAAGGCCGGAGTGTGCTTGCCCGTTGTTTCACCATGAAACGGCTGGTCCCGCCTGTTGAGGCGGGACCATGGCCGAATTGTCACGGCAGCAGGCTGACCACGCTGCGGCGATTCCTGGCTTCCTTGGTGTTGTCCGGCGTCTGGACGGCCAGATCGTTTTTGCCAACCCCAGACGCCTGGATCGCCGCACGGCGCGCGCCCATGTCCACCAGGGCCTCCACCACCACATTGGCTCTCCTCACCGAGAGCCGCTGGTTGTAGTCGGCGGGACCCGATGTGTCGGTGTGACCCACCACGGTAATGTGCGACTGGCCGCCGGCACGCGCGGTATTGATCACAGTGGTGATCACCGTCAGGTCTTCGGCGGTCAGGGTCCAGGAATCGAAATTGAAATAGACCGTAAAGTTGCTTGTCGGTGCCGGCGGGGGGGGCGGCGGCGCAGCGGTGGGTGCGACCGGCGGAGCGATCTGCGCCACCGGCGGCGGTGGCGGCGGGGCCGGACGCGCGGCATTCTCAAGCGCCAAAAGCGAGCCATCGAGTGCGGTGCGGCATGCCTGGGAAGCGGAAGCCAGGGCCGCAACATTGCTGTCCAGAATCCAGCAATCGTAATCGGCCTGGGCCCGGGCAGCCTGATCGGGGACGCTTGTCTTGCCCGCCGCTATGGCGCGGATCAGCCTGCCGCGCATGGTCTGGGCCGTGGGGTCGCTGGAGGCGGCCTCGGGCGCGGGCTCCTGGCCCTGCTCAGCCAGATTGGCCTTGTCGGTGAAGGCGGTGACCAGAAGGTCTTTGGGATCGCTGGAGCCGGAGAACATGGAGACCAGCCCGAAAGGATCGGAGAAAAAGCTTCCCTCGCTTTCCGCGGAGGGGGCCGCGGCGGCCTGGGCGGAAAGGTCGGTATAGTCTTTGTAAAGGGCCTGGGAAAAGGGCGAGCCGGTCGCCGGCGCTTCGTCGCCGGCGCAGGAAGCCAGGGCAAGGGCCAGGATTCCCGCCGCGGCAAAGCCAAGCGCACGGGTAGCACGGGAATTTGAAATCATGGCCAAATCACTCCAGGAGGGCGGTTCTCACTGGGCCCCAGCCCATCACCACCTTGCTTTGGGTTTCCATATAGCGCGCCGTCGCCCGCCCGTTAAGCCCGGAAAGGCGGAAAAGAAGGCCAGCGGGCCGCGGCGGTAACCTTGTGTTGACCCTCACCCGGCTAAAAAGGCTCGAGAATCCAGAATGAAAGCCGATCCGATGACGCTGTCCATCGAGGACGCCGAGCCGATCGTAGCCAAGGCGAAATCCGAGCGCAGGCGTTTTCGGCGCGTGCAACTGAGCCTGCCTGGACGGCTGTTCACACCCGGTGACGGCACCGAAGGCCGCTGCACCGTGCTGAACCTCTCGCCCGGCGGTGCCGCCATCGCGTGCGAGATCAATCCGCCCTATGGCACCCCGGTGGTGCTGTATGTCGATGGCTTCGGCCGTTTTGAAGGCACCGTGGCGCGGCGCGACGGCGAGGGCTTCGGCATCGCCTTTGTCTGCACCCCCTCAAAGCGCGAACGCACCGCCGAACAATTGACCTTGTTCCTCAACAAGGCGATGGGCGATGAGACCCTGATGCGCCGCCATGAACGCACCCATCAGAAGGGCTTTGCAAAATTCACCCGCGCCGACGGCCAGATCGTCAATTGCGAAGTGATGGATATTTCCGTGGGCGGTGTCTCGCTCAAGAGCGAGCTGCGCCCGCCCCTGGGCGAATTCGTCCTGATTGCCGGATTGGCCGGGCGCGTCGCGCGCCATCACGAACACGGCATCGGCATCGAGTTTGTCGGTCAGGACAAAAGTGCGCCGCCCAGCGCCGAGCCCGTGCACCGGCTGAATCTGGTTCGCTGAATCTTGAAGCGTACACAGGTCCTCCGCTCCCGCGCGTGCGTAGCACACTGGCGGGGGAGGTGGTCGGTCCATAGGTTCTGAGCGGCAGCGAAGAACGGGTATGGACGGCCCTCGGGTCAGCGAAGACCGGAGGGGGCCGATCTAAACTTCCGCCAGTTTGTGAACCTGGCTGTTCGCCAGCGTCAGCTTGGCTATGGAAAGCTCGCCCGAACTTTCCAGCGCGGCCAGGAAATTTCGGGTCCGCTCCAGCGCATCGGCATTTTTTTCGGCCCAATCATCGAGCGCTCCGGCGGCATCGGCGGCGCCCGCCGTCTTTGGCATATTCGCGAGCAGGTTCTGCGCCAGCGCCCGCTGGGCGGCGAAGAGATCGTCCACCAGCCGCCTAATCGCCAGGCGGTCCCAATGCTCGGCGGGTGTGATACGCGCCGCCAGCAGCCTGAGGCGATCCAGTCCGATCAGGCCGCCGACGCCGAAATAGAGTTTGGCGACACAAAGTATGTCATGGCCGCCAGTCTGCGCCAGCAGCGCGATCTCGGGCGCCACGCCCAGAATCGGCAAGAGGCCGATATCGCGCGCCAGTTCCGGCGGCGCTTTCTTGAAACGGCCAATCCGCGCGGCCACCTCCTCGGCCTGTTCCGTCGAGATAAAGTCTTTATATTGTCCCCGCAGGGCTTCGACCCCGGCGCGATAAAGCGCGATGGAGGCGGCCAGGTCGTCCTTGGCGTTCACATGGGCGACAAACCAAAGGCCCAGCCGGCGCAGAATTTCCGCGATCTCGACATAAAGTGCGGTTTGCTCCGGCGCGGGCAGCTTGCCATCCAGTCCGTCAATGCGCTTCTTCAGCGCCTCCAGGCCGAAAGCGCCTTCGGCCACCACAAAGGCGCGCGCCACCTCCGCGCCGCTGGAGCCGGACATTTCCTTCATCCGCGCCACGAGCACCGGCCCCGCCAGATTGACGATGCGGTTGGCAAGGCCGGTCGAGATGATCTCGCGCTTGAGGCGGTGCTGCGGCAGTTCGGCGGCGAAACCGGCCACGGCTGCGGGCGGGAAATAGGCGGCCAGGCTTGGCATCAGCGCCGGATCATCGGGCAGGGGACTGGCGAGAATTTCGGCGTCGAGATCGAGCTTGGCATAGGCGATCAGAACCGCCAGCTCCGGCCTTGTCAGACCCTTGCCGTCATGGGCCAGGGTGGCGATTTCGGAATCGCCGGGCAGGAATTCCACCGCCCGGTCCAGTTTGCTCCTGCTTTCCAGCTCGCGGATGAAGCGGGCGTCGGCATCAATATCGCGCGGTCCCGAAGCTTCGGCCACCGACAACGCCAGGGTCTGGTCGTAATTGTCGGCCAGGACCAGCGCCGCGACGTCATCGGTCATCGCCGCCAGCAAGGCATCGCGCTTCCTGGCGTCGATCTCGCCCCGGCGATTGGGGCCGGAAAGAAGGATTTTCAGATTCACTTCGTGATCGGAGGTGTCCACGCCGGCCGAATTGTCCACCGCGTCGGTATCAATCCTGCCGCCTGCCCTGGCGTATTCGATGCGGCCCAGCTGGGTGACGCCCAGATTGGCGCCTTCGCCGACCACCAGCGCGCGCACATCCCTGCCATTGACGCGCAGCGCGTCATTGGCGCGGTCGCCGACATCCAGATTGTTCTGGCTCGATGCCTTGATGTAGGTGCCGATGCCGCCGAACCAGAGAAGATCGGTTTTGGCTTTCAAAAGCGCATTGATCAGGGCCGGCGGCGACAGGCTTTTGGCGTCGCTGCCGATCAGCGCCTGGACCTCCGGCGTCAGGAGAATTTCCTTCAGCGATCGCGCGAAGACCCCGCCGCCCTTGCCGATCAACGACTTGTCGTAATCGTCCCAGCTGGAGCGGGGCAGGGCGAAGAGCCGCTGGCGTTCCTTGAACGGCGCCCCATCGTCCGCGCCTGTCGGCGCGGACGGGTCAAGGAATATATGGCGGTGATCGAAGCCCGCCAGCAGCCGGATATGTTCGGAAAGCAGCATGCCGTTGCCGAACACGTCGCCCGACATGTCGCCCACGCCGATGACGGTGAAATCCTCTTTCTGGATGTCACGGGAGAGTTCGCGGAAATGGCGCTTGACCGCTTCCCAGGCGCCGCGCGCGGTGATGCCCATTTTCTTGTGGTCATAGCCATGGCTGCCGCCGCTGGCGAAGGCGTCGCCCAGCCAGAAGCCGCGGCTTTCCGCGATGCCATTGGCGATGTCGGAAAACGTCGCGGTGCCCTTGTCGGCCGCCACCACCAGATAGGGATCGTCGCCGTCATGACGCTTGACGTCCGCCGGCGGCACGATACCGCCATCAGGTTTCAGATTGTCGGTGACATCGAGCAGGGCGTTGATGAGCATCTTATAGGCGGCGACGCCCATCGCCATGATCTCTTCGCGGGTGCCGCCCACCGGCATGATCTTGGGGAAAAAACCGCCCTTGGCGCCCACCGGCACGATCACCGCATTCTTGACCTGCTGCGCCTTTACCAGGCCGAGAATTTCGGTGCGGAAATCCTCACGCCGGTCGGACCAGCGAATGCCGCCGCGCGCCACCTTGCCGAAGCGCAGATGCACCCCTTCCATCACCGGGGAATAAACGAAGATTTCGCGCCATGGCCGGGGCGCGGGCAACTCATCGAGCTTCTGGGAATCCAGCTTGAACGCCAGGGCGGGACGCGCGCCGCCTTCCTGCCAGAAATTGGTGCGCAGGATATTCTCGATCACATTGCGGAAACGGCGCAGGATGCGGTCATCATCCAGGCTTGGCACGTCGCGCAATGCCGCCTCGATGCGCTCCGCCGCTTTGCCCGCCGCCGCGTCACTGGCGTCGATGGGATGATTGCGGGCGGCAAAAAGTTCGACCAGCAACGCGGCGATGTCCGGATTGCGGTTCAGCGCCTGTTCCATATAGTCCTGGCTGAAAGGAATGGCGGCCTGGCGCAGGAATTTCGCCACCGCGCGCAGGATGGTGATGTCGCGCCAGTCCAGCCCGGCGCCCATCACCAGCCGGTTCAGATTGTCGCTTTCCACCTGTCCGCGGATCACGGCGCGGAATGCGACTTCCAGGGGCTCGCGGATATCGTCCAGCCGGGCCGGCTGGCCGTCGGCGCGCTCCATCAGGAAATCCAGGATCACCGCTTCGGCGGTCCAGCCATCATCGCGCTTGAAGGTCAGCGGAAAATTGTCTTCCGCCACTGCATTCAGGCCGAGATTCTCGAACACCGGCAAGGTGGCGCTGAGCGGCAAGATTTCGCCCACCACATGCAGTTTCAGGCGGATCACCGGCGCGGCATCGCCCTCGCGGCGCCAGACGCTGGCGGAAACCTTGACCGGATCGTTGCTTATGGAAAGTTTTTCCAGAACTTCCAGGTCGCGCACCGCGTCATGCGCCGGAAATTGGCTTTGATAGCCGGGTGAGAATTTGGCGTCCCGCGCCGCCGCCAGCCGGGCGCCCTCGCTGCGGCCGTGGCGGGCGCTCATCGCCTCGACAAAGGCATCGTCCCAGGTCTTCAGCGTCTCGGTGATGTCATGTTCCAGCGCCCCGATGTCCGCTTTCGGGCGCGGCCCGGGATTGCGCCCCATGATGTAATGGACGCGGACCAGCCCGCTCTCATCAATCGCCATGTCGGAGGCCGAGGTGCGGCCGTTCAAGGCCTTGGCGAGGAGGGCGTGAATGCGCGTCCGCGCCGCGCCATCGATATGGTCACGCGGCGCAAAGAGCAGCGCCGTGACGAAGCGGTCGAAGCGGTCGAAGCGCAGGAACAGCCGCACCTTGGGCCGCCCTCCCAGGCGCAGTATGCCCATCGCGGTGGCATAGAGTTCGTCCTCGGAAATTTGGAACAGTTCGTCGCGCGGATAGGTATCCAGAATATGGGCCAGCGCCTTGCCGTCATGGCTGGTGGGACTGAGGCTTGCTCGCTTGGCCACCGCCGCGATCTTCCGGCGCAGGAGCGGAATCTGGCCCGGGCTGAGGCTGTAGGCGCCCGACGTGAAGAGGCCAACAAAGCGATGTTCGCCGCTGAAGGCGCCCTTGGCGTCGAAGGTTTTGACGCCGACATAATCCATATGCACCCGGCGATGCACCAGGCTCATGGTGCTGGATTTGGTGACGATCAGGACTTGGGGTTCATTAAGAAAGTCCAGCACTTCGCGGGGCAGGATGCGCGACTGGCGTGTGCGAGGGTCGGATGGGCGGCGCAGCACCCGCTCACCCGCGTCCGCCAGCGCGCCAAGCCCGGTGATGTCGAGCGGCTCGAGGCGATATTCGCCGCCTTCCGCTTCCAACCGGTAATCGCGGGCGCCCAAAAAGGTGAAATGGTTGTCGGCCAGCCAGTCGAGAAAGGCGAGATCCTCACTCACATCGCCGCCCTTGGGCGGATGGGCGGCGAGTTCCTCGCGCGTCTCCTTGAGCCGGGCCAGCATGTCTTTCCAGTCGCGCACCGCCAGAATGCCCTGGCCGAAGGCCCTGAGCATGAAGGTGACCAGGCCGTCGCGATTGCCCACCACATCCAGCATCAGAACTATGACGCTGGTGGCGGTGCCTTCATAGGTGACGATAGGATGGAAGGCGGCGCGGATGCGCGCCCCCGCCGCGCCGGCGGCGCGCAGCGCGGAATCGAACAGGAAAGGCCGGTCGTCATTGATCGCGACCAGCATGTCCTCCGGCTCTGCAGGCGAGGGGCCGGGCAGCAGCTTGACGTCGATCTGGCCGAAATCATGCAGATCCAGAACGCCCTTGGCGCCGGCCGCGATTTTTGCCAGCGCCGCGGCGTCCCACATCAGGATATCGTCGGCATCCACGCCGCCGAACAGCGCATCGAAGAAGGCCGCCAGCGCCGCGTCATTCTGTTTGGCGGCGATCGCACGCGCCTCCTCAAGGCGTTGTCGCGCGAGTTCGCTGTTGTCGGGTTTCGCCATGGTGTTGAACCTGCAAGGTTGGCGGCCGCGAAGCCGGCGGCCTGTTATTATCATTCACAGACGGAGCGTGTCAGCGTAATGCCGGTATCAGCGTAACGAGAGGCCACCGGGCATAGTGGCGCGCGGCCGCCCCGACAAAGCAAGCCCCATCGCAATGCTGCCCTGCACAACCAGCAGCATGACAAGTGCAACACCGGCGTCGCCCCAGGGTTCAAGCAGGATCGAAGCGGCACTGAGGACCGTCACCGGCGCCAGAAAGCTCAAACCGGCGATCCAGTCCCTGAGCAGGGGCAGCAGCAGGACAGAAGGCAGCACCGCGAAGCACAGCCCAACAATCGGAACCGGATCATTGCCCAGAAGCAGGAAGGCGCCCGATCCCCAGGCAAAGCCGGCATAGAACAGCACGGCGCGCAAATCCTTGGCGGCTTCGCGCATGGGCGCGCGGTCAAAAGCCTGAGCGGTGGATTTGATATAGGAGCGTACCATCGCGCCGATCCCGGCCAGCACAAGCAGCGACCAGGCAAATTCCTGCGGCAAGCCGCCGCCGCCAGCGAAAATCAAAGCCAGGCCCGCGAGCAGGGTCAACAATGCGCCGGCGCTGACCGCCGAACGCAGAAACCGGGCGAGGCAAGCGGTTTCGGAGGCCTCGGCGTGGATTTCCGGCAGACGCCCAAGCGCCTTGCCGGAAAGAGACAGGGCCGCGGGAATTGCCAGAGGCAGGGACTGATTGCTGTCTGTCAGCGCCATGAAGAAGCCCCGAAATTCGGCGTCAAACTCGGCAAAACGGCATTAACAATGGCTTAATGCCGCATCCATAAAGTGATTCGCGCGACCATGACAGTAATGCGCCCCATATCCCTGTCGAAGAATTGGCCCCTGCCGAAAAATTGGCCGGTTCCCGCACTCACGATATTCGATCTCGAATTCACCGCCTGGGAATGCTCGATGCCGAGTCACTGGCTGCGCCCCGGCGAGTTCAAGGAGGTGGTGCAGATCGGCGCGGTCAGGCTGGACGGCGCAAATTTCCGGATCCTGGATGAATTCGAAGTCCTGGTGCGCCCCCGCATCAATGGGAATCTTTCACTCTATTTTGAAAAACTCACCGGCATCTCGGATGCCATGCTGGCGCAAAGGGGCGTGGATTTCGCCGACGCCTATGACCGCTTTGCGGATTTCGCGGGGGAGGGACCCGTCTGCGCCTTCGGCCATGACGACTGGGTGCTGGAGGAAAATATCCGCCTCTATGGGATCAAGGACGTCAAGCCGCTCGGCGTTTTCCATGACCTGCGCACCTGGTTCGCCGAGCAGGGCATTGATCCGCGCGGCCTGCACAGTTGCGACATCGGCCCCAAGCTGGGCGCGCCCTTTGTCGGCCGCAGTCACAACGCCCTGGACGATGCGCGCTCGGTGGCAAGCGCCATGGCGATCATGGTGGGGCACCTGGCCCCCGCCGCGTAAGCGTAACATGACTACGGAAGCGGACGATCTTATCGCACGCCTTGGGCTCCAGCCTCATCCCGAAGGCGGGCATTTTCGTGAGACGTTTCGTGATTGCGCGCTCGGACGCGCTTTCTCGACAGCGATCTATTTTTTGCTCAAGGCAGGCGAAGCGTCGCGCTGGCACCGGGTGGACGCCGCCGAAGTCTGGCATTTCTACCGCGGCGCACCGTTGGAGCTGAAGATCGGAAAGACCGTGCATATTCTGGGTCCGGATGTGGCCAATGGCGAAGCACCGCAGTTGGTGGTGCCGGCGGGAGAATGGCAGGCGGCCAAAAGCCTTGGCGCTTATACCCTGGTGGGATGCACCGTGGCGCCTGGATTTGAATTCTCCGGATTTGAAATGGCGCCGGAGGGGTTTGCTCCCGGCGCCTGAAGGGCGTGAGCGTGTCCAGTGGACACGCGAAAGGGGGCAAACGCCGCGAGCTTAGGCGAACGGCCGGACCAGCCGAGCAACAGACTCTAACCCGCTTCTGACCCAAAGCGGACATTCCCTTTTAGGGACCGACGGGCTGGCGGTGAAATCGTGTTATTGTGGCTTCAGTCGAAGAGGCGCTGCCAATGCTGGGCAACCTGAATCAACCACCGATTATAGTGCGAAGCTCGCGAACGAAAGTTGTCTGGGCATTTCTCGCAAGTGTCTGCATTGCAGCGATTGGCATCTTGGATTTCCTGTCAGCGCAAACGCCGCCGCCCACATCCGTTTTGTTCGTAACAACCTTATGTGTCTTTGGCTCAGCGTATTATGCATGGAAACTTGCCAGACCAGACACTCTGGAGCTTTCTCCTCACGGCTTGATTTGCAAAACGAGGCTGTCCAATCGCAAATTTGGCTGGAGCGAAATAAATCTTTTCCAAGTTATAACACATCGCGCGAAAGGCCTACCCTGGTACACGGTCGCGTTTTATTGCAATCCCGACGACCCGGATAAAATTTATCGGGTTGACCTTGGCAACCAGTGGGAGATTGCCAATGCGGATTTATGCAATCTTCTCGATCAGGCACGGGCCAAGTGGAATGGCGCCGGATAAATTCGAGCCGTGAGGGCCAGCAAAGCTCGCGGGAATCCTCAGTAAGTATTCGGTCGGAGCATTCGCCCGGCGCCTCGCCTAAGCTCGGCGCGTTCGTCGCTTTCGCAGGTCCACTGGACCTGCTCACGCGCTTCGCGCGCCGCTCCTCACCCAGCTTCCGCCACTTGCAGCATCTTGCCAAGCTGCTGCGCCACCTGGCGCGAGGAAGCCCGTCCCGCCGCGCCCGCACTGGGCACGAAGCTCACCGTCAGCGTCTTGCCCGATACGGTGACGCCCGGCTTGTCGCTTTTCACAATCCTGATCATGTCGAATTTTTTGGCCAGCGCCTGGCGGCCGCCCGGCGTGGCGACGAGGCGCTCAATGCCCGATTCCGCGCTCACCAGGGCATCAAAGGCCAGGCCCCTGTTTTCTTCACCGGCCGCAAGCACGGCCGGCTCCGCGCTGAAGCGAATATGCAGCCCCAGCGTATAGGCCAGGTGGCTTTCCTCGTCCGCCAGGGCCGCGACGAGATCGTCATGGCTGACAGGGTCGCGGGGAACCGCATCGTCGTCGCCGATCCTTGTGGCGGGAAGGCCGTCCGGCGCGCTGGCCGTATAGAGCGTCATGCCGCCCCATACCGATACGCGCAGTGCCGTCGCGCCGGTGTCATAATGCAGGATGCGCCCGCCCAGGAATATGCGCTCCACGGTCAGGACATAGCGCTCCGGCGAATCGGCCAGGCGCAGTAGATATTTGTCGCCATAGGGATCGAGGGTGAAATTGAGATTATCGCCCGCGCTGAAAGCGCCGGTCTCGACATCGCCGACCTTCTCGGCCGAGAGCCGGGCGCTCATCGGGTCACGGGGCGCGGCAACATTCTGCGCCAGCGCCGGACAAGAGGCGGCGGCAAGCAGCAGAATGGCGAACATGGCGCGCACGATGATCAAACTTCTTACCGCCCCGCTATGCCGCGCCCCGGTTTCGGGTGTCGCCGCATCCGTCCCTTCACCTGTCAGCATGCCCCGGGAATTGGGCGATATTGTGCCGGTTTCGCGGCCGCCCAGGGCCGCGAACCGGGGTCTTCGGGCGCACCGGACGACAAAACTCGCATTTGACAGGCGGTTGGGGCGTTGGCCAGCCGAGCGCTTCTGTCATCCCGCAGGCGGCGCACCGGACAGGCATTAACGAAGAAGTGTCATAGTATCCGCTATCTTTTGGCGTGGTTTTTGACTACATCGCCACCATCGCAGCCCCCTCCAAAAAGGCGCTCCCGTGACCCCAAGCCTCGACAGTTTCAAGTGCCGCCGCACCCTCAAAGTGGGGAGCAAGAATTATGTCTATTACAGCCTGACGGCGGCGGAAAAAAACGGCCTCAAAGGGGCGTCCAAGCTGCCCTATTCGATGAAGGTGCTGCTGGAAAATCTGCTCAGGCACGAAGACGGAAATTCGGTGACCAAGGGCGACATCGAGGCGGTGGTGGGCTGGCTGAAATACAAGACCTCGGACCGCGAAATCGCCTTCCGTCCCGCGCGCGTGTTGATGCAGGACCTGACCGGCGTGCCGGCGGTGGTGGATCTGGCGGCGATGCGCGACGCGATGAAAAATCTCGGCGGCAATCCCGAGAAGATCAATCCCTTGGCGGAAGTGGACCTGGTCATCGACCATAGCGTGATGGTCGATAATTTCGGCGGCCGCGATTCCTTCAAGAAGAATGTCACCGTCGAATATGAGCGCAATGCCGAGCGCTATCAGTTCCTGCGCTGGGGCCAGCAGGCCTTCGCCAATTTCCGGGTCGTGCCGCCCGGCACCGGCATCTGCCACCAGGTCAATCTGGAATATCTGGCCGAGACGGTGTGGGTGCGAAAGCAGAAGGATGGCAAGAAAAATATCGAAGTGGCTTTCCCCGACACGGTGGTGGGCACCGACAGCCATACCACCATGATCAATGGCCTGGCGGTGCTGGGCTGGGGCGTGGGCGGGATAGAGGCGGAAGCGGCGATGCTGGGCCAGCCTATCTCGATGCTGATCCCGGAAATCATCGGCTTCAAACTCAGCGGCAAATTGCGCCCGGGCGTCACCGCCACCGATCTGGTGCTGACCGTCACCCAAATGCTGCGCAAGAAAGGCGTGGTGGGAAAGTTCGTGGAATATTACGGACCGGGCCTGGATGAATTGTCGCTGGAGGACCGCGCCACCATCGCCAATATGGCGCCGGAATACGGCGCCACCTGCGGCTTCTTTCCGGTGGACGGGGAAACCGTGCGCTTTTTGAAAAATACCGCGCGCAAACCGGCCCGGGTCGCGCTGGTGGAAAAATACGCCAAGGCGCAGGGGCTGTACCGGACCGCCAAAAGCGCCGATCCGGTCTTCACCGATACGCTGACGCTGGACATGGACACGGTCGAACCATGCATGGCCGGCCCGATGCGGCCGCAGGATCGCGTGTCGCTGTCCGGCATCGCCGCCAATTTCGCCCAGGCCCTGATGACCACCTTCAAGAAGGAAGACAGCGCCAACAAGCGCGCGCCTCTGGAAGGTTCGCAACATTCCATCGGCCATGGCGATGTGGTGATCGCGGCGATCACCTCCTGCACCAACACGTCCAATCCCTCGGTGATGATGGGCGCGGGGCTTCTGGCCGCCAAGGCGGTCAAGCGCGGCCTCAAGGTCCGGCCTTGGGTGAAGACCTCGCTGGCCCCCGGATCGCAGGTGGTCACCGACTATCTGAAGAAAGCGGGCGTGGACAAGGCGCTGGACAAGCTCGGCTTTACCCTGGCCGGTTATGGCTGCACGACGTGCATCGGCAATTCCGGCCCCTTGCCCGATCCGGTGTCCAAGGCCATCAACGAGGCCGATCTGGTGGCCGCCGCGGTTATTTCCGGCAATCGCAATTTCGAAGGACGGGTGCATCCCCAGGTGCGGGCCAATTACCTCGCCTCGCCGCTCTTGGTGGTGGCCTATGCCCTGGCCGGCTCGGTCAATATGGACCTCACCAAGGAACCGGTCGGCTATGACCGGAAGAATGAGCCGGTCTATCTGAAGGAAATCTGGCCCAGCCCCAAGGAAATCAGCGCCGCCATCGCCAAGGCGGTGAAAGCCTCCAGCTTCAAGACCCGCTATGGCAATGTGTTTGATGGCGACAGCAACTGGAAGAAGGTCAAGCTGGTCAAGGGCCAGACTTATCAATGGGACAAGGCCTCGACCTATGTGAAGAACCCGCCCTATTTCGACGGCATGCAGCTGAGGCCTGCGCCAGTGAAAGAAATCAAGGGCGCGCGGGTGCTGGCGGTGTTCGGCGATTCCATCACCACCGACCACATCTCACCCGCTGGCAATATCAAGCCGACCGCGCCCGCAGGTGTGTATCTGTCAGGGCATCAGGTGGCGCAAAAGGATTTCAATTCCTATGGTTCGCGCCGCGGCAATGACGAAGTGATGGAGCGCGGCACCTTCGCCAATATCCGCATCCGCAATGAGATGATGGGCGGCAAGGAAGGCGGCAACACCGTTTATTACGCCGATATTGCGGGCGAGGGCGAGATCCTGTCCATCTTCGACGCGGCCCAGCGCTACAAGGCGGCGGGACTGGACACCGTGGTGATAGGCGGCAAGGAATATGGCACCGGCTCTTCCCGCGACTGGGCAGCCAAGGGCCCCAAGCTTCTGGGCGTGCGGGCGGTGATCACCGAAAGCTTCGAGCGCATCCACCGCTCCAACCTGATTGGCATGGGGGTGGCGCCTTTCTGTTTCGAGGCGGGCAAAAGCCGCAAGGACTACAATCTGACCGGCCGTGAGATCATCGATATTCCCGGCCTGTCGGGCGATCTGAAGCCCCGCATGCGGGTCAATGCCACCATCCATTATTCCGGCGGCAAGACCGTGAATTTGCCGCTGGTGCTGATGATCATGACCGCGGACGAAGTGTCGTATTACAAGAATGGCGGCATCCTGCCGTATGTCCTACGCAATCTGCTGGCGGCCTGAAAACCTCCGCAGACGGATGGAATAAAAGCCATGCCGATTCTATGATTCGGCATGGCTTTTGTTTTTGATTCGCTGACCCCGCTGCTGCTCTTCGCCGCCTGTGTAAGCGCCTGGGTGCTGCCAGCTCGGGCCTGGGCCCCGTCCAGGGTCAATATTCGCTTCGCCGCCATGCTGTTCGCGGCCTTGGCGGCGGCCCGGATGCTGGGACTGTTGCTGCCGCAATATTCCTCCATCGCGCCGGCCGTGGCGCTGATCGCCGCCAGCCTGGGCGCCACCGCCCTGGGGCTGGGGCTGCTCGCCTTTCTGGCGCGGCCGGTTCCGGCGGGCGCGGCCACGCTGGCGCTCGGGCTTTCGCTGGGCGCAGGCCTTGCCGCCGTTTTGTCCGGCGCCGCTGTCTATGCGCTTGGCTGCCAGCTGCTCGGTGTTTCACTGACCTTGGCGGCGGGGATCAGCGCGTTCGCGGCAAAGCGGCCCCACGCCCTGCTGTCACTGATGGCGGCGCTGTCGCTTCTGTGCGGCGGCATGGCGCTGATGGCGGGAACGCTCTTTCTGGCGGACATGTTTTTCGCCGCCGCCCTGATCGGCGCGGCCCGCGCCTCACAGCCGCTGGTCGAAACCGAGGCGAAGCCCGGCCGTCTCGCGCTCATAGGCCTGCGCGGCTGAGGCGCGGCGTTCGGGATCGGGCATGATCTGTCCGAGAAGCTGGGCGGTGAAGGGTGCCGTCAGGCGGGTTGCGTACCGGAATGGTACAGGGTCTTCCGTCCCGCTCTGGCGCAGACAATACGATGCAGGGCCATCCGGCTGCTGTTGCCGGTCATCGGGATTCGGCTGCGATTCACCATGCAAGGCGCTGGCGTTGCAAGGCTTTTGCAACGCGCGGGCGCGCCAGGCGGCGTTGGCAACGCGTCCCTGCCAGTTCGGATTTGCCTCGGTAATCGGCCTCATAAGAGGCGGACAACGCAAACCCCGCGCCGTCCGTTCCGCGCCACGGGTTACCGGTTCTTAAAGCGTAACAGGGCACTATCGCCGCAAGGGGTCGGGAAAACTGGCCGGGGATGGTGATGTGCTGAAGCAAAAGCTTCAAAAGGAACGCCGCACGGAAACGGGTGTCGAACTCGGCGCCGTGCACGAAAACATGCGCTTGCGGCTGGCCGCGCAAGCGGCGGGCGCTGCGGTGTTCGATTGGAACGTGTCGGATGGCACCATCATTTGGGACGGCGCGCTCCAGGTGTTGCCGCTGCATCTCGACAACAACCGCGCCCAGATCCTGATCGACAGCATCCCGCAGGAAAAGCGCGGGTCTTTGCAGAATATTCTCGACACCCGTTCGCATTATGCCACCGCCTTCCAGATCGAAATCGAGATCGCCTCGGCGATGGGACCGCTGAACTTCACTATGTCCGGTTCGCGCATCCCCGGCGGGGACGGCCGCGCCGAGCGGCTGATCGGCCTCTTGCGCGAAACCACCGAACGGGCGCGCGAGCATCAGCGCCTGACTTATCTGGCCACCCGTGACGAACTCACCGGCCATCTCAACCGCAACGCGCTGCGCGCCGAACTGGCCCTGGCGATCGACAAGGCCAAGGAGGAAAACCGTCATTGCGCCTTCATTGTCGCCTCGGTGGACCGGCTTGCCATGATCAATGACGGTTTCGGCTTCGATGTCGGTGAGGAAGTGATCGTCGGCGTCGGCGAACGCCTGGCCCGCTCCCTGCGCGGCAGCGACGTTATCGGCCGCACCGCCGGCAACAAATTCGGCGTCATCCTGAAAAATTGCAGCGATCGCGAGATCGAAATCGTCTCGGCGCGCCTGCGCTCAGCGGTGCGGGATAATGTGATCGATACGCGCGGCGGCCAGGTTGCCGCCACCTGCTCGGTCGGCGCGGTGTGGCTGCCGGGGGCTGCGAACAACAGCCAGGAAGCCATGCTGCGCGCCGAAGAGGCGCTGGACAAGGCGCGCGAGCGCGGCCGCGACGGCTATGCCGTCTATGAACATTCTCCCCAGCGCGAAACCGGCCGTTTGCGCCAGATGAACATCGCCGATGAGATTGTGGCGGCGCTCAAGGAAAACAGGCTGAAGCTGGCCTACCAGCCCATCATCGGCGCCAAGTCGCGCCGCATCAGCCATTACGAAAGTCTGCTGCGCATGGTGCGTCCCGACGGCCAGGTGATGACCGCGGGCTATTTCGTGCCCGCTGCCGAGCAGATGGGTATTGTGCATCTGGTGGACCGTTTTGCCCTGGAAACCGTCACCGCCCGGCTGAAGGCGCACAAGAGCCTGACGCTGGCGGTCAATGTTTCGGGCACCGCGGCGGATGATCCGGCCTGGCTGCAGAGTTTCGTGGATTACATCGGCGGGAATGGCGAGGTGGCGAGCCGGCTGATTGTCGAACTGACGGAAACGGCGGCCCTGCACCATTTCGAGGAGAATGCCCGCTTCATCACCCAGCTCAAGGAATTGGGCGTGCGGGTGGCGATTGACGATTTCGGCGCCGGCTATACCTCATTCCGCAACCTGCAGATGCTGCATGTCGATACGGTGAAGATCGACGGCTCCTATGTGGAGAATCTCGCCGAGAGCCCGGAGAACCAGGTCTTTGTGCGCACCCTGGTGGGCCTGGCCAAGAATCTGGGTCTCAAGACCGTGGCGGAATGGGTGGGATCGGATGCCGATGCCGGCCTCTTGCAAAGCTTCGGGGTGGATTATTTCCAGGGCTTCCATTTCGGCGAGCCGCTTTTGGACCCCGTATGGTCCAAAAGCTGATTTATTCTGGTCGCGGGCTCAGGATTTCTTGGCGGTCCGTAGCGGCGCGAGGCCTTCAGGGCGAGGCGCGGCCGACGGAAACCGTTGCACGCTTGATCAGCCGCGGCCCCTGAAATCAATCGTCGTGATGCAGGGGGCCGACGGATCATCCGGCTTGGCGCTCCAGGTCGCGGACATGTCCACGTAATTCCCGCCAGCGGTTTTGCGCGCCTTCCAGACAAAGGCATAATCGTCGGCAAAGGAAACGGCGGCAAACTCATAATGCGATGCGCCCTGGGCCCGCCATTCCAGTGAGGTGGGCGGGGTGTCGCTATCATTGCGTTTGCGCTGCGGGTTGACCGCCGAAAAGCCGCCATAGGGTTTTTCCAACTGCGCCAAGAGGGTGAGAAAGGTTTTTTCGCAGCCGGATTGCGAGGATTTGATTTCGTTTTCCAGGGTGATTTCGTTGAGCTTTTCATTGGAATCGAAGAAAAGATTGAAGGCATAGGGCTCCCCGTAAAGCAGGGGTTCCTTTTTTGCCCCCATGGCGCCCTTGTTCTCATTCCACAGATTCTTGGCCGCGTAGGGACCGAATGTCATGCCCGGAACCGCGCGCGCCGCGTCGGGCGACAGGCCGAATTTGTAGGCGCCCCAGCCGTCCAGCGCCTGTGCCCCGAGAACAGGCGTGACCAGGAGCGCCGTGAAAATCGCGCAAGCAAGGACAAGACGCGGCATGAAAACCTCCGGAACGGACGCGTCAATCCTAGAGCATAATCGCGATTAGTTGAATCGCGATTATGCTCTAGGTTATTGAATGTCGCGCGATCTACGGAAAACCGGTACCCACTTTTCCGGATCGCGCTCTGGCAGAGAGGTGAGAAAAATAACGACCGTCAGCGGGCCGGATTCTTGTCCCAGACGCTGACGTCAGTGTCGCCGCTCCGGTTCACCGCCACGGTGTAAAGTCCGCCCGGCGTCTCGAAATCCACCAGCCAGCGATCCTTGATTTTCTGGGCCTTGAGCAGGCGCGGGGTGCCGCAGGGGGTTTGCTGGCAAAAACTTTTCAGGCTGCGGCCGGCGCGAAGTTCCGCCTCACGCTGGCCCATCGGCCCAGCGCAGCCCAAAAGCGCAAGACTCGAAAATAAAAGCGCGGCCCCCCGAAAGGCTCGGTTCACTTCCTCTGGCTCAGCTCGGCAAGCTGGCGCCGCATGGCGTCCATTTCTTTTTTGAGAGCGTCCACTTCATTGTTTTGCGCCTTTTCTTCGGGTGTTCCCTCTCCCTTGGGACGCGCCATGCCGCTGAAAGGGGTGAACATCTGCATGGCGCGCTCGAAGATCGCCAGATTCTGCCGGGTGAGATTTTCCACCATATTGTTGCCGCCGCCCAGCGCCTCGGCGATGCGGTCGCGCATCGCGCCCTGGTTCTTGGTGAAGCTATCCATGCTCATGTCCAGATAGCCGGGCACGAAAGCCTGCAGGCTGTCGCCGTAAAAACGGATCAGCTGGCGCAGAAATTTTATGGGAAGAAGATTGGTTCCCTTGGCCTCTTCCTCGAAGATGATCTGGGTCAGGACCGAGCGGGTGATGTCTTCGCCGCTGCGCGCGTCCTGCACCTCGAATTCGGTGCCTTCCTTGACCATCAGAGCCAAATGATCGAGCGTCACATAGCTGGAAGTCTGGGTGTTGTAGAGACGCCGATTGGCGTATTTCTTGATGATGACCGGCCCCTCGGCCCTGGCTTTTTCTTCCGACACAATTCCCACCTGTTTTTACCGCCCCTCGGCGGCTTTGCAGGCGCAACACAACATCACTCTTTCTCCGCCGTCCAGCGCCTTTTTAGCAACCGCAGCAAAAAAATGCTGCGCAGCATAAATTTAAGTCGTTGTTTTCAGTGGCATAATCCTGCGGTAACCATGGGCCTCGCAATCGCGGCAATTTGCGCTACATACGGGGCGTTGTCCCTGTCAGGAGGCTTTGGTGGAAGAAGTCGTGATCGTTTCGGCCGCGCGCACGCCGGTGGGTTCCTTCAATGGCGCTTTCGCGGCTTTGCCAGCGCATAAGCTGGGTGAGGTTGCCGTCCGCGCCGCATTGGCACGGGCCAAGGTGGATGGCGGTGAGGTGAGCGAAGTGATCCTGGGCCAGGTTTTGACCGCAGCCCAGGGACAGAATCCCGCCCGCCAGGCCTCGATCGCCGCCGGACTTCCCATCGCCACCCCGGCCTGGGGCATCAATATGGTGTGCGGCTCGGGACTGCGCGCCGTGGCCCTGGGCGCCCAGGCGATAAGAAACGGCGATAGCCGCATCGTGGTTGCCGGCGGCCAGGAATCCATGAGCATGTCGACCCACGCGGCCTATCTGCGGGCCGGGCAGAAGATGGGCGATCTCAGCATGATCGACACCATGATCCGGGACGGGTTGTGGGACGCCTTCAACGGCTATCACATGGGCACCACGGCCGAGAATGTGGCCAGGGAATTTCAGATCACCCGCGAGGACCAGGACCGTTTCGCGGTTGCCTCCCAGAACAAGGCCGAGGCGGCCCGCAAGGCCGGACGCTTCAAGGATGAGATCGCCGCCGTGACGGTCAAGACCCGCAAGGGCGATGTGGTGACCGACACCGACGAATATATCCGCGATGGCGCCACCTATGAGGCAATGACCGGTCTCAAGCCCGCCTTCGCCAAGGATGGCACCGTGACCGCCGGCAACGCGTCGGGCCTCAATGACGGGGCCGCGGCGCTAGTGCTGATGAGCGCCAAGGATGCCGCCGCCCGGGGACTGACGCCGCTCGCCCGCATCGCCAGTTGGGCGCAGGCCGGCGTCGACCCCAGCGTGATGGGCACCGGACCGATCCCGGCCTCCCGGGCAGCTTTGCAGAAGGCGGGCTGGAAGGCCGCCGACCTGGATCTGATCGAGGCCAATGAGGCCTTCGCCGCCCAGGCCTGCGCCGTCAACAAGGAGCTGGGTTGGGACACCGCCAAAGTGAACGTCAATGGCGGCGCCATCGCCATCGGCCATCCCATTGGCGCCTCGGGGGCGCGGGTGCTGACCACCCTGCTGTACGAAATGGGCCGGCGCGGCGCCAAGAAGGGCCTCGCCACATTGTGCATCGGCGGCGGCATGGGCATCGCGCTCACAGTTGAGCGTTGATTAAGAAATAAGCTGACGAATTGGCGCAATGCAGCATCGCGTTTCGTTTGAAACGCATGGCGATTGCTGCCCTAATCCAAATCCAAGCAGAGCGGGGAAAAATTCATGGCACGGGTAGCGGTGGTCACGGGCGGCACGCGCGGTATCGGCGAAGCAATTTCGGTGGCGCTGAAAAATGCCGGCTACAGTGTGGCGGCGAATTACGCCGGCAATGACGCGCGCGCCAAGGCCTTTGAAGCGCGCACCGGCATCGCGGCTTACAAATGGGACGTCTCGTCTTTCGACGACTGCGTGGCGGGGATGAAAAAAGTCGAAGCCGAACTCGGCCCGGTCGAAGTGATCGTCAACAATGCCGGCATCACCCGCGACGCCACCATGAAGAAAATGAATCGCCAGGGCTGGGACGAGGTGCTCGACACCAATCTCGGCGGCTGTTTCAACATGTGCAAGGCAGGTTGGGACGGCATGCTGGCGCGCAGCTTCGGGCGCATCGTCAATATCGGCTCGATCAACGGTCAAGCCGGCCAGTATGGCCAGGTCAATTACGCCGCCGCCAAATCGGGCATTCACGGCTTCACCAAGGCGCTGGCCCAGGAAGGCGCCGCCAAGGGCATCACTGTCAACGCCATCGCGCCGGGTTATATCGACACCGACATGGTGGCCGCGGTGCCGCCGGAAGTGCTGGCCAAGATCGTGGCAAGAATCCCGGTGGGCCGTCTGGGCCATGCTGAGGAAATTGCCCGCGGCGTGCTGTTCCTGGTGGCGGACGAGGGTGGGTTTATCACCGGTTCGACTATGTCGATCAATGGCGGACAGCATATGTACTAGCGCGGTTCTTTTGCGTCGTGAGTTCGTCGCGTCCGCACGCTGTCGCTACGGACCGCTCATGCACGTTTCAGTGCACATCGCTAGGCGCTCCTGCTCACGCCGCAAAATTCCTCGCGCCAGCGTTCGCGTGCTGGTGTCAAAGGCGGTGAGGATGTAATGAAATCCGCATGATTTTGTCCCTCACCGCCGAGAACCTCGCCTGCGCGCGGGGGGATCGCACCCTGTTTGAGGGCCTGTCGTTCCAGCTTGCCGCGGGCCAGGGGCTGGCTGTGGAAGGCGCCAATGGCGCGGGGAAAACGTCGCTGCTGCGCCTAATCGCGGGTTTTCTTGCTCCGCGCTCCGGGCGCCTGGTACTCAAGACCACCAGCGGCGAAAGCGACGACGCCGAGGAACGTGGGCGCGTTGTCGGCTGGCTGGGGCATCAGGATGGCCTCAAGCCGCAATTGACCGTGATCGAGCAACTGATTTTTTTTGCCCATCTCTATCGCGGCAAGACCGACGCGGACGCCGCGCTGGATGAAGTGGGGCTAGCGCGGCAAAAGGATTTTCCTTGCCGCTTTCTCTCCGCTGGGCAGAAGCGAAGGCTGGCGCTGGCGCGGCTGGTGTTGGCCAAGCGGACGCTCTGGCTGCTGGATGAGCCTTTCGCGGCGCTGGATAGCGACGGCCAGGCGCTGATGGCGCGCCTGATGGCCCGGCACTGCGCGCAGGGCGGTATTCTGATCGCCGCCACTCATGATCCCCTGAGCCTTGGCAATGCGGCTATCAGGCTATGAAGAGGGGCCGGTTATGAGTGCTTTCAACGCCCTTCTGATGCGCGACCTGCGCCTGGCGGCGCGCAGTGGCGGCGGCGCGGCCCTGGCGCTGGGCTTTTTCGCCCTGGTGGCGACGCTGGTGCCGCTGGGGATCGGCGCGGACCTGAAGCTGCTGGCGCGGGTGGCGGGCGGCGTCTTGTGGGTGGGAGCGGTGCTGGCGGCGCTGTTGTCGCTGGACCGGCTGTTCCAGGGCGATTTCGAGGATGGCAGCCTGGATGTGATTGCGCTGTCGCCCTTGTCGCTGGAAAGCGTCTCGCTGGCCAAGATTCTGGCGCACTGGCTTTCCACCGGCCTGCCTCTTACCCTGATCTCGCCGCTTCTGGCGCTGTTGTTCAACCTGCCCGCCGCCGCGACCCTGGTGCTGTTTGTTTCCCTGTTGATCGGCACCCCAGCGGTCAGCGCGGTGGGCGCCATCGGCGCCAGCCTGACCCTTTCGCTCAAGCGCGGCGGGCTGATCTTGCCGCTGATCATCCTGCCGCTGCTGACGCCCGCCGTGGTTTTCGGCGCCGGCGCGGTGGCCGCGATGCTGGATGGCAGGCCGCCTTCCGAAGGGCTTACGCTCCTGGCGGCTTTTGCCATCGCCGCCTGCCTGCTAAGTCCCTTTGCCGCCGCCGCCAGCGTGCGGCTGAATTTGTCGAGCTGAGCCCGATGCCGAACATATTCCGCTACGCCAATCCTCGCGAATTCATGCGTCTCTCCGCGGCGCTGCTGCCCTACACCGCTGCCGCCAGCGTTGTTGCCATCGCGGTGGGCCTGTTCATGAGCCTCACGGCGCCGCCCGATTACCAGCAGGGCATGACGGTCACCATTATGTTCATCCATGTCCCCGCCGCCATCATGGCGGAAAGCGTCTATGGCCTGATCGCGGTCACCTCGCTGTTCTCGTTGGTCTGGCGCCCTCTCATGCACCAA
>Ga0210402_10000816_pt1 | contig 33617 bp, 23 predicted proteins | sample IncBWC7MmetaG_FD_161055 | JGI IMG/M metagenome (GOLD analysis project Ga0210402, IMG submission 161055) | Forest soil microbial communities from Barre Woods Harvard Forest LTER site, Petersham, Massachusetts, United States - Inc-BW-C-7-M | ecosystem: Environmental > Terrestrial > Soil >...
CCGGAAAGGTTGACCGTGCGGGTTTTCAGTTTTTCATTTCACCGAGGTCTGCCGCAGGACGAGACCGGAAATGGCGGCGGATTCGTTTTCGATGGCCGCAGCCTGCCGAATCCCGGGCGCGAAGAGCGCTTCAAAACCCTCACCGGGAAAGACGCGGCGGTAATGGACTATCTCAATCAGCAGGAGAGTGTGCATCAGTTTCTTGCCAACGCAATCTCACTGGTGGACGCAAGTGTGACCAGGTATCAGCGTCGCGGCTTCAAGCACTTGATGGTGTCGTTCGGCTGCACCGGCGGCCAGCATCGCTCGGTCTATCTGGCGGAGAAGTTGGCGAAGCACTTGCGCGGCAAGGATGGGGTGGACGTCGTCGTGCATCATCGCGAGCAGGAGCAGCTGAATCAATGAAAGCGATAATTCGATGAAAGCGATGATTCTCGCCGCCGGCTTGGGCACGCGCTTGCGGCCGCTCACCGACCATCGTCCCAAAGCGCTGGTCGAAATCGATGGCCGCACGTTGCTTGAGATCACGCTCTCTCGCTTACGCGAATTCGGAGTGAGCGAGGCGATAATCAACGTCCATCACTTCGCCGACAGGATTGTGGAGTTCCTCAAAAGGAACGACAACTTCGGTATGCGCCTTGAGATCTCCCGCGAGGATGCCTTGCTCGACACCGGCGGTGGGTTGAAAAAGGCCGCTCACTTCTTTGTCAGGGATTCCAGCAGTCCCAATTCGAGCGGCGAAGAACCCTTCATTGTGCACAATGTCGATGTCCTCAGCGCCATCGATCTCCGGCGTATGGTGCAATTTCACACTGATAATCAGGCTCTCGCTACCCTGGCGGTACAGGACCGCAAGACCTCTCGCTACCTGCTGTTCGATGACCAGTTTCAGCTTTGCGGGCGGCGAGCCGGAGGCGATCGACCGGAGCTTGTTGGAGGTCGCGAGCAAGCGCACTCTCTGGCTTTTTCCGGCATCCACGTTATTTCTCCGCGTCTTCTTGCGATGATGATCGAAGATGGCGCATTCTCCATCATCACCGCGTATTTGCGTCTCGCTGCCCAAGGCGAAGAAGTCCTAGCCTTCCGCGCCGATAAATATTATTGGCGCGATCTCGGCACGCCGGAAGGGGTGGCGCAAGCTGCGAAGGATTTAAAGCAAAAGGTCATCACCCAGTAGGCTCAGCGTCGATCCTCCTCAGCTGATACTCTCAAGACATCGACATCCAGAGGAGACCGCAAATCATTGCCGCCCATTGTCAACGCCCAGGAAATTACCAAAGCCTTCGGAGCGAACCCGCTCTTCCAGAACGTTTCTTTCACCATTTCTGACGGAGATCGTATCGGCCTGATTGGCCCGAACGGATCCGGTAAATCCACCCTTCTCCGAATTCTGGCTGGCGAGGTCAATCCCGACAGCGGGGAAGTCTCGTTCCGCAAGCGCACCCGCCTCGCCTGTGTCGAGCAAGACTCGCGCTTCAAACCTGGGACGACGGTGCGCGCGGTAATCGACAGCGCTCTCGATCGCAGCGGAGTTTCCGGATCCGAGCGCGGCGCCCGCTTTGCGGAGACACTCGGCCGCGCCGGTTTTGAAGATCTGGAAGCGCAAGCGACCGAGTTATCCGGCGGCTGGCAGAAGCGTCTGGCGATCGTAGAAGCCCTGGTGCAGCATCCCGACATCCTCCTGCTCGACGAGCCCACCAACCATCTCGATCTTCCGGGAATCACGTGGCTCGAAGATCTGCTTGAAGCGGCGGCATTCGCCAGCGTCATCGTGAGCCACGATCGTTACTTTCTCGAAAATGTCACCACCGACATGGTCGAACTCAATCGCATTTATCCCGATGGCTCGCTGCGCGTCCACGGCAGCTACATCAACTTTCTGGAGAAGAAAGAAGAGTTTCTGCACGCGCAGTCCAAACGGCAGGAAGCGCTGGAGAATCTTGTTCACGGGGAAATCGAGTGGCTCCGCCGCGGAGCGAAAGCCCGCACACGAAAGTCGAAGGCGCGCATTAGCAAAGCGGGCGAACTGATGGGAGAACTAGCGGACCTGAACCAGAGAACCCGCAGCACCACAACGCAGATCGATTTTTCCGCCACCGACCGCAAGACAAAACGTCTGATCGAACTCCAGGACGTCACCTGCACCATGGGAACCCGCCAGTTGTTCGACGGTCTCAATTTCATCCTGACGGCTGGGATGCGCGTAGGCCTCGTAGGCCCGAACGGCAGCGGCAAGACGACCCTGCTCCGCTTGTTGCAGGGTGACCTCGCTGCAACCGGTGGTGAGATTCGCCGCGCCGATTGGCTGCGCATCGTGTACTTCGACCAGACCCGCACCCTCGATCCCGATGTAACACTGCGTCGCGCGCTCGCGCCGGATGGCGATTCCGTCGTGTATCGCGATCGCGTAATTCACGTAGCCGGATGGGCGGCGCGCTTCCTGTTCACCGGCGAGCAACTCAGCCAGCCCGTCGGCCGGCTTTCCGGAGGCGAACGCGCCCGCGTCCTGATCGCGCAGCTCATGCTCCAGCCCGCCGACATTCTCCTGCTCGACGAGCCTACGAACGACCTCGACATTCCGACGCTCGAAATTCTGGAAGAGAGCCTGATCGATTTTCCCGGCTCGCTCGTACTGGTCACGCATGACCGCTACATGCTCGACCGCGTATCCAGCATCGTGCTCGGCCTGAACGGAAATGGCGGCGCCGATACCTTTGCCGATTACGCGCAGTGGGAGTCATGGCAGGCGCAACGCGCAAAATCGGAAAAGGCCGCTGCGGTGCCTTCACAAAACGGTGTGACGCCGGCAGCACCAACGAATAAAAAGAAACTCTCCTACCTGGAAGCGCGAGAGTATGCCACCATCGAGCAGCGAGTTGAAGAAGCCGAACAGTTAGTCCAAGCGAAGCGCGCGGAACTGGAAGATCCGGCCTCTGCGACAGATGCCTCGCATCTTGTAAACGCGCAGGCGGCGCTGGACGCAGCTCAACATACGCTGGATAACCTCTACACGCGTTGGGCCGAACTGGAGAAAAAGAACGGCTGAGCGCCGCTGACACAAATCTCTGAGATTTGCCAATAAAACGAGCGGCCCATTGAACATCGTTTCGCGACATCGCGAGGGGATGAGATGCGAGTAAGCTGAGTGCTAGTTTTGCGGTCAAAGAGGTTGCGGTTCAAGCTCGGAGAAGCTTATGAAAATCAGCATTCATCACGTGTGCACCCTCACACTGTTTGCGCAATTGTCGTTCTGTGCTCTTGCCGCCCCGGCGGCTGCGCAAGCAACTCCGACAACCACGACTCTGGCGGTGACTTCAGCCGGCACTCCGGTCACCTCCGTCGCCTCGGGCAGTGTGGTCACGCTGACCGCGACGGTGAAGTCGGGAAGCGCGGCCGTGACGGTGGGGCTGGTAAACTTTTGCGATGCCTCGGCGACGTACTGCACGGATATTCATCTGCTGGGGACAGCGCAGTTGACCAGTGCCGGGACGGGGGCGCTGAGCTTCGTCCCCGGAATCGGCAGTCACAGCTACAAGGCGGTCTTTGCAGGAACGCCCAATAGCGCCACAGCCTACGCGGGCAGTTCTTCCAGCAATGTGGCGCTGTCGGTGACCGGGACCTATCCGACCACTACGGCGATGGCCGCGAGTGGCGGCGTGGGCAATTACACGCTGACGGCAACGGTGTCTGGTGATGCGCCGGTTCTGGCCGCGCTAGCCGGGACCGTGTCCTTCGTGGATACCACCAACAGCAACTCCGTGCTGGGAACGGCGGCGCTGGGCACGGGGACGGCGGTGCTGACTTTCTCGAATTCCAACAACCCGGCAACGAATCCTTTTCCACAATCCGTTGCGGTGGCAGACTTCAACGGAGACGGAAAGCTGGACCTGGCTGTTCCGGTCTATAGCATATTTACTCCGTCGAGCGATATGAACCTACTTCTGGGCAACGGCGACGGCACATTCACGGCTGGTCCAGCGTTTCCGCTAACGGGTCAAAATGTCAACAACGCCGCGGTAGGGGATTTCGACGGCGACGGCAACGCGGATGTGGCCATCTCGCTCCCCGACGCTAACGAAGTCCAGGTGCTGCTGGGTAACGGAGATGGCACCTTCACCCCAATGCCAGCGATATCGGTTAATGGAGTTTCTGTCGTTGCCACCGGGGATTTCAATGGCGACGGTAAGGCAGACTTGGTTACAGTGGACTTTGGCCCCGGTACATTAACGATCCTGTTGGGCAATGGGGATGGGACGTTCACTGCGGGGGCGACGATTACAACCCCAGCGAATGGTCCAGGAGGCGTGCCTGTCGGACCCACATCAGTGGTAGCGGGAGACTTCAACGGAGACGGCATTCCCGACCTTGCCGTTGCGAACAGCCCCAGATTTGATCAAGGAGCGCCAGGTTCGGCAACAATTCTACTGGGAAACGGGGACGGAACCTTTACGGCGGAAGCCGAGAGCCCGGCTGCGGGGGGGCAGCCACTGTTTATCACCGCCGGAGACTTCAACGGGGATGGCAATCTTGATCTGGCGGTTTCGGACATGAACGCTGGCTATCCTGAGTTGGGCAACCTGACGGTGCTGCTCGGCAACGGCGACGGAACATTTACGCCAACGGCGGTGAGTCCGCAGACGGGTTCAATTCCCTATTCTGTCGCAATTGTGGACCTCAATGGCGACGGTAAAGCAGATCTGGTCACTGCTGACGCTGGCAGCAATATAGTCACTGTGTTACTGGGCAACGGCGATGGAACCTTCGCTGCGCCCCTGACTTCTGCCGCGGGTACAGATCCTGTTTTCGCCGCCGCGGGAGACTTCAACGGCGACGGCACGCCCGACCTCGCTGTAGCGAACAATACCACCAGTTCGGTGACCGTTCTACTCGCCCATGAGACCCAGACGGCGACGGCCATGGCGACCGGCATCTCGCCCGTAGGTACTGGTACGCATCTGGTGGATGCAAGCTATCCCGGCGGCAGCAACTTCGGCGCCAGCATTTCCGCCACAGTCGGACTGACCGCGGTCCCGCCCCCGAGTTTCACGCTTAGTGGTACGGCAGTCTCCGTCGCTCCGGGCGCGACCAGCGGCAACACCTCCACGATTACTGTGACGCCAAGCGGAGGCTTTATTGGCAGCGTGGCGCTGACGGCGGCTATTACATCCATGCCCACCGGGGCCAAGGACCTACCCATGTTGAGCTTCGGTTCAACCAGTCCGGTAAGTATCAACGGCACCGCTGGGACGGCCACCCTCACCATCTCCACCACGGCTGCGACGAGTGGTGCTCTCCGATATCCCGCGCGACCAGGAGTCCGCTGGTTCACCGCTGGCGGCACGACCTTGGCCTTCGTCCTGATCTTCGGCATCCCGGTGCGGGGTCGTAGCAAGCGAACGAGATTTGGCCTGCTCGTTTTCCTCGCGATCCTCGCTGGCGGTTTACTCGCGTGCGGCGGCGGCGGTGGCACCAACAATCCCGGCACCACGCCGGGTGCCTACACCGTGACTGTAACAGGGACATCAGGCAGCACCACGGCTACGGGCGCCGTCACTCTCACCGTACGGTAGTGCTTAGGTGGCTACGGTTTCTTTGACGAGGTCATCTGCGCCCGGCAATATTCATCTCGGCCGCAGCACTTCATACCGTGTAATGGTGTACCCGAGAGCCGCTCCAAGAAACACATCCGACGGGAAATGAGCGCTCGTGGTTACTCGAGAAGAACTGATGGCGGTTGCGAAACCGTACATTGCCCATGGCACCCAACGGTGTTTGTGATAGCGGGTGGCAATGACCGTGGCGACTGAAAAAACACCGGCCGCGTGCCCGGAAGGGAAAGCGCTGCCCTTAAAGGGTGACTTCCCCCCATTAAAAAATGTGTCGTTAAAAGGTGCTTCGGGGGGAACATCGGATGGCCGCTTTCTGCGCGTAACCGCTTTCACCCCAAGGTCGACAATAGCGCTGTCGGCGTAGGCTTCTCCCGCCAGCAATGCCGTACTCACTGCATACTGATCATGCCGAACGTAGCCTGCGACCATAAGGGACGCCGGCAGGGCGATCACTTCAGCCGTGGTAATCGGAGCATCGAAGGTGTCGTTGAGATCGTCCAGTTTTCCCGCATGAGAACGAAAATAGGGCATCACGTGGGGATCGGCTACGATCAGTCCAGCCGTCACCCCTGTGATGGCAAGAGTAGGTAGCCAATGGCGCCCCTTCGCCAGTTGACCCGGGAACAGCCAGATATCTTTTTGATCGTGGAGAAAATCCCCGGGCAAGCTCCGCCAGGACACTTCTCGTTCCGCTGGTGGGTCGTTGCCATGTTCGGATCGAGCGACCGCAGAGGGACTGTCGGGCAGATCGGAATTGTTGCTCTGCGCGCAGGCCCGCTTCGGCGTCGTCCAAGCGCCCGTGCAAAAGATAAGAACAAGCAAGCACAGCTTTCCTGTCCCGCTCATGGACGTTCTTTGATGCAGTTTTGTGGATCCACGAAATGGCGATTATCACACACACCGTAAAGGGTTGGAATGTCTGGACTTGCAGGCGGCTGACTGAAGTGGGGAGCGGGTGGTGGTAAACACAGATAAATAACTCGATAGACAAACAGATCATCACGAAAAGATGGATGTCCTAAGCCCTGGCGAAATCAATAAACCCATGTTGCACGTCAGTCCGCACCAACTTTACCCGCAACTTATCGCCAACGTGCAACCCCTGCGCTCCCTGGGCCAGCAATCCTTCTATATGCGGCTGCATGACGCGAACAAACGTCCCCTTGGGAGTGACTCCGGTGATGATGGCATCGAAGGTTTCACCCACGCGATGGCTCATCGCGATGGCGGCCAACCGCTTCGACATTTCCCGCTCCACTTTTCGCGCCGCGTCGCCTTTCTCGGTGCAGTTGGAGGCGATGGCGGCGAGATCGTTGTCGGAGTACGGCCCGGGCTTTCCGTCGAGCAAGGCTTTAATGAGCCGTTGCGTGACCACGTCCGCAAAGCGCCGGTTGGGCGCGGTCGAGTGCGTATAGTCCTGTACGGCAAGTCCGAAGTGTCCCTGCGCTGGCTCGCCCGGACGCTCCAGAACATATTCACCGGGCCCAATCAGCTTGATGACGGCCAGCGAAAGGTCGGCGAAGTGATCGGGATCGGCGGACTTGCGCTTCAGAAGAAAATTGTTGAGCGCCTTCGAATCGGGCAGTGCCGGCAGGTTCTCACCTTGCGCAGCTGCCAGTCGCACGATGCCGTCCCAATGATCGGGGGTTTTCACGATGCGTCGCAAAGAAGAAACTTTCTCCAGCAGTCGTGCCACCACGCCATTGGCGGCGATCATGAAGTCCTCGATCACCTCCGTCGCTCGATTTTTCCCCTGGTTTAGGACGTCGACGACCTGATCGTTCAGCACCACCGGAAGAGCTTCATTGGTGTCCAGGTTCAGCGCGCCGTGCTCAAAGCGCAGTTTCCTGAGTGCCTGGGCGACGTTATCCTGCAGCTTGAGCTGAGCCTCCAGTGCCGAAGACGCGGCCACTTTTGGCGGAGCCGCTGCCGTGCCTTCCAGCCATGCTCCGACCGCGTTGTAGGTGAGTTGTGCCTGGTTGCGGACGATGGCTCGATACACATTGCTGGAGCTGATCGAGCCGCCGGTATTGACTACGAATTCAGTTACCACGGCCGGCCTATCAGAATTTTCCAGCAGAGACGACGCACCGGTCGACAGCTCGTTCGGCAACATCGGGAAAATGCTCACGCCGGTATAGACGGAGGTCGTCTCCCGTTCCGCGTGCTGATCGATGGGAGTGTCTTTGGCGACAAAAGCGTCCACCTCGGCAATGCCGATCATCACTTTGACGTCGCCGTTGGGCAAGCGTTCGGCGACTTCGATCTGGTCGAGGTCTTTGGACGTGTCGTTGTCAATCGAAGACCAAAGCAGATTACGAAGGTCACGGACCTTGTCGGACGGCGTCAGCTGCGGCGGATGAGCCTTGATGTCCGCCAGTTGCTTTTGGGCCTCTGGAGGGAAATCCGGCTGGAAACCCTGCGCCTGCATGACCTGTCGCGCGGTTGCCTGAAGATTGTTGGACGAAGACCGAGGATCGTTCATAAGCGTCTGAAAAGGCTAACATGAATCGCCGGTTTTCCCGCTGTGTGGTCCCCTGTGCTCCCCGTGGTCAAGCCTTGACTTTGGAAGCGAACGGGTCGTGATATTCTTATTAGAGTAGCTGCGTCTTCCTCCGATTGGATCGATTCCCGCAGTTCCCTAAACATCATGATTTCAGTCAGCAGTGTTTCAATGCGCTACGGCGCCAAAGTTCTATTCGACGAAGTATCCACCGGATTTATTCCAGGGAAGCGCTACGGCCTCACCGGTCCGAACGGCGCAGGCAAGTCCACGTTCATGAAGCTTCTGACCGGCGAGCTTGAGCCGCAGAAGGGAACCGTCGTCCGCCCGCGAAAGCTCGGCGTTCTGAGCCAGGATCAATTTGCCTTCGACAAGTATCGCGTAATCGACGCGGTGATCATGGGAAACCGGCGCTTGTGGGCCGCTCTCGAAGAACGTGAAATCATCTATGCGAAGCACGAGATGACCGATGCGGACGGTATGAGACTCGGCGAGCTCGAAGGCATTGTCGGCGAGGAAGACGGCTACACTGCCGAGACCGACGCCGCGATTCTGCTGCAGGGCCTCGACATTCCCGACGAGCAGCACGAGCGGAAAATGTCAGAGTTGCCGGGCGGACAAAAAGTGCGTGTGCTGTTGGCGCAGGCTCTGTTCGGGCATCCGCAGGCGCTGTTGCTTGACGAGCCAACGAACAACCTGGATCTCGACTCGATCCACTGGCTGAAGAATTTCCTCAACCAATATGAGGGCGTGCTGATCGTCATCTCGCACGACCGTCATTTCCTGAACGGCATTTGCACCCACATTGCCGACATCGATTACGAGACCATCATTACCTACACCGGCACGTATGACGACATGGTGGTTGCGAAGACTCAGATTCGCTCGCAGATCGAATCGCAAAACGCTCAGCGCGAAAAGAAAATTGACCAGTTGAATGAGTTTATCGCGCGCTTCGCCGCCGGAACCCGCTCCAGCCAAGTGCAGTCCCGGCGCAAGGAAGTCGAGCGACTGCAAGTTACCGAGCTGGCGAGGTCGAATATCCAGCGTCCGTACTTGAAGTTCGATCAGAAGCGGCCTTCCGGCAAACATATCCTTGAAATCGAAGGTCTCACCAAGTCGTACGGCGATGCCAGCGTGATTTCTGGATTCACGGCTAGTGTGATCCGGGGAGAAAAAATTGCTTTGATGGGCCGGAATGGCTCCGGCAAAACCACTCTGGTGAACGCCCTGCTCTCAAACTCGCCAACGGTTTCGGAATCGGAGCTGCGAGAGACGAGTGGCTACGATGGGCCTTTTGTGGACGGCGGAAAAGTTATCTGGGGCCACGAAGCGGCCGTGGGATTCTTCGCCCAGGACCACAAGGCTCTGATCGAGCCCGGCATTAAGGTTCTGGAGTGGCTCCATCAGTGGGATCCTTCCGCTTCAACCGAAGAGATTCGCGGCATACTCGGCCAGATGCTGTTTCCTCGCGATGATGCCGACAAGCGCACCGACATCCTCTCCGGCGGAGAAGCGGCGCGGTTGCTCTTTTGCAAACTGATGCTGCAGAAGCCGAACCTGCTCGTGCTCGACGAGCCGACTAACCATCTGGATCTGGAATCGATCAACGCCCTCAATATTTCGCTGCAGCGCTACCCCGGAACGGTGCTGCTGGTCACGCATGACGAGGATTTGATTGATGAAGTCGCGACCAGAATTTGGCACTTCGAGGGCACCCACGAAATCACCGACTTCAAGGGCGCATACGGCGAATACCAAGCCGTTCTCGCTTAAACGGCTGGAGCAAAAGCGACCCAGAAGAAATTATCATCCTGAGCGGAGCGAAGGATCTGCTTTTCTGGGGACCATTGCGGAATCGCTACTTACTCTTCGCGCTCTCGTGAACGATCGACAGAAGAGGACCGCTCTTAGCTTTTTTCTTTGCGGTCGATTTCTTGCGAGACTTGGAAGAATCCCCGACGATGTCGGCGACGCTGGTGCTCTCGAGGATTTTGGCCGCGGCATCTCGCACTTCCAAAAACACACCATAGAGCGCGCGATGGTCGGGATCGGTGACGATCAGGCTCCGGAGTTGATCCGCATCCCCAAAGGGCGCGAGTGGACCGTCAACCAAACGAATGATCTCGCTGAGTTTGATCTCCGCTGGCGCGCGCCGCAACCGGTAGCCGCCCTTGGCGCCCCGAACGCTTTCCACGATGCGCGCGTTCTTGAGTTCCAGCAGAATCAACTCAAGAAACTTCTCCGGCAGGTCGCTGTCCATGGCGATGTCCCGGATCTTTACGGTTTCGCTTCCGTACCGGCGGCCAAGGGTCATGATCGCTTGCAGCGCGTAAAGCCCTTTTTGCGAGATCTTCAATCTTGTATCCTTATCGAACTGCTTGGACGTACTCTAGTGCCCCCGCGCCCGCTTTGCAACTGATCTCGTCGCTAAGTGCATCTGGAGTTATGTAAGTGCAAAACGTTGCGTGTGAAACCAAGCGCCGTTATGCGCGGCGAGATCCCTCAGCGCGCCTTACTTCCACCGAATTACCCCGGCTTCAGCGCAAGCACCCAGGTAGTCGGCGACAAGATTCACCGGCAAAGGCCCGTATTCGGCCGAAACCGCGTCGCGTATCTCGCCCACTGTGCGCTTCCCATTTATGAAGTTGACGATCTCGTAAGCATAGAGCTCGGACTGGTCGCGCACGTTCAGCAGTTGGGTAGCTTCGCTGTTGATCAGCTTGATTTTCGCATAGCGCTCTTTGCCCAGACGGGCGAGCAGAACATTGTCGTTCTGATAAGTCAGCGGACCGAATTCCCCTACGCGGATGGGCACGCGTTTCGCGTCGGAGGCGCTGGCCCAGGGTGCGGTGGGCGCTGTTCCTTTTGCCCCGCGTAGCTTGGGCTGCGTGTCGATCCACTTTTGGAAAATTGCTGCTTGATCCGCAAGGGCTTTCGCTCCATCTGCATCCGCCTCGGGAGGCCCACCGCTGAATTCGACTATGGAGTGCAGGGTCGCGCTTTCGCGCTCGAAGCTTTGATTCACAAGATTGCGCGCTTCGTACCAGGCTACGCCGGCATCGAGTTGAGGGTCATCCACTAACTGCTGCGCCGCTCCGAAGCTCTGGGCGACACGCGCTTCGGCCTGTGCAGTTAGGAACGGGAGTAAAGCCGGAAGCTGTTGCGCGGTGACGCTCGCGTAGACGAATCCCGAGGCCGCTCCGAGCAACGCCACGCGCCGCAACTTGGTGGCATCGATCTGATCGAGGGTGTCGTGGTCGGTGTGGATGTATATGTCTGGCCAGTCGCGAAGGTAAAGCGACGGGACCCCGATGGTGGAAGAGTCGTAGTCATCGTGATCGCTGCCGCTGGAGTAGGGAGTTACATCTCCGATCAATTCATTGCGGGTGCCTTGTCCGCCAGCGCGAGTTTCGACAATGGCGGTTTCAGCCGGCGTCTCGCCTGACGCATACCCGCTGGCGGCTGCGCGGATCGCATCGAGAAATTCGGCGCCTACGTCAGTCACAAAACTTGGCAGCGACCACGGGGTGCCGGTGACATGGAATACCGACTTGTTTTTGAAGGGGTCGCCGCCAACCATATCCATGTGGATGTTGGCGCGCAGCCGCTGCTTGATCTCCGGATGGCTGGCAAGAAAGGCCATGGTGCCCTCGACCTCCGGTCCCCAGACAAAGCGCAGAGTCCGTTTGGGCCGCGGAAGTTGGCCGGAATCGATTAAGTGCGCCAGCACGCGGGCGGATTCTAGGATGGTGACGCATCCGCTTCCGTTATCGTTAGCTCCCGGACGTTCGTGATCGAGATGGCAGCTATAGACTACTTCTCCGGCAGCCGAGTCCGTGCCTGGAATCGTGCCGGTGACGACCGTCCAGTGGCCAGGGCCGACAGCCGCTTTCACGTGGGCATTCAGAATGAGGGGTTCGCCGTTTCGCAAGCGAGAGCGCAGTGCCTCCGCCGTCTGGCGAGAGATCATGAAGGCGAAGCCGGACGGTTGGCGCGCATCCAAATGACCCCACCGAACCACAGTTGTATCCAGGCCAGACCATGCGGTAGTTTGATTGGACATGTCACTGACGATACCTGCCGCACCATGCTGCGCGATCGCCAATTCCTGCACCCGCGCCAGAACGCCGTCGGCGAGGACGATCTTGCCGCGCACGTCCTTGCCCGAGTAATCGGCCTCGCTCGCGCCGTTGCCGACGTCGACCAATTCCGTCTCCACGTCGGCGCTGTGGCTATAATCTGCTAGGTGGATGGGATCGGTCGTCCAATCTCCGAGAAGAAGATGTTGGGGACGGACTTCCCACAGCCGGGCCTCTTCGACCGTCCATGCCAGGTAGGACCGCATTAGGCCATAATGCCTGGTTCCGTCGATCGGGAACTGCTCGCTGTGAGCATCGGCCAGGCCGTACTCGCGCGCGCGTTGCAACATGAATTGCGCTGCCTGATCAAAAGCCGCCGTGGCCGGGACACGATGCAAGCCGGTCAAGTAGCGCAGGTTCTCGTAGGCAGCAGCCCCGCTTGATTCGTCTCGCAACGCCCGCCACTCGCGAACTCCCAGGAACGGTTGTTGACCAAAAGCAGAGAGGGCAGTCAATGCGATAAGGAAGCAGATCCGGCCGCGCATAAGCTATCGAGGATAGCACTGACGCCGCGCCTCGCAAATTTGCAGCAAAACGCTCAAACCCATGCACAAATGGACGGGCGAGTGCAGCCGCGAACCAGGCCGCTACCGCGTCGAAGCCATTTTCATCGCAGGCTCGCCAATTTCGTCGTGCGATTCGCCTTCCAGACAAACGCGATGCCACAACTCAAGATTGAGCAGCCGCCAGATGCGATCGTAGTTGTCGCGATGCTTCGCGCGATGTTCGTTGAAGAGCTTCTCGATTGCTTCACGCCGGAAATATCCGCGATTCAGGCTCCGCGGTTCAAGCAGCATTTCCCGAATCGTTTCCAGTCGCGGTCCGGCGAGCCATCCGCTCCACGGTGTCGGAAATCCCAGTTTTGGCCGGTACAGAATCTCGTGCGGCAGCAGATCCTCCACCGCCTTCTTGAGAATCCGTTTGCCGGCTAACCCTTGAATCTGCACTTCGCGCGGAATTCGAGTCGCGAATTCAACCAGCACATGATCGAGAAACGGCACCCGGCTTTCAATGGATGCGGCCATGCTCATGTTGTCCTGCTTCATGAGGAGTTCCACCAGGTAAGTTTTTATGTCGGTGTACAGCAGCCGCTGCAGCATTTCGCCCGACGAGCGCTGCCAGTAAGCGAGAACATTCTTGTATGCCGTGCTGGGCACGGCTTCCCGCACGAATTCGCTGGTCAGTAATCCGTTCTGTTCCGCCTCGCCGAAGGCTGAAAAGAAATTATCGAAGTAGAACGAGGCCCAGGAATTTCCATCCTTCGCCAGAAAGGTGTGTTCCAGTTTGCGGCGCAGGGTGGCTCCCAGCAGGGAAGAGGTCGCAACCGAGTTGCGCAATCCGCGCCGCACAAGGTTCGGAACGACGCTACGGTACGCTCGGTCCATGGCCGCATTTTTCAATGTGAAGGCATAACGCGTGTAGCCCGCCAGGGTTTCATCGGCTCCCTCACCGGTCAGCACTACCGTGACTCGTTCCCGGGCCAGCCTGGAGACGAAATAAAGCGAAACGCTCGAAGGCCACACGATCGGCTCGTCTTCATGCCAGATCAAATGTGGGAGCGCGGCAAAAAAATCGTGCTCGCTGACCAGCACTTCATGATGCCGCGACTGGATATGGTCCGATACGGTGCGCGCAAAGGGAAGTTCGCTGTAAGTTTGTTCGGTATAGCCGACGGAAAAAGACTCGACTGGCTCGCGCCTTATTTTCGTCATCAGCGCGGCCACCGCGCTTGAATCGACGCCACCACTCAGGAACACGCCCAGCGGCACGTCGCTCATCAGGTGACTGTTGACCGCGCCCTCGAGTAACTCGCGATAACTCTGGACGTAGTACCTCTGATCTCGCGATTCGTGCGGCGACGATGCGTCCAGGTCCCAGTACGGCCGGATTTCCGCTTTGCCTTCGAGACCTACCGTCATCGTGTGGCCGGGCAGCAGCTTTCGGATTCCGGCGTAGAAACTCTCCTCGCCCGACAAATATCCAAACGCCAGATACTCCGGCAGTGCCGCTCGATTGAACTCCGGGCGAATCCCGCCATGCGCCAGCACCGCCTTGATTTCCGATCCGAACAGCAGCCGCTCCGGCGTCAATTTGTAGTACAGCGGCTTGATGCCCAGCCGGTCCCGCGCTATGAAAAGCGTTTTCGTGTTGCGATTCCAGATGGCAAAGGCGAACATGCCGCGCAGGTGCTGCACGCAATCCGCGCCGTACTCTTCGAAGAGGTGGATCACGGTCTCGGTATCGCTGTGCGTGCTGTAGCGGTGGCCGCGCGCGATGAGTTGCTCGCGCAACCCGAGATGGTTGTAGATCTCGCCGTTGAATACGATCCAGAGCGTGCCGTCTTCATTCGAAATCGGCTGATGCCCGCCCGCAACATCGACAATGCTGAGGCGCCGCATGCCGATGCCCGCCACGCCGTCCGTATAAAAGCCGTCGTCGTCGGGCCCGCGATGGCTGATCACACGGCACATTTCGCGCAGAGCCGCAGCGCTCGCCCGTGCGCCCCGTCCTAATTCAAGAATCCCAGCGATCCCGCACATTTAGTGCTTCTCCGCGTACGTCGACGAACCTTGATCCGACGAACCTTGACCCGACGAGCCTTGATTCGATGAACTATGATCCACGCCAGCCGACGAGGAAGCCGAGCTGCCCGTCAGCTTTTCGAACAAAGCCGTAGCGGACAATTCGCCCGGCATCGCCTTCATTGGTGCATCCTGCTTGCGCCACTCGAAAAAATCGGATGGCCGCGTCGCCTTCAGCAGAGGCTGTCCCTGCCATGCGACGCAGGTCCCGCCGATCACGATCAGGTGCGCAAGTTTCTCTTTTTTGATGCGGCAATATAACACTCGCGCGTCCGAAGACCACGGACCGAAACTCCATGCCTCGTCTCCGAGCGCAAAAAAGAATCCATGGCTCTCGTCATGATAATCCAGTTCGTACACCTGCACCGCTGCCTGTGCCATGCTGGCCAATCGGGGTTCAAGTTTTGGTTCGCTGTGTGGTGCGATGAGATCTTCGCACTCCTGCCGGATCGCGCCGCCCGAAAGCAGAAGTGCAGTCGCCGTCTCTGTCGGCAGCAACACCCGGGCATGGCATCGCACGAACGGCGCAGGCTGGAACGCACCATAGGCAGGCGAGAGCAGAGTTCTGCTAACATCCGTCGCCGTATGCCAGACCGTTTCTTCCGGCACGATCAGGCTCAATCCCTGTTCACCAGAGACGGCGTCGGAAGCCGATCTTGATCTTGATACTTCCACGCGTCCCGAGTCGACGCGCTGAACTTCGAGATCGGGCGCGAAATGCCACCGTATTTCCAGGTCATGTTCCGCTCGGCCGAGCGCAATATCGCGTACCAGCCACACCCCGCCCGCGACGTTCAGCACGTGTCGCCGATGCACAACCGGATCCGCCAGCCGCGCATATCCATTATGGCTGCCGACAAAGTAAGTGAAGCTCTTCCCCACGATCCAGCGTTCCACTTGCGTGCTTGGAATGTTAGTCCATGAAAAAGGTTCGGCCGCAATTGCCTGGTCTACTCCATCCACACGCATCGTGTTGTGCGCACCAGTCCCGCGGAGCGTGTTCCGATCCGCGGGATCCTTCGAAATGTAGACGCCGCTCCCCGAGTCCACCAGCCAGCGCCGTCCATCCATGGTGAGCCGCAGGCTGAGTGCGTCGGCATGTCCGTGCCCCGAGCGGCCAACGCCTTGAGGACCGGCATCCACCACCATCGCCTGAGCGCAGGGCTGTGAATCTGCCAGCACGTAAAGCCCGCCGTCCGGAAAGGCGAGCGACCTCGCAACCGGGTTCGTTTTCGGACGTGCGAGGTTTTCGACGGCTTGATTTCCAAATAACCAAATCGCTTCCCCGGTCAGTCTCGCCGCGGAAAACTCTCTCGAGTACATCACCGCGCCGAGCGCCAGTGGATCTGTCATCTGCTCTGTCCGGTTCCGCTGCGGATTCCACAACCGCCCGCCATCATCATCGCCGAAGCTTTCCGCCGGTCCTGCCTGCGCGAGTGCTTCGACGACATCGAGCATTCGTCCCAGCACCGCGTCGTATGCCCGTGGAATTCCCATTCCGGTCCGGGCCGCGAGTAAGCGCGCATAGAGAAAGAAGTCGAGCGCATAAACGTGGTAGTACAGTGATTGCTCGAAGTAAACGCCATCCGGACGAACCTGCCGCTCCGCCTCGCGCAGCACAATCGCCCATCCGGATTCCTTCCAGTGCGCGGCCCGCGGCATGTGTGGATACAAACTTCCTAGAAAGAACAGCGCAACCGCTTCCCCCAGCAGGTGAGTGTTAGGAGAAAAAAAAGTAGATAGATAGCGCTCCATGTACCGACCGTGAAACGCAAGCGCCGGCGCCATCTCCGCGCGAAAATCGGCGCACTCGGCCGCTCCCGCGAGCAGCTGGTCCACCCAGATCCACGACAGACTGCGGAAGGCAACCTCCAGCGTGCTGCCCCAATTGATCCCCAACGGATACGGATTGGCCGAGATCCAACTGCGCCACTGCGCTATCAGTTCGCGAACGTACTTCTCGTCGCCGCTGAGCAGCCGGGCCCTGGCCAGCGTCACCAGGTGCTGGTGCCGGTTCAACTCCCAGATGACCTTGTGGTCGCCTACCGCGGCGAAATCAAGAAACGGAATCTTGAACCACGGATTCAGCGGCGCACGCTTGCCGTGCACCGGATCGAGATGCCAGTCGATGTCTTTGAAATTGCTACCAGCGAAATTGTCGCCGAAATTTCCACCGCCGCGGTCAACCGTGAACTCGAGATGTTCGTAGCCAAGCAGGCGAAAACGATGGCCGCAAATCTCATCGGCCTCGTGCAAAATTCCGGCCGCTTCGTCGGGCAGATGTTTGCGCAACAACTCCGTGCGCTCTGAAATTTCCCCGGCAGAAAAAAAGAATTGCCCGGGCTGCGTGGCCGAATCTGTGTTCAGACGAATCGCAGCGTGCACCCCCATCCGGTGCATGAGCAAGTCGCTGTGCTTGTGGAATTCTTGACCCACACGCACGCGCACCTCTTCCCAGTCCATCCGCGAGACGCGCGCCAGCTTACTTTGCCATTTGAAGGCCATCGAATTCCCTTATCTTACATGCTGAAAAGGCCGCTCTCACCCCGCCATTACCCCTGTAACTTTGCCCGCCCTTGACTGTCAGCGGGACTCCGACTCGACGGGGTAGGATTGGTGTTATGGCAATTTGACCCGGCAGAGTTCCCTCCTGGTGTGAAAAGCTTGTCCACCTTTGCCCCAGATCGACTCGGAACTCGAGAGACTTTAAGGGATATTCTATAAAATACTGAAAACACGCCTTTTGTTGTATACGTCTCAGGACTTTTGGTGCGCCGATGGATCACGGCTTGCTGTCACTTAGCAAGGGGTTGATATAGTTCCCTAAGGCCACGCAGTGGGCCCCAGAAACTCGATGGCCAGGAGAATTCGCTTGGGTTTGTCCGTTAGCATTTTTGGGTTGGGATATGTGGGTTCCGTATCGGCGGCCTGCTTTGCCTCCATGGGGCACGAGGTCATCGGCGTCGACGTGAGCCGCGCCAAGGTTGAGATGATGGACTCGGGCCGTACCCCGATCATCGAAGCTCGCATGAGCGAGATGGTTGCCGAAGCCAACCGCGCCAGCCTCTTGCACGCTACTACGGACGCGACTGCAGCCGTGTTGAATTCGGAAGTCTCGTTCGTCTGCGTCGGAACGCCCAGCCTCAAAAATGGCAAGCTTGATCTCAGCCATATCGAAAGCGTTGCCAGGGAAATCGGCGCCGCCATCCGGCAGAAAAAATCGCCGCACGTGTTTGTTCTACGCAGCACGGTGCTCGCCGGAACAACCGAAACGGTCGTGCTCCCCATTCTCGAAAAAGAAAGCGGCAAGAAGTGCGGCCTGGATTTCACCGTTTGCTATAACCCCGAGTTCATGCGCGAAGGCAGCGCGGTCGCTGATTTTCTGAACCCGCCCTACACCATTCTTGGAGCGAGCGACACGCAACACCTCGCGCCGCTGCGCGAACTTTACAAGAACACTCCCGGCACGCTCTACGAGACGACCATTCCGGTCGCCGAAATGGTCAAGTATTTTTCCAACTGTTATCACGCGCTGAAAGTCGGCTTTGCCAACGAAATGGGGACTATGTGCAAGCATCTTGGCGTCGACGCGCACGCGGTCACAAAAATTTTCACCTCCGACACCAAGCTGAACATTTCTCCCGCATATCTTTCGCCGGGTTTCGCCTTCGGCGGTTCCTGCCTTCCGAAAGACCTGCGAGCCATCACCTATAAAGCCAAGGAACTCGATCTCAAGCTCCCCTTGCTCGAATCCCTCATGCCGAGCAATGCCGAGCACGTCGATCGTGCAGTCGAAATGGTAATGAGCACGGGCAAAAAGAAAATTGCGCAGCTCGGCCTGAGCTTTAAAGCCGGCACCGACGATCTGCGCGAGAGCCCGCAGGTGCAACTGATCAAGCGCCTAATGGGCGAGGGCCTCGATGTCAAAGTCTGGGACGAAGACGTTACCCTCGGCCGACTCGCCGGGTCGAATCGCCAGTACATCGAAGAGGTCATCCCGCATATCGGATCTGTACTATCAGCCGACCTGGAGGGCGTACTGCGCACGGCCGAAGTCGTGATCCTCGGCAATAAATCGGCAAGCAAAGATCAGTTGGCGAAGTACCTTCGGCCCGAACACACCGTCATTGATCTCATCCATCTGGATAAGACGCGGCGCCCGGAAGGCGCCCAGAAGTATGAAGGCATTTGCTGGTAGGATTTTGCTGGAGGATTTGCGATTGGTGCGCTTGATTTTGGGTGGCGCAGCGCTTCAGCGCTGCGATAACGGCATTGTGTTGAGCGCGGCTTCAGCCGCTGAAGTCGCGCGGCGGGAAAAAGAATGAAGTTCCATCCCATCGACATCAAAGCCGCTGACTGGAAGCGCCTCGACCAGTTCGCCGACCGCACCGTCTTCCAGACGCGTGAGTGGCTGCAATTCGTCGCCGAGTCGCAGAACGCGCTGCCCGTTCTGGCGGAGTTGCGGGAAAAAAGCGACGTCCTCGGATACTTCTCCGGCCTAACATTCTCGAAGTTCGGCATGAAGGTTTTGGGCAGTTCTTTTCCTGGATGGACGACTCCTTATATCGGCTTCAATCTCAACCCCGGCGTGCCGCGCCGCGGCGCGATCGAGGCCCTGGAAAAATTCGCCTGGGACGATCTCAAGTGTCTGCATCTGGAAGTCTCCGACCCGTACTTCACTTTCCCAGACGGCGAGGCTGCGGGATTCAACACCGAATATTTCGCTTCCTACCGCACCGACCTGTCGCGCTCGGAAGAAGATTTGTTCAACAACATGGAAAGTGCCTGCCGTCGCTGCATTCGAAAGGCGGACAAGAGCGGCCTCAAGATCGAGGAGGCGCACGACCTCGCTTTCGCCGACGAATATTACGAGCAACTTCAAGACGTCTTTGCCAAACAATCGCTCGTTCCCACCTATTCCGTGGAGCGCGTCCGCGCCCTGGTTCGCAACGTCGAGCCCGGCGGCAATGTCTTGCTGATTCGAGCGCGCGATCCGGAAGGGAAGTGCATCGCTACTGGAATCTATCCCGGATTCAACCAGATCGCCGAGTTCTGGGGCAACGCCAGCTTTCGTGCCTATCAGAACCTGCGCCCCAACGAGGCCTGTCACTGGTACGCCATGCGCTACTGGAAAAGGCGCGGCGCCACCATCTTCGACTGGGGCGGCGAAGGCACTTACAAAGAAAAGTACGGATGCGCCCCGCATCGCGTGCCCTGGTTCACCAAGTCTCGTTATCAGATCGTAGGTGCGTTGCGCAATGAAGCGCGCAACATGTTTGCGCGCAAGCAGAAATTTCTCGGATGGCTGCAAGGCAACCGTTCGGCGGCCGAACGCAGTGCGGCCGAAGAATAAAAGAAGAAGAATAGAATCACCAAGGGGATGCACCAATGGCATTACTCGTTCGCCGGGCATTCCGGCATCTATCGCGGGTTCACGATGTGCTGTTTCGCCGCACACTGCTCGAGCGCGAAATCACCATTTTCGACGACGACGTTTTTCTTACCTCCTATCCGCGTTCCGGCAACACCTGGACGCGTTTTCTGGTCGGCAATTTCGTCAACCCAAACGAGCCCGTCACCTTCCTCAATGTCGAACGCCTCGTTCCCGATATGTACAAGACCGCGGATTGGGTCCTGCGGCGCCGTCCCCGTCCGCGCGTGCTCAAGAGCCACGAGTCCTTCGACGCCCGCTACCGCCGTGTCATCTACATTGTGCGCGACCCGCGCGACGTCGCCATTTCCAACTATCACTGGGAGATGAAGCTGCGTTCGATTCCCGAAGGCTGTCCCATCGAAGAATTTGTTCCGCGCTGGATGGACGGCGAGTTCTGGCGCCGCATCGGTTCCTGGGCCGACCACGTCAATAGTTGGCTGGCGACGCGCCAGGGACACGAGACTTTCATCTTGATGCGATACGAAGATCTACAGGCGAATCAGCACCGCGAACTGGCGCGTGTGGCCCAGTTCATGGGCCTCAATCCGGATCCAGAGCGCATCAACCAAGCCATCGAACGAAGTTCGGCCGCCAACATGCGCAAAATGGAAGAAACGCAGGGCAAGAAATGGGTAGCCACATTCCACACCCGCTCCGATAAGCCCTTCGTCCGTAAAGCGTCGTCCGGCGGATGGCGAGCCGTCCTCCCTGAAAAGACCGTCACCTACATGGAAGCCCACTGGGGCCCGATCATGAAACAACTAGGCTACAAGCTCTCCACCGAAACAGAAAAAGAACTCTCAGAAATCACTCACGCGATCCAATGAAGACGGTCTCGTAGGGACAGCCGCCCCCGGCTGTCCGGCCGGGCGAAGCCCGGCAGCGTTAGAAGTTCCCCGGCAGCCCGTCTCCATCCGCGCGCGTCAAATGCATTTTCGCACGCACTTCTTCAAATGGAGCAAGCAATTGCGCCAACTTCTTCGAGGCGGCAAAAATAAAATTTGAGGGTCCCGGCAGATAGCCCGCGGCCTTGAACGCCGCACCCCACGCCTGGTGACTCTGATTGCTGACGATCAGGTCAAATCCTTGCCGCTCGAGTGTCTGAGTGGCGCATCGCACAACCGAAAACAATTCTCCGGGAAGCGCCAAGCAGTCGACCACCGACCCGACGCGCATGTTCCCGTATTTCGCGTCCTTGCGGCGTTCGCCCACGACTGCCCATCCGATCGCGGCGCCATTGCGCTTCATGACAATGCGCGTGAGATGCGTTTCGGCCGGAGGATGCAAAGTGCGCAAAGCCGCGGCATCGCGCACCGCCGTGAACGAGCAAGTCTGCCGCGCCTGTTCCCAGAGAGACTGCACGCTCTCGCCGTCACCGCCTTCAAAGCTCGCGACTTCGCAGCACTGGGCTTCCTGCGACCGGGGCGCTCGCAGTGTGCGGTACGCCTGAAACAACTTCGAGCCGGCCCATCCGGCGCCGGTATGGGCTGCGAGATCCATCACAAACGTTCGCGACGGCGAGGAGCGCAAGATCCGCATATTTCTAAGGAAGCGCGAAGGATTCACGACACGAAAGAAGAACGGCATCAGGCAATTCGTCCATCCGAGCCGCACCAGCATCCGCGGCAACGGGCGGTCGTATCCACCCATGCCGAGACAGTAGAGTAGCGGTGCGCGCTGCATCGCGTCGCGCAGCAGGAGCGCGCCCACCATGGCATGAGCCTTATTGACGATGCCTTCGGACAGCGGATGGTGATAATAGCCGATTGAGCGAATCTGCCCGTCGGGGAAAAAGAATTCCTGGCTTTTGAGCGCGTAGCCGCCGCGCACGATTCCTCCGTCGACGGCAACGAAAAATTCGTTGTAGATACGGGACTCCGCGGTTCGCGGTAGCCAGCGCGGCTGCGCCCAGCGATAGAACACCAGGTTCTCGTCCTCGCCCGCTTGCCTGAGGCGCTGATTGAAATTCGCCACCGCGGGCTCGTGCTCTGGACGATAGGGCTGAATGACAATGGCCATGAATGAAGGGTGTGCGTGCTGCCGGTATTCATCATAATTGTCATCTTCAGCGAAGCGAAGGACCTGCCGTTTCCCGCACCGGCAAAAAAAGCAGATCCTGCGCTCCGCTGAGATGTAATGAAACCAAAAAAGGCGTGCCTCCAAGGGCAGGATACGCGCTCGAAGCACAAGTCCTGAAGGAGGCAAGCAGATGATCCACGTTGGCGTAGATATTCACCAGAGATTCTGTTACATCACGGCTTTAGAAGCAAGAGGCAAGACGCCGGTCCGTTCAACCATGGGCAGTTGGCGTTGCGGCGGTACTTCATCGCGCTTAGCGAGCGGCGCGCTCGAGAAGCTTGATGGTCGCGACGGCCCGGCTGCGCGCCCTGAAGCCGCGGCCGCGCAGGCGTATTCGGACAGCCCAAGTGGCTAGAGAAATCGCGCAACAGATTTCGACGAACACCTTGCCGCCGTCCAGCAAATCGACCTTGCCGTTCGACAGTGCGGGATCCGTGAACACACCGTGGATGAACATGAGAATGAATGCGGGAAAGACCATGTAGTGCAGCTTCCTCCATAACGGGCGGGCCATACGCAGGCGAAAGAGCGAGGTGACGATGACGATCACCAACACGTAAAACGCGGCCGCTCCCACGGTATTGAGCTTGGGTTGCACGGGAGACTGGATCGGAAGCAGCACATCCGCCAAACCGAAGTGAGTAGAGCCTCCGAGCAGCAGCACAACAGGATGCAGAATGATCAGCAACAGAACGAAGTATGCGGTCCAATTGTGCAGACGGAAAATATTGATGTGGCGATTGGGCCACAACCGCACGGGACTGTAGCGTAAAGCGATGAGCAGTCCCGAAACCATATTCAACGTTGCCATGCCGACGCCGGCGAGTCCGAGGTAGGCACAAAGGTCGAGAATAGTCATTGATCGTCTGATCCCAGATAGTTCGATGCAGAGAGTTTGCGGTCGAGAGTTTGACGCGACTGAATTGAAACGGAGAGCGCTGCAGTTCGAATCTAGCTGTTCAAGCCGTGCCTATTCCCTGACGATGTGCGTGACAGCGACTGGGCTCCGGACGCTGGCGGAGACGCGGCAAGCCGGTCTCTACGGGAGTCTAGGGTTTCTGCGTCGGCCGCAGCAGGATTTCGCTGGCGAAGGATTGCTGGGCCTGAGTCACAATCATGGCCACGGCGTGGGCTACGTCCGAGGCTTGCAGCATTTTCTCGGCATTTTTTCCTGGATGGGGGCTGAACTCCGTGTGAACCGAGCCGGGGCAAATTACCGAGACGCGAATGTTGTGGGCGCGCAACTCTTCGGCTACCGAATAGGTCAATCCGTTCAAACCCCACTTCGAGGCGGCGTAGGCGGCTCCGTTGGGGAGGGCATTCTTGCCGGCCAGGGACGAGATGTTGATGATGTGCCCGCTGCGGGACTTGATCATGATAGGCGCGAGGCTGCGGATGCAGTAGTAGACGCCGCGCAGGTTCGTGTTCAGCACGTGCTCCCAATCGTCGGGCGCAAGCTGATGGAGAGGTCCTCCCGCGCCTCCGATGCCGGCATTGTTGACGAGAATGTCCACCCGGTGGAAGGAACGCTCGACGTGCTCGGCGAGCGCTTCGACGGAATGCAGATCGGTGACATCGCATTCGACCACCGAACTTTTCTCGGGACTGCTCTCGGAACTCTCCCCGCCTCTGTTCCGAAGGGCGGCGGCGGTTTGTTCCAGCGCTTCGCGCGAGCGTCCGCTGAGGACGGTGTGCGCGCCGAGTTCGGCTAGCTTCAAGGCGATGGCTCTGCCAATGCCGCGTCCGGCGCCGGTGATGACCGCGACTTGTCCGGCCAACGGCAGGTGCGTCGGTAATGCAGTTTCGGCCAAAAAAGAACCCCTCCCAGAGAGAGTATTCTATGTCGCAGCGGTTGTATTGCGCATCCAAGCGACGGGCTGAGAAGGTCCTGTACGGGGCAGCGCGTTCCGGCATCTAAGCGGTCAGGAGGGAAAGCGACCAAGCCGCTTGCCTTAGCGGGACGACATCCTTATAATCCGCACACCGGAATAATGTTAAGCCGTGGCGTTTCGACAGGCGGCCCATGATTTTCGGGACCAGTCAGAGAAGTGTTAGTTCATGGTGCAAGCCCGACACCAGGCTTGGGTGGAATCGGGCAGGATGTCAACTCCAGCTTCCCCGAAGAGTTAAGGAGCCACATTAATGAAGAAGATTGTTCTCGCGATGTTGCTGGTAGCCGCGGTTACCGCCGTCGCTCAAACCGCTCCCGCGCCAGCTCAACCCGCGCCGCAGCAAAACCCCACGCCGTCTCCAGCGGCTCCCCAGAAAAAAGAGATTAAAGACCCGGCCGAATATAACGCTTACGTCGGCGCCGTGCAGCAGCAGGACGCGGCGGCCAAGGTTAGCGGCCTGGAAGCGTTTCTGACCCAGTATCCCAACAGCGTGATGAAGGAAGATGCGCTGGAACTTTTGATGGGCGCCTACCAGGGGACGAACAATCAGGCCAAGACGCTGGAAACGGCGCAGAAGGTCTTGGCGGTGAACCCGTGCAACATCCGGGCGTTGGCGCTGTTGGCCTACACGAAACGGGCGATGGCGGAAGCGGGCCAGAACGCGCAACAGAATCTCGCAGAAGCCGGCCAGAGCGGAGAAAAAGGCTTGCAGTGTCTGCAGACGATGACTAAGCCGGATGGCACGTCGGACGCGGATTTCCAGAAACTGAAAGCGCAGACGTCGGCGATTTTCAATGGCGCGGCTGGTATTGCCGCGTACCAGGCCAAGGACTACGCGAAGGCTGAGAAGTTTCTGCGCGCCTCGGTGGAAGCGGATCCAACCAACCTGCGCGACCTCTATCCGCTGGCGCTGGCTTACCTGACGCCGGGGGTGGCTGAAAACGATCTGGATGGACTTTTCTTTATCGCACGCGCCGCCAATCTGGCGCAGGGCGCGGGCAAGGATCAGATCGCCAAGTTCGGCAAGAGCAAATACGTCAAGTACCACGGAAGCGAAGAGGGGTGGACCGCTCTGCTGGCGCAGGCAGCCACTACAACCCTGCCTCCGGCCGGTTTTACGATCACGAAGTACGTGCCACCGACTCCTGCCGAGCAATGTTCCGACCTGCTCAAGACGAAGAAGGTACAGGAAATGAGCTTTGCGGAGTGGCAGTTGTGCCTATCCGAAGGGAAGCCTGAAGACGCCGAAAGCGTTTGGAGTGCGTTGAAAGGGAAGCCGTTGCAGATGGTGGCTCACGTCATCAGCATTGAGTCTCCAAAGCAACTGAAACTTGCTGGTAGTCAGGACGACATCGACGCCAAGCGTGCAGACATCGATCTGACCATGACGGCGGCGATTCCAGCGAAGTCGATGCCGAAAGAGGATACGGACTTTCAGTTCGAAGGAACGCCGGTCTCCTACGTGGCGAAGCCGTTTTTGATGACGATGAACGAAGGGGCCTTGCTGGTGAAGGCGGCGCCGAAGCCGGCTGTCCGCAAGAAGCCAAGGGCACACTAGAGGGCAGGTCTCAGGTGTCAGGAAAGACTTGGCTGAGCGAGACTGTGCCGGGAAAAGCGAGGGCGGTCCGTTTGGGACCGCCCTCTTTATTTGTTGCCGCAAGATTTCTTATGCAAGCTGCGGGTCGCGCTTAGCGGGCCTGTTTTCTCTCCAGCGTGACGGGACGCGCGCTGTGGGGCGGGCGTTTCGTGCCTGCGCGCAGCGGACGGACATCAATCTTCAGTTCCTGCATGGTCCGGCTCAGTGTGTTCCGGTGCATGCCCAATTGCCGCGCTGCCTTGCACTGATTGCCCCGATTCTCTTCGAGCACGGTCACGATAAAACGCTTCTTAAACTCACGAACCGCCTCCGAATAGAGGATGTTGCTTTTGTACATCTGAAGAATGAGAGCTTCCAGTTGATCTTTCACTTGCCGCCTCGTTTCCGTGCTTGCTCAAATTTAAAATTCTTTCGCTAACAAAACTTGTTAAAGATCACTTCGACGGCCCCGGCGATGATGTCGGCGGCTGAATCTTATCCCCTGCCGAATGCACCCGCCGCAGGTAATCCAAGCCCTGGTAGAAGCGTTGGCGCAATTCCGGCGGCGCCACCCAGATCGCTGCTCTTCCGCCTACCAGGAAATACGGAGCGAACTGAGACCCCGCCAGCCACGGCGCAGCGGGCGCAAAAGCGGCCACGGCGGTGAGCACAATCGCTACCACCAGGACGCCCTTCAACAAGCCAAGAATCGCGCCCAGAAACCGGTCAATCGCGCTCAGACCGGCTTTCTTCATTACCGAGCGCGCGATCCGTCCGGCAACACCAGCAACGATCAGGACCGCGAAAAAAATGATAAGGAAACCTGCGATCTCGCCTACCCCCCTCGATTTCAAATGAGGCGCGAACCACTCCGCCAGGCGATGATACTGCCAGGCCGCCAGCAGGTATCCCACAACCAAACCAGCCAACTTGAAGGCTTCATGGAAGAAGCCCTCGATGGCTGCCGCCGTCACGGAAAACGCGAGAAATCCGAGGATGATCCAGTCCGCAATGCTCATGGCTCAAAGGATCCGAAGCGCAATGATCCGAAGTTCGTTGATCCAAAACTCAGCGATCCGAAATTCAGTGATCCGAATTCAATGACACCAGCGCACGCGGGCTAAATCTCCAACTCGCGTCCCGTTAACTGACGGTATGCCCCCAGGTACTTTTCGCTCGTCCGCAGCGCCACTTCTTGGGGGAGGGCTGGCGCGGGCGGTTGTTTGTTCCAGCGAATTTCTTCGAGGTAATCCCTTACATACTGCTTATCGTAGGAGTCCTGCGCCTTGTCCGGTTGGTAGGTGTCGGCCGGCCAGAAGCGTGAGGAATCCGGTGTGAGCACTTCATCCGCCAGGGTGATGCCCTGGGCGGTTTGCCCAAATTCAAACTTGGTGTCGGCGATGATGATGCCGCGCTGCCGCGCGTAATCCGCGGCTTTCTTGTAGATACGCAAGGTGATGTCTCGGAGTTGCCGGCTCAAATCGGGATCGACCAGCGTGCACATTTCTTCGAACGAAATGTTGATGTCGTGCCCGGTGGTGGCCTTGGTCGCCGGCGTGAAGATAAGCTCCGGCAGCTGGTCGGATTCCTTTAACCCGGGCGGAAGCTTTAGGCCGCACACCGTACCTGTTGCTTTGTACTCTTTCCATCCGGAACCGGACAGGTAGCCGCGCGCGACGCACTCGACGGGGAACATCTCGGCGCGCATCACCATCATGGAGCGGCCGCGGAGTTCGCCGGCGCGGGTGCGAATCGCAGCCGGGTAGCGGTTGACGTCGGCAGTGACAAAATGGTTGGGAACGATATCTTTGAGGAAGTCGAACCAGAAAAGCGAGATCTGCGTCAAGACCCGGCCCTTGTGCGGAATGCCGGTTGCCAACACGTAGTCGAAGGCTGAAATGCGATCGGTGGCCACAAACAGCAGGTGGTCGGTGTCAAGGTTATAGACGTCGCGGACTTTGCCGCTCGCGTGCAACTCTAGTTCGGGGTAATCGGTTCGCAGCAGGACGGTATCCAAAATTTGGGGGCTCATGTCTAAATTAACCGGCAAAAAACTTTGCGTATTCTAGCTGGCGTGGAAGATTTGTCAATGCCTTGTATTACCGGAGTCCGGATACCCCGTCCGCGGGTGCACCAAAAGGGTGTTGACAGTTCAAGTTTAAGTTAGAAGCCTTGTCCATGGCAGGTTCTCAGGGGATCGTGATGTGGAAAAGCTGAGGAAGCCTCTGGAAAAAAAGGCGGCGGTTTCGGGGGCTCAAAAGACAAAAAACACTGGATGTGTCAACCGAAAAGTTCTGCTGCGGTACTGGATGCCGACAACAAGTCAGGGCAGCAGAACAATGCTCGGGAGACAACGAAACGATCTATCGAAAGGATCTTGGCATCAGGGTCAGGCTACTCCCCTTTACGCTGCCCCGAACCTAACCGACACAAGTTTCGACACGCCCGGCTCCTGCATGGTCACGCCGTAAAGCACAGGCGCAATGCTCATGGTCCTCTTGCTGTGCGTGATCAGGATGAACTGGGTCTGCACGCTCATCTCGCGCACCAGGTCGGTGAAGCGCGCGATGTTGGCTTCGTCCAGCGGTGCGTCGACTTCGTCGAGAATGCAGAATGGACTCGGTGTGTACTGGAAGATTCCGACCAGAAGTGCGAGTGCGGTGAGCGCCTTCTCACCGCCGGAGAGCAGCAGCACGTTCTGCAGTTTTTTCCCCGGAGGCGATGCCACCACGTCAATGCCGCTCTCCGCGCTGTTTTCCAGGTCGGTCAGCCGCATGAAGCCGTGCCCGCCGCCGAACAGCTTGCGGAACGTGGCCTGGAAGTTCTCGTTAATCCTGTTAAACGCTTCTTCAAATTTCTGCCGCGAGACTTGATCGATCTCGCGAATGGTGGCCGCGGTGTTTTCGATCGCATCAAGCAGGTCCTTTCTTTGGGTGGAGAGGAATTCGTGGCGCTCCGCCGTTTCCTTATACTCTTCGAGAGCCATCATGTTGACCGGGCCCATGGCGTCGAGGCGGGCGCGCATCTCGCGGTGGGCCTGATCTTCGGCCGCAAGCTCATCCCCGGTAAGCAGCGGAATCGCCGCGCCGGCGTTATTGTCGGTAATCGTCTCGGCCATCAGGACGGGGCGTTCGATGCCCAGTTCATTCAGGCATGTATCGGCCAAGTGTTGCAAGTCGGACTGCAGCTTGGCTGCCGTGGCCGACAACTCACCCCGGCGGTCGCGAGCGACATCGAGTTGCTGACGGGTAGTACGAAGCAGTTCGTCAATCTCGACTAATCGAGCCCGCACCTGCTCAGATTCGAGCTGCAGTAAGCCCTCTCGCGCTTCTCCGGCATTGCGCTCGGCTTCGAACTGAAGAAACTGCTCGGCCAATTGCACGTTCTGGTTTTGGCGCTGCGCGATTTCGGCGCTCGCCGATGCCATTTGAATTTGCAAAGCGCCGGCTCGCTCCCGCATCTCGGAGACAAGTGTCTCGATGCGCTGAAGCAGAGTCGTCGCCGAACGGTGGCGCTCTTCGAGAGTGGCCACGCGAGCAGCCCGCTGCGAGGTAGTTTCAGCGGCAGCGTCCCGTTGGTTGCGTAAAGCGCCGAGGCGGTCGTGTCCGGCTGCAAGCTGCATTTCGAATTGCGTGCGTGCTTCCTCGATCGAGGTCAGCCCCGCTTGCCGCGATCCGATCAAGCTTTCTTGCTCCTGGCGCTCCGCCACGAGCCGCTGCAGTTCGCCTTCGCTGATCGCTATTCGTTCGCGCACCCGCGACATCTCGCTTTCCAACTGCTGCAGCAAATGCCCGGACGTCATTGCCAGCTTCTCGGCTTCGCGCTTCTCGTCTTCCAGGCGATCGAGCAGGGAAGTGTACTCCTTGATTTCGCGCCCCAAGGTGAGCGCGAGCTTTTCCTTCTCGCGCAGAGCTCGCTCCAACTCCTCGAGCAGGCGCAGCACGTCGCGCAATTCGCGCTTCATTGAGAGCGGTCCCTCGCTGCGTTGCTTGCCCCCGGTGACGGTCACGTTGTGGAAACATTCCCCGGTCTGGGAGAGAAAGAAAGCGTCCGGAGAGGAGAGCGCAAGCTCGCGCGCCACCGCCGGATCGGGCACGATGTAACCATTCCCAAGCTTCGGCAGGATCACTTCGAGCGACTTGCCGAATCCGTTCAGCACGCGAATCGAGTTCTTCAGCGGGATGACCGTGTCGTTGAGAGGGGAGTAGTGCAGGCTTTCATCCGCGACAAAGGAAAACTTTGCTTGCGAGTCTTCCGGATGCACGAGGAATGTCGCGCGCCCGTTGACGTCGGAGCGCAGCAGGCGCAGGCCTTCGTCGGCAGCGTCCCACGACTTGACCACTACGAAGTTCAATTCATCGCGCAAAAAGTCTTCGACAACGCGCTCATAGCGGGGCTCGACTTCGAGGAAATCGGCGAGCACACCGGCGGGAGCGTTTCCTCCCTGCAACGCGCCCGATTGAAAAAGCCGCCGCACCGACTCGGTGGAATAACCGTGCTCGGCGATGACCGCTTCGAGCGAACCTTTCTTGCCGAGTGAAGTGGCGTATTCGGAACGAATCGAGTCGAGATGTTTCTTGTTTTCGTTCTCGGCAGAACGCTTCGTCTCGATGGCCTCACGCAGGCTCGCAGTCTCCGCGGTCAGGCCGCTGGCTCGATGCGAAACGCTTTCGAATTCCAAAGCGATTTGGCCGCGTTGTCCGCCGAAAGCCTCCGATTGCGATGAGGCGGTTCGAATCTCGGCCCGCAGACGCTGCTCCTCGCGGCCGATGCCCGCCAGCCGCTCCTGCGACTGCGTAAGCTGATTGCGGAGATCGGAAGCGCCGCCGACTGCCTCCAGAATAGCGACCCGATGCGACTCCTGCTCCTGTTCGAGCATTGCCAGGTTGGTAGCGGCGCAGGCCGTTTCCTGCTGGCTGAGGGCGAGTTCTTGTTGAGCTGCTGCGAGATCCGCCGCCGCCGAATCGAGCGCCTGCTGGTGGCCGTTAAGTTCTTCCTCCAGCGCTGCGAGCCGCTGTTGGGCCTGCGCCAGTTCCGCTTCCGCCGATGCCGTGCGCGCGATCAGTTCCGCGCAGCGCTCTTCGTTGGTTCGGATGCGCGCCTTCCCGCGATCGCCTTCGATTAAGATCTGGTTGAGCCGCTCGCGATTTTGCCGCGTCTCCGTCTCGATGGCGTAGCCGCGCTGCGTGCGCTCCGTGTGCTCGGTCTCCGATTGCTGCACGCCGTCGCTTTGCTGCCGGATTTCCTCTCCCAGTTGATGGATCTGGGAGTCGACCCTCACGCTTTCCTGGTCCATCTGAGCGAATTTGCTGGCGAGCACGATTCGAAGCTTGGCGCGCATCTCGTCGCGCAGCCTGGCATAGCGCTCGGCCTTGCTGGCCTGGCGCTTGAGCGAGTTCATCTGCCGCGTGACTTCTTCGAAAATGTCGTTCACACGATTCAGATTCGTTTTGGCGTCTTCGAGGCGCGCTTCAGCGAGACGCTTCTTCGTCTTGAATTTCGTGATCCCAGCGGCTTCTTCGATGATGGCGCGGCGGTCCGTTGGACGGCTGCTCAGAATCTGGCCGATGCGTCCCTGCTCGATGAGCGCGTAGGACTCCGGTCCTAGACCGGTGCCCATGAACAGTTCCTGAATATCCCGTAAGCGGCACAATTTTCCATTCAGCAGGTATTCGCTATCGCCGCTGCGGAACAAGCGGCGGGTTACCGAAATCTCTCCGGCCGGGCTTTGCTGCTGATTGAACTTGCGCCGCCGAATTTTCAAGACCACCTGCGGGCCGGCCACTGCCACTGCGGTATGGGCATCCGATGCTTCGGCACTCGGAGCTTCGATTGAGGCCTCACCTTCCAGTCCTTCTGTTTTTCCGGGTTGAGCTTCTTCAACCGCGCGCTCAGTTTCGGCGGCGGCGTTGGCGCGGACTTCGGCTTCATCCCAGTGTTCATCGCCGTTGATTCCCGCCGGAAGGTCGTCCTGAATCTCGATCTCCGTGGGAGCGTTCGTATCCGGCCCACCATAAATTTCGGGATCGATTAAAGTCAGCGACACTTCCGCCATCCCGGTAGGATTGCGGTCGCGGGTGCCGGAGAAGATCACGTCTTCCATGCGCGAGCCGCGCAGCGACTTGGCCGACTGCTCACCAAGCACCCATGAAATGGCGTCGGCAATGTTCGATTTGCCACAGCCGTTCGGCCCGATAATGGCGGCGATGCCTTCGCCATGGAATTTCAGTTCGGTACGATCACAGAACGACTTGAATCCCAGGATTTGCAGCTTTTTGAGTTTAAGCAAAGTGGCTCCTTCGTTGGACCGTGGTCCGCGGACTCGGTTGGCGCTGGCTGGAGTGCGCTGCAAATTGCGGGGAAGCGGTGGTTAACTACCCTGATTCCTCGCGGGTCGCATGATCTGATGCCGTCCCCTAAAAGCGGGAACGCCACCCCATGCTTTTGACCAACTCTAACGGCGAATACGGGCCGGGTCAAGTAATAAAACACCACATATAGTGGGCCTCATCCACAGACCGCCTTTAGTTGCACACACACTACAGCTATACGGGCAAATTGCGGGTGAGGGATAAGAAGGGCAGGGAACCGCCAGAGCATGTTTACTGTACCGCCGGGCGGGGGGAGATTCAAGAGCCAGTAGCGCCGTTATTTCCCGAAGAGACGCAACTGGCCGCGTCGCAGGCGGCGGCGCTGATCGAGGCCTCCTCCAACTGAAATTCTTCCGCGCGAGCAGAGACGCCGCAAGCCGCGTCCCTAAGGGAGGGAGACAGAGAGGAGCACGCTACAATTATTTCTTCCGCTCGATAAGGTAGTGTGCGAGTTCTTTCAGAGTCGACGCAGCCTCATGGTAAACGCCAAGTTCCGCGCATGCGTGCTCGACCAGGGCGTCGGCCTTGCGTATCGATTCTTCGATTCCGAATAATGCCGGATACGTTGCCTTCTCCGCTGCCTTGTCCTTGCCCGCGGTTTTTCCCAGTTGCTCGGAGGTTTGCGTCACGTCGAGGACATCGTCCACGATCTGGAACGCCAAACCGATCGACTGGCCGTAGGTCCGGAGCCGGGCAATATGCTTGACTGTTGCCCCGGCGTAGATTCCCCCGCTGACCACGCTGGCGGTGATGAGCGCCGCGGTCTTCGAGCGGTGGATGTATTCGAGGGTGGCGAGGTCGGGCTTTTTGTGCTCGGCTTCGAGGTCAACGACCTGGCCGCCGATCATGCCGTCGATGGTCCCGGTGGCGTGGGCAATTTCCCGGATGATCGCGACGCGTGCCTCGGCCGGGCAGACTAACTGGGCGAGCGATTCATACGCCTGCGTCTGCAGGGCGTCTCCGGCGAGAATGGCGATTGCTTCGCCGAACACCTTGTGGCTGGTGGGGCGTCCGCGCCGCAGGTCATCGTTATCGAGCGCGGGCAGATCGTCGTGGATCAGGGAATACGTGTGAAGCATTTCGAGCGCCGCGCCCACCTGCTCGATTCCTGCGGGCAGAGAGCCGGACTGCGCGCCAATGCGCGAACGAGCTCGCGATTTAGAGGGCGCTGATTTAGCCAGCGATGCCGCTAGGATCATGCGCCCCGCCTCCATGCAGAGGATCGGCCGAAGTCGCTTGCCGCCGGCAAAAACACTGTGCCGCATGGCCTGATGGATGGAGATCGGATGCTGGCTAGCCGGGGGCAAGAGCTGTTCGAGCGCGATGTCGGCGGCTTCGCGCCCCTGCTGCAGAACTTGATTCAGCATGGCATCGCAGTATAACGGAAGGGCATGTCTGAGGTCTTAGGTGTGTGTCAGGAAAACCGCAC
>Ga0210402_10000817_pt1 | contig 33610 bp, 40 predicted proteins | sample IncBWC7MmetaG_FD_161055 | JGI IMG/M metagenome (GOLD analysis project Ga0210402, IMG submission 161055) | Forest soil microbial communities from Barre Woods Harvard Forest LTER site, Petersham, Massachusetts, United States - Inc-BW-C-7-M | ecosystem: Environmental > Terrestrial > Soil >...
AACGTCCGGCTGAAAGAGAGCCCGGCGTACAAGGAAACGATTTTGACATTTGCTCCCAAGTCGCCGGGGGCAGTGGAATACAAAAAACTGGCAGCGGAGGTTATGCATCGTGTTGAAGAAAGCCGGGTTGCCCGTCACGCTGAAGATGCGGCATGACGCGCATTACGTAGAATCACTCACAAGTTATAGCGGGGCGGCGGTCGGACGCATGATTCCCGTGGACCAAATCCGGCCGAATCCGGATCAGCCGCGCAAGGTGCTGGGCGACCTGCGCGAGTTGACGGACTCGATCCGAGAGAAGGGCGTGCTGGAGCCGCTGCTGGTGCGGTATGTGCCGCGCGAGGATGCGTATCACATCATTTCGGGCGAACGGCGGTATCACGCGGCGCGGGCGGCGGGGCTGCGCGAAGTGCCGGCCATCGAGAAGATGGCGGACGACGCGGAGACGCTGGAAATTGCGCTGATTGAGAACATGCAGCGCAAGGATTTGACGCCGTTTGAAGAGGCGGAGGGGTTGCACCGGCTGGCAACTACGTTTGAGTACCGGCATGAGGATCTGGCTAAGAAGATTGGGAAGTCGCGGACGTCGGTGTCGGAGACGATGGCGCTGATGAGTATTCCGGAGGCGCTGCGGAAGAAGTGCATTGAGAATGGCGTGACGAGCAAGGGATTGCTGCTGCAGATTGCGCGGCAGCCTTCCGAGAAGAAGATGCTGGAGATGTTTGCGAAGATTCTCCAGGGCGGATTGACACGCGATGCGGCGCGGCAGGACAGGAATGAGGAGAAGGGCCTGGCGCCGAGGTCGCAGCCGTTTGTGTTTCAGTTTGAGCCGGAGAATGAGGCGTTCAAGTTCCGGCTGCAGTTTAAGAAGAGCCATGTGTCGCGGGATGAGTTGATCCGAACGCTGCGGGAGATCTTGGAGCAGTTGGAAGGGACGAACGAGGAGAAATATCCGGCGGCGTGAGGGGAAGAAAGTAATCAGTAATCGGTAATCAGAAAGAGGCGGCGCGGGTTGGGTGCGCCGCTTTTTGTTGTTTGGGAAGAGGAAAGAGGGGGACTTAACGCAGAGGACGCAGAGGTAAGCGCGCAGAGTTCGCTGAGAAGAGGAGAGCACCCCAAGAGCACAGCCAGGAATGGCTGTGCCACAAGAATGAGGAAAACCCAAGAGCGGGCCGGGCAAGCCCGGCCCCTACAATGTGAAGGCTAAATGGAACTGACAGAGGGACAGATGCGGCTGGTGGAGCGGTTGTTTGGGGCGGGGTTCCGGCCGATTGCGATACCGCCGTATGAGAGTGCATTGATTATGCGGAAAGATGAGTGCGTGGCGCTTCTTGGGCCAGTCGAGAACGGCGGACTAAAATTGCTGGCGCCGGTGACGTTTTTGGTAGACGGGAATTTGAGCGTGCGGTTGAAGAAGAGTTCGGGAGATGTGTTTGTTTGGAAGAAAACGGAAGTGGCAGCGACGGAGGCGAAGCTGAGGGAGTTGGAAGAGTTTCGTGGGGAGTTAGTGGGGATTCTGGAGACGGGTGGGCGGTAGTAGAGAAGTTAACTGTGCCACAGTGATGGTGATAAACGTAACCCTGGCTGCATGAGTCGAATCCAAAGATTATGACTACTTATGACATTGTTTGTGTTGGAGCTGGGCCTACCGGTTTGGCTTGCGCCATGGAGGCGAAGCGGGCGGGGATGCGGGCGCTGGTGATTGATAAGGGGTGCCTGTGCAACTCGATTTACAACTACCCGGTGAATATGGTGTTTTTTACGACGCCGGAGTTGCTGGAGATTGGCGGCTTGCCGATGGTCACCGGCGGAGACAAGCCGACGCGGATTGAGGCGCTGAAGTATTACCGGAAGGGCGCGGAGCATTACGGGCTGGAACTGCGGCTGTTTGAGAAAGTGCTGCGGGTGGATGGGCACGACGGCGCGTTCACGGTGGTGACTGAGACGGAGAGCGGGCGGGAAGAGAAATATCACGGGAAAAAGATTGTGGTGGCGACTGGGTATTACGATTTGCCGAACGAGATAGGCGTGCCGGGCGAGCACTGGCCGCATGTGAATCACTACTACACGGAGCCGCACCCGTTCTGGAACCAGGATGTGGTGGTGATTGGCGGGAAGAACTCGGCGGTGGAGTCGGCGCTGGATTTGTATAGGAATGGGGCGCGGGTGACGCTGCTGGTGCGGTCAAAGGAACTGGGGACTTCGCTGAAGTATTGGGTGAGGCCGGATATCGAGAACCGGATCAAGGCGGGCCAGATTCAGGCGCTGTTCAGCACGCGAGTGAAAGAGATTGTGCGGGAGGGGATTGTGGTGGAGAACGATGGAGGAGTGCGGGAGTTGGCGGCGAAGGAAGTATTTGCGTTGACGGGATATCACCCGGATTATGACTTTATCGAGGCGCTCGGAGTGCGGCTGGATCCGGAGAGCCGGAGGCCGTCGTTGGATCCGAATACGCTGGAGAGCAACGTGGCCGGGATTTACCTGGCGGGCGTGGTGGTGGCGGGTCGGCACACGGGAGAGATATTTATTGAGAATGGAAGATTTCATGGGAAGCAGATTATTGAAGGACTGAAGTAAAGGAAGTTAAGGAGGTAAAGGAAGTAAAGGAGGTAGAGGAGAAGCACGGCGAGGAGAGCATTTGGAATGGTTGGCTGGGGTTTGGTAGACTCACAAGGCGGAATAGTTTGGCCACCTGATGGTTCGCATTCGCTCAGCACAAGAGGTGGCCGCTACAGGGGATTATGGCGAATTTAATTGGGGAAGTGGCAGAGACTACCATCGCGCTCGTGAAGGGGTTTGCGGTCACCTGGAAGAATATGTTCCGGAAAACGGTGACGGAGAATTATCCGCACGAGCCGGTGCATTTTCAACCTCGATATCGTGGGATTCATGTGCTGCACCGCGACGAGAGCGGGCTGGAAAAGTGCGTGGGATGCTTTTTGTGCGCGGCGGCTTGCCCATCGAATTGCATTTACATTGAGGCGGCGGAGAACACGGATACCAACCGGATTTCGGCGGGGGAGCGGTACGCAAGCGTTTACAACATTGATTATTCGCGGTGCATTTTTTGCGGGTATTGCGTAGAGGCTTGCCCTACGGATGCGATTACGCATGGGCATGGGTTTGAGCTGGCGACCTATGACATCAATTCGCTGGTGTACCGGAAAGAGCAGATGCTGGAGAACACCAAGGGAGAGTTGCCGGCGATACAGAAAGTCTGAAAATAATTAGAAGATAGAAAATTGAAATTGGAAAAGCGCTCCGGGAGACCGGGGCGCTTTTTGTTTTTGGAGAGAAGAAAAGATTTCAACACAGAGTTCGCGGAGGAGGAGCACAGAGTTCACAGAGAAGAGTAACCCAAGAGCACAGCCAGGAATGGCTGTGTCACAAGTAAGAATGGGGACAAAGTCCTCTAAAAAATATACAGGGTCCAAGACGTAAGTTGGCGAGGTGAGTGGTGAGGAATGGTGACGCGAGCTTGGAACTAAGGGGCGTTGGACCGCAGGGTTGCGAAGCGGCGGCGCGGCCGCTGGTGAAGGGTGATGTCGGGAGCATAGAGAGGGTTGTTGGAAGCACACCTTTCCGTCCATGCCGCGCGCGGGGCTCGCTGGACACATTCAGAAAAACCGGCTGGTTTTCGCCGCGAAGAGGCGGCGAAAGGTCAGTCGCGGCGGCGCGAAACGTTTGGGCGAACGAGTCGATCCGCCAAAAGATTATCGGACACAGAATGGCCGTCGGAGGGTACCGGCCCGGAGCCGGTTTGATCCGGCGCAGCCTGTACGTCGGCGGTGCGCATATTGCGCTCGCGCAGCTCGAGGAGCACGCGAGCGACCATGGCGTTGGCATTTTCATCGATCCATTGATCGAGGAGCGAGTTGATTTCCTTGCGCACATTGGCGGCGTGACCGAGGCGGGAGAGTTCGTAGCTTTGCAAGGTGTTGCGGGAAGCGGTGAGAAGAAACTCCCAAGGCGGTTGAGTGCGGTAGGTGGTCACGTGGCCCTCCGGGCGAATAGGGTAACGTACAACGTACTGTACCGTAGCATCAGTCATTCTATGATTACTAGTAATCGTAGAGTTATTGGTCTGTGGATAAGTGTGGAAAGTGAGGAAAAGTCCGTGCGGGCTTGCAGTGGTTGCGCAGGGGATTACGAGGACCCGGATCGGAGCGCACGGGAGGAGGACTTCGAGGAGGAGGAAGTGGATTTTCAGAAGGAGGCGGGGGATGAGCCAGGGCCAGATAAGTGAAGCGGTGGCTTCGCCGCCTGTGACAACGAACGACGGGATGTTTCGACCGGGTCGGACGCAGAAGGAGACGCTGCTGGCAGTGCTGCGATTGGCGGCGGGGTATGAGCAGTGGGTGACTCTGGCGGAGTTGGCGGAGAAGACGAAATTTCCGCCGGCGAGCATCTCGGCGCAGTTGCGGCATTTGCGGAAGGCGAGGTACGGCGGCTGGGTAGTGGAGAAGCGGCGGAGGGAGTGGGAGCAGGAGGAGGTGGTGTGGGAATACAGATTGGCGGAGGGAGGAGTGGATCGAGGTAAAGGAAGTAAGGGAGGTAAAGGAGAAGAGATCGGAGGGGGAGATGAGTGTTAAGCCGGAGATGGCGTTTGATGTTTGCTGGGAGGTGTATCGGGGGGCGCGTGAGGTGATGGAGTCGAAGCGGGGAATTGCGGCGCTGAATATGGAGCTGGAGGCGAAGTACGAGTGGCGCCCGGATGTGCGGCCGAAGATGAAAGATTGGGTGGCGGATTTTGCGCTGGCGGGGCAGGCGGCGCTGGCGGGGCCGGAGTGGGCATCGAAGATGGTGCTGTTTCGTTTGTATTATTTGGGATTGGCGCCGTATGAGAGGGCGCGGCATTTTTTGGGATTGAGCGAGGGGGGGTGGGTGAACTGGTCGGAGGAGATCCGGCGGCGGTGCGGAGCGGAGATTTTGCGGAGGGGGATGTTTCCGCCGCGGAAGTATTTTAATGGAGGAGAGTAGCGTGACGTAAGTGAGCGGAAAGCAGCCATTCGAGAGAGAGCAAGATAAGGACGGGAAGAAAGCACATCTGGCTGAGGATTAGAAACGTGGGGACGCTATACCAAGGCTCAGCATCGGTTGCGCGCATGATCGGGCTGAATTGATAGAGAAGCAGGCTAAGTTGAGCTGCGAATAAAGCGCGCCCCAAACCCAATGCGATGTGTTGCGCTCGCCGAAGGCCAATAAAATGCGATTCGATCTTGCGGAGCTGAGAATTTGAATCGGCAATCGCTGATCGGTTTAAATTGAAAAGCGCCCGATGTAACCAGACATGCCTGAACAGGTAACTTGAGACTAGAACGCCCATCGCTAGAGAGTAAGTCTTTGAAATATATCCGAGCGCGGCAAACATTTCCCTAAACACCATACCTTCGAGCCTCCCGCAATATGAGCTTAGACACCATAGCGAATGGATTGTGCCGCTGTGTGGAATGGTAACCCAAGAGCGCTGGCTTAAAAGACCAGCGCTACATATAGGAATTAAGAGAGGTGGAGGGGATCGCCTACGCGGAGGAGTTTGTTGGTTTCGGTCGGGGCGACGCGGGTGTTGGTGGCTAGGCGGTAGAAGTGGTCGAAGCGGGGGCGGGGTGACCAGGGCGGGAGGGTGGATTCGCGGAGTTGGGTGAAGCGTTTCTGGAAGCCTTCGAGGATTTCGCCGGTTTGGGGATTGCGGGGCGGGACGGGGCAACGGGCGCAGGGATTGCTGCCCTCGAAATTGACTTCGCCGATTTTGAAGCGGACTACGCTGCGTTCGTCTTCGCCGAAGAGCTGGTCTTCCCAGAACGCCGGCACACCATTGATTTCGAGGGTGGTGCGGAAGCGTTGGCGGGCTTCGTCGAGGGTGATGCCGGGGAAGCCCTGGGGGGTGGGCCCAAACCACTCGGCGACAGATTCTATCGAGGCGGCGGAGACGATGGTGGGGCCGCTGGCGATGGTGTCGTCGGGGAAACCGTTTTCGGAGTAGCGGACGATGATCTGCTGGTCGAAGAAGACGCTGAACCATTCGGCGGCGTCTTCGTAGGCGCCGGGGAAGGCGAAGGTGCGTGTGGGAATTTCGCGGCGATCGCCGGGGACGGAGAGGGTGACTTCGCAGAGATCGGGGGAGAATGCAGCGCGGATGAGATGGATGGCGGGAGTGCGCTTGCCGTTGACCCATTTGCCGTCGACGGAGTAGAGGGCCCAGGCGCGGTCGAGGGCCAGGCCGCCGGAGGGGCTGATCCGGGCTTCGGAGACGGAGACGGGGTCGAGAGATTTGATGGGGTGGAGGCGGATGCTGACGAGGCGCGGGGCCGCTTGCGGAGAAGGCATGGGGAAAGTTTAGCAGAAGAAAGAAGTAACGATGTAAGGAGGCAAAGATTTTGAGCGTAGCGCGATAGCGGAACCGACAAAAGATAATGCAGCGGACGCTGAGGAAGAGAAGAGAACCCAAAAGCGCTGACTTAAAAGATCAGCGCTACATATAGGAATCATGAGAGGAAGAAAGGAGGGGCGCAGCGCGATACTCTCCTTATCGTCAGCGGCTGCGCCCCTCGGCGCCAGGTTCATTGCGGAGAGAAGTTATCGGGGCGGAATCAGCGACGTGGATCCGCTCCCGGCCAGATTGAATTTGAGGGCACAGCGATGGCGGCTGTGCTCACTCTGGCTGAACCCGGCGCTTTGCGGCTCCCCGGTTTACAGAAGGGGAGCGAAAAGCAGGAGAGAGAAAAAGAACAATTACGATTCAATCGTCTCCTTTGGGCGGTGGGGCTATGACGCAAAAGCGGCAGCAGAGCTGCCGCACTCCAAAGGTTAGCGGCCGGCGGTGGCGGCGTGAGTGGACGCGGCGCGGGGTGGCCGGCGCGGCGGAGCGGAAGCGGACTGGAGGTCGCGAGCTTCCGCCAGGGGAAGAAGCGGAATGGTGTGAATGCTGGCGATAGCTCCTCCCTGTGAGAAGGCCACGGAAATGGTTGCGGGAGAAATGTCATCGGGAAATTCAGAGATGACTAGCACATCGAAGGGGCCGAGCGCGAAGAAGGAGGATTGGAGCTTGCCGCCGAGCTTTTCGATGGGGTCGCGGATGGCTTCAAAACGATCAAGGGGATCGTGAAGAAGACGATTACGGGCGTCTGTGGTGTAACTGACTTGATGGCAAAAGAAGGACATCAGTCGCCACTTTCTTGGGCGGGCGCAACACTTCAAAAGTGAACCCTGGGGAAGAGGATGTCAAGCGAAGGTTCGATGAATTTTTTGAGCGGGCAGAAGAAATTTCTTGAGGGCAAATTCCCGATTTGGAACTGAGGAAAACGGAAGCGCAGTAGGGAAAATATTTTGGGGAGTTACCAAGATTTCCCTTGACAATACTTGAATAAATGGTATGCTATGCAGCGTAGAGAAGTGTCGCTGGCCTCGGCTGATTGCCGGGGCTTTTTTGTTTTTGGGGGAAGAAAAAGCTTTAACACAGCGGGCACAGAGGTCTCACAGAACTCACAAAGATTGGGAGAAGAGGGATAAAGAGATTTGTTTTATTGGGATTGGCGGCGATCGGTTGATCGGGTAATGGGGCTGAACGCGCGAACGTGAGAGCCCGCCTGAGGCGGCCAGGCTTCGCTGTTGCATTCTAAATGGGGACGAGGCCCGCATCGGTTGGGAAATACAGACCAAGAAGGCGGCGTAAAGCCTGTCTGCCGCAGCCAGGCCGCCCCTAGACGACAAGAGAAGACAACAGATGAAGAGGTGCTGGGCGTATCAGGCGATTACGGGGGGCCGGAGCGCTTGGGTGCCGTGTGTCCGCGAGGCGGAAGAGGGGTCGCGATTTTGTTCGAGGCATGCGCGGGCGATTGAGGGGGCGGTCTTGGGGGCGCTGATCCATGCGGAGGCGAGGAATGAGGCGGTGACGATGTACGAGGATTTGGCGCCGTGGAATCAGCGGGGAAGAAAGAAGCGGGGGTAGCCAAAGGGGGGGGGTCCTGAGATGCGGGATTCGTACTTTCCGGACACTGAATGGTCCGCTGTCCGGGAAGGCGCACGTGAGGGGCGGATACTCACGGGGCATGGGGGCGCGCAAGCGTGATGGCCGGGCGAAAACGCGATCGCTGGAGCCAGGTGCTGGATCTGACGACGGAAGCGGAACGACCGCTGGCGGGAGTGCGCGTACCTCCGACGCACCCCCCGCGGCCCGTGAGACGTCCGGTGGTTCGGCAGATGGCGGCGGCAACGAAACGAAGCGCGCTCCCAATAATAATTTGCAGATGGTGCTTCGGCGGAAGTGCGCCGAGGCAGATTTGCAGCCGATAGAGGCGCTGCCGGAAAACGGGGTGCAGTTTGTGAAGGCGGTCGACGCCCGGGTGCAGATGGTGGCGGTGGGATGTGCGCTGCTGCTGGATGAGGACGCGAAGGTGAGGCAGCGGGTGTTCGAGCAGTTGGTGGAGTTGGCGTACGGGAAGAATTCGCGGGTGGTGGAAGAAGAGCTGCCGCGGAAGATCAGTTGGAATGTTCCCCGGTAGGGGACGAGGAGGCAGAGATGACGAATGCGAAGGCGGTGTTTATTGGTGAAATCGCGCAGATTGCGGGAGTGGCGTCGGTGGTAGGTGGAGTGGTGCTGAGTTTGCGGCATTGGCCGGCCGCGGCGGCGTTGATTGGCGGATTGGCAGCGTATTTTGTGGGGAAGAAGTTGAGGGGAGTTTGAGGGAGAAGAAAAGAAAAAGATAACGCAGAGACGCCGAGTGCGCTGAGGGTGCGCAGAGAAGAGTAACCCCACAGCACGGCCAGGAATGGCTGTGCCACAGGCGTGCGGAACATGATTTGGGATGCGAATGAGTGAAGCGGCGGGGGCGATCGAGCAGCAGGAAGAAGGGAAAGGGGAGAATCGGCGAAAGCTGTGGAAGAAGTACTACGAGGCGTATCCGCGGCAGGAGGAGTTTCACCAGTCGAAGAAGAAGTATCGGTTGTTTGGCGGAGCGGCGGGACCAGGGAAGACGAAGGCGCTGCTGTGGGAAGCAATTAAGAAGGCGGAGGACCACGACGGCTGCGACACGCTGCTGTTGCGGCGAACGTTTCCAGAGCTGGAGAGTTCGCTGCTGGCCCAGTTCCGGAGGGATGTGCCGCGGTCGGCGTACCGGAGTTACAACGAAGCGAAGCACGTGGTGACTTGGCTGAATGGGTCGACGACGCGGTTCGGGTACTGCCGAAATGAGAACGATGTCTATCAGTATCAGGGCGCAGAGTTTTTGTTCATTGGGATTGATGAGCTGACGCATTTCACATTGAAGCAATGGCAGTTTCTGACTTCGCGGAATCGGTGCCCGATTCCGGGAACGAGTCCTTGCATGGCTGGGGCGACGAATCCGGGGAATATTGGGCATGCGTGGGTGAAGGCGCTTTGGGTGGACAAGGTGGCGCCGGCGGGATTTGAGCGGCCGGAGCTTTACGACGCGAGCGAGTATGACTTTGTGCGGGCGCGGATTGAGGACAATCCGATCTACGCAAATGACGTGAATTATAAGAAGACACTGGCGGCGCTGCCGGATCGATTGAGGAGGGCATTCCTGGAAGGGGATTGGAGCGTTCTGGAGGGGCAGTATTTTGATTTGTTCGAGATTGGACGGCACACGGCGCGGACGGAGGCGTTGCGGCTGGAGGAGTGGGCGCCGCGGTGGATTTCGATTGACTGGGGATTTAAGCATCCTAGCGCGGTGTATTGGCATGGGGCAGCGACCGGCGACCGGCAGCCTGTAGCCTCAGAGAAGAGAAGAATTAACGCAGAGTTCGCTGAGAGCGCTGAGTGCGCTGAGAAGACGGGACGGATCCTGACGTACCGCGAGTTTGTTCAGAGCAGTTTGTCGCCGCGAATGTTGGGACAGGCGATCGTTGAGAAGACGCAGCGCGAGAGGATCCGCGAGATTTATTTGTCGCCGGATGCGTTTGCGCGGCGGACGAGCGAGGCTTCGATTGCGGAGCAGTTGGGCGACGTGCTCGAGCAAAACGGTTTGCCGCGGCCGATGCCGGCGAATGACGACCGGATCGGCGGATGGCAGTTGATGTACCAGTTGCTGGAGCGTGACGCGTGGATGATCGCCGAAAATTGCCCGCGGCTGATTGAGTGTTTGCCGCTGCTGGTGCGGGACGACCGGCGCGTGGAGGATGTGCGGAAAATGGAAGGCGATGACGCGGCGGATGCAGCGCGTTATGGACTGGTTCCCGGCGTGAGATATGCCGGTGTTGGGGCATCCGCTGTAGGCGGACCCGGGGCGGGGCAAGCTCCGCCCGAATTTGGGAATGGAACGGCGCGATTTGTGCCGGGGATTCCAGTGGACGTGCAGATCGAGCGGCAGATCACGGCGGAGGATCCGACTTCGCGGGCGATCCATCAGCAGAGGTTGCAGGCGGAGGCGAAGAGGCAGTTGGGGCCGCAGAAGTTTGGGAGAAGGAAGAAATGGTAAGGGATTGTGTAACAGGGAGCGAGTTTGTCGGGGAGGGAACCTAGGAGTAGCGTAGAGTGTCCAATAGACAGAGGGATGATGAGGCCGAGGCGCATCTCGAATGAATGGCTGATGGGCGCGGCGGTGGGCGCGTATTTGGTGTTGTCTTTTGTCCTGACTTTTTGGGAGTCAGCGTTTATTCATTCCTATTGTGCGAATACTTCGTACGGATTCCTGGGGACGCGGCGCGCATCGCTGGGCAACTTGGTGATGCTGTGCCCGGAGCCGTCGTGGGAATTCTCGACTGGTTGCAGCTGCGGCTCTTGCAGCCGGACGGGAAATTGGTGAGTGCTAGGGCCGTGAGATCGGCGCTGTGGATGAATTTTCTTGGGGTTGCGAGCCTCCTGCTAGCTGTGTCCGATAATTTTGGACCAGATTGGCGCACTAGTTTCCTCCGGGCACCGGCATTGGCGGGAATTGCTTTCCTGCCGGTAGGGGTATTGTTGTCGATTGGGAATGTCGTTGCAGGTTACGTGCAAAAATTAAGAGATAACGAGAGATTGAAGTCTCCTCCCAGCTTGAATTAGGCAAGCCGAAGTAGGCACTGATCGAATGGCCCGCATCGCAGTGGTCTGAGCATTCACTTAACAAATCACGAGGGATAGGCGAAGGCGGATGCTTGCGGATGGTGCCGAATTATGATTGAGCTGCTGAAGAGGGCGTTTACAACGAGGTATGTGGGGATGCTGGAGGGGGAAGTGGCACGGCTGCGGATGGAGAATCGGGCGCTGATGAATTCGCTGCTGGGGACGGCGGGGTTTCCGCCGGTGGAGTTTGCGGAGGCGGTGAAACCGGTGGAGTTGCCGAGGATGAGACGGAGATCGTGGCAGCAGATTCAGAGGAAGAATGAGAGTGAGGCCGCGAAGGCGATTGGCGGGGAGTGAGCGGAAAAAAGATTTAACACAGAGGGCACAGAGGAAGAGCACAGAGGTCGCGGAGAAGAAATGATTAGCAACAGCATAGAGAGCGCGATGACGGGTTGGGAGCCGGGGATGACGGCGCCTGCGGATGGGAATTCGTCGGGAGATGTGTCGAAGCATGGCGCGAGTCTAGGGGCGAATTTTGAGTTGTTGGAGGAGTTGCGGCCGGAACTGGTGAATGCGTTGCGCGAGCTGGTACGGCAGTACCGGCAGGAGGGCGTGACGGCGCGTCGGCATGAGATTCGGCGGATTCGGCAGGCTCGGCTTTTTTGGCAGGGGTTGCAGTATGCGTGGTGGAATCCGAATGACATGAATTGGCATTTGCCGTTTGAGCAGAAGTTCAATGATGACCGGGCGCTGGAGGAGATGCCGCGCTACCAGTTTGTAACGAATTTTTATCAGGGATTCGGGCTTTCGTTTGTGGCGGTGCTTTCGCAGGATGTGCCGAGCGTTAGGTTTTATCCGCAGTCGGCGCAATCGCTGGTGGATATTGCGGCGGCGAAGGCGGCGAGCGACGTGGCGGAACTGGTGGAGCGGAATAATCATGTGGAGCATCTGCTGACTTCGATTGGGTATTTTTTGTGGACGGATGGGAAGCTGGGCGCGTATGTGCGGTATGTGGCGGATGGGCAGCGGTTTGGGTTTCGTGAGCAGGAGATCGTGGCGGGGGTGGAGATTTCGCTGGGGGAGGATGTTTGGAAGTGCTCGAGTTGCGGATTGGAGAGCCCGGTTGAAAGCGATCAGATAGCAGATAACAGCGATCAGGAAACTGGAAATGACGGTGAGTCCTTGCCTGGGTCCCTCCGCTCCGGCCAGCAAACGGCGCTGGCCTCCGGTCGGGATGACAGTTATGGAGATGGGCGCATCAGCAGAGATGAGGTCCTTCGGGGCGCAAACGGCGCGCCCCTCAGGATGACAAATTTTGGGAACGCGGGCCGGCCCTTCGTGACTCAGGGTAAATAAGAAGCCGGCGCTACTGGGGTGTGTCCGGGATGCGGGGCGGAACTTGGGCAGGAGGATTTGCGGAAGGCGGAACGGGTGACGGTGCCGCGGGTGGTGGAGACGCGGCGGGTGGCGAATGGGCAGGAGGTGATTTCGATTGCGGGCGGGCTGGAATTGAATACGCCGGTGTGGGCGAATGAGATGCATGAGTTTCCGTATTTGCAGTGGCAGACGGAAGTGCATCGCGCGAAGTTGAAGGCGGCGTATCCGCAAGCGGCGAACAAGATTGAGACGACGCCTTCGCAGGGCGCGGAGGATGTGTACGCGCGCGTTTCACGGATCAGCGTGGAGCAGGGGCTGCCGTCGATTCATCCCGGCGATGCGCTGATGAATCTGATTACGTTTGACCGGACGTGGCTGCGGCCATGGGCGTTTTATTCAGTGGAAGACCAAGATGTGCGGCGGGAGTTGCTGGCGCTGTTTCCGGATGGATGCTACGTGGCGTTTGCCGGCGACGCATATTGCGAAGCGCGGAATGAAAGCATGGACGATCACTGGCGAGTGCTGCATGCCTTGCCGGGAGACGGGCAGAACCGTCCGAGCGTGGGCGACTCGCTGGTACAAGTGCAGGAGCGGTACAACGTGCTGAGCAATATGCAGGCGGAGACGTATGAGTATGGGATTCCGCCGATTTATGCGGATCCGCAGGTTTTGGATTTTGACGCGTTGGCGAATCAGGTGGCGGAGCCGGCGGCACATTTTCCGGCGCGGGCGCGGCCGGGGCAGCCATTGGCCGCGGGATTTTTTCAACCGGCGCCGGCGCAGATGCCTCCGGACATGATTCGTCATCAGCAGGATTTGATCGGGCCGGTGGCGCAATTTTTGACTGGACTGTTTCCCGCGGTCTTTGGAGGAAACATGGAGGACGTGAAGACGGCGAGCGGGTATGCGTTGGCGCGTGACCAGGCGCTGGGACGGCTGGGATTGGTGTGGCGGCGGCTGAAGCAGTTTTATGGCGAGGTGATGCTGCTCGGTGTGGAATCGTTTCGGAAGAACCGGCCGGAGGATGTGGACGTGCCGCTGTTGGGTCCGGACGGGATGCTGGACGCGCGGATGATTCGCGTGGCGGATTTGAAGGGGAACATTGCTGTGCATCCGGAGGCGGATGAGACGTTCCCGCGCTTGAAGTCGCAGCAGCGCGGGGTGTTGCAGCAGTTGTTTGGGTTGAAGGATCCGTTGATTCAGGAGGCGATGGCCGATCCGGCGAATATCGGGTACATCAAGAATGTGCTGGGGCTGACGGAGTTGGTGGTGCCGGGCGAAGATTCGAGGAATAAGCAGTTGCGGGAGATACAGGCGTTGCTGGGAGCGGCGCCGATCGTGGTGCAGGTGCCTGCTGCAGGCAATCAGATAACAGCGAGCAGCGATCAGGAGGCTGGCGGCGCGCACACCGTTGTGCTGCCATCGGTGGCGGTGGATTTGTTGCTGGACAACCACGCTGTGGAGTTTGAGGAGTGCAAGCGGTGGGCGAATGCGGAGGCCGGGCAGAGCGCGCGGATGACGAATCCGGCGGGATTTGCGAATGTTCGGGCACATGCGGAGGCGCACTTGCGGGCGATGGGGACGGCGAAGTGAGTGGTGATTGGTGACTAGTGACTGGTGAAAGAGTTTAGAGGCGGGCGTAGCGATGCTGCGCTCCTTTTTTTGTGGAGTGTGAAGAGATGAGAGGGAATGAGTCGTTGATGATTCAGGATGCTGGTGGAAATGCGGTGCCGGAGATTTTTGCGCTGACTGATGAGCAGATTTTAGGGATGGAGGCAGAGGGACAGGAAGCCGAGAATGGATCGACGAGTCAGGCGCAGATTAATGATCGAGGTGATGCCGCGAAAGGCCTCACCCCTGAAGGGGTGAGCTACAGGGATGGGGCGAGTGGTAGGGATGGGAAAAGCGCACAGCCAGGAATGGCTGTGCCACGAGAGTCGGCACAGGAGCCGCCGGGGTGGTTGGCGCGGGAAATGAAGGATCCGTGGGTGGGGGAAGAGGCGCGGGAGTTTTGGGAGGGCGTGCAGAGGGCGCAGCGGGAGGCGGCGGCTTATCGGGAGGCGTTTGCTACGCCCGAGGATGCGCGGGCGTTGAAGGAAATTTATCCGGGCGGAGTGGCGGAGGCGAAGAGCGCGGCGCAACGGGCTCGGGAGCTCGCGGAGATTGATGCGGTGTTTTTTGGGGCGCCTGGAAAACCGGCGGAGGAGTTGCGCGCTGGGCGAATTCAGTTGGTGGAGAAGTTGCATGCGCAGGATCCGGCGGCGTTTCGAGAGATGGTGGAGGCGGGGAATAAGATTTTGGGGGGAGTCCCCAGTGGCCAGCTGGCGGTAGCCAGTGAAGTAGGAACCGCACTAGCGAACGACGCGACGAATGTTCGTGGCGTTGGTGGGCGAACTGATCGAGAGGTACAAGTAGGAGTGCCTGTGCCAGAAGAGGTCGCGAGGCGATACCGGGAGTTTGAACGGGCGACGAATGCGGAGTTGGAGAAGAGCGTGGGCGGGACGATTGCCCGGGCGATGGAGGCGGCGTTGCCGAATTTGCGGAACGCCCACGGATCCGGTGGGGAGGGGCAAGCCCCTCCCCTACAAGAGAGGTTGCGCAGGGTAGTAAGAGAAGAGGTGGAGACGGCGTTGCGGAGCGACGCGTCGCTGGGCGAGCAGGTGGCGCGAATTTTGGGTGGGCGGCGATTTGATGAGGCGGCGCGCACGCAGGTGGTGCGGTTGATTGATGCTCGGGCGCAGCAGTTGGTGCCGGGGGCGGTGCGGAGGGTGGTGGGATCGTGGACGCAGGCTACGTTGGGAACGGGCAAGACGGAAGCTGTGGCGGAAAGTGCTGGGCGCGGGGCGGAGGGGCGGAGAGTGGAACGGACATCGAGCTCCTCGCGGACGGCAGGTGCAGAGCAGACGGCGAATCGGAATGAGAATTCTTCGGCCAACGCTGTCGGCCGCAGTGTGTCGCGCGGGCGCGTGGATTACCGGAAGTTGAGTGATGAGCAGATTTTGGGGATGTGAGACGGAAGAGGATAGCTGATAGCAACGATCAGATAACAGGAAACAGGTGAGCGGCACAGTTTAGCTGTGCCGTTCTTGTTTTTGGGTGGAAGAAAGAAGGGACTTAACGCAGAGGACGCTGAGGAAGAGCGCAGAGTTCGCTGAGAAGAGTAGAAGGCTGGGCGACCTGAAGGTCGCGGCTACTGGGATTTCGGATAGTAAAACTTAAGGAGAGATAAAAAATATGCCAGCACAAGCGAACGCGAATGTCATCGCGTTGCAGCTCGAGAAGGTGCGCGACAAAGTGCCCCTGCTCTATGAGCGCGACGACATTCTATTGACGATGATCCAGCAGCGGGGTGACATCGAGAAGGTATCCAGCCGCAACATGCGGCTGCCGCTGCAGGTGAATCCCGGAGGCAAAGCCGGCTCGTACAACGCGGACGGCGGGGACCTGGGGCGCGGTTCGGGAACGGCGTACGACGTGGCGCAGGTTTCGCCGATTTTCTTCCGGTTCGCGATTGAAATCACGAAGCTGGTGGAATATGCGACGACCGGGCGGGAACGGGCTGTTGAAAATGCGGCGAAGAGGGAAGTGGCGAACGGGATGAAGCAGTTCCGGGCGTTCCTGGACAAGCTGATCCAGACGGCAGGGAACGGCGTGCTGGGAACGATCAGTTCGTTTGCGAGCACGACGTGGACGATGGCAACACCTCCCGGTGCGGCGCTGGTGTACGTAGGACAAACGCTGCAGGTGTACGACTCGACGCTGACGACGAACCGCGGCACGTGCAACGTGGTGGCGGCGGATCCGATCAGCCCGACGCAGACGATCACCGTGGACACAAATCCCGGCGGATTGACGAACGGCGACGTGATTGTGCATGACGGATTGAGCGGCGCGCAGCCGACTTCGCTGTTTGGCATCAAGTATCACCAGAACAACGCGACGACGGGAACGTGGCTAAACCTGAACCGCGCGACGTATCCGGTGCAGCTGCAGACGCCTCGCGTGAACGCGGGGAATGCGGCGCTGACGCCGGCGAACGTGCGGCTGGCGATTAACAAGGTGAGGAAGGCGCTGGGTATCAATCACCTGAGCAAACTGATCGCGTACATGGCCGTGGAGCAGGAGCATGCGTGGGAAAACCTGGGCATCACGGTGAGCCAGATCATCAAGGAAGGCGGCAGCGGCGGCGGGAATGATTTGGACCTGCTGTTCACGGGACGGAAAACGATGAGCGGGATTCCGATCAAGTCCAGCGTGAACGCGGATCAGACGCGCGTGGACTTCCTGGATTTGTCGCACTGGGGAAGGGCCGTGTTGAAGGACATTGATTTTTACGAAGTCAATGGGAACACGGTGTTTCCGATTTACGGGGCGAGCGGCGGTTTGGCGGCATCGTACATCTTTTATTTTGATACAGCGTTTCAGGTGTGGAGCGATTCGCCGCGCAGCGGTGCGTACATTGACACCTTGGCAAGGCCGAGCGGGTACTGATCAAGCGACCAGTGAGCAGTGGCCAGTGGCCGGTGAAGAAATACCTCTTCACTGGTCGCTGGCCACCGGTCGCTGGCCGCTCTATTTCCATGATTCAAGTCATTCGGGAGATGCATGAGACGCCGGAGAATGTGGCGCGGCGACTTTGTTTGGCGGGTGGAATGAACCGGTATGGCGAGGCGAATTATCGGGTGGTGTGGGGATGGAACCGGTTGGGATGGATTGGCGGAAAATTTGAAGATCGGAATGAGCGCGGAGATCTGATTCGCGAAGTCGTGGAGCTGCGATGGGAGCCGAAGTATCCGCAGGTGAATCGTTGGCACGTGGAGCGGTGGGTGGCGCCGGAGGCGTATGGGTCGCCGCGGGCGTGGTATGCGCAGACGATGGAACGGACGGATGGGAAGAGTGTGGCGGCGTTGGGGCCTTATCCGGAGCGCGGGGAGTATGAGCACTGTTTTACGTTGCAGGGGCCGCGAGGAGAGTTTGTTCAGTTGACGCCGACGATTGCGGAGCATGTGGCGCGGGCGATTGAGTGGGCGCGCGGACGAGACAACGCAAAACAACGCGCTAAATTGTATGAGAGGGAAGCGCGAGAAGAGCGGGCGTATGAGGAGTGGGCGTTTGAGGTGATGGATGACGGGGCGCCGATGGTAAGCGTGCAGTGAGCGACGAATGAAGGAGAAAATCTAACGCAGAGACGCCGAGGACGCAGAGTTCGGAGGAGAAGACTGGCGGATTAGAGGACCGCGGATCGCTAGCGGTTTGATACGCGTCAATGGAGTGTCGATGAGAGGAAGCCGGGTTGAGGTGTGGTTGAAGGGGATGCTGGCCGCGGGAGTGAGCGGGGCGGCGGGTGGAGTGATGACGGGGTTGGCGGCGGTGGGGATTGATCCGGGGCACTTTAATTTGCAGGCGGGGATTGGCGCAACGATGAGAATTGGGGCGGCGGCGGCGTTGATAAATGCGGTGATTGGGGTGGCGGCGTATTTACAGAAGTCACCATTGCCAGAGGGGTGACGTAAGAAACAAAAAGGGCGACCCGTTTAGGTCGCCCCGAAACTTAGCGTGTACTGGACACGCCTCTCAAGCGAATTCAGCTTGCAACCGTAAGAAATTATTGTCAAGCCCCTTCGAGTGAAGGACAAACCGGCCCGCCTTGGAAGGCAGGCCCTAAAAGAGCTAGGAGTCGGAGAAACAAAACCCAAGAGGCTGGCTTGAAAGCCAGCGCTACATGGCAGATTGCGGAGAGCGAAGAGGCGGGGAATATGCCAGTTGTTGGATCGAGTGCTTATAACACGGCGGGGCAGATTACGTCGCTGGTGAGGTCGCTGCTGAATGATGCGCAGGGGAATCTGTTTACGGATACGGTGCTGCTGCCGTACCTGAATTCGGCGTACCGGAAGGTGCAGCGGGCGATCGGGAATGCCGGCGGCGGAGGATTTATCCAGGACGATGCGCTGCTGGTGGTGACGGCGGTGGAGGGGCAGGATGCATCGCTGCAGGTTTCGATCAGCGATGCAACGGCGCCGCCGAACCAATTGCCTACGGATTTGTTGGTGCCGCTGAAGATCTGGGAGCGGCCGAATCTGTCCACACAGGAATTCGACGAGATGGTGGACCTGACGCAGCACGGCGGGCTGCCTTCGCGTGTGCAGGACGTGGTGCTGAGCGTGTGGGAATGGCGTGCGGATGGATTGTGGTTTTTGGGCGCGACGCAGGATACGCAGATTCGTTTGCGGTATTTGAAGGCGTATCCGGATTTTACGGATGCGACTTCGCCCGTGCTGATCCGGAATGCGCAGGAAGCGCTGGCATACGGGACGGCAGCGGGCGCGGCGTGGGCTCGCGGCAGCCCACTGGCGGAGAAGTGGGACGACGCGGCTTCGGATGCGATCGAGGACCTGGTGGTGGCCGCGGTGCGGAGAGAGCAGCAGAGCGGGCGGCGGAGGCGGCCGTATTCGGCGAGGAGCGGATATACGCCGTTTTGAGGAAGGAAGTAATCAGTTATCAGTAATCGGTAATCAGTAAGAGAGAAGAGAAGAGAAGAGAAGAGAAGAGAAGAGAAGAGAAAAGCTAACGCAGAGGCGCTGAGAGCGCAGAGATTCGCAGAGGAAGAGAGGGATGAAGAATATGTCGATTACGATTTCGCTGCAGCCGACCAATGTGGACAGCAGCGCGAACAATTTTGTTTATGCGGTGGCGACGCTTGCGTTTTCGGGGAACTATGTGACGGGCGGGGACACACTGGACTTTACTCAAATCGCAAACGTGGTGCCCTCGGACACGATCGTGCAGGTGTTCGCGGAGAGCCAGAACGGAAACAGTGGATATTACATTCCAATCCAGGGAGCGGCGCTGAACAACTGGAAGTTAAAGGCGTTCCTTGGCGGCGGGACCGAGGTTACCGCGGGCGCGTATCCGGCGGGAGTGACCGGCGATATTGTGCAGCTTTCGATTACGGCGCGGAAGTTGTTGTGAGGCTCGCACCGCCAGTCACTAGGTATCACTCATCAAGCCGCAACGAAGCCGTTGGAACTTGCCGGCGGATCATTTCTCGGAGATTGCTAATTTCAGTGTGAGTGGCGAAAGATCGCTTGGGGATAACATTGGCGAGATTCTTACTCTGATACAGCAAAAACTGTTCCCGTGTCTCTCGAACTTGCAAAAAGCTATTCCATTGGAGTTCTCCGCGGGCAGTCGGACCAACTACACTTATTCCATTTTCCGCGAAAGCCCAGACTGTGGGTCCTTGCAAGGCGGGCGTATTCCGAAGGATAGAGTGTGCTGAGGAATAGGAACTGGCGTAAACGATCGCATACAGAAAAACTGGGGCAAACATTATTCCGAAAACGCTTCCGAACCAAACCGAGGGCATTCCATTCGTTTGAGAGGAAATCACCGCAAAAAGAAAGCCCCCTATAACCCCTGCACACGCAGCTATCCCCACCCATTCGTGGATTTTGTGGCGCCCCCAAATGATGGCGACGTTAGCTCGATATATATCCTTTTGGTTGAGTTGAACGGCGAGCTCGATGGATTGGGAATCGGTCATTTGTGAAAAGGAAGTTATCACAAGTAGATACATAGTACAAAGTTGAATGGCTCGCGAAATTCGGGAAGAGATGAGAACTGATGATACGATCGAAAATGCGTATGGGGATTTTGTGGGCGATTGTGGCGATGGCGCTGCACTTGTGGCCGGGCGTGGTGAAGCCGGCACATGGGCAGGGATCGCGCAAAGACGACATTGTGTTTAATACGCGCGGGGTGCCGCTGGCCGGGGCGACGGTGCGCGTCTGCGCGATGCCGGCTAGCGGGCAGCCGTGCACGCCGCTGGCGCTGATTTATTCGGATGCGGCACTGACTCAGGCGCTAGCGAATCCGACTGCGACGGACGGGCTGGGGAATTATTCGTTCTATGCGGCACCGGGGAAGTATGAGATCGAGATCAGCGGGCCGGGAATCACGACGAAGCAAGTGCCGAATGTGATTTTGCCGAGCGATCCGGCTTCGCCGACGTTCAGCAGCATCAGCTCGACCGGCGGGATCAATGCGTTTTCGCTGACGTTGACGGGCAACTTGACGGTCAACGGCAGCACGAGCGTGGTGGGAAACCTGGCGAGCGGTACGCTGACGCTCTCGAACCAGGGAACAGCCCCGGGAGCGGCGGGCAGCGGCACGGTGAATTTGTACACGAAGAGCGCGGATAAGAGGCTGTACTACAAGGACGAGACCGGAACAGAGATAGGGCCCATTTCGAGTGCGAGCGGCGCGCAGACCAACCAGTCGAACACCTTTACGGCCCCACAAAATATTGATGCGGATTTTCACACCAAGGGGCCGAATCCGTGGCTGGACGTGACGCGATTCGGGGGATACATCGGACCGAACTTCAGCACGAATGCGACGACGTGCTCGATAAATTTAGGGTCGACGACGGCGAGTTGCGCTGCTGCGTCTGATTTTCAGAATGGGCATGGGATATTGATCCTGGGAGCGGGGCCTGCGCCGGCGATTGCGACGCCACAAGCGCCGACGGCGACGCCGCTCTTTCAGGTGGGCACGACGCAGCGGAACTACTGCGTGGCGGACCGCGATTGGGCGGGGGGAATCACGCCTTGCGGGGCGGTGGGATTTACCACCACCGCGCCGGCTTCGATGGCGCTGCAATCTTACCCGATCAGCGGAACCTGGACGTTCAGCAACGGCGTTTTTACAGTGACGACTTCCGCGGCTCACAACATGCCGACAGCCGCATCCGGGATAGCGAGCGAACCCTTCGCGCAAATTGAAATCCAGTCCAACACTACCAATAGCCGGCAATGCGAAGGGGCATTCTCACTGACGGCGGTTCCCAGTGCAACGACCTTCCAATTTACGCGGAACGAATTGACGGCGGCCGGTGGTCCGAGTCCCGCGTGTATCGGCGGAACGATGCGGATCGCGCCGAAAATTATTTTGAAGTGGGACTCGCACTACACCTACAGCGTGCAGTCCGCAACGTGCTCCGGCGGAAACGCGATAGTCACTGTCTCTCCCGGGGTTTATGGCCCGGCGAATACGGCGGCATCCACATGGGCTGTGCCGTGGTTTGTAATTGCAATCTTCTCCGGCGTGACGGACAGCCACTACAACGGAACTTTTACCATCAGCAATTTCACTCCCTCTGGAACGGCGCCCAATGCTGTGCAATATACGCTTGGAAGCTGCGCGGGGGTGTCGAACGTCGGGGCCGGCGGGACGATGACGATGGTCCCGGGCAAAGCCGTAAAAAATCACCTGATTTATGAATGCACCGGAACGTCCTGCGCCCTTCCCGTAAACGCCGCGAATTACTCGCTGGTGGGCGTGGCGGAGGGGAATGACGGCTACTTTGTGGACCGGGGCTGGAGCGTGACCGCCGCAAACGTGGATACGGGCGACGCGCCGCTTACGGCTCCGACCGCGACAACGAACGAATACCTGGATACAACGATCGCTGCCGGCGGCGGCACGACGTCATTGACGCTTACGGCTGCGGCAAGCAACACGGTTTCCAGCGCGAAGGCATTTCACGACAACACGCCGAACCTTCTCCTCGCGTGCGCGGCGCTTCCTGCAAACACCACCGGATCCAACGGTGGGCGAATCATGGTTCCGGCCGCCAACAGCATCTACCAGTATTTTCCGCTGATCGGCAACTTCGACATGGTTGGCAACTTCTCACAAAACCCTAGAAATTGCCCCGGGAACACCACGATCGAATTCCGTTCGATCGTCTATCAGAGGGGAACAATCCTTCTCGGCGGGGGGAATAACCTTGTGGCTGGCCAGGGCGCGACGAACTGCCAGTCTTCTTTCTATCAGATGAGCTCCTCACTGGCCTGTTTTCAAGGTATGGCCTATCCGATGGTGTACTTTGAACCGGAAACATCGAGCAATAGTTACCTGGAGAACCTTGTATTCCTCCCGTCACAGACTTATCAAAGTGCACTCTATTTCGACGAGCAATTGAACCATGACGGCGTGGTGGCGTTGCGCTTCGAGCATGTGCATGCCGACGGAGGTTTCCACAGCTATCCGGTGGTCAACAAAGCAGGGTTCGGATTCTTTTGGAATTACGGCGGATGGAGTGCTGTGGGCGGAAATTTCTCCGAGAGCCTCGATTACATCATCACGCACAACTGCGGGATGCCGGCATACCAGACGGCACCGGCGCCGATGCCGTACATTTTCACCACAAATCAATCGTACTCCTTCGGAACTTTCGAGGTGGACACCTGCGGGTTCTCGAACGGCACATTTGGAAACAACGTGGTCTTTAACCAGGTGCTGACAGAAAACGCGGCCGGCCCCGCGTTCAAGATCAACATGCTGCCTTACGGGCTTTCAGGCATTTCCTTCAACCAGGGCTCCTATGCCGATTTAACGGGTGGCTCCGCGACTCCGTATTTTGACCTGACCAACTCCTCCACTTCGGGAAGTGAATTTAACTACATGGAATGTGCAACGGGTTATCAGCCGGTGCTGCAGACGGGCACAACTGCAAGCTTTTACACAGGCATTTCCATCCGGGGCAACCTGGGAGGGTGCACGGGCGGGATTGGGGCGGTGAACTATCGCTTCGACAACATGTCCAACAATCTGGGAATTGTCAGCGGATATAACACACAGCTGAATGCGGGTTCGCAGGTGTTTTCGCCGATGCCGAGTCCAGCGAACTTTCAGAGCGCGACGGCGGTGAGCGGGACGGGATTGACCCCGGGGACGTACAGCTATTGCGCGATTGCGATGGATGCTTTCGGCGGAGTGACGGCGACGAACCCTTCAGCGTGCACGACGGTGACAACGACAACGGGGAACCAATCGGTGCAGTTGGTGATGCCCGCAACTTTCCCCAGCGGGGCGGCGGGACTGGTGATTTTCGACCAGACCAGGGGTCAATATGTGAATTTTGCTACCTGCGCATCACCGCAGGTGACGGTGCCGGGTTCGACGGTGACCTTGACGTCGACTTTTGAGGGATGCCCTTACGCAGCCCCAAACCAAACTTCTGCCGTGGCTAATTTTGTGAGCACGGCAAACGGGATCGGCGGAAACAAGCTTCTGCTGAACGGGGAGTTTCTGAATGCAGCGCCGCGGTCGGAACAGAATATATTTTTGCCGGGCGGATTGAGCACGACATGGACGGGCTCGACGTGGACGCTGGACCGCGGCGTTACAGTGACGCGCGTGCAGGTGCAGGCGAAGACCGCGCCTGCGGGGTGCACGACGAATGCGGTGGTGAGGCTGACGGACGGCACGACGCCGGTGAATCTGACGATTGCGGCGGCGGCGAATGATTCGGGAGCGATCGCGCAAAATTATGCGAGCGGGGCGGCACTGACATTGAGCGTACAGACGGCGGCGGCAGGTTGTACGACGACGCCGGCGGACGCGAATGTGACGATACAGTATCGGATGCAGTGAACGAGAAGTTTCCAGGAAGGTCTCCAGCTAACAATTAAGAGGTGAAACATGAATAAGCAGAGCGACGTGGTGTCGTTGGTGAATATCTCTACGCAGAAATGGCCGCCGCGGCACCGGACGTATTTCGGATCGTTGACGATTCAATCGCCGGAGGCTCGCGCGGCGTATGCGGTGACTCCGGTGCGCGCGTGCACCAGCGTGATGGACCTGGGCGACAAGCGGACGATGGAGATTCGCTTGAGCGCGCAGGAAATTGCCGAGGACCTGGTGAGGGAGATCAACGGGGATTCGGGCGAGGGAAGTTACCACGGCGTGTTTGTGGCCGCGGGGCCGGAGCCGACGAAAGAGGAGCTAGTCGACGCGCGGAAGAAGCTGGAGGCGTTTCACCGGCGATTGGTGGAGACGGCGGACCTGGAGTGGGAGAGGTCGCACAACATGATGTTCATCACGGACCTGGAGCGGCGGGCGGCGCGGGAGTTGGGGCTAGAAAAGCCATGGCTGTATGACCCGAAGCCAATGGCGGACTGCCCGGCGTGCGGGGAGAAGATTCGGCCGGGCGTGGCGGTTTGCCGGACGTGCGGGGCGATTCTGGATCGGGAGAAGGCGGCGAAGTTTGGATTGGCGGAAAGGGAAGAGAGGAGTGGAGAAGTGGCGAAGGTGGCGGAGAAGCAGACGACGAGAGAGAAATAGAAAGGGCGGCGAAGATCGCCGCCCCGAGAAATTCAACGTGCACTGGGTACGCCCGAGAAGCAAGTAAAGAATAACAAAAGAATTGGAGCTGCGTCGACGAATTTAACAAGCACAGTCGCGCGAAGGTTGAGATCCTTCGCGCATCCTCATCGGATGCGCTCAGGATGACAGGTGTTGGGTGTGAATGGATAGATGAGTTGGTCGGTTGGGTTGAATGCGTAAAAGCGGAAGCGTTGCTTCCGCACTCAAAATGGGGCCACTTGAAAGTGGCCGCTACGTGGGGCGACAAGTACAAGACTATGACGACGATTGGATCATTGGATGCGCCGATTGAGATTTTTGGCGGGTTGGTGAGCGACATGGCACCGGCGGATCTGCCGCACGGGGTGTCGCCGGATTGCCAGGACGTGCTGTTCAGCAGCGGCGGCGTGGCTACGCGGCCGGGGTTACAGGCATTGTTCGGACCGCTGGCGGGGAATCCGACGGTGAATTATGTGAGGAGCTACATCACGCCGAACGGAACACTGCGGACGTTGGCGCAGGACGCGAATGGGAATTTGTATAAGGAGACGACGCCGGGAACGCTGACACAGATTGCGAGTGGGCTGACGCCGAATTCTTTTGCGAATTCGACGACGCTTTTTGGCAGGGAATATCTGGCGACGAGCGATGGAATGACCGGGAACGACTTGCCGCGGCAGTATGACGACACGAATCTGGATCGCGTGAGCCAGGGCGGGCCGGGAGCGGGCCCGACGGTGGTGGACGAAAATGCGATCGTCGGGATCGCGGCGAGTCCAAGCGGGGCGACGCAGCCGGCGGCGGTTGGAATTGTGGCTAGCCCGAGCGGTGCGAGCGAGAACGGCTTCCTTGTGACGATTACGACGAGCGCCGCGCATGGATTGAGTGCGGGGCAGACGGTGACGGTCGCCGGCGTGGGCGTGAGCGGGTACAACGGAACATATCCTGTGGTGAGCGTGCTGAGCACGACGCAGTTTACGTATATCGCGGGGGCAACCGGACTGGCAAATTCGGGCGGAGGCACGGCCGCTTCGGCGACGGTGACGATTCAGACGTCCGCGGCGCACGGATTGACAGCCGGTCAGTTGGTGACGATTACCGGAGTTGGCGTTGGCGGGTACAACGGAACGTTCAGCGCGGCGAGCGTGATTGACGCAACGCATTTTACATACTTCGGGGCGAATGGCGGGCTGGTGGCTTCCGGCGGCGGCACGGCGGCCGCGGCGGGTAACGTCGGCCAGGGAGTGCACCAGTGCTGCGTGATTTTTCAGACGCGTCAGGGATATTTGACAGCGCCTGGACCGGCGACGAGCTGGACGGCAAGCGGCGGGAAGCGTGCAGTCGTGACGAACATTCCGACCGGCCCCTCGAACGTGGTGGCGCGGATTTTGTGTTTCACGGGCGCGGGAGGGGCAAGCTTTTTTTACGTGGGCGGAGGCGGGACGCTCTTCGGCGGAAACATGATTGTCGGCGACAACACGACTACGTCGCTGGTGGTGGATTTCTCAGACGCGATTCTGCTGGTGAGCACGAATGTGGACAACCAGTTTCGCTTGATCGAACTGGGCGACTGCGCTGGCGTGATTGACTATGCGGAGCGGCTCTTCTGGTGGGGCGAACGCAACAAAATGAACAACTGGACGAACCTGGGATTTGACGGCGGGTTCACGGGGCCGTCGTTGCCTCATTATCCCCTGGGCTGGACGGCAGACCCGACGTTTGCACCGGGCGGAACGGATGAGGAGAGTTTCGTGGTGTGGGGCGCGGCGTATTCGATTGTGGGGAACGGAACGACGGCGACGCGTGGCTTGATGACGCAAAGCGCGGTGAAGGATGCGCTGGGCGCGCAGCGGATTCAGGCGGGGACGGATTACACGGTGCGGGCGCGGTGCGCGCGCAATTCGACGCTGGTGCAGGGGACGCTGCACGTGCATTTGTTCAGCGCGAGCGGCGGGATCAACACGACTGGTTTGCAGCTCACCGCGGCGCAATTGACCACGAATTATGTGGAATACAGCGCGCAGCTGACGGCGCCGCTTATGACAATCCCGAGTGACTTGGTGCTGCGGATTTACGCGGATGGGACGCCAAACTCGAACGGACAGTTCTATGTGGATGCGATCGAGATTTATCCGACGGCGCAACCGGTGAATTCTTCCCTGGTGCGGGCGAGCCGCGTGGAAGATCCGGAGAGCTACGACGGGATCGATGGGATGCTCCGCGTGGCGGAGAACAACGGGCAGGCGATTCGCGCGGCGTTCAAACTGCGCGAACGGCTGTACTTTGTGAAAGAACATTCGCTGCACGTGACACAGGATGACGGAACGAACGAGCCGTCGTTATGGTCCATTTCGGAGGTTTCACGGCGCGTAGGAACGCCATCGGTGCCCGGGGTGGGATTTGGCGAGGACTGGGTGGTGATTGCCCACCGAACGGGTTTGTATCTTTTTTCGGGCGGCGAGCCGGTGAAGATTTCTCAGGAGATCCAGCCGACGTGGAATCAGATCAACTGGCAGTATGCGCAGACGCTTTGGGTGACGGTGGACACGCGGGAGCGGCGGATTTACGTGGGCGCGCCGTTTGAGAGCGCAACTACTCCGAATCGCGTGCTGATGCTGGATTATCACGACCTGGACTCGGCGTCGGATATTGAGGGGCGGCCGCCGGTGAATATTACGTACACGGGGCGGAAGACCGCGACGGACAATTCTCGAAAGTGGGCGCCGTGGTCGGTGGCGGCGAATTGCTGCGCGCTGATTGAACGGACGAATGGGACCGCGCTGGCGGCGTTTGGCGGGGGATCGCCGGGAGTTGGCGGTGGTGGAGCGACGGGGAAGATCTATCAGTTGAACGATACGCAGTTTTCGGACGATGGCGCAGCGATTCCGAGTTACTACACGACGCACTTTTTCCCGGAGCGGGCGGTGGAAAGTTCACTCGGATTGGGTGCGCACCGGAAACTATTCAGCTATCTGACGATGTATGTCGAGGGCGCGGGAAACCTGGCGCTGACGAGTTTTGTGGATTCGGAGAGCGCGGCGACGGCGCAGCAGCCGCTGGGGATGAGTTCGCCAGGGCTGAAGGATTTGGAATTGCCGATCAATGTGTTGGGTGAGCGGGTGGCGTTTCAGGTGGGGACGAATCAGGCGGGGGCCTGGTTTAAGGTGCAGAGGTTTGCGCCATCGGTGAGAGTGGATCCGTGGGCGCCGGTGCGGGGAGTGAATTGAGGCACGACGGTTTGGGTGGACAGTTTTAGATCACAAAAGCGGGGGCAGAGCCTCCGCACTCCAAAGAAGAGAGGGTGTTATGCCGAGTTATGGAAATGTGTTGCCGCCGGTGTCTGTGGGATTTGGGGACAGCGCGGCGGTGATCGCTTCGACGGATGTAATTTTCCCGGCGCCGTTCAAAAGCGCTCAGGTGGCGCTGGCGCCGGCGTTCAGCAGCGGGAAGGTGCGGGTGGCGGTAGAGATTGTGTGGAACGCGGCGCCGGGGGCGATCAACGTGCAGCTACAGACGGCGGACACGGATATTGATGCGGCTTACATCCAGGAAGGCGCGGCGATCACGAATGTGAACGCGGCAAACGTGACGCGGGCGGAGTTTCCGGATGTGGTGGCGAAGTTCGCGAGAATTTTGATTGCGACGCTGCCGAACAACGTGACGGCTACGGCGAAGATCGGTTCATAAGAAAAAGATTTAACACAGAGAGCGCAGAGGAAGAGCACAGAGGTCACAGAGAAGAGGAAGAGAGAAGCATGCTGACGGTTGCTCAATTGGCACCGATGAAGGATCGGGATCCGTACCTGTACGAGACGCTGGTGAAAATTGTTTCGGCGGTGAATGCGACGAGCGCGAATGCGGGCGTGGATCCGGCGACACCGTCGCCCGCGCCGCCGTCGATTGCGGCGTTGAAGGTGCAGGCGGCGAACGGGTGGTTTGACCTGGCGATTACGGATCCGGCGGTGACGCGGCCGGGTCTCTTTTATTTTGCGGAGTCGGATGTGACGCTGGCGTTCTCCGCGCCACGAGTGTATTTCCTGGGAGCATCGAGGAATTTATACGTGCAACTGGGAAATCAGACGCTGTATTGGCGGGCATATTCGCAGTATGTGGGTTCGCTGGCGTCGGCGCCGGTGACGTTTGGGTCGCCGGCTACGGCGGTGGCGGGCGGAGGAACTTCGGGGCCGGCACCGTTGCCATCGAGCGGAAGCGGAGCGTTGCCGAATGGGTCGCTGCGCGGGGGAAATGGATTTGGCGTGGTGCCGGGAGCACGCGTGGTGAAGCAGGTGGTTTTGTAAGGGCGTGAGAAAGCAATCAGCCATCAATAATCAGAAAGAGGAGAAAAGCGATGCCGAATCTTACGTCCGATGCAACTTGGGATTTTAATCCTGGAGATACGGTGACGCTGAACGCGTCGTTTACATTTGATTTGCAGGATACGAACGACAACCAGACAGTGTCCGCCGTCTTGACGACGCTGCAGGCACGGACGCCGCATTTGACGCTGACGCAGACGGATAACGCGACGATTAGCGTGGTGGTGACGATTTGATGGGGAAGTTATCAGTAATCAGTAATCAGTAATCGGTAATCAGTAAGATGAAGATCCGAGTGTATGAGGAAAGCGATTTGGACGAGCTGCGGGCGATTCATGCGCGGCAGGGATTTGGATATGCGTTTCCGGATTTGAAGAATCCGCTGTTTCTGACGAAGCTTGTTTTGGGAAGGGAAGAGGGCGGGAAGGGAATTGCCGGCGCTGCCCTGCTGCGGTTGACGGCGGAGGCGTATCTGCTGCTGAATCCGGAGGCCGGTTCGCCGCGGGAGAAATGGCAGTGGCTGCTGGGATTGCACGAAGCGACGCGGCGCGATGCGCTGGCTCGAGGATTGGAAGATGTGCACGCGTGGCTGCCACCGGAAATCGCGCAGAAATTCGGCAAGCGGCTGACGAGATTGGGTTGGGTTCGGGATGACAAGTGGACGCCGTACTGCAAGCGTCTTGAGCCAACATTTGCTGTCGTCAACGGGAAGAAAACATGAAATCACTGGGCGATCTTTTCAAGAGAGCTCTCGACCACCACGCAGACCGCGAGTCGGCGGAAGACCATGTTCATGGAAGAGACGAAGAATCTCCGTATCTGTTGTTGGGGCAAAAGACGGGGTCGCTCGAAAAAGGCGCTGCTCCACCGACACGGAAGGAGGTTCTTAACTACTTGGGAGAGTTAGCAAAGGATTATCACCTTCCTCCGAAGTTAGTGTATGCTGTGGCTGATGCGGAGAGCGGCGTCAACCCCGAGGCACCCACGCGAACTACTTAAGAAGGCACGGAAAGATCGTCCACGACAAACATGGAAGCCCAATCATCAAAAACTGGGATTATGGAATGATGCAGGTCAACAGCTCGGATATCAACAAGGGCGAAGTGAAGGACTCCCGCAAGCATCCTTTCAAAATTGGTGAGGATGTTAAGACAGATTGGAAGGCAAACGCTCGTGCGGGGGTTGCTTTATTGGCTCCGGCCTACCGACTCGCGGAAATGGAACAGGGACCGGGTGCGACAGCTGAGGACCATGCACAGCAAGCCTATTCCCAGTACAACGGTACTCCGCAGACCCGCGATCGGTATTTGAAGCAGGGCCGGGACGGGTTGCCACAGAATGACGCAGATCGGAACTTTCTGCAAAAGTATAGACACTGGTGAGAACCAATGGTCGCGCGCATGGGGATTAGCAACGTTTCTTGGTCGAGAGTTGGCCGGTGGCTGCTCCTGAATGCAGCCGTGATAGCTGTTCTAGTAGCACTGCCATCGGTTTACGCCTTACGACAAAACAAGCCGGATGCGGCCTCGGTTAACATCCAGGAAAACGGCCACTTTCGCGCCGATCTGGGGTATTTTTTCGTCGAGGATGGGCGGTTGGATGTTTATAGCGACTGGCGCGATATCGACGTGATTTGGGACAATGCTTTGCGCCAATATGTCCTGCCACGTGACATGGAAAAGGAGGTTCCAAGCGGGGGCGCGCCTTATTATCACGAAGTCTACCAGTTGGATCAGGGGGAATGGGGTCGGACAGAAAGGAATTTTACGCAGAAACCTGCACGCTATCTTGATTTTGGCCCCTGCGACGCCAGTGACCAGATTAACCTGCCGAACGATTTTGTCGCGGGATTAGACGCGGGGGCACGCAGAGCGTTGCCACGAGGCGCTAAGATAAAGGGAGTGACCTATATTGAAGAGGGACGTTTCGTCGTGGTTGTCGCTTCGACAATCCCCAGCAGGTCTCCTTCTATCTACCAGACGGGCACATATCCCCTTCATGTGTTTCTACTGGCTCTGAAGAAAGACAACTGGAAGATTGCTGCTAGGGTTCCGGTTGAGGAATGGGCCTATTATTGCGGGATGCGGACCTCAAACACTATCCTCAAAGGCGGTGAGTCTGCCACTTTGCTGCTCGTCTATTCCTGCAGACCCGAAGGTTCAAGAATCGCTTCGGTGGGCCGACAAATTCGTAGTTACCTCATTCGGTCGAATGCCGGAACACAACAGCGACAGTAATCAACCCCCGGCTGAATTCGGAGTCGTAAATCAGCTAAGTGCAGTTTGATTATCCGCTCGAGTGATTCACATCGAAAATTAATCAGTTCTAGTTTCTCATGATTGCAATTCGCTGACCGCACGTCGGTCGCAAAACTGGAGGTGTCTTTATGGGACGGGGAGCACAGGGACAGACACAGAGCTTGACGGACAATCAACTGGGCCAGACGAATGCGCTGAACCAGCAGGTGCTGGGCCAGCAGCAGTCGGTGGGAAACCTGGTGGTGCCGCAGTTTCAGAGCATTTTGAACAATCCGGGATTCAGTGCGGCGGACAAGGTGGCGATCACCGGGCAATCGCAAGGAGCGCTGGCCAGCGCGTTTGATTCGCTGCAGCAGTCGGCGGCGAATCGAGCTGCGCGCACGGGAAATTCGGCGGGCTTCAGCGAGTTGACGGATCAACTGGCGCGGCAGAAGGGGATTGCGGAAGGCAACCTGGCGCAGCAGAACCAGTTGAACTTCAGCAACACGGCGTTTCAGCGGCAGATGGCGGCGCTACAGGGGCTCTCGGGTTTATTTGGAGTGGATTCCAACCTGTTGGGAAGAACGCTCGGGATTCCCGCGGAGCTGCTGAATGTTCGGGCTAATGCTTCGCGGAACAATGGAGGATTTTTCTCGTCGCTGGGATCGAGCCTAGGCGGGGCATTGGGCGGAGTGCCGGGGTTGTTTTTGTAGGAAGACGAAGACAGCGATCAGCTAACAGCGATCAGGAAGCAAGAGTGGCTGCGTCATTCTTGGTTGGTGTTTGTCGCGTGGTTGGCGGTGGGGGTTCAGCCTGCAAAAGCGAAAGCTCCGCCTTCGCACTCCAAAGGAAAACACATGGGGACTTCGGGGTGGACGTATGTGGTGGTGGTGTTTTCGGTAGGGGCGCAGTTGGTGGTGTTTCTCCGGTGGATGCACCGGCGAATGCGCGATGACGAGATTCAGCGGGTGTTTGTGAGAGCCCTGGCACTGCGGCATTTGCCGAATATCTACCGGGCGCTGAATGTCATTGCCGAGCGGCAGGGAATTAAGCTCGAAGAGATGCCGAGCGTGAATTATGTGGATTTGCGGAACGGCGAGAGACATCGGTAGAGCTGAACCGGAGGAGCACAGGCCCTTCGGATTCGCTCAGGACAGGCAAGAGGACCCTTCGGAGCTCAGGACTAGCCTGTGCCACACGGGGCGACCTGAAGGTCGCTGCTACACGGGAGCGGACGGCTGAAGAGACTATGCCCATTGATCCAAAACTTTTGGCGCTGGCGCAGCGCGCGGCGGAGGGGGAAGGATTGGACGCGGCGCTGGTGTGCGCGGTGGTGGAGCAGGAGTCGGGGTGGAACCCGTGGGCAATGCGGTATGAGCCGGCGTTCTTCGCAAAGTATGTCGCACCCTTATATACAAATAATAAGGTGGGGGCGACGGAAGCCTATGCGCGGGGGATTTCCTGGGGATTGATGCAGGTGATGGGGCAGACGGCGCGGGAGAAAGGCGCGAGTTCCCTTTACCTTTCGACATTGTGCGATCCGGCAGTGGGATTGGCGGTTGGATGCAGAATTCTGCGGCAGAAATTGGAGGCTGCGGGCGGAGATGCGGCTCGCGCGCTGCTGGCTTGGAATGGCGGGGCGAACGCGGATTATGCGGACGAGGTGCTGGCGCGGGTGGGACGGTATCGGTGAGGGGGAGCGGGAGCGGTAGAGAGTAATCCGTAATCAGTAATCGGTAATCAGTAAGAAAAGAAAAAGCAGATCCCTCACCCGCAAACAACGCGGGTTCGGAATGACAGTGTTATGTAGCATCGGGTGCGGGTGAACGATTACTGATTGCTGAAAACTGATAACCGGTCACTGATTACTGATTTACTGATTACTGAAACTGCGCGATGGGAACCTGGATCAAGCTTGGGGCTCTTGTGGTTGTTGCGGTCCTGGCGGCTAGTCTGTTCGTTGCGTGGCGGGATGAGCGGAAGGAACAGGTGGCGCTGCAGGCGGAGTTGAAGACGACGCAGCAGGCGCTGGCGGAGGCGACCACGCGGCAGGCAACCCGGGATGCGGCCGTGAACGATTTGGTGGCGGGGTTGAGGAAGAAAGAGGCGGCCATGCAGAAACCGTCGCAGGTGGTGGCGGCGTTGCCGGATGTGCTGCCCTTGCCGGCCCCGATAACGATCGGTCCAGAGCGCCCCGCCCCAGAAGGCGGGCCCTACACAGGCAAGAGCGCAGCGAGTGCCGTGGATGGGATTCGGCCGAAGGTGAATTTCCCTGCTGCGGATTTGAAGCCACTGTACGACTTTGCGGCGGACTGCAAGGCTTGTCAGGCGAAATTGGGGGCGGCTCAGGCCGACCTGGCCGATGAGAAGGTCAAGAGCCAGGCCATCGGCAGGGAACGGGACGATGCCCTGCGAGCAGCGAAGGGCGGCTCGGTCTTGCGGCGGATTGCGCGAGCGGCGAAGTGGTTTGCGATTGGAGCAGCGGCGGGAGCGATTGCGGCGAAAGCGGCGCGGTAGAGATGGCACGT